>Ga0265316_10004142_pt1 | contig 14495 bp, 12 predicted proteins | sample 4522metaG_FD_202092 | JGI IMG/M metagenome (GOLD analysis project Ga0265316, IMG submission 202092) | Rhizosphere microbial communities from Carex aquatilis grown in University of Washington, Seatle, WA, United States - 4-5-22 metaG | ecosystem: Host-associated > Plants > Roots > Rhizosphere >...
AGTCGTTCCACACCGAATTGAACTGCCAGATCAGCACGACTACGAACCCGGACGCCGAAAGCGGCAGCAGTATCGATCGGTACAGCCGAATGAATCCGGCGCCGTCGACTTTGGCCGCCTCCAGCAGCTCTGTCGGTATGCCGGCGTAGTAGTTGCGGAAGATGAGCGTCGTGATCGGGATGCCGTAGATGATGTGGACCAGCATCAATCCCTGGAGAGACCCGTACAGCCCGATGTGTGACATCACCTGAGTGAGCGGGATCAGGATGGCCTGGTACGGGATGAACATACCGAACAGGATCAACGTAAATATCACTTCCGAGCCACGGAACCTCCACTTCGCCAGAACGTATCCGTTCAGCGACCCGACGATCGAGGACAGGATCGCGGCAGGAATGGCGAGCACCAGGCTGTTGATGAAGTTGGGTGACAGCGCCTGCCAGGCGGCGCTGAAGCTGCTCAGGTCGAATGAGTTGGGCAGGACCCACATCTTGTCCAGGGTGATCTCGCTCGAGCCCTTCAAGCTCGTAACGAGCAGGACGTAGATCGGGGTCAGGTACCAGAGCGCGAACAGGAACAGGACCGTATACAGCAGGAAGCGCTTGACCAGCGCCCTCGATCGTCGCGCTCTCGCGCTGCGCCAGGAGTTCAGCATCCCCCCAAAGAACGCTCTGACCAGCGCCCGTGCGCCGCGTGAGCGGGCCGTGCGCAACGACGACGACACGGTGTTAAGGAAACTGCCGACGAGCGACCGGAGACCGCGCCGCCGCGCCGATCCCAGCGCCCCTGCGGCATTTCGGAGGGAATTCGCAGCCGCGGCTCCGCCCCGGCGCAGGCCCGAGATCAAACGCGACGCGCTCCGGAGCCAGGACGAAATCGCCGCCCGGGGACCACGCGCGTGCGTGGTCGCGCCCACGGGCCGGATCTCTTCGTCCTCGTCCGTGGTGATGACGAAGCTCAAATCGTCGGTCTGGCGTGACTCCGGCAACTCGGGCGGGGTGGACCCGTGGGTCGCCTGATTCGCAGCAGTCGGTTCGCCGGCGGCGCCCGGCTCGGAATCTGCGGACTTGCGGCGGCTCCAACGGTTCATGCTTCCACCGCCTGACGCCGATTCCAGATCAGGTATGGCACAACGACTATGGCGATGATGACGAGCATCACGATGGCCACTGCTGCCCCTTTGCCGAATTCACCGTCACGGAACGTGGTCTGCCACATGAACAGGGCCGGCGTGTCGGTCGCGAAGCCCGGTCCGGACCCCGACATGGCCACGGTCAGGTCGTAGATCTTCAGGCTGATGTGACCGAGGATGATCATCGCCGACAGCGTGATCGGCGTGAGCAACGGGAATGTCACGTGGCGGAAGACCCGGAATTCGCTGGCTCCATCGACGCGGGCGGCCTCTTTGATCTCCTCCGGTATGGCCCGCAGACCTGCCAGGTAGAGGATCATCACGAAGCCGGACATCTGCCAGACCGCGGCCAGAACGATCGACAGCAGGGCAACGGGAATGCCGATGTTTGGGCTGGTGATGAATCCAAGGCCGATGTCATGGAGAACCTTTCCGGCGGGGCTGTCGGGTGCCAGCTGCAGAACCTGCGGATCGGTCAGCCACTTGAACGTCGCGGGATCCAGCCCGAGTAGCTGGTTGACGCCGTTGGGCGCGGCAGCGGTCGGGCCGACTGCGGGCTGCCCCGGCGAGAGGATCCACTTCCAGACGACGCCCGTCACGATGAAGCTGACTGCCATGGGGAAGACGATGATGCTCCGGAAGAGTCCCTCCGCCCGGATGCGGCGATCGATGAAGTTGGCCAGCAGCAGACCGATGACCAGCGATGCTCCGATGAAGAAGATCGTGAACACGACCGTGTTCCTGATATCCATGAGGAAACGGTTGTTCGCGAAGATGGACATGTAGTTCGCCAGGCCGACCGGCGAATAGTCCGGGCGGAGCGTGTCCCACTTGACGGTCGAGATGTATCCCGTCCAGAAGATGAGTCCGTAGACGAAGATCGCCACCGCCAGGATCGACGGCGCGATGACGGCCAAAGAGAGGACTCGATCGCGGCTTGGTTTCATGGTCCGCTGCATTTCCTGGGAGAAAGGGAAAAGTGGAGGGGGCGAACTGGTCGCCCCCTCCTTGGATGGCCGGTTGGTCAGACTACTTGCAGACGCCCGCGTCCTTGCAGGCCTGAACGAGAGCGGCCTGAAGGGTGGCCACGTTCGGGTTCGCAACGAATGACGTGACGGCCGTCTCCCACGCGCCCTTCCACTTCGGAGACGCGGCCGCGCCGTGCTCGAGGCTCGGGACGATCGCGTCGGCCTTCCACTCGCCCATGGCCCACTTCTGGTACGGGCTGTACTGCTTCGCACTGGCGGGCGGGTTGCCGGCGGTGGTGTTGGCCGGGATGGAACCCTTGTACGGGTTGAAGATGTCCTGGCCGGCGGCGGACCCGAGGAGGGTCAGGAACATCTTGACGCCGGCCTTGTTGACTGCCTTCGACGGCAGGCCGAACGAGTCGGCCAGCGTGTCGTAGATCTTGTCGGTGCCGGGGGCGGCGATCCAGCCGTAGTCGGCGAAGCCCTTGTTGTCGAACTCACCGGCGGCCCAGTCGCCCATGAGGGTCATGGCGGCCTTGGGCTGAGCGCCCGCGCTGGCCGGGATCAGATAGTCGGCCGCCTGGTCCCAGGTAAGGGACGAGTGGTCGGTGTTGGTGTAGGTCAGGACCTTGGCGTAGAGGTTCAGGGCGTCGGTGACCTTGGACGAGGTCCAATCGGTCGAGCCCGTCCAGAGGCCGTTGTACCCGTCAGCGCCGAGGGTGCTGATGAGGATCGACTCCAGGATCATGCCCGTGGCCCAGATGCCGTTGTCGCCGACTGCCAGCGGGGTGATGCCCTTGGCCTTGAGCGCGTCGGCAGCGGTGAAGAACTGGTCCCAGGTCGTGGGCGGGGTCAGGTTGTTGGCCGTGAAGACGGTCTTGTTGTACCAGAGGACGTTGGCGCGGTGGATGTCCAGCGGAACGCTGTAGTAGTGCAGCGTGCCCGCGGAGTCCTTGGCGCTGACGATATTGAGAACGCCCTGGGGGAACTGCGTCGTCCAGCCGTTGGCGGCGTAGAGATCGTCCAGGTTGTCCATGTAGCCGGGCGTGACATAGGTGTCGAGCAGCTCATGGCCCATGTGGACCTGGAAGCTATCGGGCGGGTTGCCGTTCAGAACGCGGTTCTGGAGGGCCGCCTGGGCGTTGGAGCCGGCGCCGCCGGCGATGGCGCTGTTGGTGACCTTCAGCGTGGGGTTGTCCTGGTTGAACTTGTCGATGATGGCGTTGAAGCCGCTGGCCTCACCGCCGGTCGTCCACCACGAGACGACCTCGATGTTCGTCACGCCCGCGGCGGACGAAGCGCCGCTCGAGCCGGCGGGCGCCGGGGTCGACGAGCTGGAGCATGCGGAAGCCACAAGAGCGGTGACGGAAATCACGGCGAGAATCCGCCGCGACGGGAGATTCACAGGTACCTCCTCCTGGAGTTGAACACGCCGGTGGCGCCATCGGACCGAGTCGGACGACCCCATCGGACTGGTAGGTGGGTCTGGCAGGCGCGGTGGAAAACCTGGCTCCCCCGGCCCTGCGGGCCGGACCAGGCGACCGCCTCCCTCACCCAGCTCTGGTCTTCACTCACCTCCTCCAAGCGTGAGCCCCAAGGCCTGGCGCTACTCAGGACGGTCCGGGCGCGACCGCCCTTCGGTCGATCAGACGCGGGCCACCCGGTTTCTGGCTGTTACGGGCGCCGCGGAACTGTTCCATGGCACGCTAGCGGACGCTGATAACGTTGTCAACCCAATCCGCCCGAACACCAAACGCTCGAATATTCGAACGCGTTGACGGGAGGCCACCAACGGTTGAGACTATGGCAACGATGTCAGGAACGAGACCGTTATCCTGCGCGAAGTGCTCATGTGCGTGACCGAGCCGAGCGCAATCCGGGGGACCGGCAACGATGAGAGACAGGACTGACGGCGCCACCGACTCGCCTGCGGGCGAGGGTCGAGTTGTGCAGCCCGGGTCGCGGGCGAGGCCGACCCAGCGCAACAGCGAGGGCGCCGACGGCCGGAGCCAGGCCTTCTCGAACGGGCGGCCGGGTCAGGCCACGATGCGCGATGTCGCACTGGCCGCCGGCGCCAGCCTGAAGACCGTCTCCCGCGTGGTCAACAGCGAGCCCGGCGTTCGGCCCGAGATGCAGCGGCGCGTGGAGGAGGCGATCGTCGCCCTGGGGTTCCACCGCAACGTGGTGGCTCACAGCCTTCGCACCGGCCACAGGATCGGCAGCATCGGGCTGATCGTCGCGGACCTGATGAACCCGTTCTACTCGGGCGTGGCAAAGGCGGTAGAGACGGTCGCGGCCCGCCACAACGCGGTGATCATCATCGGAAGCTCGGGCGAGAACGCGGCCCGGGAGCGGGAACTGGTCATGAACCTGCTTCACCGGCCCGTCGACGGATTGATCGTCGTGCCCGCGGGCAGCGATCACCGCTACCTGGAGCCCGAGCGGAGACGCGGCGCGCAGATCGTCTTCCTGGATCGGGGCGGGGGCAACATCGAGGCGGACGCCGTGGTCATCGACAACTTCGACGGCGCGAAACGGGCCGTCGAGCACCTGATCATGTGCGGCCACACGCGGGTCGGCTTCATCGGCGACGCGGACACGGTCCAGACCGCGGTCGAGCGGCTGGAGGGCTACAAAGCCGCTCTCGCCGGCGCCGGCATCCCCTACGACCCCGAGCTGGTCCGGCTCGGCTCACCTGCCGTCGACATGGCGGAAACGGCCGCCGGCAAGCTGCTGGCCCTGGACGACCGGGCGACGGCCATCTTCGCCGCCAACAACCGCCAGTGCGTCGGCGTCCTGCGCGCGATCAGGTCTTCGCAACTGGTCACCGCAGTGGTCGGCTTCGACGACTTCGAACTGGCCGACCTGCTGCCGGTGCCCGTTTCGGTCGTCGCGTACGACCCCGCCGAACTCGGTCGATCGTCGGCGGAGCTGCTCTTCGCGCGGATGGGCGGCGACACCAGGCCGCCCCAGCGGATCGTGATCCCGACTCACCTGATCCAGCGCGGATCGGGTGAGATCATGGCCGAGACGCCGTAGCCGGTCGCCGCTTTGACCGAGGCTGCCACGGCGGCCGGGCGCGACCCGCGGGCGGCTCGAAAGGACGATAGATGGCACTCCGCCACGGAGTCACCGAGCAGGATATAGCGCACTACACGTGCCATCGGACGGCCGGGCCGGGGCCTCTCGACGGCACTGCCGGCGGGCCGGCATGGGACAAGGCGCCCCGCTCGCCGCGCTTCGTGGACATGGTCACCGGAGAGCCCGGCTACTTCGACACGCGCGCTGCGGCCCTCTGGGACGACGAGAACCTGTACGTCGCGTTCTGGGTCGAGGAGCCCTTTCCGGAAGCGCACATGACCAGCCGCGACGGGATCGTCTTCGCCGAGAACGACGTCGAGATATTCATCGACGGCGGCGACTGCTACTACGAGTTGGAGCTGAACGCGGCGAACACTGTCTACGAAGTCTTCTTCGTCTGGCAGGATGCCTACCGCCGCGGTGGACGTTTCGACGTCCCGGAGTTCGACCTGCTCGAGCGGCACGCCCTGTCCTTCGCAGGCGACTACGACCGCCAGGCCGGCAGCTTCTGGCTGGGCACCCACCCTCGCGGCCCGCGCTGGGCTTTCCGCGAGTGGGACCTGCCGGGTCTGCGCACGGCCGTGCATGTCGACGGCAAGCTCAACGACCGGCTCGTCGTAAGCATAGGCTGGCGCGCCCAGGTCGTAATGCCCTGGCAAGGCATGAGCTGGCTTGCCAACGGTCGGTCGCTGCCGCCCCGGGACGGCGATGTCTGGCGCATCTTCTTCGGACGGTTCGAGAAGATGACGGCGGGCGGTGTCGAGGTGCAGCCGCATCCGGCCTGGTGCTGGAACAAACACGGCGTCATGGACACCCACCGGCCCGAGTGCTTCACGTACGTCCACTTCTCCGAGCGCGCCGTCGAAGAGCTGTAGGCAGTCGCTCCAGGCGGCCCGCGCCGGGCCGGCAAAGGCTTCGTCCGACCGTCTCGGATTGCGCGTTCCCTACCCGTTCTGGGCATGCGGCTTCACCTCGCCCGGATACTGTTCGCTGGTTGCGAACCGGACTTCTTTTGGCCGCCTGTCAACGCCAGAGGTGCCTGGGGCCCTCTTACAAGAGTGAAGGGAGCCTTCTCGCTCGTGGGGGCAAAGGACAGATTCGATGCGGAGTACAACAGGTTCTTCTCAGATCTCACGAGGCTCTGCCGGGCTCTCGGTGCTGGCGCCAGCGCCGAGGACATCGCCCAGGACGCGATTCTCCATGCCCGTGAGCATCAGAACCAGCTCCGCGACGAGTCGAAGCTCGAGCCGTGGCTGCGCCGCATCGCCGCCCGCCGCACGTTCGAGCACGTGCGCCGCCAGAAGCGCCGCGATGCGGAGGACGCCGTCGTCGCCTTCCTCCCGTCCGATCCTTCTCTCTCGATCGACGTCTCGGCGGCGATCACCCGCCTGCCGGAGCGCGAGCGCGTTGCCGTCGTCCTGGTCTACGCCCTCGGTTACGAACAGGAAGAGGCCGCCGCAGTGATGAGCGTCAAGCGCGGAACGGTCGCCACGCTGCTCCACCGCGCCCGCCGCCATCTGGCCGAAGGCCTGGTCGGCTACGCCGCCGAGAAGGACCTGCCGTGAGCCCCATGTCCGGCCATGTCTCGTCGGACCGCCTGGGCGAGGCCGCGACTCACGCCGGCCTCGATGTCCTGCCCGAACACGAACGCCGCCACGTCGAGGGTTGCGAGCGCTGCCGCCGCCTCTACGCCGGCTACCGCCTGACCGATCGGCTCCTCGCCGTGCCCTGGCGCGACGTCAAGCTACCGCCGGCCGCCGTCGCCCGGCCGTCACGGCTCGGTGCCGCGGGCGCTTTCCTCCGCGGCCTTGATGCTCGCTCGCTGGCCCCGGCGTTGGCGGCGATCGCGATCGTGGCCCTGATCGGCACGGCGTTCGCCCTGCCGCAGCTCATCTCCGCTCCGCCCCCGTCGGGCAGCCACTCGCCCGCGGTCTCGAGCGCCGCCTCGCCTTCGCCGTCTGGTAGGCAGACGGTGTCGCCGTCCGGCCCGGGTCGGTCGGAGCCGTCGCCCGGCGGAGAGCCTGCCGGCCCGGGCTCCTCGTCGACCCCCGGCAGCACGCCGGGCTCGACCGGATCGGCCGGCAAGACGACCATCGGCATCACCAAGCTCGGCGGCTCGCCGATCGCTTGGTCGCCGGACGGCGCGCACCTCCTGCTGTGGGGCCCCGGTTCCGCGCGCCAGCTGTTGATCCGCGACGCGACCGGCCATCTCCTCGGCTCCGTGGCCGCGGATGCCGCCACCTGGGTCAGTTCGACCAGGATCGCCGTCGCCAGCCACACCTCGGGCGCTTCCCCGAGCGAGTCGGCCGGCAGCGGTCCGGGCCACCGCGGCAACAACGGCGGTCCCAGCCGAAGCGGTGGAAGCGGCGGGGGCGGCGGGACCGGCGGCGAGACGGTCAGCATCATCGACATTGCCGGCCATACGGTCGGCACGCTGCCGGGCACCTTCGCCCCGGGCGGCGGCCTGTCGAACGGCATGCTGGTCGGTAGCGGAACCGGCGAGCTCACGATCGCGAGCCCCGGCGGCTTCGGTTCGTCCGGCTGGAGCTTCGTCCTCTGGAACGGCGCCGTGAGCGCGGTGCAGGACGGCCTTCCGATCGCCTTCTCGCAGGACGGCCGCAGCCTCGCCGTTCTTCATCCGTGGAGCGCCAGCGGCGGAGCGGTGAGCGGTTGGCTCGAGATCCTGGCAGTTCCGTCGCTCGACACCGTGGCGTCGTTCACGCACACGAGCCTCCGAGTCGGGACCGGCAGCATGGGCTCGGGCTACAGCTTCGACGCTGCATTCAGCCCGGCCGGCGGGTACCTGCTGGCCTCGGGAACACTGGTCAATCTCTCGAACGGCGCCACCGTCGCGACCGGCAAGGGCGGCTGGCTGCCTGACGGCACGCTGGTCACCGCTTCGAACGCCGGGCTGCTGCGCTGGCAGGGCGGCCACTCGAGCGTCGACCCGCGCTTCCCCGGTCAGGGGACCATCGAGGTCTCGCGCCACGGCGATCTCATCTACTTCTACGGCGACGGCCGCCCACCGCTTCTTCTGAATGCGGCCGGGTCGCTGGACGCTCTGACTCTGTCGGGCGTTCGCTCGATCGCGTCTCTTCTCATCTCTCCGAGCGGGCGAGCGATCGCCTTCGACGGCCGGGCCACGGACGGATCGTCGATCACAGCCGTGGCAGCGCTCCCGTGAGGCGCGGTGGCTACCGGCGCCCTTGAATTGCGGCCGACACCACAGGTCGCGAATTGAAAACCAGCTCACCAGGCCACCCACCACCACACATCTCGTCAAACGGAGGAGTCCAAATGAAGCACCGAAACCGAAACACGCTGGCGGCGTTGCTCGCCGCCGGCCTGCTCGTCCTTTCGGCCGCGGGCAGCACCGCCCTGGCGCACGGCCCAGGCGGTTGGGGAGGGCCGGGCTTCGGCAATCACGACCCGGGCAAGGCCCACTCGAGCGGCGCGCCGACGCAGAAGGCGAAGCCGAGCAACGACATCAAGGTCCCGGGCCCAAACTGGCACCTCCCGACCGCCGGCGACTGCGCCAAGGTCCCGACCCCGAGCAGTTCGCCGACCCCGAGCGCCTCTACCGGAGCGACCGCGGACAAAGCCACGTCGAACGGCAAGGGCGGCGGCTTCGGCCTCGCAATGTCGAAGATCGCGGAGAGCTGGGGCCGAGCCCTCGACGCGACGGTCAAGGCGCAGTTGTGCTCCGTCCAGGGGATCCAGACCTCGGGCGACAAGAAGATCGCCTCGCTGATCAAGTCGCTGCAGGCGCTCGACGTCCGCGTCGGCAAGATCACGGGTCTTACATCGTCGGATCAGGCCGTGCTCACCGGTGAGATAGACGGTCTGGTCGGCGACCTGAACGCGCTCAAGACCAAGCTCGGCGCCGAGACGACACTGGCGGGAGCCCAGGCCGATCTCGTCACGCTCTCGGGCGACGGCAAGTACGCTCGCTCGATCGGCTATCAGGTGAGGCTCATCGACTTCGCCGAGAACGCCATCGGACAGGGCACCAAGCTCAGTGCTCTCTCTACGACGCTGGCCGGTCAGATCGCCGCTGCGCCTTCCGGCATCGATACCGCCGGCGCCCAGACGTATCTGACGGACATGAACTCGAAGGTTGCCGCAGCCGAAACGCTGGCCGGTCCGGTGCCGGCGCTCCTGCTGGCCCTCACGCCCGCTCAGGTGCAGGCGGGCAAGGGCGATCCGACGCTCGCCAAGGCGGGCATGGATCTGTGGCAGGCTTCATTCGACCTGTGGAAGGCCCGCCAGGACGGCCGCATCGTTACCTGGATCCTGGCCGGCAAGCCCGACTCCGACGGTCACAAGGACAAGTCGCCGTCGCCCTCGATCACGCCGGTTCCTTCACCCACAGCCGCTCCGACCGCTACCCCGGTCTGAGCAATCGCGCCGGGTCCCGTCCCGGCACCCGTCACGCCGCCACCAGGTCCCTCGGGTGGCGGCGTGACTGTGTCCGGCGCGTGGCCGAGTGATTGTGTCCGGCGCGCGGCGGCGTGGCTACGCCAGGAACTTCTCGAGCGACTTTTCGTCCGCGGCCGAGAGGCTGCCGTCGCGCGACTTCAGCTCGAGCTCGGGAGCGCCGGTCTTGCCGGCAAGAGCGGCCCGCATCTTCGCGAACTGGCTGCCGGTGGCCAGCTTGTAGGTCGTGAAGAGCGCGACGCGCGGACCTCTTGATTCCGGCATGTCTCTCACGAAGGCCAGCCACGGTTCGTCGGGATGCTGGCGGACGACGAACAGGCCGCTGGTCCAGCAGCCCAGGAGCAGGTAGTCGGCGCCCCCGACGCTGGCGAAGTCGCAGTCGCCCACGGACGCGACGCTGGTCACGATCCCGAGTCCTTCGAGGTACCGGCCGATCGCCTCGCCGTACCGGCGCGTCACGCCCGAGTGGCTGCGATAGACCACGACCGCCCTTTTCAATCCCGATCTCCTCGTCCAGGTCCGATTTCGCCACAGGCTCGCCGTGGCCGCCGTCTCGGAACAGTGCCGTCGGTCACAGTCCATCTGACCCTTCGCCGCGGCGACGCCGAGTGCGAAACTTCCCATGACGACCACGGCTAAGGGGACCGAATGACGACCAAGAAGCAGATCGACGACTTCCTCGCCCTCAAGCGCATCGCCTTCGTGGGCGTTTCGCACAACCCCAGTGAGTTCTCGTACGCGCTGTGGCAGGAGTTCCGCCAGCGCCGGTACCAGGCCATTCCCGTCAACCCGATCGTGGCCACCCTCGACGGGCAGGACTGCTACAAGCGGGTCCAGGAGATCAAGCCGGCCGTCGACGGCGTGCTGATCATGACCTCGTCCAAGGCCACCGAGCAGATCGTCCACGACTGCGCCGAGGCCGGCGTGAAGCATGTCTGGATGTACAAGGGCATTGCCGCCGGCGCCGTGAACAAGGCCGCCGTCGCCTTCTGCGAGGCCAACGGCATCGACGTCGTGGAGGGCTTCTGCCCGTACATGTTCTTCAAGGGCACGCCTTTCTTCCACTCGCCGCACCGCTGGGTCAAGAAGCTCACCGGCAGCTACCCCGGCTAGCGTCCACCGCGGGCCGCCGCGTCCGGCGCCGAGTCGGCGGCCGCGTCCGGCGCGGAATCGCCGGCTGCTACGCTTTTCGCCATGAGCGACTTCCTCGGCGGGGCGAACGGGCGGATCGTGCTCGCCGACAACCTGGACGTGCTCGTTTCGCTGCCCGACGATTCGATCGATCTCGTATACATCGACCCGCCGTTCAACACTGGCAAACGACAGACGCTGCGCACGCTGCGGACCGTCCACGATGAGGCTGCGGGCGATCGCACCGGCTTCGGCGGGCGGCGCTATCGAACCATCGAGCTCGGCGCGCAGAGCTACCTGGACGTCCAGGACGACTACCTGGACTTCCTCGAGCCGCGTCTGATCGAGATCAGGCGCGTGCTCCGCCCGACCGGCAGCCTGTATCTCCATCTCGACTATCGAGAAGTCCACTACGCCAAGGTGCTGTGCGACGCCCTGTTCGGGCGGGAGTGCTTCCTCAACGAGGTGATCTGGGCATACGACTACGGCGCCCGAACGAAGCGGCGGTGGCCGGCCAAGCACGACGACATTCTCGTCTACGTCAAGGATCCGGCGCGCTACTGGTTCGACGCGGAGGCGGTGGGGAGGATCCCGTACATGGCTCCGGGCCTGGTCGGGCCGGAGAAGGCGGCCCGCGGCAAGCTCCCGACGGATACCTGGTGGCAGACGATCGTGCCGCCCGGCGGCACCGAACGGACCGGCTATCCCACCCAGAAGCCCGTGGCCGTGCTGCGGCGCATCGTCTCGGCCTCGTGCCCCGCCGGGGGAGTGGTGGCTGATTTCTTCGCCGGCAGCGGCACGACCGGCGCGGCCGCCTTCGAATTGGGTCGGCGCTTTCTCCTCGTGGACTCGAACCCGCAGGCGGTCGCGGTGATGCGGCGCCGCCTGGGCGGAGTGGCGGGCGTGGAGTTCGTGGGGGAGTAGCTCGCGTCGCCGCGTTAGCACCGTGCCGCGCGGCCGACGTCCGCGCCGGCCGGCTCTGAGCTCAGCGGATCCGCGGTGCCGCGTCGGCGAGTTCCAGCATGACGCTCGGATCTGTGGCCAGCCTGTCCACGGCCGAGCGGGCGGAGGCGAGCCGGATGTCGAGTTCCACCAGCAACTCGGTGACGTCGATGCCTTCGGACACGCCCCGGCCGGGATCCAGCCGTTTCGAAGTCTCGAGGTGCTTTCGCGCTCCCTCCAGATTGCGGGTCAACCCGATCGGGTTGCCGCGGACGGCGTGGACGTAGCCGGCGGCGAGCTTGATCAGGCCCTGATACAGCGCCCGCTCGGCCAGGTCGTCGGTGCCCATCCAGGCCGGCTCGAGCAACTCGTGGGCCTCGAAGAAGTCGCCGCGTTCGAAGGCCGCGATGCCGTCTTCGAGGGCCTCGTGGCGCCGATCCGCCGGCAGCGGTCGATATGCCTTGGCCCTGTCGCCCTGCATGATGGTGCCCGGCCTGGCCCGCTCGGGGCGACCAGAATCGGCCGGGAACGGCGCCGACGGATCGTTCGTCAGAACAGGTCCTCCAGCCGGCGGCGCGAATCGAAGCCTTCGTTTGTCTCGTGCCACCAGCCGATCTCGGGCTCGCCGAGCCGCCAGCACAGCCAGATCGGACGGCCCGAAACCAGCGCCGGGAAGTCCACCAGCCCGGTCTCGATCTGGCGCAGGCGGATGCCCCAGAAGTCGATCTGCGCGGCGCCTGCCTGCATCTGGTCGACCATGCCCTGCAGCCTGAGCCGGAGCAGCCGCGTCTCCTCGTCCACCTCCGCGCGGCGGGCCGCGCCCGGAGCCGAGCCCGTCGCCGCCGCGATCGCCCACGGCGCGTTCAACTCGACGATCCGATCGCGCAGGGCGATCACCTCGGACCGAAGCCCGCGCAGCATGATCAGTGTCTCGCGCAGCTCGGGCAGTATCGCGTTGGCGCGGTCGATGTCGTAGAAGTCGGGCATGGCGGCATGGTAGCGGTGCGGCCGTTCGACTTCAGCGGCCCATTCGGGCGGCGCGCAGTCTGGGACTCGCCGGCGTCCCGCCGGCCACGTGCGCTGCGGCGCGGCCCGCCTACGGTCTGCGGCGCGGCCCGCCTACGGTTCGCGGCGCGGCCGGCGCCTCTCGAATGGTCTAGCGCGCTTCGACCGCGGCCAGTCGCTCGCGGAGGCGGCGCAGCCGATCGGGCCGTTCCCGGACGAATCGTTCGATGGCCTCGAGGATGTGCCCCGAATCCAGGTGCGCTTCCTCCATGACCTCCTCGATCGACCCGCCGGTCCGCCAGCGGTCGTCCCAGTCGGAGCTGAGCGAGTACTCGTGCACGATCGGATCGTCGGCCCAGTCGCGCATCAGCTTGTAGGCGCCGTTGGTGATGACCATCGAGTCGACCCGGTCCGCGGCCTCCACCGTGGCGGCGCGGTAGGCGGCGTCCTGTCGGGCGAAGAGCTGAGGGCTGATCGCGGCCACGATCTTGACGTTGAGCCCGAGCCGGTCGAGCTCGGGCAGGACGTTCACGAGATTGGCCGTCGTCATCGTGCCGCGGACGAAGATGGTGCCGGCGCGTGGCTCCTTCTCACGGAACGGCCGCATGACGTAGGCCCCGCGCGCCGCCGCGAAGTGGCCCGGCATCCCGAGCGCGGCGCGGTCCGGGATCTCGATCGGCGGCCGGGTCAGGTGCAGAGCCACGATCGGCACGTCGGTGGCGAACGCCGCCGCCAGAACCACCGGCACTTCGTTGTACTCCCAGGGATGCAGGTCGATGACGTGTCCCTCGGGGAAGAGCTGCGTCACCCCGGGCGCGAACACGCCGAAATGCGTGCGCGAGTCCTCGGCCGTCTCCGGCCCGGAATGGCCGGCCACGTACAGCACCTTGCCGACGCGCAGGTCGCCGTCCTGGGCGAGCTGGCTGAACAGGCGCAGCGGGCCGTACTTGAGGTAGCTGAAGGAGGCGTAGGTGGAGCACGCGCCCCAGAAGCCCTCGAACCGCTCGAAGGGATCCTCCGCGAAGTTGACCGAGGCCAGACCGGCCATCATGCCGGCGTTGGTGAATTCGGTGATCTCCGTCGGGAGAAGCGCCCCGGTCGGGTTCGAGTCGCGCTCGAAGTTGCCGAAACCGGGCATGTCCCCGAACGCTTTTGCGAAGCCGGCGATGTTGGTCGACTCGGCCAGGTCCGCGGAGCAGGCGATGAACAGAGGCCGGCCCAGGTCTCGCTTCGCGACGGCGTTGACGTAGGAGCCCCAGGTCCCGAGCGCGGCGCGGTTGGGCTGCCTGTCGCCAGGTTTGCGCCACATCGTGTCGGGGTAGCGCTCGAAGTCGAAGATGGCCGGCTCGGGCGTGGACCCAGGCCGCAGGCGCAGGCCTTCCACCTCGGCCGGCACGGTCGCGGCGATCTCGAGCAGCCGATCCGAGAGCCAGTCCACGAGCTTCCTGTCGCGCCTCAGGACGCTCATCGCGACCCGGAAATTGGCCTCCGCCTGCGCCGCGATGGCCGCGGCGTCGGCCGGAGCCGGCTCGTCGACGCCCTCGTACTGCACGCCGTAGCGGGCCATGAATTCCTTGCGGGCGGCCCAGAATTCAGGGGCGTCGAGCTTGTGCGGAACGCCGTGGCTGGCAGCGTCCAGCTTGCCGTAGCCGCGGCCCTTGCGCGTCCGGAACCAGGCCATGCTCGGTGCCTGGGCCGGGTTGTCGCCGCGGCTGGCGTCGAGAACGGCCCGCGTGACCGGACCCCACGCCATGCCTTCGGCGGTGCCGTTGACCCGCCAGCCGTAAGGCGCGAACCAG
>Ga0265316_10004144_pt1 | contig 14492 bp, 10 predicted proteins | sample 4522metaG_FD_202092 | JGI IMG/M metagenome (GOLD analysis project Ga0265316, IMG submission 202092) | Rhizosphere microbial communities from Carex aquatilis grown in University of Washington, Seatle, WA, United States - 4-5-22 metaG | ecosystem: Host-associated > Plants > Roots > Rhizosphere >...
CCACGCCACTGCACTACCTCGTCGCGGAATTCTTCGATTTCTTTGTCCATGTCGACCTCCCTGCCCAGGAAGGTCGCACAACTCGCCGTCTACGTCAGGACGGGGCCGGGCGAGGCCTTACCCACGAACCCGGCGCCACGCAAATCGCCAACCTGGTCGCACAGGCCATGAAGGGACTAGGCGTGGGGCTGGAGGCCTACGTCAGGTAGCGAGGCGAGATCTTCGACGCCGCCACAGGTGCCTAGAGCAGACGTCCCATGCAGTACCCTCATCCGAGCCCTCGCCTGGAGGGAGAGGTTGGTCTACCTGCGCCCGTTTAACGCCTATGGGAACCTCGGCTCCGCTCATGGCGTTCGTGTTGTCTAGTCCTTCTCGACCACTCTTCGGTAGAGCTCGCAGTTCTTCTCGATGTCCGATCCGTTGCGGACCAGGTCAGCCCCCACGAGAAACATCACTTCATTGCCGTAGAATTCCAGCAACTCGGGCAGGCGCCGCAAGCTCATGCCGCCGCCCGGAGCGGGGAAGATGCTCTTCAAGTTCCCCAGCGCGTCCCCACATCCGTCCGCCACCTCGCGACACTCGTCCAGTGAAAATCCGAACCTGCCGCCAGAATGCGGAAAGATGCTGGCGTCCGCGCCGGCCAGGCGCATGAGCTGGCCGAACAAGGCATAGTGCGAGATGCCGTTGTCCGGGCTGGTCACGAAACTCCCCAGAAAAGCGGGGTGCGCCAGGATGGGCAACCCGAGGGAATCGTCGTCGGCCAGGGCGCGCATGGCATCGAGGCCCGTCAGCCCAGGACAGATCAGCAGTGCCCGCGCGCCGACCTTCTTGGCCAAGCGCGCCCGCTCATGAACCTCTCCCGCAGGCGCAGTCACGTTGGGGGCATAGAGAATGGTACGGCCCGTCGGGGCTGCGGCTTTGCGCACGGACTGTGCGCAACGCTCGGCACGTTCCGCGAAGCAAGCGAAGGGCTGATTGGCCAAGCCGTGGTCGTCCTTGATGATGTCGATGCCCCCCGCGGCGAAGCGCCCGGCCAAACGCGCCAGTTCCTCGGCCGGCAGGCCCATTGGCTTCACGGCGGTGGAAAGCAATGGTCGATGCGGCTCGCCCAGCAGGGCCCGCAGACCTGCACGCCCGAAACGCGGCCCTTTGAACTTTCCCCAGAGAGTACCGCCGTCCTCCAGACGCGAGAGCCGGAAGCCTTTCTTAAGACTGATGTTGCCGAAAAGGACGTTGCAAAGCTGGGTGAGCTCGCCGCCGGTGGTGTCGTTGAGGAAAGAGACCAGCGCTTCATAGGCCGGTGCGCCGGGCGCAGAAAATTTCTGCAGAGATTCCAGGCGGCCCACAACCTGGTCGGGAATGAATCCCTTGGGGAGAATATCGGCAGGGCACTCGACGGTTTGCTCCAGGCAAAGATCTGCAGCCTTGGCGCGGGCCTCGGTCTCGTCGCCCGTGAGGCGGTAGCGAACCAGGAACCGGTCCGAGGTTGGTTTCGATGTTGGCTTCATCAAACTCCTGGCTTCAAAGACCCTCGGCCTTGGCTTCGCTGTGCACCGCCTCGACCCGAACCCGGGCGATGTCCTCGGGCCGGATATTGAGCGGAGTCCCAAGTGCCCGCTCAGCGGCCTGAATCAGCCCCAAGGCGTCGATGCCATGCTCGCGCATCAGGTACCCCTTGGAAGCCCCGTGGGAAAAGGTGTCCTGTAGCCCCAGACGCGTCAGTTTCTTTCCCAGCCCGTTCTCGGCGATTTTCTCGGCCGCGATCGATCCCAGACCGCCCGTGGTCAGATGATTCTCTAGCGTCAGGACGCCGTGCTTCGGCTTGGCAAGGGCGTCGAGCAGGATGGGATGACCACACGGCTTCAAAGTGGAGATATGCAAGTGCTCGACGGAAACGCCCCGCGATTTCAGAAGAGAGACTGCCTTCAGGGCCTCCTCGGTGCACAGTCCGCTGGACAGCACGGTCAGGTCATTCCCGCGCGAGAGCAAGCGCGGCTGGTCCAACTTCATGGGCTCCGAGGCGGGGAACAGCCGTGGCAACTCGCCGCGGAGCATGCGGATGTACACCGGCCCCTCGACAGCGGCCATGACGTCCAACACGCTCTCCACCTCGGTGGCGTCGCCGGTTTCCAGCACCGTCATGTTGGGAAGGGTGCGCATGAGCGCCACATCATCAATGGCCTGGTGAGTGGCGCCGCCCGGCGTGGTGATGCCGGGCAGAAAGCCGAACATCTTCACGTTGGCATTGGCGTAGGCCACGCTCATGGCCACCTGATCGTAGGCGCGGCGGTAGATAAAAACCGCGAAAGTGTGCACCAGGGGCATGAAGCCTTCCCGCGCCAGCCCGGCAGCAAAGGACAACATGTTCTGCTCGGCGACGCCCATCGAAAAGAACCTGTCGGGATATGCGGCGCTGAAGGCGTCGGCCTCGCAGGAACTGGTGAGGTCTGCCGACAGCAGCAGCACCTTCGGCTTGTCTTTGGCCCAGGTGACCAGGTTGTTGGCGTGCATGCGCGAAAGCATCTCCATCACAGACGCTCCAGGGCGCGGCGATAGGTCCTGCGCTCGTCAGGGGTCTTGAAACGCAGGTAGTGCAGTTTCGGAGCGTTCTGGCTGAGCAGGGGCAAGCCGCAGCAGGGATCGGTGTCACAAAGTACGGCCAGCGGCCGGCCGTCGCCTTGCCGAGCGGCGGGCGCCGCCAGGGCCTTGGGATTGTGCCCGGCTACGCGCTCTACGCGCCAACCGAAGGCCTGCAAGCGATCTTGCAGGGGCTCGACGGCCATCACCTTGGTCACCAGCCCGTCGCATTGCTGGCGGTTGACGTCGACATAGATGGCCAGTCGGTCCAGCCGGTGGAACGAAGCCGCCTGCAGGGCTTCCCAGGTCTGGCCGATTTGAAACTCGCCGTCGCTCATGAACACCCAGGTGCGTCCGCTGTCGCCCTTGAGGCGGCGGCCGAGAGCAATGCCAGCGGCCTGCGACAGGCACTGACCCAGCGATCCCGCGGTCACTTCCATGCCAGGCGAGTGCTCAGCGCCGATCATCTCTACGGAGGATCCGTCGCGGTTGAAATCGTCCAGGCCAGCAGGGTCCATGCGGCCGGTTTCGATGAGGACCGCGTAGAGCACAAGGGCGTAGTGGGCCGGCGAAAGAAAGAAGCGATCCTGGTGCGCCAGCGGGCGCCCGTTGAATTCCGCGCCGGTGAAATAACCGCGGTTGGTGCGCGAGGGGACGCCAGGAAATGGTTTGGGCCGAAGTGGTTTGTCCACCGGTGCCAGGTTCATGACCTTGAGATACAGGGTTGAAAGAATTTCGGCCGAGGAGCAAGCCTGGCTCATGTAGCCGCCATTGTGCTTGAGGGTGTGTTCCAGCACGCGGCGCCTGATGTGCCGCGCTGCCAGTCGCACCTGGTTCGCCCATTTTGGTTCAGTCATGGAGCTTCGCCGGAGAGCATTCTGAACGAAGAATACCCTGGCGTGCGCCACGCGCCTGCAGGAATTGTTCATCTGAAATCGTGAGAGATGTCCCGGGCGATCTCGGCGCTGTCCAAGGGCCAAAAGCGATCGGCTTTGAGCGAAGTCACGCCCTGGTTCTGCTGGACCACGCCGCCGATGACCAGGGCGCGAGCGCTGACCAGCAGGGCGCGATGCTCGGCGAACTGAGCCGCAGGCACGATGGCGTTGGCAAAACCGGTTTCGTCCTCGACGGTCACGAACACCAGTCCCTTGGCCGTGGACGGTCGCTGGCGCACGATGACCAGGCCGGCCACCAGCGCGCGCTGGCCTTTGGCTGCCCGTTGCAGTTCGTGCGCCGAGAGCACGCCGCGCGCTTGCAAGCGCTGCCGCACAAACGACATGGGGTGTGGCCCTGCTGTCAGGCCCGTGCCACGAAAGTCAGCAGCGACCTCCTCGCCGGGGTTCATTTCGGGCAAGGGGCTGTCTGTCTGCGTATTGCCGGATTCCACACCGGCGAACAATTCACCCGAACGCCCGAACGCCTCCAGTTGCCACATCACCTGCCGGCGTGTGCCGCCCAGGGCTGCAAAGGCGCCGACCTCGGCCAGCGTGGCGCGCTCGCCAGCGTTTAGTTCCACTCGGCGACACAAATCGCCCAGCGACGAGAAAGGACGGGCCGCGATCAATCGTTGGGCCGCCTCCGCGCGCAGCCCGCGCAAATACTTCAGTCCCAGGCGGACAGCAGTAGTGCCGCTATTGCTGTCCTCCAGCGTGCAGTCCCATTGCGATCCGGTCACGTCCACAGACAAACAAGCAATCCCGTGGCGTTGGGCGTCCTTGACCAATGTCGCCGGGTGATAAAAGCCCATTGGGAAATTGTTCAGTAGCGCGCAGGTGAAGGCAGCCGTGTGATGGGCTTTGAGATAGGCTGAAGCGTAGGCGATGAGCGCGAACGAGGCCGCGTGTGATTCCGGGAATCCATAAAGCGCGAATGACTTGATCCCCTGAACGATCTCTTCCTGCGCCTTGTGGACAATTCCCTTGCGCGACATGCCGGCGCGCAGTTCGGCCTCGATGACTTTCATGCGCTCGACCGATCGTTTGAAGCCCATCGCCCGCCGCAATTCTTCGGCCTGACCGCCACTGAAGCCAGCCGCGGTCATGGCGATGCGGATCAGTTGTTCCTGAAACAGGGGAATGCCCAATGTGCGCCGCAAGATGGGTTCCAGCGAAGGGTGGGGATAGCGCACGGGCTGCTGACCGTTGCGCCGGGCCAGGTAGGGATTCACCATCTTCCCGACAATGGGACCAGGTCGGATGATGGCCACCTCGACCACCAGATCGTAGAAGCGTTCGGGCCGCATGCGTGGCAGCGTGGCCATCTGCGCGCGCGACTCGACCTGGAACACGCCCACTGTGTCGGCGGCGCGAAGCATGCGGTAAACCGCTGGATCGTCGGGCGGCAAATGGGCGTAGTCGATCTCGATGCCGTGGTGTTTGCGCAACAGCGCGGCTGATTCCTCCAGCACAGCCAGCATGCCAAGGCCCAGCAGGTCCACCTTGACGATCCCCAGATCCGCGCAATCGTCCTTATCCCATTGCACGACCACTCGACCGGGCATGCGCGCCGGCTCCAGCGGCACGATCTCGTCGAGGCGTCCAGCAGCGATCACCATGCCGCCCGAGTGTTGCCCTAGGTGGCGAGGCAGATTCAGCATCGATGTGGCGATCTCGGCCAGCAGCTTGGTGCGCGCATCGTCAGGGGGAAAGCCCGCCTCGGCGATGAAGGTGCCCAGCGGCCTGTCCTCGGGCACGATCCAGCCCGGCAGGTGACGGGCGATGCGAGCCAGTTGCTCCTCGGCAAACCCCAGGGCGTGGCCGCAGTCGCGTACGGCCAGCCTCGGCCGGTAGCAAATCACGTTGGCAGTCATGGCCGTGCCGTGGGCGCCGTACTTGCGGTATACATACTGAATCACCGCCTCACGCTGTTCGCCTGATGGCAAATCCAGGTCGATGTCAGGCATGTGATCGGTCGCGTTACTGGCGCTCTTGACTCGCTCCTCGGACAAAAAGCGCTCGAACAGCAGTTCCATGCCCACTGGATCGACGGCTGTGATGCCGAGGGCGTAGCAAGTGGCGCTGTTGGCAGCCGAGCCGCGCCCCTGCACCAGGATGTTCCGCTCGCGCGCAAAGCGCACGATGTCCCAGACCACCAGAAAATACCCGGCCAGATCCAGTTTTCCGATCACAGTCAGCTCGTGTTCGAGCTGGGTGCGCACCTTGGCGCTCACCGGACGGTAGCGTCCGCTGGCACCCTGCCAGGTCATCTTCTCGAGGAAACTCTGTTGCGTCTCACCCTCGGGCACGGGATAGCGCGGGAATGTGTAGCCGAGGTCAGCCAGGGTGAAAGCGCAACGCTCGGCGATCATGCGGGTCGCGTGCAGCGCCGCCGGCAGATCGCGAAACAGAGCCGCCATTTCTGCCGGACGTTTGAGAAAGCGTTCGGCATTGCAAGGCAGGCGACGTCCAATCTCGTCCACAGTCAGACCAGCGCGCACGCAAGTCAGCACGTCGTGAACCGGCCGAAGCTGGGCCGTGGCGTAGCGCACGTCATTGGTTGCCACCACGGACAGGTGGTGCGCGGCGGCCAGCGCCAGTACAGCTCGATTGCGATGTTCCTGCTCGGCATCCAGGTGGCGTTGCACCTCCAGGTACAAATGGCCGGCAGGAAAGACAGCGGCCAGTTCAGCCACATCATTGCGTGGACTCGCGCCGGCGAGCGCAATCAATCCCTCGGCATGTTCGGCCAGCAGCGCATAACTGGCCTCGCCCTCTCCTTTGGGCCGTCCTGCCTTCATGGCCGTAAGCAGACGGCACAAATTGCGGTAGCCAATGCGATTTTCCACCAGCAGCAGCAAGGGCGGCACCGGCGCTCCTGGCGATTCGATCGCGATCTCGGCTCCCACAATGGGTTGCAAACCGAGTTTGCGCGCGGCTTTGAAAAAGCGTGGTGCACCCGAGAGCCCACCCCGATCGGCAAGGGCTAGCGCCTGGTGTCCCAAGCCGGCAGCCGCCTCGGCCAGATCCTCCGGCAAAGAAGCCCCGTCGAGAAAGCTGAAGGCCGAGCGGCAGCGCAGCTCAACATAGGGCGGGTCAGTCATAGTAGCCATCCAGAAACCATTTCTCGCCATCCTGGTGCATGCGATACACGGCGCCGTCGGAAGCGTGGACGTCCCAGTACTCACGATGGAAAGCCCTGCCGCTCCACCATTCCCCGCTGATGCGGTAAGGACCAGCGGCGATCAGGATGCGCGCCGCAGTTTCCTTTCCGCGAAACGCCGCGGGACCTTTGCGCTCCATGAGCACTTCCACTTCTTGCGGCGGACGGAAACGGCGAATGCCTAGAGCACCCGTATCGCTGGGACCGACGCAAACCGCGCTCATCTCGCCGGTATCAAGAACCGGACGATCGATCGTCATCGCTTCCTCCCGCCAGGTGTCCGCGACTCGCGGCGTGCCCACGTGTTCGGGTCCTACCAAGGCGCTCAGGCGCGCCAAGGTCGCGGCCAGCCGGTCCGGGGCCGGGCCATTGGGCCGCAACATATCCAGTTGAGTCGCACGCACCCGCGCGGGAAGGACCAGGATGGTCATCCCGGTCACAGGCGCCGAGGGAGCACGGCGTGCCAGCTCCAGCCGCACGAGCTGCAAGAGAATTCCCGACTCGCGAGTGGGCGATTGCAGCGGCACTTCGCGAATCTCGAAGCTGCGCGGTTCCACCATGAGACGCAAGGTCAGCCCAGCGCAGGCCAGCCCGCGACAAGCCAGCCGCGCCAGCGCCCGATCGATCAGCCCGCGCAGCACGAAGACCAGGGGATCGAGCGAGTCGAGGGCGTAGTCGAGTTCGGTGCCTTCCTCGACGGCGTCGGCCGGTGCTTGCGGCAAAAACGCCTCGTCGTCCTGAGCGCGCGCCAACCGCACCAGGCGCGCTCCGGCCGCGCCCAGTCGCACCGCCACGTCCTCTGGCCGCAGACGCGCGAGTTCCCCGACCGTGCGCAATCCCCAGCGCGCCAGCGCGTCTGCGATTTCACGACTCGGCGCCAGCATGGCCAATGGCAACGGCGCAAGGAAAACACGGGCCGCCGCGGGCGCTGCGGGCACGATGGCGATCTCGGCAGTGCGGCACGCGATGCGCGCCAGACCCTTGGAGGCAGCAATGCCCACGCGCACTTCCAGTCCCAGCCGAGCAGCGCGCGCCCGTACAGCGTGGGCCACGGCTGACAGATCGGGGTAGAGCTGACCCAGATCTCCGGCCTGAAAGAACACCCGCTCAGGCTCTGTGTCGACCCGGGGAGCAAACCCCAGCCCCAAATCGGCCAGCGCCGATGTGGCCGCGTCCACATCGGGCTGGCGCGTCGTCATCACCCGCAGCGACGGCAACGCAGCCAGCGCCTGTGCCACGGTCATGCCGGGACGGACGTTCGCGGCAGCAGCCGTCACGGCCAGCACAGGCGCGCGGCCTCCGGCTCCCGCAGCCAGAGCAAATGGTCCTTTGCGATCACCGGCGTCGGCAAGACCGCGCAGCATCGCCTGCAACGCGATGTCGGGGGCATGAACGCACGCAATGCTGGACATGCACACCTCGCACGAGCACGTCTATCGCTTGCGCCGCAACTGATCAGTCGATCGCGCCATCACCGAAAATTCGATGGAACAATGATCAGTGCCGTCAGCGGGCGCGCGGCCACGGCCGAGCGCGAGGTTGCTTCGCAGCCCGGTCAGCAGGGCCGGAGTCGCGCCACAAAAGCGAACATCTTGCCGCTCGCCGAAGTCCACACCCTGGCGGGACAAAATCACCGCTACCGAGGCGAAGGCGCGAACCAGGGGCGAGGCTGCCACCACCAGCGCCACGGTCCGCTGGCGCTCTGCCCCGTGGCGCAGCCGCAACCACGCAGCGTCGGGCAACCGTGGATTCTTGTCGCCGATGTCCAGCGCGACCAGATCGAATCCCCCAGCGTCGATCAGCAACTCAGCAGCGCGCACGGCTTGCGTAGCCGGCGCATGCACCCACAACAAACGCGCGAGAGGCACGCCGGCCCGAGCCGCCAGTCGGGGATCAAAGGCCTGCTCGGCGTCCACCAACGCCGCCGCGCCGCCGCTCTTCAGCGCGCCTGCCAGCGAGGCGTGCAAGATCGATGTCCTGCCTGACGAGCGCGGCCCGGCCAGCTCGCTCACCACGCCGCGCGGCCAGCCCCCACCCAGAAGCGCGTCCAGTTGAGGCAAGGCCGTGGCCACGAACCCGCGCTTGTCTCCGCCTTTCTCTTCCAGGCGACGCGCTGGAATGAGATGGGCCGACAACGCAGCCGGGAGCAGGTCGAGCAAGGAGGCAGCAGACACGATCGCATAGGCTAGCTGAACATACGTTCAGCATCAAGGGCTACCCTAGAACAGCCGCATCTGGCCGCCCTTCGTTGGCGCCAGGCACTCCGGATCATCGTTGCGAATCGAGTTCACGCGAAAGGAAACCGGAGTTGCCACCAGCAAGTCGTCAGGTGCTGGGTGCAGGAGCCGCTGGTCAGGTTTCGCCATCCACCCCACGGCTTCCCCGGCGGACAGCAGCGCTGGCATGCGGTCGTGAACAGGGGCCACCAGGCTATTCGGTGCCGTGGTCAAAACCCCAAAACGCGTGCGCGCCGGGTGATCTGCGGCGGCCGGCTCTTCGTCGAACAGCCCGGCCAGCAGCAGCAGCTTGCCGTCAGGCCGGTGGAACCACAGTGGCTGACGCCCCTCAGGGCCGGTCTTCCATTCGAAGAAACCATCGGCCGGGACCACGCAGCGTCTGCTGACAAACGCATCCTGGAAGGCCGACTTGAACGGCACAGTCTCGGCGCGCGCGTTGATCACGGGAGCCTTGCCTCGCCCGCGCGCTAGCAGCCCCCAGAGGGCGAAGCCCAACCTCGCGGGCCCGGCGACCCCGCGCAGAATCGGGTGAGCCTGAGTCGGCGCCACGTTGTAGCGTGGCCGGTAGGACGCAGCCGCTCCCTCGTCCGCGCGAATGTCCGTCACGCCCGCAGGCACGAGAGTCTCCGTCAGTTCGAGGAGCACCTCGTCCCAATCAGCGCGCGTCAGGGTCATGCGGCCACACATGCGACTTCGCAAGTATAGCCGGCGCACCGAGAAAGGCGTCCCCGCCCTCGGTCCGCCGATGAACGATGCTCCGGGATGGCCGCAACACATCAATGCCAGCGATCGCCGTCAGAGCTGTGTCGGTGCGCACACTTCTCATTCGGGTCGCGGTTCCCGTTAACTCCATAGGGTGCTATTCTTTAGTGCCGCCTCGTAGGCTGCAGGCGAATAATCATGTTTCAATCTTCTACTAGCCACCGACGATCAGGGAATGCGGGCCGAGTCGCGCTCGCAACGTGGAACGTAACGCGCTGGTTCGTGTTGAGCGCGGGCATGCTCCTGGTGCTGTGGAGCTGCAACTCGCATTCCTTCTCCGGACTGAGTCCCATGGTCACGATCATCCCAGCCCCAGAAGGCGGTGCCACGGGGACCACGAGTGCCGCCACCACACCGGTGAACCCGTTTGGTGGCACCACATCCACCCCCTTTGGCGGAATCGTTGCCGCGGGCGGCGACACCACTCCCACGGGCGGCGACACGACTCCTACGGGCGGCAACACCATCGTGCCCTTCGGCGGCACCACGACTGCCTCGTCCGGCCCGAGCGGTGGACAACCAAGTTACGACGCCGCGGTCCCACCTCCCGTTCCCGACGCTCTGATCGTGGAACCCTACTCCTGCCCACCCGGAACGGTACGCATTCACGTGCGAGATATTTGGTCGAGCGCGGTCACCCCGACCATGAACACGATGACGACAGCGCCGCTGTCGGTTCTGATCATCAACCCCACCGGGAGCTGGCCCTCCTACGGTGCGCGCCAAGACACTGGGAACTGCTCTTGGTATTCGGTCTGCGCACCCAACACACTCACCAAGTTCGAAATCAAGCCGGTCGGTGCTGACGCCTGCGGGGGAACATCCAATTCCTCGGGCACATTCGACGCTTCGAGCCTGATCCCGTCCAAGAACGAAATCTGGCTCGACTACACGGGCCCGTCCAGCACCGTGGCCGCCGACTACCAAACCGCCGCCGTCGGCACCCAGCATTTCCGCCTCACCGGCGACAAGACTGCGGTCTCCTCCGAGGCGTGCCCACAGGGCCAGCCCGATCAAACCCTACCCAGCGGCTACATCAAGGTTCACTTCCGCTATCCCTGGGCTGATCCACAGGAGACCGGCTTCCCAGGCTCGGCCTGCGGCAAGAGCAAGCTGGGCTACGACATTCCTCCCTACCCCACCAGCCTCAAAGTTACTGGTCTGGCCTGCGAGATGCAGGCCTTGCTCGAATTCCAGGACGGCCAGTGCCCCTGGTACTACGTGCTGATTCCCACGAAAGATTGGACCTCGACCGCAAACATCACATTCCGTTACCCCGATGACAGCTTGGGCTTGTGGACCCCGAATCTGCCGCTGCCTGCGCTCACTCCAGGCGTCACCGAATACTGGATTGGCTACGCGGGCGCGCCGGACAACACAGCGGCGTCCATTCCGACGTGCATGGACTGGTCACAAGATCCGCTCAGTTACTTCTTCTACACGGCGAACCCTGGTCCTGGGTATGCCAACTGCGGCGGGTCCGTGAAGCCGGTGGATCCGTGTAGCCCGCCGCTCCCCAACGGTTTCCACACCATCCATTTCCGCTATATCTGGGCTGGACAGAAGACCTTCACCTATTTCCCCAATACAGCGCTAATGCCCCCGTGGATGGAACTGGAAGTGACCGGCAACAAGGTCATCTGCTACCGCGAGGCGGATCGCCCCTGGTACAATTGTCCGGTTCCCGACAAGTTCTTCGTCGCTGGTGCGACCTGGCGGGCGGTGGACAAGACGCACAACCCCGAGTGGAATACCGTCGCGCCCCGCCCCTTCCAGAACCCCGACCCGACCTGGTTGCCCGCGGGTCCACTGCAACCCGGCGAGTACTGGCTGCGCTGGGAGTACGGCAAGCCCGACATCCCATCCACCAGCCTGTTCAGGTTCTTCGACTATTATCCCGATGCCACCACAGGCGACTGGTCCTCCATGGGCAATTGGAATGACAGCGCTTGTGCACCCAAACCGCCGGCCACGCCTGTCAACAATATTGGATTCGGGGGCTGGTTCCCCTACGCCAGCACCAATTACCTCTATCCCAACGGCGGCTCGCTCGCGTACATCTATCCCAACGTGGCCGCGGTCCAGGACCTGTTCAATGTCTTCGTTTACGATCGCTACCTGATCTTCCGAGCCAACTACGTCACCACCACGGACACTGTGTGCGGCCCGGGCACCGCGCGCATCAAGACCAACCCGCCCAAGACCGTGAGCGAGGGCCAGGGCTATGGCATGGCCATTGCCGCAGCCATTGGCGACAAGACAACTTTCGATCAGTTGTGGAATTTCGTGCGGCACTTCCTGTCGCAAGCCGCCGACAAGTACTGTGGCGGCCTCATGGGCTGGATGTGGGACGGCACCATCCCGTGCCGCGCGCTCGATTCGCCCTGCGATCCGGCCAAGGAGAGCTGCAGCGGCAATGAGGACAGCGCCTTTGACGGGGACGTCGACATCGCCATCGGACTGGTGTATGCGGCCCTGCAATGGCCCGAATACACTCAAAACGCCATCGACTGGCTCTTGAAGATGGAGTGCGAAATCGACACCAACTACGACGGCTGGAATTATCCAACCTCGGGCGACACCGGCGCCAAGAATTGCCAGAACTACCCAAACAAACCCTGCGACTACGGAGTCGGCGATGCTTCCCCGCTGGTTCACATGGACTACTACCCACCTGGCTATTTCCGGGTGTTCGGAGATTTCCTGGCTGCCAAGCTGCCCAGCCCGAAATACGCCGACCTTGATCGAACCTACCACCACGACTTCTGGTACAAGACCGCCCAAACCGTCTACGTGATGCTTGAAAGGTGCTACAACCAGGCTGGGTTGCAACACGGCTTTGTTGGCTTCTCGGGCAGCCTCGACGCTCCTTGCCGCGACCTTAGCAGTGGCGGAGTCTACGAATGGGAACGCTTCCTGTGGCGCGTGAGCATCGACGCCGCGTGGTTCGGCAACAACACCAAGCTGCCGGAAGTCGCTCCCAATTCCTCACAATACGAGTCGCCCAAATCCAAGATGCAGGCGGAAATCGACCACATACAGGACTACTTCAGCAACTTCTACAAGAACAATCCGGTGGAAGCGAATGCCAATCGATTCTCGTCCATTTGTGATTCTCTGGGGCCGGATGGCGCCGTCAAGAACTGCGATCCCGCTTATGGCCACAACTCCTATACCGTCAACATGGCCATGTGCGCGTATGTCAGCTCGTTCAATGATGGCGGAGCCACCACGCTGGGCATTCGGCAGGAGGCCATCGAAGAGTCCATATCCACGACTGTGGAAAACGATGCCTATCTGCAGGAACCGCTGGGCGTCTACTCCATGCTCTTCCTGACCGGCAACTTCCCCAACCCGATGACAGTGCCGCCGCTCAAGTAGGGTGGGGGTGGTGGGCAAAGTGGTACTGCTGCCCTCGTAGTCGAAATGGCGGCGAAGCGTGAGTGGCACATTGCCCACGCGCTGGAAGACCTGGTGGCGCAGCAAGAAGTCGAACAGGCGCACGGCCCGGTTGTTCACCAGACGGTGGCAGCCGGTGGATAGTCATTTCAAGCGCCACTTTTCCTCCACCGAATCGCATCTGCAGAAGCGCCGATAACAGATCTTACTACACGCACCTACACGCCGAAAACTATCCCTATACCCAGGAGGATCTTTTTCTCCCATCGTCTCGTCGGCCACGACGGTGACTTCACCGTCGCCCGGGGCCGTCACGAGGGTGATGACACCGCGGCGGTGGAGGAAGCGGAGAATGCGCTTGCTCGCGTGTTGGGCTCGGTTTAGAATCCGGCCACGGTCACTGGCACCGAGCTATCATTGGTCGTCCCGTCACCAAGCTCACCACTGAGATTGCTGCCCCAACATTGAACCTTGCCGTCGGCCAACATGGCACACGTGTGGCCAGTGTCAGCCGCCACAGCCACCGCGTTAGTCATGTTGGATACCGCAACCGGCACACTACTGTCAGTAGTAGTTCCGTCGCCCAACGCGCCTCGCGCGTTTGCCCCCCAGCATTTTACGGACCCATCAGCTAACACGGCACAGCTATGTGTACTACCGGCACTGATCGCCTTTGCATTCGAAATGGCGAACACTGCTACCGGTACCGAGCTGTCATTAGTATTGCCATTGCCTAGAGTTCCGCTAGCGTTGCTGCCCCAGCATTGAACTGCGCCGCCAGTCAATAGGGCGCAGCTATAATTGGATCCGGCGGTGATTGCAGTTGCACTCGTGACGCTAGCTCCGCTAACCTCACCATTGGTGTTGTCGCCCCAGCATTGCACCCTACCACCCGTGAGCACGGCGCAGGTGTGTACCAAGCCGGCAGCGACTGCCTCTGCATTGGTAACCCCGGTGACCTGAACTGCTGAATCGCTTTCCGTCTGAGTGCCATTACCCAGTTCGCCGCTGTCGTTATGACCACAGCACTGAATGGTGCCATCGGTAAAAACTGCGCAACTGTGTAAAATTGCCGCACCACCCGCTATGGCTTTCTGAGTACCTGACACTGTGACCGGCACACTGCTGGCGGTTTGGCTGCCGTCACACAATTGACCATCACTATTGTCACCCCAGCATTGAATGGTGCCGTCCGACAAGATCGCGCACGTGTGATTCCCGCTATCGGCGTAGACGGCCACCGCATCCCTAATCCCCGTGACGCTGACGGGGGTGAGGCTCGGGTTGGTGGTTCGTAAGGCCTCGCCCGGCCCCGTCCCCCGGGCGACTACCGCCAGGCGCCGTTCGCCGCCTACTCGGCCGCCGTGGGCAGCGTGACTGTGCCGGGTTCGGCGATAGCGGCCAAAGCGGCTCGTTGCA
>Ga0265316_10004145_pt1 | contig 14490 bp, 12 predicted proteins | sample 4522metaG_FD_202092 | JGI IMG/M metagenome (GOLD analysis project Ga0265316, IMG submission 202092) | Rhizosphere microbial communities from Carex aquatilis grown in University of Washington, Seatle, WA, United States - 4-5-22 metaG | ecosystem: Host-associated > Plants > Roots > Rhizosphere >...
CCATGAAGCACCTGGTGCTGGCCGGCGGGGGACATGCCCACGTCGAGGTTCTGCGCCGATTCGGTGCCCGGTCCGATCTTGGTCACAGGCTGACCGTCATCAGCCCGGATCGCTATTCGCCGTATTCCGGAATGCTCCCCGGCCTGATTGCCGGCCATTACGATTGGCGGCAGTGCCACATCGATCTTGGCCGGCTGTGCGGTCGAGCTGGCGCCGAACTGGTGCAGGCGCAGGTCGCCGCCGTCGATGCGGAGGCCCGGACCATCGCGCTCGACAATGGCCGCACCATCAACTGGGATCTACTGTCTCTCAACACGGGATCGACGCCCGATCTCGCGTCGGTGCCAGGCGCGCGCGAGCACGTCGTGCCCATCCACCCAGTGAGTGGTTTTCTCCGCGCGTGGGACGCTCTTTTGCGGTCGATACAAGACGGCTCCGGCGGGCCTGTTCGCATCACCGTCGTTGGGGGCGGTGCCGCGGGGGTCGAGGTCGTGCTCGCGATTCACCATCGTCTGCAACTGAAGGGGCTCGGCCAGACGACCATCTCGCTCGTCACGAACGAGCTGCTACCCACGCACCCGCGGCGCGTGCGACAAATCGTTGCGCACGCACTGGCGGCGGCGCGGATCGATCTTTTCGAAGGCCGACAGACCGTCGAGGTGAAGCCCGGGACGCTGCGCTTCGCAAGTGGCCCCGCTATTGAGACCACATTCACTGTGTGGACAACTGGTGCCAGTGCCCCGCCGTGGCTCGCCCACAGTCGGCTCGCAACCGACGCGCGGGGCTTCTTGACGGTAGACCGATCACTCCAGTCAGTGTCCCATCCGTGGGTGCTGGCTGCTGGCGACATTGCCAGCCTTGCTTTTCACCCCGTGCCCAAAGCGGGGGTCTACGCCGTACGCCAGGGCCCGGTGCTGGCCGACAACCTGCTGCGACTGTTGCGGGACGAGATGCCTATCGAGTACAAGCCGCAGCGACGCTTTCTTTCGCTGCTCTCCCTCGGCGAGCGGCGCGCGGTAGCGTCTTGGGGTAGGTGGGCGATAGAGGCGGCATGGGTCTGGAAGCTCAAGGACCGCATAGACCGCGCCTTCATGCGGCGCTACGAATTCACGGAAAGCGCACGACAAAGATAGAGGCTGGCGCCGTCATGCTCTTGTCCGCTCCGGCGTGGGGTTGTGCCACGGGCCGTCGCCGGCGATGAGCGCGTCGGCCTCTTTCGGCCCCCAACTTCCGCGCCTGTAGGGGCGGGCCCGGTGATGGGTCTTGAGAACTCTGTCGACCACTGCCCAGGCTGCCTCGACCGCATCCTCGCGGGTGAAGAGCGCACCGTCGCCAGCCATGGCATCTCCCAGAAGCCGCTCGTAAGGCTCTTGTTCTCCCGGTTGTTGCTCAACCAGGTAGAGTTCGCGCTGGTCGCCGACGTATTCCTTCCCTGCGCGCTTGACCCGAGCAGCGAGGGCAACCGCGGAATTGGGGGAAAGGCGAAAGCGCAGGTAGTTGGTCCGCCCGGTCGTCGGCGCCGAGTCGGCGAACAGCCTCTGCGGCGGCGGCTTCAGCGTCACCAGGACTTCGGTCGCCGTCCCAGCCAGAAACTTGCCGGAGCGTAGGTACCATGGCACGCCCTCCCAGCGCCACGAGTCGATGAAGAGCCTGAGCGCGCAAAAGGTCTCGACATCGGATCCCCTGGCCACACCAGGCTCCTTGCGATAACCGGAATACTGGCCACGCACCAAATCTCCGGGCTTCAGCGGACGCATCGCCTGGAAGACCTTGCTCTTCTCGCTGTGTACAGCTCCATACCCCCTGTAGGCAGGCGGTTCCATTGCAAGCAGCGCTGCGATCTGGAACAGGTGGTTCTGTATGACGTCGCGCAGGCAGCCGGCACTTTCGTAGAATGCACCACGCTCCCCTACGCCGAAATCCTCGGCCATCGTGATCTGGACGCTGGTCACGCAGTTGCGGTTCCAGATCGGCTCCAGAAACGAATTGGCGAAGCGAAAATAGAGGATGTTCATGATCGCTTCTTTGCCGAGAAAGTGATCGATGCGGAAGATGGAATCGCTAGGGAACACCGACTGGGCGATGCGGTTGAGCTCCCGTGCCGAGGCCAGGTCGCGACCAAACGGTTTCTCGACGATGACACGCGCCCTATCGGCCAGGCCCGCGGCGCCGAGCCCTTGAATGACCGTCGCGAAGAGCGACGGAGGGATGGCCAGATAGTGCGCTGGCCGGCGAGCCCCACCCAGCGCCTTCTTCAGCGCCGCGAACGTGTCCTGGTCAGTGTAGTCGCCCTCGACATAGCGGAGTAGGGAGAGAAGGTGGCCGAGAGCGCGATGGTCGTCGACCCCGCCCGATCGCCTGACGCTGTCCATCGCACGCTTGCGCAGCCGAGCCAGACTCCATTGCGAAGAGGCGACACCGATTACGGGAACAGTGAGTGCGTCCCGCTTCGCCATCGCATAGAGCGCCGGGAAAATCATCTTGTGTGCCAAATCGCCCGTCACGCCGAAGAGCACCAGCGCGTCGGATCGCACCGCGCGGGCGCCACGGTTTCCCGTGTCGTCGGCTTCCCTTGTTCTCCCCATTCTGATCGCGGTTCGATGTTCGTCACGGGTGCGAGTTACCGGAATACCCGCCAGCCGTGATTCCCGCCGAGTCGGGTGCCGACAGGCCGAAGCAGTCGATGCCGATCGCGACACCGTCGAGGTCGACGCAGGGTGCCACGTGCTCGACACGCTCGCCTCAATGGCCCACCACTCGTTCCAGTCACTGCTTTATCAAGTAGCCGCGGCCGGCCTCTCCCCGTCGGAAATCGCACAGCCGATCCTCTCCATTCTTTCCAACCAGCCAAACGTCACGGTGCTGCTCAACCAAGTCAAGGGATTCGGCCTCGCGGCGAAACTGGCGCGTCGCTGCTGAAGAAGAAACAGGTGCGCTGGTCGACGTTCAAGAACGCGAGTTGCGACAGGGGTGACTGGCCAGAAAAGTCAGCACCGGCCCTATCCATGCCGACGATGGAAGGAAGTGCCCTGCGTCTTTCACCCAAAAGAGCTCCGCCCCCGGGATGCGCGAGGCAAGGTCTTGGCCGAAAGACGGTGGAACCATGATGTCGTCGCTCCCGTGGACCACCAACGTCGGGCACGACAGTCCTTTCAGACGGTTTCGGCTGTCGAACCCGTCCATGGCTTGTTTCTGGCGGGCGAAACCTTCGATCACGCGGGTCCGCCACTCAGTGTGGTCGTCGCTAGTCCTGGTGCATAGCGAGGCATTCTTGCCCTCGAACGCTGCTTGGGTCGAGCACCAGGTTTGCATCATCATCATGAAGGTGTCCGGACTCGCCCCCTCCCGAACGGACTGGATCATGGCATCGAGAGCAACCCGCGAACGGTCCGGTTCCTTCGCGAAGCTCGACATGAGAACCAGCGCACCCAGCCGCTCGGGGTGGCAAAGGGCGATCTCCTGCGCCACGCTGCCGCCCATGGACCAGCCGATGATGTGCGCTCTCTCGATTTCCAGGGCGTCGAGCAGGCCGATGGCGTCGTCGCGCAAGGTCTCCATCGTGAAGGCTGCCTCGGGCGCTTCGGTCAGCCCTGAGCCACGCTTGTCGAAGGCGATGACCTTGTGCTGTTTCTCCAGGTAGGGTATGGCCTTCCTCCAGGTCGAAACGTCGCTGGCCAGCCCAGGCACCAGCAGAACTGGCTGGCCTTCGCCTTGAACTTGGCAATGAATCCGTGCGTCGCTGACTTTGATCTTGGGCATTTTGGAGATTCACTCTTCGAGCGACGATGGATGCGGAGGCGGTTCCGTGGATCGCGAGACTTGATCACAGGTTGAAGTCGGTGTCCAGATTCTGGATGTCCCGCGTGGAAAATCGGGCCCTGTACTCGGCGCGACTCGGGGGTATGACCGGGTCGAGCTTCACGTTGGTTGCGCAACCACGATCATCGACACGAGGAATGCAGAACGACCAACCTACTCGTAGTTCATGACCACCAAGCCTTGTGCAGCTTCGTGGCGAGAGCCCGGTTCCGCTGGAAGTTGGTGCAATGCCACGAACGGTCGCATCCTATTGTTGGACAGATATGGCAAGGATAGGCCAATGGAAACTTTGTTTGGGGTTGGCATTCGTCCTAGCCTGCGCCCATCAGGAGTCGCCGACCGGCCCCTGGGTCCGTCATCTGAATTTGCGGGGTCTGCACCATCTCTCCAAACGAGCAATTGTTGATGGCCTGTCGCTGCAATCAACCGGCTGGTGGCCGCTGGCCCGCAAGAACTACTTCGATGAAGGCGCCTTGCGCGTCGATGAGAAGCGGGTGGTGGCGGTTTGCAATCAGCACGGCTACTTTGATGCCCGCGTGGTGGGCACGCAGGTCGAGCCGCATGGCAAGCGAGCGGTCGACGTCACGATTACCATCGACGAAGGCAAGCCGACTCTGATTTCCGGCGTAACCGTACAAGGGCTGGAGACTGTGCCCAGTAAGACCGCGCAAGAACTGCGCCGCAGATTGCCGCTCTGGCCTGGCAAGATCTTCGACTACAGCGATTTTCTTGCAGCGCAAGGCCTTCTTCGCGATCAACTCAGACGGCACGGATACGCTTACGCCCAGGTGAAGGGAACCGCAGAGGTAAGTCGGTCCGACCACGAGGCCGCCGTAGCCTTGTCGGCGTCGCCAGGGCCCGTTGTGCATTTGGGTCTGATCCGGGTGGAAGGCAACCGGTCAATCCCGGAAGACCCCATTCGCCGCCGTCTCACCTTCGCAACCGGCGACTTGTTTGATCCAGGCGAACTCGAACGCAGTGAGAATCGCGTGTACGGCCTCGGGGTCCTGTCGTCGGCCGCCATACGAATCCCCGAGCAGGCGCAAGCCATCGCCGACGTGACGGTTCAGGTCGAACCGGCACAGCGACTGCGCGAACTGCGTCTCGGCGGTGGTGTGGGTGTCGAGCAGCAGCGTGAGGAGGCACGTCTGCGCGCCGAGTGGGTCGTGCACAACTTTCTCGGTGGGTTGCGCACCCTGCGGTTGACCGCCAAGCCAGCCTACGTCGTCGTGCCGGGACTGACCAACATCAGACAACAGGGCTTTGCCGCCGACGGTGAAGTCCAGCTGGCTCAACCGGACGTTTTCGGCACCGCACTGACCGCACAGGGTCGCGTAGGCTATCAGCTGCAAATCCAGGAGGGATTCGAGTACTACGGACCGCGCGGCGGAGTCGGCCTGGAGCGAGCCCTCTGGCGCGATCGGATTCTCTTGTCGGCCGCGTGGAATCTGCAGTTCTTCACCTTCTTCAATATCGATAGCACGGCGTTCAATCCTGTCACCACGCCATTGGGCTTCGGGTTCCAGAATCCCTACCGCCTCGCCTTCCTCGATGAGGCGGTCGAACTCGATCTGCGCGACAACCGCATCCAACCACACCGGGGAATCTGGCTGGGCGCGCATATTGAGGAGGGATTCCCTCAGATTGGCGGTGACTTTCGCTATCTCAAGTTCGTTCCTGAGGCCCGGGCATATCTCCCCTTGGGCGGTTTTGCCACTGTCGCGGTCCGTGGTCTCGTCGGCTGGCTCTATCCGTACAGCTTGCAGCATGACAGTCCGGTGACCAGGCGGTTCTTTTTGGGAGGCCCGTCGGCCCAACGCGGTTTCAGCTACGGCCGCCTCGCCCCGCAGGCTGTGGACCCCACGACGGGCAACCGCATCCCGGTGGGCGGCGACGGCGAGGTGCTCTTCTCCGGTGAGCTACGACTGGGCACTTTTCGGCTGTGGGGCAATCCTCTCGACTTCGTGGCCTTCCTCGACGCGGGCGACGTCACCCCCAGTGTGACCCAGCTGGATTTCGGAAACCTGCACTACGCCGTCGGTCCGGATCTCCTCTACCAGACTCCGATCGGTCCCCTGAGGGCTGGTGTGGGCATGCGGCTCAATCGACTTAGCGCAAACGGACCCAATGGGCTTGCTAACCCCGACCCTGGTCAGCGCTTTGCGTTCCACATAACCCTGGGCGAGTCGTTCTAGCTTCTTGCCTAATCGTCCACCATCTCCTCTATCTGATCGTCGGTCACCTCTAGCAGCTGCTCTTCAGTGTCGTGATCAGACATTTCCTGGGACCATGCACCCGAACTGCCAGCCAGATCCTGGCGTACTTCCGAGGGCGCGTCCGGTCCTATGTTCGGTTGACTCCGTGCAAATTCGCGATGCCGCCTATTTCGCCTCTTGCTCATCACCGTCTCCGTTTCTTCACGCCCGCGTTTCGCTTCGCCGCCAGACGAAGCCTTCAATCTCCGTGCCACAGAAATGCCCCCTTATGGCGGGTTGATTGTACTGCGGCCGTTACCGGATCGTGAATTGGCGCTACTGCGTGTTGCGGGTCGGTTACAGAACATCCAATAGAGGCAGGATGGCATCTCTACTATTGTGATAGCGTTGGGTACGTATCACCGTCTCGGGGCGTTGCTTCGCTTCGTGGCACGGCTGTCGCTCGTCACAGTCGTCGTTGTGGGGGCCTGCGTCGGGGCCGTTTTGGCGTTGAGCCAGACCGCTCCAGGACAGGCCTGGGTCGCGCAACGAATCCAGACGCTAGTGAGGAAAAGGGTTCCAGGCTTTGCCGTCGAGAGACTGAATCTTAGTCTGCCAGCCAGGCTCCACCTTTTCGGTGTGACTGTTCGCGATTCGAGTGGAATCGAGGCTATCAGGATTGCGCAATTACACGCTCGCGTCGACTTGCGTGCGCTATTTTCGCACACAATCCGTGTCGAGGATCTAGCTCTTTTCGGGCCTCGTGTTGTTGCCCGCCAGCCCGTACACGAAAGCCTCAATCTGGGGACCCTGCTTCACCCCGTAAACGTTGCCCCGGGCCCGGCCAGGGCGCCTTGGAGATTTGAGATTCGCGATTTCGTCGTGAGCGACGGCGCGCTCGACTGGCAATCGATGGAAGGGCACCAGTCCGTTCGTAATGTCACAGCGACTGGCAGCGTGCTGGCTGGCGGCGGCCAAGTACGGGCGACGCTGCGTCTGTGGGCCGAGGGACAGGTGGGCGGACGCTCGCTTGCGGTGGCGCTCGACGCCGCCGGAGCAATTTCCGGAGACCGAATCGATGTGCGCATCAACTACTTGGGCGGCGATGGCCTATTGGCGCGGTGGCCTCTGGTGGTAGAGGGCACGGCGCGTGGGCCATACGATGCGCTGGCTTTGGATTTTCACGCCAGACTTCCGCCCGGAGGCGAGGCTCAAATCGGGGGCCGGCTGGGACTGGCGGGCGGGCTTTCGTACGATCTCCTGATCGACGCTGCTCGCATCAGTCCCGATATGTTGCTCGCGACTTGGCCGACGGCCTCCCTTAGCTTCACTGCGAAGCTTAGCGGCAGTGGAACACCACTCACCGGACACGCAGTGGCCGCGCTTGATGTGGCTTTCCGAGAGTCTGAAATCGGCGGCATCGGGCCTTTGCACGGCCACTTCAGGGCAGACAGCGTGGGAAAGGCCTGGCGTCTCCAGGAACTCGTGGCCAATGGCCTTGGGCTGGACCTGCGGGCCACAGGCGGGGGCCAGGAACAACAGCTTGCCCTCGATCTCGATGGAGAAATTGCCCACATCCCGGCTGGGATGGGCCTGCCCCGCGGCCTGCGCGGGAGCGCGCAGTTCCATGGGCACGTCCGCTTGGATCTGTCGGCTGCCGTCGCGTCCCTGCGCGCCCGAGCACGCGTGAGGAACCTGGCGTACCGCGGCCTTCGGGTGGGAGAGGCCCAATTGGTGCTGGTCGCCGCAGGCTCGCCTTGGTCGCCCACGGGCCAGGTGCGAGTGAATGCGCGCCATGTGCAGGGAATTCCGCGCATTGGCCGCGTCGACCGACTGGATTTGTTTGCGGATAACCGCCACCGGCATTTGCTCGTATCGGGTTCGGCCAGCGGCGCTCTCGGCCAGGCACACTTGGAGGCATCGGGAACCATCAGCCGCGAAAGGGCAGACATAAGCCTGCAGCGGTTCTCGGCCCGTTATGGCTCTCTCACTGTGGCCCTTCTGCAGCCTGCGTCCGTGCAGTGGAGCCGAGCGCGTTCGCTGACCGTGCGATCTCTTCGTTTGGCAACCCTGGGAGGAAGGATGGAAGTGGCAGGCAAGTTCGATCAGCGAACACGCGAGATGGAGGCCCATGTGGTGGCCCGGCAAATCCACGTACTGGCTGGCGGTCCGGCTGCCGATCTGGATCTGCACGTGGGACTGGCCAAGAGCCGGATGCAGATGGCCGCTTTGGTGGAAATGCAATCGTTGCCACCGGCGCGCGCCACCGCTGACTTACCCGTGTCGTGGCCGCCCCGTGCGCCCCTGCCCGCGTTGGCGAAGGACGGCCCCGTGACCATCCATCTGGAAGTGGCCGGTATTTCGGCGACAGCCCTGCCCCAAGGGTTGCGAACCAAGATAGGACTGCGCACAGGCCGGCTTGCGGCCGCGGTCGACGTGAGCGGCACCCTGGTCCACCCACAGGCCCAGTTGCGGGTGACACTGGCTGACGGCATTTTCGGCCCGGTCGAGCGCGTGGGGGCGGAGCTGACAGCCGCACTCAGCGAAGGGACAGTCGAGGCCCAGGTCCGAGCAAGCCTCGATGGCCAGATTGTCGCGCAGGTCGTCTTGGCCACGCGAGGCGATGTGGCGCGGATTCTGGCTACGCGCCAGGTCCCGGCGGCGCCTCTGCAGGGGGAAGTGGATATACCGGATTTCGATTTGTCACGTGTGCGAGGCATGTCGGCGACTGGTCGCGTGTCCGGTCACGTCCATCTGGGTGGAAGCCTAACCAGTCCCACCCTGCGGCTGGATCTGACTGCGGTGGAGGCGCGACTGGCAGGCGTCGGATTTGTTAACCTGGCAGCGCACGGCGAATACGGGGCAGGACTGTGGAAGGCCTACGCGCGCGCGAATCAGGCCGCGGGTGGTAGGCTGGACATCAGCGCGACCGGCGAAGGACATGAGTTGCGGTCCGGCAGCTTGCGTGCCGACGGGGTGAACATCGCCTTTCTTGAGGCGTTGCTGCCCGATTTGGTCGCAGCCAGAGGTCAGCTCGACGCCTCGCTAGGGCTAGCGCGGGGAATGCTGACCGGGACGCTGTCGCTCGGTCAGGGAAGACTTGGGTTGCTCGGCTGGCCCACATTCGAACAGATCAATCTGCGTGCCCAACTTGCCAGCGATCACATCCAGATCGAGCAGCTGAACGCCAAGGTGGGCAAGGGCGACCTTTCGCTCACCGGGCAAATCGGCATGTCCGGTGGCCGGCTCACGTCACTACAGATGAACGCCCGGGCGAAGGGCGTCCCTATCAGTACGGCGGCATTGTCGGGCGCAACCCTGGACGCCGACGCGAATGCGTCTGGCCAAGTGAAAGACAAGCGGTTGGATGCACGCCTGCGCATCAGCAAGGCCAAATTGGAGATTCCTCGTCTGGAGGGTGGGCGCCGCCTACATAGCCTGGCGCCCATGCAGGGCGTGGCATTTGTGGGGGAACCGGCCGCGGCGTCGCCGCCCCCAACAGGGCTGCTCCTCCCGCAGAGCGTGCACCTGGTCGTCCAGGCCGACGATTTTCGTGTCCATGGGCAAGATCTGCAGGCTGCCTTCAATGTCGACGTGGCGCTGGACAGTGGCAACCAGCAGACCCGGATGGCGGGTCGCATCGCCACCGAATGGGGCAGCGTGTTTCTCTTCGGCAATCGCTACACAGTGGACCGGGCCAACCTTAGTTGGAGCGGCGGGGAGACTCTCGACCCCGTGCTGGATATCCAGCTTTCCGATCACCTCCCTGAAGCCATGGTCATCATTTCAGCGCGCGGCAGAATCAGCAAACCTGACCTGAGCTTGGCCAGTGACCCGCCGACCTACAGCAAGGCTGAGCTGGTCAGCCTGGTTCTTACGGGGCACATCCCGACCACTTCCGAGGCCTCCCACGGCGACGTGACCGGCAGTGCCCTGTCCGCCATCTCAACCGCAATCATCGGCAACCTGGCCGAGCGAATTGCGCCCGTCCTAGGCGCCGGCGTGGTACGCGTACAAAGCGTGCCTGCCAATGCAACATCCGCCCAGGCCGCGCAGGCTGCTGCCGTGCCCCAGGCCGCTTCTGGCGCGATGGCGACACGGGTGGAGATCGGAAAGAATGTCAGCGACCGGGTCTATGTCGGCTACTCGCGCATATTCGGCGCGGGTGAGAATGAGAACAGCAACGAAGGTCGCTTTGAATACCGCATGTCGCGCCGATGGGTGTTGCAGTCGGAATACGGCGATGCGGGTGTAGGTGGATTCGATCTGCTGTGGACCACGCGTTATTGAAGAATGGCCTGTACGCCGCGGGAAGTCGGAATGAGAGTGCGATTGATATCAACGGCAACGTTCACTCACAGCAGGGCATCTAATCTCGCGAATCAACTCGAAGGAGGTAGGAATGCAAGGTGGTTCAACAGTGGGGGAGTGGATCCCCGTTATGGACGAGGCCTCGCTGCCCGAGGGTGGCATGCGGCCCGCGTATCCGCGGGGGCTCAACGTGGTGATAGCGCGAGTCGATGGAGTGGTCTGCGCGGTCTCCGGCGCGTGCGCCCACATGGGGTGCCCGCTCTTCGCCGGCTCCTTAGCCGCCGGGATCCTCACTTGCCCGTGCCACGACTGGCGTTTCGACGTTCGGACGGGTGAGTTCTTGGATGCGCCCGAAGTGCGACTGACGGTCTACCCCGTGCGTAGCGAGAACGGCAAGCTGTTCATCAATCTCGGCTGAAAGGGAAAGCGATGCCAAACATCAGCATGTACACGCTGTCGACCTGCCCTTGGTGCAGAAAAACCAAAGACTTCTTCAAGCAGCATGGGGTGCCGTTCGAGTCCATCGACTACGACCTCGCAGACGACGCCACCCAGAAGAAAGTCATGGCCGACTTGGACGCGCACGGCGCGACCGGCTTTCCTTTCGTGCGGATAGGTGAGACCGTGATACTGGGTTATAATCCGGGCCGCTACCAGGAACTCCTCGGGCTCTGACAGGCTGCAATTATGACAATTGAGTCGAGGAAACGAGCCCTGTACACCTTCTTTGCCAAGGTGGTCGACCGCCTTGGCTACAAGTTCACTCCCGATGAGGAGCTGAGGAACTTCCTGCTGGAGCAAGAGGTGTTGCTCGAGCAGAAGCACGGCATCCCGTTCTGCCCCTGTCAGCCGATCACCCGTCAGCGGGCGCACGACATGACGCTCGTGTGTCCATGTATCCCGTTCCATCGGGCTCACTACGACGCCATGAAACGCTGCTGGTGCGGCCTCTTCGTCCACAAGGACGTCACGGACCCGGACGCATTGCCGCAGATTCCTCTTTCGGAGGTGAATCGTGGGTGAACGTTACGTTTCTGCCATCGCAATCGAAGATCTCGCCCCCGGCGGCATGAAGGTCGTTCAAGTGGAAGGGCGCGAGATTGTCGTCGGCAACGACGGCGGGCGCTTCTACGCCGTCGAACGGCGGTGCGGCCACATGAACGCGCCGCTCGAAATGGGAACCCTCGTCGGCACTGTCGTCACCTGCCCCATGCATTGCGCTCAGTTCGACATCGCGACCGGCGAAGCGCTGGCGGGGCCGGTTCCCGAGGACCCAGGCAACGAGACCGCTCCTCCCAAGATTGGCCGTCTGCTCGCAAACGTCGGCATGCTGATGGAGCACATCCAAACGCAGGCTATCCGCACTTATGCAACGAAGGTGGACGCGGGGAAGGTCTGGATTGCCCTGTAGGCCCGGCTTGTACTGCGAGCGAATGGCGATGAAGCAGCTGCACATGGTGCGCCAATGAATTCCCTCGTTTGGCTGGGACTAGCGGTGCTCCTCGTCGTTGGCGTCGTTCTCGCCGGGCTTGGCCCCAAGGGAGGGAAGCCGGTCGGGCGCACGCGCCTGATGAAGGTGGCCCGTGTCGTCTTGATCGCGGGCATCATCCTCTGCGGCGCCCTGGGTGTCTTCTCGGCACTACGGCCGTGAATGGAAGGGAGTATTATGCACAACAGGTCGGAGCACATCACCGCTTGGTCTTGCTTTTGGCCTTCGCCCTACGCTGAATCGCGTAGCCAATTGCCACGGCTTGTTTGGGTGGCTTGCCCGCTGCGATCTCGGTCTTGATGTTTTGGTTTCGCGCTGTCTTGGATGGTGACTTGATGAGTGGCATGAAGAATCACACCTTCAGCAGGATCTTGCTGATACCTACAGGATCACCTCAGGCCGAGGCCGCGGGCAACTCCGACAGGAGGCGTTCCAGCGCATCCATGCTGGGCGGTTTCGCGAGGTGGCGTTGGAAGCCAGCATCGGCGGCGCGCTCCAAGTCCTCCGGTGATGCGTAGCCGCTCACGGCCACAAGGAAGATGGGCTGCAATGCCGGATCCTGCCGGAAGGCCTGCGCTACATCGTAGCCATCCATGCCGGGCAAGCCGATGTCGCAAAGGATGACGTCGGGCCGAAACGAGCGAGCCCTCGCGATCCCTTCAGGCCCGCTGTGGGCGACTTCGACCGCGTGCTCGCCGAGTTCGAGTGCCTCGCGCAAACTGTCTGCGGCGTCGACGTTGTCCTCGATGATGAGGACACGCCGTGGAACTCGCACATGGCCCGCACGAGCGGCCTGCTTCTCCAGCGCCGCCCCCACATCGAGAGGCAAGCGGACGGTGAACTCCGCCCCCTTGCCGAGCCCTTCGCTTTGAGCCTCGATGCTGCCCCCGTGCAGTTCGACCAGGCCTTTGACCAAGGCGAGGCCAAGCCCTAGTCCTCCCTTGCTGCGGTCCAGAGTATGATCGGCTTGCATGAAAGGTTGGAAGAGACGTGTGACCGTGTCGGGCGCCATGCCGACGCCGTTGTCGACCACGTGAATGACCGCATCACGCGCTTCCGCCACAATGGAGACACGCGCTCGCCCTCCGCGGGACGTGAACTTCGCTGCATTCTGCAGGAGGTTTCCCACAATTTGTGCGACCCGGGTTGCATCTGCATTGACGAAGACCGGCGCGGGCGCGAGATCGCAGGAGAGCACCAGCTCGTTCCGCTCGAATAGGGTGCGGTTGTCCTCGACCGCACGACGGACCAGCTCGTTGATCTCAAGACGCTGTTTCTGCAACCGAATCTTGTTGCGCGTGATCCGGGTGACGTCGAGCAGATCGTTCACCAGGTTCGAAAGTTGCGTGGCCTGCCGATCGATCACCCCCAGGGCACGGCGGGCTTGCTCTCCGCCTGCGGCGGCGCGGTCGAGGATGTAGAGGCTATTCTTGATGGGAGCCAGTGGGTTGCGTAGTTCGTGGGAGAGTACTGCCAGGAAGTCATTCTTGCGTCGATCCGCCTCTACCAGTTGCGCGTTGGCTGCTTGGAGGGCACGCTGCGCCTCTACACGCTCCACCGCGGTGGCAACCTGGTCGGCCACCGAGTGCATGATCTCAACCTCGTCTGCTGTGAAACGCGCCCGCGTTTTGGTGCCGAATGAGAGTGTCCCGAGAAGCTTGCCTTGTGCGATCAAGGGGTGGCAGCAGTACGCTTGGACGCCGTAGGACTTGACCAGCGCGACCCGAGGGTCAACGGAATTGGAGATATCCTCCGCGATCATCCGTTGCCCATCGCGTGCGACGCAGCCGCAAACTGCCACGCCGAAGTCGAGCGATTGGATCTTGCGCACCTCCTCGTCGGGAATGCCGGCGCATGCGTTCAGGCGCAGTCGGCAGCCCACCTCGTCCACCAAATAGTTGAAGAAAGTCTGGCAATCGAGGTGCCCCATCACCTCACGGCAGAGCCCTTCAATCACGCTCTGGGGGGCGTCGGAAGTGAGGAGTCGGCCCGCCGTGCGCGACAACAGGCCCAACCGGGTCTCGCTCTGCCTGAGCGCTGCTTCGGAACGCTTTCGCTCATCCTCTGCCTTTCGGCGCTCGCTCAGTGCCCTCTCCAGCTCGGTCACACGCAGAGCGAGCAGCTGCTTTTGCCGGTGGAGCTGCAGAAACACACTCACCTTGCTCGCGAGGATAGGTTGCTCAAGCGGCTTGACCAGAAAGTCTACCGCGCCCGACTCATATCCCTTGAAGACGCGCGCTCGATCGTGGAGTCCCGCGGTCACGAAGATGATGGGGATCTCGCGGGTGCGCTCAAAATCTCGCATCAGCTCCGCGAGCTGAAAGCCGTCCATCTCGGGCATCTGCACGTCGATGATGGCCAGCGCGACCTCGTGCTCAAGCAAGAGGTCGAGAGCCCGCTTGCCGGACTCGGCACTGAGGATCTCGGCGTCGTCGCGCCGGAGCAAGCCCTCAAGCGCCAGCAGATTTTCCGGCCGGTCGTCAACCAGGAGGACCTTGGGAAGGTCGCTCATTGCGCGCTTCGCCTGCCTGGACTCTGCCACCTCTGCCACGGAACCTGTCAACGATTTTGAGACTGCCGACTTGGGAATTTACGCTCGCGTCTCCTCTGTTGTGGTGGGGTGTTTCGGTGGGTTGATCCAAACGGTTGTTGGTGGGCGGTGCGGGGTGGGGGCAG
>Ga0265316_10004148_pt1 | contig 14479 bp, 8 predicted proteins | sample 4522metaG_FD_202092 | JGI IMG/M metagenome (GOLD analysis project Ga0265316, IMG submission 202092) | Rhizosphere microbial communities from Carex aquatilis grown in University of Washington, Seatle, WA, United States - 4-5-22 metaG | ecosystem: Host-associated > Plants > Roots > Rhizosphere >...
CTATATTTCGCGATGGCCTGGTTTCGCAGCGTGCGCTGGCGCTTTCTCCTGCGCTCGATCGCGGAGGTCCCCAAGCGGCGCCTATTCGCCGTTTCGTGCGTGGGGTTCGGGGCGATCCTGGTGATGCCGTTCCGAATCGGCGAGATCGTTCGCCCGTACATGATCCGGACGAAGCCGAGTCAGCGTCGTGGCGGCTCACGAGACATCACGCTAACGGCGGCGACGAGCTCGGTCGTCGCCGAGCGCATCATCGACGGTCTCTACCTGAGCATCGTGCTCGCGATTGCGCTCGTCTTCGTCCCCACGGTGCACCCATTGCCCGACAAGGTCGTCGGGATCCCCGTGACGGTCGCGCACGTGCGCATGAGCGGATACGCCATGCTGGGGCTCTTCTGTGCTCTCTTCGCAACGACGGCGGTCTTCTACTTCGCGCGATCCTGGGCCCACCGAACGACCCTCGCCGTCTTCGGCAAAGTCTCCGTCAATCTCGCAAATAAGCTCGCCACGATACCGGAGAAGGCCGCAGACGGACTACACGTTTTCGGTCGCGCCAACGACGCGCTCGGCTTTTTCTTCGAAACCACCCTCTATTGGGGCTTCAACGTGCTCGGGATGTGGGGGCTGGCGTGGGCCTGCGGCGTCGTGCACGTCGATGGCTCGTCCCCCACCTTTGGCGAAGCCTGCGGGCTGATGGGTATGCTCGGGTGCGCAATCCTCATCCCCGGCCCTCCCGGTCTCCTCGGTGTTTTTCAGGCGGGGCTCTATGCGGGCATGACCATGTACTACCCGACGAACGTCGTAATCGGCGCAGGGGCGGCCTACGTGTTCTTGCTCTACGCGCTCCAGGTCGTGCTTCAGCTGGGGTTCGCGGTCTGGGGACTCTACGACCAAGGCGAGGGGCGAGGCCTTCGAGGGGGACTGCGGGCGCTCGAAGAGGCCGAGGGGATTGTCAGCGCCCCCGCCGACGCCGCCTGACGGGCCTTCTCGGCACGGAACGCCGCGGGGTTCAGAAACTTGGCCCATGCCCGTGCGCTTCGATAAGCGCATGAGGCATGCATTCCGCACGGGCCTCGGGCGTCGGGCTTGCTGTCGCACTTGCGTTCGCGGTGGTCGTCGCGAGAGCGAAGTCGACCTACGAGTCACCGTATGGCTACGAACGCACGTGGAACGCGGCGGTGCGTTTGGTGCGGGTCGACAATGGCTGGAAGGTGAGCGAGAAGGACGACGCCGGTGGCTATATCCTCTTCGAGTACAGGTCCCCGGAGAGCGGAAAGGCCACTCCCGGCTCGATTGAGCTCGTCCGCCGGCCGGGCGCCGACGGGCCCGTGACCGTTCTGGCCCAGCTGCCTCGAATGCCTCACTATCACGAGCAGGTGCTGCTCGACGCGCTCGCCGCCAAAATGCGGGGCGAATACGGCGACGCCCCGGCGCACACGAGGCCCCCGGCCCCCCCCCCGCCCGATGCTGGCGCCGACGGCGCCGAGAACTGACGGCGACTGTGCCTACCTCTCGACGATGGGCGTCTCGCCTGTTTCGGCGTCGTGAGCGGCTCCGCAGCATCGAAACCCAATCTGGTAGTATCGAAAGGTCTCGTCGTGCGCTGTCGTCATGGGTCGGCACCGCGTGCGAACCGGCCCCCAGTAGCCGCCTTTTAGTCCACTCCGGAACGGCTTACCCGCCTGCGACTCGTTGACCACCCACTCGTCGACGTTTCCGACCATGTCGTGCACGCCGTAAGGACTGACACAACTTTTGCGATACCCGCTCGGCTCGCGCTGGTCGAGGCGAGCGAGCTCCCCGTCCTGGGTCTTCGATTCGAAGATCTTCTCTGGGTGCGGCCAAATGTACGGCTTGTCGATGTTGCACGCGCGGTCGTCGCGAACGTAGCCGTCGCCGTACGGATAGGGCTTTCGCTCGGGACCCTCGCACGCAAGCGTCCACTCCGTATCGGAGCACAACCGCTTGCCGATGCCCTCGCAGGAGGCCTTCGCTTCGGTCCAGCTGGCCATGTACTGCGGTAGCGTGCCGGCTTTGTTCGGCCACTCATATCGATCGACGCAAAAGCGCTTGTGCTGAGTCGGCATCGGGCAGCTGCCGACCGCGGACGCGCGGTCGAACTGGGCGCATTGCAACTTCGTTTCGGGATCGAGCCAGCGAAGGCACGTTTGAGCAACGCTAGGGCAGTAGTCTCCTTCGACGGCGACCATGTCGGGGGGACATTCGTCTTCGCTCGGCGTCGCGGTCGGCGGGGCGACCGGTCGCCTGAAACTGCCGAACAGGGCCGCCGTCGCGTGATTTGCACGCGACGGCAGAGGCTCCTCGGAACCGGTCGTCGACTGCGTCGGCAAGAGCTCCAGACCGTGCGCAGCTACGCTCGGAGACCAAACCCCTGCCTGCCGAATATCCGACTGCCCGCTTCGCCCCGCGGCCCGCGAATGGGCGCTGACGGTGCCCACTGCCGTCACCGTGAGAAACCCTCCGAATACGACCAATGCCCGACTGCGACGCATGAAATACCTGCCGCGCGCGTGCGTGGCACACGCGCATACCGTTCGGCCCCCGTCCTCCGGCACCTTCGGTTCGGCGCGTCAAAGGACTTCGGGGTCGTTCTTCTCTATCCGATGGGCCCCGCAGGGAGCCCGCAATGCACTGAAGCAAACAGTGCGCCGATCATTCGGCGCCGTCGCCGACCGAGCGATACGGCAAGAGATCGGGAGAAAATGCCGATTGGCCGTCTCGCCTGGAGAGGCCATTGGTTGCGGCGCGCTGCGCCATTTTGCGGGCGCCGCAGCGAGGCCGACTCCGCTGTCAGAGAAGCGACGTATGCATCAACGCGAACAAAGGATGGCGAAGGCCGCTACGCGCGAAACGGTCTCCTCCCGCGCGACCTCGTCGATTGACGCGCCTTCCGTGAAGCAGCCGCGCGTGCACGAACCGAGGACCGCGTGCGCGCTGCAATCGGCGACGAACCCATTGGCGCACCGGTAGAGCTGGCCCTCCTCGCAGGTGGCCGCCGGCGGTCCCGCGTCGTCCGCAGACTGCCCTCGCATCCGGGAAGCGGTGGCGGTCGGGTCCGGCAAGCACAATTGCCTGGTGGCTTGCGACCGGTCCATCACGACTTCGAGCCCGTCCGCCACGCAGCCGCGTGCGCAGTCTCCGACACGGTCCCACGGGCACGAGCATGCCGTCTCCGGTCCGCGGCAGGGCTGACCGATGCGCGCCAGTCGCGAAGTCTCCACCGTCCCCTCGGTGCAGCGAGCGATCCCGTCCGGACAGTCGATCCCGGCGACCGGGACGTGCCCCGGTGTGCTCGTCGCGGTCGGCCCCCCTACCCCATGGTCGCGCAGCCAACTCCGCGCGCAGCCACGCTCGCATCCGAGAGACCCCAAGGCGAGGAGCACGACGGTGCGCTGCAGCCCACCGGCCAAGCCCGCCCTTCTATCATCGCGCTCGGAAATCGGTCAGCTCTCGATGAAGCTCTTGAGTTGCTTGCTGCGCGACGGGTGACGCAGCTTGCGCAAGGCCTTCGCCTCGATCTGCCGGATTCGTTCGCGCGTCACTTCGAAGTCTTGTCCCACCTCTTCCAGAGTGTGGTCGCTCTTCTCACCAATTCCAAAACGCATCCTCAACACTTTTTCTTCGCGCGGAGTCAGCGTCTTCAGCACCTTACGCGTCTGCTCGGCGAGGTTCATGTTGATGACGGCTTCGGCGGGCGACACGACGCTCTTGTCTTCGATGAAGTCGCCGAGGTGCGAGTCTTCCTCTTCGCCGATCGGAGTCTCGAGGCTGATCGGCTCTTTCGCGATCTTGAGCACCTTTCGAACTTTGTCGAGCGGCAGCTCCATCTTTTCGGCGATCTCCTCGGGAGTCGGCTCGCGGCCGTACTCTTGCACGAGGTATCGGCTGGTTCGGATGAGTTTGTTGATCGTTTCGATCATGTGGACCGGGATGCGAATGGTGCGCGCCTGATCGGCGATGGCGCGCGTGATGGCCTGCCGGATCCACCAGGTCGCGTACGTCGAAAACTTGTAGCCGCGCTTGTACTCGAACTTGTCGACCGCCTTCATGAGGCCGATGTTTCCCTCCTGAATCAGGTCGAGAAACTGAAGTCCACGGTTCGTGTACTTTTTGGCGATGCTGACGACCAAACGCAAGTTCGCCTCGACGAGCTCCGCTTTCGCCTTGTCGGCAATACGCTCGCCTTCCCGGATATCTTCGTAGCTTCCGCGCAGCTCTTTCAGATCCAGCTGCAGCTCTTCTTCCACTTTCTTGAGATTCTTTTGAGCGGCCGAGTGGGCTCCGAGCACGTCGTCGGGCGAGATTCCGTACTTGCGCCGGTACTTGCGCTCCGCGTTCACGTCGGCTCGCGACTGGCGCGCTTCCTTACGAAGCTGGTCGACCTCGACTCCCGCGCGCTTCGCCAAGTCGAGGATGCTGCTTTCGGCGCGCTCGATCTTCTGGATGAGCGAGCGGAGCTTCACGACGACCTTGTCGATCGTCTTCTTGTTGAGGCGCATCTCCTCGAGCGTTTCGACCATCTTTTGGCGGTTGGCGTCTATCTCCGCGTCAACCGCCTTTCTGCGGGACGGCGCGCACGCCGCCAGATTCTCTTTGAGGTCCTGCGCGACCTTCTCGAGATGCTTGACCTTGTCGATCAGGCGCAGAATGCGGCGATCGGCCTCTTCTTCGTCGAACTCCGCGTTCTCGTCGTCGGCGTCCCGAATGATGTCTTTGACGCGGATCTTGTGCTTTCGGAGCTTGTCGCCGAGATCGATGATCTCGCGCACAGCCACCGGCGAGTTCAAAATCGCGGAGAGCACCATGTGCTCGCCGGTTTCGATACGCTTGGCGATCTCCACCTCGCCTTCGCGCGTGAGGAGCGACACGCTCCCCATCTTGCGCAAGTACATCCGCACCGGGTCGTTGCTCTTCGAGTAGTAGCCGTCGAGCTCCTCCTCGTTCTTCGAAGGCGGCGACGATGTCTCGCGCTCGCGGGGAGCCTTTTGCTCCGCCTGCTCGTCCGCGAGGCGCTTGGGCGCGATCTTCACCTGGGTGGCCGCGTCGACGATCTCGATGTCTTCGTCGCCGAGTACACCCAGCACGTCGTCCATCTGATCGGCCACGATATCGGCCGGCAAGGCATCGTTTACCTCGTCGTAGGTGAGAAAGCCTTTCGACTTGCCCATCTCGATGAGCTGCTGGACTTCCTTCCGATCACGATTCTTCGTCGCCATCGCTCCCTCGGTGCTTCTGCCCCAATCGTGCTCGGGCGCCTAGCGATGCGCCCAAGACTCGTGTTCCCGTCAGGCCTTGTCGCTCGCGAACGATCGAGTCCGCATGTCGCGCGAGCTCGAGCTCCGTGTCCCAGTCGCCGACGATCCGATGCTGCTCACGGACAATCTCGTTTGCCTCTCGCGCGATGTTGCTGTCTCGGAGCTTTTTCTCGTTCGCGCTCACTGTGGCACGCGCCTCGTCGATCGTGTCGTGTACGGGTGCGGCCAAACGCGCGGACGCGAAGGCTTGGATCGCCGGAGGCATTTGCGCAAGGAATTCGGAACTGTCCAAGACTTTTTCGCCCGCCACGTTCAAGCGCATCGACTGCCCGATAGCCGCCACGATCCGTGCCGACTCCCCCTCGAGGAGGTCGAGAACTCCCTGAATCTGAGAATCATCCAGAAGCACGGGAAAATCGAGGAGGGCGCCGATGATTGCCTTGCGCTCGTCGAGCCCGGGGCGACGGGGTCGAATTCGCGCCTCGGAGGGTCTCGGCCGCGCGTACACCTGCACTTGGGCGTTGGCGGATCTCGATGCGGCCATGACTCGTCGCCTGAGCGCACCCCAGGCATTGGGCGCGGAGCGTACCAGATCGAGACGACTCGCCGCGTAATCGGCGTAGGCTTCGAGCATTCCACGGACGATCGGGTCCTTCTGTCGCTCGATGATCGTGGCCACCCTCGTCGCGCGCGCGGCCCGTTCGACCATGTCCGCCGCGTTGAACGTCGGATCGAGCTCGACGTCGATCAGATACTCGAAGAGTCCCCTTGCTTGCGAGAGGACGTGTCGCAGCGCAAGGTCTCCCTTGGTTCGCACGAACTCGTCCGGGTCGGTCTTGTCGGGCAAGAGGGCGACTCTGGCGTCGAGCCCGGCCTCCTCGCACGGCCCCTCGGCCGCACGCGCCGCCTTGCGACCCGCCGCGTCAGCGTCGAAGAGGAGCGTTATCTGTACGGCGAAGCGACGCAGGAGCTTCGCCTGGTCGACGGTGAACGCCGTACCCAACGGGGCGACCACGTTTTCCAGGCCCCGAGCGTGTAAGCTGACCACGTCGAAGTTGCCTTCGACGACGATCGCGTGTTCGGCCCTCCGAATGGCATGGCGCGCTTGCCAGAGGCCGAAAATGTGGCTGCCCTTGGTGTAGATCGGACTCTCGGGCGAATTGATGTACTTCGGCGGCGGATCGCGCGGCGCCGACCCAGCTCTGTCTCGAGGGGCGCCGGTCTCCAAGGATTCCTCCTCGTCGATCGGCGGCAGCGCGCGGCCGCTGAAGGCCACCACGCGCCCGTGGACGTCCACCACGGCGAACATCAACCGGTGACGGAAACGGTCGTAATACCCGGCCCCGCTCGAGCGCGGAACGAGCAAGCCGACACTCTCGGCCACCGCCGGCGACACACCCTGCATCTTCAGAAAAGACGCCAGCCCGTCCCAGGCGGGCGGAGCGTATCCAATTCGGAACGCTTGCACCGCGTCGCTCGCGGGCTCCAGGCCCCTTCTTTGGAGCTCGCCGACCGCGTGGTGTCGCAGAGGGTGCTCCTCCAGCTGCTTCTCGAACCAGCCGGCCGCCATCTGCATGACGGCGAAGAGAGCCTCTCGCTCCCTCTTGAGGCGGTCGGAGTCGCTCGGCGCCGCGGATTGTTCTTCGACGATCGCGATCCCCGCGCGCTCGGCGAGCGACTTCACTGCCTCCACGAACGTGTAGCCTTCTACGCGCTCGAGGAAACGAAACACGTCACCGGTCTCCTTGCACCCGAAGCAGTAGTAGAGGCCGGAGTCGGGGTTCACGTTGAAGCTCGGCGTCTTTTCCTGATGGAACGGGCAAAGGCCAAGGAAGCGCCGACCACGTCTTTTGAGGGACGGAACGCTCTCCGAGACCACCGCGATCAAATCGCTTCGGTCGCGCACGAGCGAGATCGTGTCTTTCGAGATCATCGACGATGCGCGTCCACCGATGACTTTGATACATGCGCGTTTGCAGGGGTCAAGGTGGCGGCGGGGCGCCCGAGCCCCCATTCGGCGCAAAGTCGCGTCGCCGCGGGCGGCTTGGTACGATTCGATCCAGGGTCACCGATGCCGATTCGCCCGAGGATCCCCGCCGATTTGCCGCATCGCGGGGTCCGTGCGCCCGCCGCCGCGCACCCGCTGCATGCCGGCCGCCCTGGGCGAATCACGCCGAAACAAGGTCGAAACCGTGAGGAGGTGGCGCTCCGCATGGCGATCGGGCGCGAGGGGGTGGGCCTAGAATTGGCGCGCTCCGTCGCGGTCGGGTGCGTCACTGTCACGGAGCTCACCGCCACCTTTCCGGGGATTCGCTTTCCCGTCGACGTGTCGGGCGGGGTTCAGCGGTTTCGGCATCGTCGCGGCTCGCTGCAAACCATTCAAATCGAAATCTCGTCGCGCTCTCTCGAGCGCTACGCGGCGCCGCGCCTTCGCGGTCTCGTCGGCACGCGCTCTCCCGAAGTTTGGGTCGGGGTTCGCTCCGCGGGTGCGAGCTTCTGCGTGACGCAGGCGGTCGACGTGGACGACGAACGAATCGGAGTCAATCGCGCGCCCGTCCTCGCCTTCGATGCGGACGTCCTCGCGGAGAGCGGCGACCTGATCTTTCTCGTGCGGCGCGCACGCGGAACAGACCTGCCGGCCCCGGCCACGGCGCTCGCCATCGGTTGCTTGCACGCGATCTTCGCGGGTCATTCCAGGCGTGAGGGAGCCGCGTTCGTAGTTCGAAGCGGCGCGGAAAGGCTGGCGCGGGCGCTTCTCCCGGAGGCCGGCGCGCGAGTACCGGCGTCCGAGGGCGTACGCTGGACATCGATTGCCTCCAATGCCGAGTCGTGGATTCTGTATGCCGCGCGCGACGCCCTGTCGGCGGCACCCACCGACGAAGCCGTGCGAATGCACGAAATCGCGGCGCTGCTCCGGGAGGGCGACGACTCGCTGGTCGCCGGCGATTTGGAGAGGGCCCGGGCACTCTATCTCGGCGTTCTCGAACGCGCTCCGCGCCATGTGGAAGTTGCGCGCCGCATTCTCGAGATTGACGCACGGACGCCGGGGCGGGCCGAGGCGGCGCTGGCGATGCTTGCAGAGGCGCGGCAGTGCAGCGGAGCGGCGGATGCCCACCTCGGCACGGCTCCTGGAGAGCTTCTCGCGGACATCGGCGACATCGATGCGGCGCTGGCCAGCCTCGAACGCACCGGCGCCACCGACCCGGCGCCCGCCATCGGCGCGCGCGCCTTCGAGCTCGCCGCCCATTTGGTCGCCGACCCCGAGGAGGCATCGCGCTGGCTGGATCGAGCGATCGCGCGTTCACCGAGATCGACCACTTGTCGGCGTGCGCGCGTCACGCGGCGGGTCGAACTCGGACGACTCGAGGACGCGCTCGCCGACGTAGAGCATCTCGAGGCCCAGGCTCGCGGGGGTCGCGCGAAGCACGCGGTTTGGCTGGGAGCGGGTCGAACTTGGCAATCCGCCGGGCTCGGCGCCAAGGCCGTACTGCTGTTCGAGCGCGCATTGCGGTACGCCCCGGACGAACCAGAGGCGCTCGCAGGGCTCGGCGCCGCACTCGTCGCTGAGGGTCGAGCCGCGCGAGGCGTGGCCGTTCTCGCGCGCGCCGTCGAAGTCGCCGAGGCCCGGGGTGCAAACGGCGGCACGACCGCGCCCATCTTGCTCGACCTGGCACGCGCTCTGGCCGAGGGGCTCGATGATTTGCCGACTGCGATCGCACGGGTTTCGGCCATCGCCGCCGATGTCGACGAGGGGCCCGTCGCACGGGGACTGGAGGGACGATGGCGCGCGCGTCTCGGCGATGTGGCTGGCGCGGCCCTCGCCTTCGCTCGGATGCGAGAGCTCGCCGCGTCGTTCGCCATGCCCGTCGCGCAGGCCGATGCCACGAAGCGACGGCGCTCCGCCGAGGCAATCGGGCAGAAAGCGCCGACCGTCGTCGAGCTCCTCGTCGAGGCCGCGGACTTGCATCGGTCGCGTTTGCACGATCCGCTCGCCGTGCAGCGATACCTGGCCGCCGCGTTGGCCCTCCGTCCGCACGACACGGAGCTTCGCCGGGCCTATCGGGAGATGGGCGCCGTCGTCGTCGATGGCGAGCGCGAGGCTCGCGCCCCGGTCAGCGACCGGGTCCCATTCCCGGACGTCGAAGAGGGCTCCGCAGTGCATCGGTCGAGCACGACGGAGCGGTCGTTCGATCTCGATCTCGCCCTCGCGCCGGAGGAGGCCCCGACCACGGACGAAGACGTCCGGGCGGAGGCGCGCGCCGAAGAGCTGACGCGCCGTTTGCAAGCGAACCCCGCGGACGATGCGACCGCCGACGAGCTGGCCACGCTGCTCGAGCGGCTCGGTCGTGGGCACGAGCTCCTTGCGCTCGTAAGCGCCCGCATCGAGGACGCGGGCGCAGAGCGCCGCGCGAAGCTCGCCCCGCAGGCGCGGTCCGTTCTCGCCCGTCTTGCGGCCCAAGCCGAGGCGGGCGGCCGGCTGGACGAGGCGGCGCTCTATCGCGGCGCAATGGAAAGCTTGCCGGTGGGTTGAGCGTGGTGTCGGCAGCTACTCCGCTGCAGGGTCGATGTACATCTCGAACCGCCCGGAGGCATCGGTCACCGCACGACCCAACTCTATCGCGGGACCCGACGGGCGTATCGTGAACATGCGGACGAGGGCATTCGTAATGGCGACGCCGTCTTGCCCGAACAGCTGAAGCCCTCGGCGCACCGGCGCCGGAATGCGGACGAAGATCGGGGCCGACGTGGGGACGGAGACCGCTTGGGTTACCCAAGGCAGGCTCGTCCCGTCCACCGGCTCCACACGGAGGAGGTACTCGCCCGGGTCGAGCGCGAGGACAAACGAACCGTCGGGAGTCGACGTCTGCCCGGCCGCGTAGCGAGGCATGCACGCAGCCGTGTCCGGAAGCGGACTTCCCGCTTCGCCGCCCGTCGGCCTCGCGCAGTGGACGGGGAGAGCCTCGACCGTCGCACCGCAGAGCGGGCGTCCGTCGGCGATGACCGCCGTTCCCGCGGTGATCGGCGCGAGTTGGAGTGCGACCGGCGGACCTTGGATCGGGTCTGTGCTCTGGCCCGTGTCGAACGCCTCGACGACCGCGACCGCTTGCGACCGCGGCCCTGCGTCTACGCCGGACGAGGACACGTCGTCGGGCGGGCGGACCGAGATCCGGTACACGCCGCGGGGCAAATCGATCGTGTACGTGGATGCCCCGCCATCCGGTTGCGCACGCGTGCGCGCGGCGTACTCGAAACCCTGCGTCTGAAGCGGAAATTGCACGCCGGCCTCTGCGCCCGCCTCCGGCCCACCCTCCGTGGGAGCACCCGCGTCCTCCTGGGCCGCGGCAGCCGCGGGGGCGAGCGCGTAGATTCCTGTCGCCTCGAACACGACGTCGGCCACGACAGCGTTTCCGTCTGCCGATTCGATGCTGCCTTGAACCGTGACGGGGTCCGGAACGAACGGGTACTTCTCCGCGCGCGGAAGAATGGCCACGGCAGGGAATGCCGCCGTGGCGAGGCTCTGGCCGGCGCCCGGAGCCATGACGAGCTCGGCGTTCGTGAGTGCGTCCTGCGGGTGGGGGTGGTGACTCGTTGGCAAGACGAGCCCGCCATCGGGCGTCGATGTGCCGCTGAGGGGCTTGATCGGAGAAATCGGGCGTTTGGTCGTGGCATCGCGCAAGTAGGCGGTCCAGCCGTCGAGCGTCTGACCATCGGCGCGCGACAGATCGAACGTGGGAATCGTCGCCGTGAGCGCCTCGGTCTTTCTCGTGAGATCGGGTGCGTATTCGTCTTGTAGCTGGCCCTCGGTGACCGTTCCGGCGACGAAGGCGACACGGCTGACGTCTGGCGGGAACGTCTGGTCCCACGGCGGGTCCGGCGTGAGGGTCCGTTCGTAGTCGACGCTCGCTTGAACATAGGTCGTGAACCCCACGTCCGGGCTTCCGAAGGGGCCCGATAAAAAGCCGCTGGCTGGTACGGCCTCCGCTTCGATGGGATAGAGGGCCAAGCCGAGGCCTACCGCATCGGTCAGGGGTGCTCCAGCATCGGGGCCCGGCGTGGGGGACGGCGAGCCCTGCGGCCAGAGCGGCCGATACGTCACGTGCACGGGCAGCGACGTATCGGTGAGTGTCACGCCCGTGTTCGTCTGCAGGTCGGCGATGGTCGTCGGTGTCACGAGGTACCTGCCGGAGTTCAGGCTCGCCTGCAGAACCGTCACGCCTGCGTTGGAAGCTTGATCGGCAGACAAAGCAAACGTGACGCCCGGTGCCACGTGCGCGTCCGTCGGCACGGCGACGAGGAGCACGAGGCGACTGCTGGGCGGGGGCGGCGCCGTGTCGACGCACGCGCCGGCTGCGCAGGCCGCTCCCGCGTCTTGGGCATACGCCGCGCACGGGTATTCAGGGCACGCGTTCCTCGGCACCGTCGAAGGCGCCGGCTGGGCGATCGGCGTGCAGGCCACGGCGGCGCCGACACCGAACGCAACCACCCGCGCGCGGCGCCGCGCCGTGCTCGGCGTCATGGGTCGCCTCCCTCCGACAGAGGGGCAACGGGCAACGCCTCCACGAATCCATCGAGGAGAGCAGGCCCTGCATCGATGAAGGCGCATGTGAAGGGCGCGCTTGCCGATGGATAGTACGGCCAGGAAACGCTGTCTCCACCGAGGGAATCGGGGGTGTTGTTCGACAAAAAGCTGTGCGCGACGACGACCCTGATGACATGGCAGCCCCGCAGGTCGATCGGATGATTCGGTTCGTCCGGGTCGATGGAAATCGACAGGACAGTGCCGCCATCCACGGCTTGAGGAGGCGGGGCCAGAGGGCCGAGCGGGTCGATCGTCTGCGGGTAATCGACGAAGACTCGGTAGTCGTACGGCGGGTCTTCGACCACCAAGGGTACGAGCAGCACGCCGGGCCCTGTCGCGCTGGGCGGCCCCGGCCAAAAAGGCAGGGGCACACCCTCGGGCGGTACCACCGAATCGTGCAAGATGCGCGGGGGACGGTGGACGAGAGGCGGCAATTCCGGCGGTGGCGCGATGACACACGACCCGCCGCAGAGCGCCAATCCGGCGCAGCCGAACCCGGCCGCGGCCAGGCAGATGGAACGCAACCACGAACGCATCGTCTCAAAAGGGGTTGAAGCGCCCCGAGGATAACGCACGGCGCGGCGACGCAGACCCGGGGGAATGCCACCGCGCATCCGCGTACTCCGAACGGACCGCGAGTCGTAAGAGATCCGCGAGGGCGGGCACGGCCAGGCATAGCTCGCGCAAGTTCTCGAGCGACGGAGGCATCGCGGCGGCAACGTCGCGCACTGCGGACTCCGCAAGCAGAATTCGGGCGGCACAAGCGAAGTCTCCGGCGAGAAACATCCCGATGCGCCGCCCGCTTTGGAGTGAGGCCTCCAGGAGCTCGTCGCGATCGAAAAGGGTCGCGGTGCGAAGCAGCTCCTGAAGCCTGCGTTGCGCGCTTGCCGGGATAATCTGCCAGAACGACTCCGCCAGGCGCGCTACTCGAGTGTCGACTTGCCGGCCGAGCTCCGGCGTCCCGAACGCCGTCCGCAGCGCCTCGACGACGGCCCGGCCCTCGACCTCCGGGAGGGCTTGCCGGAGGACATGATGGGGGAGCGCTGCCGACAAGCCGCGACCGAGCTCGAACCGCAGCGCCGCCGTCTCGAGCTGCACGTCGCCGGCCAAGATCACCGACGGCGGCGACAGCAGCGCGGCGCGCGAATGAACGGGCGTGGCCTGCGACCGAATCACGAACAGCGGGACGCGCGGGACGTCGAGGACGCGCACCGCCGCCTCGTAGATTCGCGAGATGGCGGACGCCGGCCCTGGCTCGACCCGCTCGACCCCTGTGATGCCGTAGCTGGCCGCATCGCGGACGAAGAGCTGCATCGCGCCTTCCCAAAGCAACGCGAGCGCCTCGCCGGCCGCATCCAAAGAAGGCCGCGAGAGCAGCGCGAGGATGCCGGGTTGCTCGGGTTGCGCCATGAGCGGCGGCGGGTCTAGGGCGGCGGCCGCCCCCTCGAACGCTCGCAGGACGTGCTCGATCGCGCGCGCGTGGACCCGATCGTCGTCCGCGAGGGCGGCGGCGCGGAGTGAGTCTAGTCGCTCCACGTCCCCGGGCTCGAGCGCCACTTGTTGCCATCGTACCCGCACGAGCTCCGGCGCACGGTCGGGCGATGAAGCGAGGAGCGGCGCGAGCAAGTCGCCCGCCTCGGTGAGGCCGTCGGCGAGCGCGTCCCAGAGCAGCAGCTCGGCGCCGCGCGCGTCGCCAAAATCGAGACGGCCACGCGCCAGAGCGAGACGGGCTTGTGCGCGCGCGGCCTGGCTTGCCGCTTGGTGCACGGCCGCCTCGAGGTCGTAGAGCCGCACGTCCGCCGCGGCTCCTACGGAAGGCGGCGGCGTCCGAAGCCGTTCGCGCAGCGCCTCCGCGCCCGCGCGCGCTTCCTCGTGCTTCTCGGCCACCTCGATGAAGGAAACGGCGTCCGCGTGGCGGCCCGCCTGCAGCGCCACTTCGGCGGCGGCCAGAGCGACGAAGCCCCCACGCCGTAGCTCGAGCAGCGGACCGGGCAACGCTTGCCCGTACGCCTCCGTCGCCGCTTCGTATTGTCCCTGAGCGGCGAGACGCTCGGCGACGCCCAGCGCGAGGAGCGCGTGGTCGCCGATGGCCCCCCGCGTCGTTTCGATCTGACGCAGCCCTGCCCCGCCGCCTTGGATGACGTCGAGCGCCTCGGCAAGCAGAAAGGCGCGCAGCGCAGCGTCGTCCTTTGCAAGCGGTTCTCCGATCCGGTTCAGATCTTCGATGGTCGTGCGCGCTTCGATGGGATCGCCGGCTCCCCGCATCCGGTATTCGAGCGCGCGCGACAGGAGCTGCGGCGCCGCCAGGTCGGGCATCGCCTCGGCGGCGCGCTTGGCACGATCGAGCGCGCGCGATAGATCGCCCGCCCGCGCCGCTGCCCGCGCGGACTCCAGAAGGAGTTCCGCCCGCGTGGAGACATCGTGGCTGGGCTTCAAAGCCATCGCGTCGAGTGCGTCGCCCAGATCTGCGTCCGCGCCGAGCGCGCGCGCCGCTTCGACCCGGAGCGCCAGGGCTTCGTCCACCCGCTCCCCCCAGCGCCGGGACGCGGGCGCCGAGCTGTCGATCGCCGGAATCCGGGTGAGCACTCTTCCGGCGTGCTCGTGGGCGGCAACGAGGTCCCCGGCG
>Ga0265316_10004149_pt1 | contig 14477 bp, 4 predicted proteins | sample 4522metaG_FD_202092 | JGI IMG/M metagenome (GOLD analysis project Ga0265316, IMG submission 202092) | Rhizosphere microbial communities from Carex aquatilis grown in University of Washington, Seatle, WA, United States - 4-5-22 metaG | ecosystem: Host-associated > Plants > Roots > Rhizosphere >...
ATTGATCGTCGCTGAACCGGAATTATCCGTCGCGCTCACCAGCGCCTTGATGCTCGCATCGGTCGGCAGACTCGCCGGATTGCAGCCCAGATCCGACCCGGCCGGAACACCCGAAAGCACCGGCGCGGTCGTGTCCGCCGTCCAGGTGTAAACCACCGTAGCCGTCACCACATTGCTGCAAGCGTCTGTCGCGGCAATCGTAACCGTGCGCGTCGGCGCGATGGCTGTGCCACCATCCACGTGCGTAACATTGATTGTTGCTGAACCGGAATTATCCGTCGCGCTCACCAGTGCCGTCACGCTCGCGTCCGTCGGCAAATTCGTTGGATTGCAGCCCAGATTCGACCCGGTCGGCACACCCGAAAGCACCGGCGGCGTCGTGTCCTGAACGGTGATAATCTGAACGCAGGAATTGGAATTGCCGCTGGAATCTGTGGCTGTCCAAGTGCGAGTAATGGTCTGTGGGCAGTTGCCTGAAATGGCATCGGCGAACGTCACTGTCGGGGTCGAATCGCAAGTGTCCGAGGTTGTAGCCATGCCAGTGCTGCCGGGGTCAGTGGACTGTCCGCTCTCGACCGTGACATTAGTCGGACAGGAAATCACGGGCGGAGTGGTATCCTGCACGGTCACATAAAACGTGCATTGATTCGTGTTGCCACTGCAGTCGGTGGCGGTGCATACGATCGGGTACGAGCCGACGCCCAGCACACTGCCGTTGGTCGGCGTGCAGGAATACGTCGTATTCGGACAATTGTCAGAGACGATCGGCTCTTCGAAGAAGACCTGGCCGCCGGTGCATTCCACAACCTGATTGGTAGGACAGGTGATCACGGGCGGCTGATTGTCCACGACGACGATCGCGACCTGATGCTGCGCGCTGTTGCCGCGTCCGTCGTCGGCTGTGACCGTAATCACATTCGAGCCGGTGCAGGTCGCCGGGAACTGCCCCTGCAACGTGCCGTCAAGGTTGGTCGTCAACAGAATGCTGGCACCGTTCTGGTCAATGGCGCTCACGCCCACCGGTATGGTCACCGGACAGCAATTGCTGTTCGCTGGATCATTACCAATGACATTAATGAAGTCATTGGCCGCCGGCATCGGGAAGACGAACGTGGCATAACAATAACCGGAATCATTGGTTAGCACGATGGGATGAGACAGATCAAAATAGATTATGGGATTGTTTGTGTCGGACCACTCGGGTGGCAGGGTATCCGCCACGGTGATGTTGAAGGTGCAGACGTTGGTGTTGCCGGAAGCATCCCGCGCAACGCAGGTAACCACGTAATTGGACATATTGGCCGGTGGCGGCGGCAGGGAGAAAAAGCTGCCAGAAGGCGGAGTGCAGGTGATCGTCGGATTTGTATCGCAGTTGTCCGTCGCCGTCGGCAAGGGATAACTCACATAGGCCCCGCCCAGTCCACTTTCATTGGTGGCATGGCACTGGGTTGTAAAAGTCAACGGAAACGGACACGTGATGACCGGCGGCGTCACGTCCTCCGCACCGACAAGATTTTTGGCGCGCCCTATGAAATTGGTGTGAAAACTGCCTGTGAACGTCGAATTGTCACTGGTTAACTGAACACAAATCTGTTCACAGAACAAACTAGCCATCGCTCCGCCCGTGATCCTGAAGCGGAAGTCATACAGATCGCTGGCTCCGTTCTCCAAAAAGCCGAATGCCGTCACTTCGCCCGTCAACAGGACACCGGAGTACGTGTTGGTGACACCACCAACAACCCCCGTCACGGTCCCGCTCACCACCAAATCGTTTCCCGACACCCCGCCCACCAACGCGCCTGTGTTATCAACGATAATGTTGATCTGCAAATTCCGGGGCGTGCTGACCGGCTTTGTTTGCGAACCGGAAAAATTCACCGTGCTCGGCGCCGCAGTGACCGAAAAAAGCCCGCTCGATGCTGTGTAACTAACCGCGTTCGAGACGGTGCTCGAATAATTAATTTTTGGATAGGTCGGGTTTACATTCAAGAGCGCAGCCAATGACGACGACGCGCAGCAAACCAACGTTAGCAATGTTAAGATTAAATTCTTTTTCATAGGAATATACCTTCTGAATCTGTGTTTTAAACTCTGGCGTCCAACAGCGTTGAATAAAAAAACAAGCGCATGCATCAATGCGCTACATTCCTTTAGCTTCCCCTCAAACTCAATCTCCCGTTTTGTTGCTTCAATTCTTGTTTGGGGCAGCACTCGGAAGACTGGATCGGCACCAACGACTCTCACCGGCTCCGACGACGCGCCGCCGACCACACAACCCCACCAATCAAGAAAAGCAACGCTGACGACGGCTCGGGAACAACATAGGGAACAGTGTCAGCATCGCCAGAATACCCGGTGACGATACTCCCAGGGTTCTGAAAACTCGCCGTAAAGTTACCGTTCCAATAATCTGCGGGCCACCACGGTTGGAGATTGATGTACCCGGTTGAATTCTCACCGCCGTAATCCGCCATGTAATCGCCACCGGTGACAGTGAAGAGAAAGGCAAAGGTCGTTCCACCGGGAGTGTAGTCGTAACCCAGACCCTTCGAGCCTGCAACCAGGTTCCCCGAGAGCAACGTACTGTCGTTGATGGGAGTGCCATCGGGATTTTGATCCCAAGTCGAGTCACCCATGGCAGCCAACGTTCCACCAATCAGATTACCACTATGATCAATGGTGGCGCTTAAAGTAAAGGAGCCGAACACGGATGTGGGGTTGGCCGGGTCCCCGCCAGGAGCGGCGTAAGAACTCTCCAGCCCGGTTACCAGGAATTGCATACTCGTGTAATCGTAAGACACACTAAGGTTTGCAGAGAATAAGTCGGGCGACGCAGGTTGCTGATAATCCAACAGCGGCACGGCCGGTGATTGCATGACTGCCAGCAAAAGAACCGCACCAAATAAAGTCAAAACTTTTAGGATTTTCATGATACTTTTCCTCTCAGCTCCCGCCTAGCGATAGGATTAAATCTTATAGAGATAGGCTGATTATTATTATCAAGTAACAAACTTCTGTATCCGACCATAAACTTCGGTCAGTTGCTTTTAGATTGCCCAGAATCCGCTAACATTTGTTCCGTAGCCGAATCGTTTCAGCACGAGCAACCTGTTACACCAATCAAAAACACCCACAAACCACACCTCAGTATACCTCCGATCAAAGGCAAAAACCGAGTATGACCTGTAAACTTTTTTGGTGAACTAACTGACAGTACCGTTTTTACTAATTTTAGACGGCCTTTGTCAAGTTCTTTCTTGTAACGATAAGGTGCCGTTTTTACAGAATATCCCGTTCGAACAGCTCGGTTTGACGGTCCAAAAGCTGGCTTTTTTCAGCAATTAACTTGCTTTTTTCATCAATGAGCTTGGCCTGTTGAATCATCAAATGTTTCTGCTCCTCAATGAGTTCCTTCTGATTGGCGATCAAATCCAAGTGAGCCTGAGCAATGACCTGATTCATGGCTGCATATGACGGCGGCTGCCCTTCAATCGTGCGATCAAATGAATGACCATTTGAGCGGCCATTGGAACCATTGGACGTTGGAGCTTCCGCAGTGTATCCGCTGGAAGAAAGTTTCATGACCGTGTCCACATAGAACCGGTGATAATCAAAGATTTTCCTGCGACGGCGGGAAGGACGATGCTTGCTTGAACCATTTGAGGTAATGACTGCTTTCGGCTTCAGGTCTTCTGACTTCACCTTATCAGGTTGCGAACCGTTGCCGGGCATGGCCGGCACCGGCAAAGTCACGCTGGCGTAGGAATGCGCATGTCCATTGCCAATTCCATTGCTCACCGGACTCGCTGAATGCACGTGGTGCGCTTTGCCACGTTGCTGGCCAGCTCCGCGAATAAGAAGCAGAACACCCCCTCCGGCGAGAACGCCGGCCAAAACATACCAACCCCAAACACCCGAGCTTTTGGCCGAAGGGGCAGTGTCGTTCTGTTGTGCAACCTGGGAGTCATCGTCTCCCACAATAAGCCCGGCCAGGCCGATTTTTGAAATTTTGTCACCTTTCTGATAATCCGTATAACGCTGTCCCTGCTTGAACGAGATATTTTTCATCAGCTCCTGCAAGGGAACCAAATCAGAAGCCGCCTGAGCTTGATAAGGTTCCACAGCCGTGGCATCCAGCACGCCTTGCCGGCCGAGCAAACGCATCGTGTGATTGATCACTCCCCCTGATTGGGTTTTGGCCAGAATCGCCCATTCCACGGTATGCGTCTTTGCCTCAAACACCGGCGAACGTTTCCAATCCACCGAGGTAACCAGAGACAAACCGTGGATTGTCCGCTCCTCATTTTGGCGATTGGCTCGGTCAGAAACGATCTTCAAAAGTGCTGCCGCATCAATTTTATCCTTGTCCGCATCCTTCACATAACCAATGTCCTTGTATTCAAGAACGACCCACCATTGTCCCGACTCCGGGGCCAGGATACCCACCAGCCCTTCGGGAATTGGATTGTTCATTTTTCCGAGAAGAGCCCTGGCTCCGGTCGCGTCTGTAAAGCGATAGCCTTTGGAAATTTTAATATCGGCCAGCGTACCCAAGCTGGCGTCGGCCGGCCCCGAAGTCCACTCAACCTGCGCCAGGCTGGCGGAAGACGCGGGCAAGAGCGAAAGCTGATCCGCTTTGCAACACTGGGACAAAAAAATGGTGGAAACTGGCAACAGCCAAAAAAATACTACGGGTTTTACAAATGTCCTGAGGAACGGGGTTTTTGAGGAAGTGTACATAATCCCTTTATTGGCTAATAATACTACTAAACAACATTACATTAACAAACATTATCTGCCCAGTTTTATGACAATACATGTACAAGAAAATAACTTCAAAGTCAAATAATAATTAACCCGAAACCCACAAGTAACTTGTCCGGACAAAGTTAGCTAATATTGACCTTCTGTACATTTTTCGAATATGCAAAACGGGCTTTAAATTTTACCCAAACCGGCAGATCCGAACATCATCCCGCCAGTGGTTCACTTGTTCTGACACTGAAGTTTGGTTTCCATTCAATCTAGTGACTGTCGAAATGCGTGATTACAGCCGGCGCTTGCGCCGGTGCGTGCCAGCTACTAATGTCCTCCTGGCGGCGCCCGTAGCTCAGTTGGATAGAGCATCTGCCTTCTAAGCAGGTGGTCCCGCGTTCGAATCGCGGCGGGCGCGCCATATTTCAAGGGCATTGAACGCCCGCCATCGGAAGGAGGAACGCTGCAAATTGATGATGGCGGCCGCCAGTTTAAAATTCACCGAACGGGAATTCCCGGGAACAAGTTTTCGCGCCCGGCGGCTATTTCTGATGATGAGATGAACTCCATCGGGCCACCTTCGCACCCCTCACCGGCTCATTGCCAGGTTTCGGTTTTCCCGTGGCAAGCTCAAAGACTTTGTTGACCGCGCCTACCAGAGTCGACGCGTCGTAGGGTTTGAGCAAACACTCGCCACCTTCGATCAAGTTGACGCCGGAATTTAACAAATCCACACTGTAGCCGGTGGAATAAATGACGGGCATTTGGGGGGCCTCGCGCAACAGGCGGTCGGCCAGTTCTCGTCCGGTCATCCCGCCGGGCATCACCATGTCCGTCAGCAGCAAATCAATTTTGCCGCGGTGTTGCGGCCAAAGCGCCAGCGCTTCCGGCCCGTTTTCGGCGGTCACCACTTGATACCCCAGCCGCTTCAGAATTTTGGAAGCCATCTCACGCACCGGAGCCTCGTCTTCGACCAGCAGGATGGTCCGGGACTGTGCGCCCGCCGAATATATAAAGCGGGCTCCGGATTGTTCCGCGTTGCCTGTCTGCCCATTGGCCACCGGGAGGAAGACATGGAACACCGTCCCGATGTCCGGCGTGGATTCAACTTCTATCCACCCTTGATGTTGCTTGACGATGCCGTAGACGGTGGCGAGTCCCAGACCGGTGCCCTTGCCCACTTCTTTGGTGGTGAAAAACGGTTCAAAAAGCCGGCGGCGCACGGCTTCGTCCATCCCTTCTCCCGCATCGGCGACGCTCAACCGCACAAAGTTGCCAATCAGAGCGTCCGGCACCCGGTCCTGATAGGCTGCATCGATTTCCGCCAACTCGGCGCCAATCGTGAGCGGACCGCCATTCGACATGGCATCGCGCGCGTTCACGGCAAGATTGATGATGATCTGCTCAAAATTGACGGCATCGGCAAGCACCGGGGGAAGGTCTTTCGCACATTCAATCCGCAACATGATCGTTTCGCCGAGGACGCGGCGGAGCATTTTGCCGAGATCGTCCAATGTCCTGCCCACGTCGAGCGGACGGCGATACAGCATTTGTTTGCGGCTGAATGCCAGCAACTGACGGGTGAGTGACGAGGCGCGGTTGGCGGCCCCGGAAATTTCATGCAAGGAATCCCGGAGCGATTCATCCAGATCGGCCATGTTCAACTGCAGATCCGCGTGGCCCTGAATCACGGTGAGAATATTGTTGAAATCGTGAGAGACCCCGGCGGCAATCTGGCCAACCGCTTCCATTTTTTGCGCCTGGCGCAATTGTTCTTCGATATTGAGCCGCTCCGTGATGTCCTGAAGGGACATCAAACAGTGCGGCTGGTTTCCCAGTTCAAGCGATTCCGCCGAAATCAATACCGTCACTTTTTTACCATTGCCGGAGCGGAGTTCCGCCTGCAGATCGTGCACCGTGCGACGGGATGAAAGCACCTCCAGAATTTCCCGTAACATTTCCATTTGCGGAAAAAGATTCAACTCGGCCGGGGTGCGCCCCAGAACGGATTCACGCTTGCAGTCAAGCAGTTGCAGGAAACTGTCGTTCACGTCCACGTACCGTTGGTCGAGCGCGTTTTGCAATGTCAACGGAACCGGATTGGCGCGAAATGCCTTGGCGAACCGCTCCTCGGAACACCGCAACGATTCCTGGGTCCGTGCGCGTTCGGCAATTTCGCGCTGTAACGCCTCGTTGGCCTCCTGCAAATGGCGCGTGCGCGATTGCACCAGCCCGTCCAACTCCTGAATGTGGGTGTGGACCTGCCGGGCCAGCAGCCATTTACGCGTGAGGGAATGCGCCATCTGGAGCACTTCGATGGGATCGAACGGCTTTTTGAGAATGAGGAGATTGTCTGTGTGGCCGAGACTCGCCATCATATTGGACCAGGTATAGTCCGAATAGGCCGTGCAAATAACCACCTGCAATTCCGGAAATTTTTGCCACGTGCGCTCAATGGTTTCCACACCATCCCAGCCGGGTGGCATCCGGACATCCACGAAGGCGAGCGCATACGGATGGCCCTGCTGCGCCGCCTGTTCGATCATCCGCAGACCTTCCTGGCCTTGATAAGCCGAATCCACCTGATAATTCTCCACCGGAGCGTGACTGGCCTCGGCAGTCTGACCAAACAGGAGCGCCTCGGCCTCCTGCAGGGAAGTGGTGGAGGTGGTTTGTGGCGTCAGAATTTTTCGAAAGTCCTCATGAATCGCCGGATTGTCGTCAATCACCAGAATCCGGTTTGCGAGGAGGGAGGTTGAAGATTTCATATGCTGGTTCGTATGAAAGTCACGCCGTTTCTACCTCCACATTTGTCTGGCTGACCGGTTTCTCCGCGGCGGGCAGTTCGAGCACAAATGTGGCGCCCCGGCCGACCCCTTCGCTCGTGGCAAACAGCCGTCCATTCATTTCCTTTGCGGCATTGGCACCGCTGTGCAGGCCGAACCCGTGACCGTTCGGTTTGGTGGTGAAGCCAAGGGTAAAAATGTGCTCCAGGTTTTCCGGAGCGATGCCGATGCCCGCATCTGAAATTTCAAACCGCACCCGGTCCCCACCCTCAACACCGAGGCGCAGGACGACCCGTTTGGTTTCCGAAGAAGTTTCCTTCGACGCATATTTGGCGTTGCTCAAGAGATTGATGAGAATTTGCAGGGTCTTGTGCCGGTCGGCGAACACACGCGGGGTTTCTTCGTATTCGCGAACCAATTTGATACCGTGGCGCTCGTAGGCGGCGCGGTTGATTTGCACGGCGTCCTCCATCACCTCCACGGGATCCAGGTTTTCCATGCAGCCGCCGATTCGGGCATAATTTTGCTGCATGGCCACAATGGTTTTGATGTGGTCAACCTGCTTGATCAGTGATTGAACTTCAGAACTCAGGTTCCGCTCGCTTTCCACCATGGTATTGGCCAGCCCCTGTAAATACTCGGGGAGCACGCGACCGCGCGAGTCCTCCGTCAGAAATTTCACCAGACCGTTGCCTTGCTGGCTCAATAGCACAGCCACCTTGGAAAGTTTTTCGATCCGGAGCTGGCACAGTGAATCACCGATCAGTGACGTTGAAACGTTGACGCTGTTCAAGACGTTGCCAATGTTATGCAGGATGCCGGTGGCCACCTCGGCCATCCCCGCCTGACGCGAGGCCAACAGGAGCCGCTGTTGGGCCTCGGAAAGTTTAACATGCGCGCGTTCCTTGGCCGCAACCTCCTCGCGCAATTCCTGGGTGCGCTCCCGGACTCGCTCTTCCAACTGGTCGTGCGCGGCCCGCAATTCCGTCTGGGTCTGCAATAAAAGACTGTTCTTGTGCTGGATTGCCAGCGCCCACAAAAGAGCGAACAGGGAAACCAGCACGACGCCGGCCAGCACCAGCAAAAGCCGGCGCAGTGTCCACCAGGGCGGTGGTGCCAGGACCCGAACATCACTCCCGTCACGAAGGTTCAACAGGAAGGAGCGGGGTTTGCCATATTCATCCCGTTGAATGCGATAAACGCCGGTGATGGCGAGTCGGCTGCCCAATTCCGGTCCTTTCCCGGCAAAGGCATTGGTATTGTCCAGCTTGGCTTCGAAAAGCAACTCCTTGTCCTGGATGGTCAGATGCGTTTCACCGGATTTTTGCACCCGGTCGAGCAATGTTCCCTCCGCTCGCACAAGCAGGCCGTCCAGACCCTCGTTCACGGATTGCAAAGCGGGCAGTTGCACTGGAACCGGCTCGGGCCCGGGCGCGAGGCGACGATAGACCGCTTCGCGCAACACAAAATTCCCGCTGTCATTTCCTGAAAAACCGACAACCTCAACCTGGTCACCGGGGCGCAGCGGTTCGGTCTGCTCGCTCAAGGCCAGTACGCTGTTATCGCCATCCTGCATATAAAAATAGCGTCCCGGAACCTGCAAGGTAACCGTACCACGGGTATGCACCTGCTCGTTCAACGAATTAAACAAGCTGAACTGGCGCAGGCTGGCGATGGAACGCTGGGGCAGCGCAAATACATTTTCCGGAGCGGATTGTTCAATCTGGACATCAGCTTCCTCCGGGGACCAAAGCTCGACGCCGGTCAATTGCCGGCGGGAGTTCGCAACCACCACGCAAACGCCTTGAACCAAAACCACCGAACCTTGCAAGGTTCTCAGGGACTCCAGCTTGGGAACGCGCGCGGTGAATTCGCCGCCCGGCGCGACGATCTGCAATTTGATGTCGCTTCGCTCCACGCTGACCTTCCGAACGTAGCCGCGCATTTGAACCCAACAACCGTCCTTCGTGCCGGTGAGTACCTGTTCGAGACCGATCTGCGGCGCGTCCGGCAGCGGCATGGTTCCCGTCTGGCGGATGACCGCATTGGTAATGACTGGAGCGAACGCGCCCATGGCGGCGACGCCGTCAACCCTGACCAGCATACCGATCTGAACGCGTCTGCCGTTTTGCAGCCGTGACCCCATGACGCAAATACCGCCGCTGCTGTCCAAAATATAATTTTTCCTGGAATCCACCCACGTCACCAAGCCAGCGAGACTGACCGGAGGTTGCTGGAGCATGGTTTCCTGGTCCAAAGCCCGAACCTGGTCGGCCAAATGCAACCTGGCCTGATTCGTGGAAACGCTGGAATTCTTGATCGCATCGGCCGCAGCGAGGCGGAACAACCCGCTCTCCAAAACCCGGTCAAGGCCTTGCAATGTGGGATGGCCAACCGCTTCGATACGGTCGCCCAATTGCAACGGATAACGTTGTTTGGTCAGAATGCGAATCTGCCCCGTATCATCCCAAATCGTAACGGCCTGTCCGGGTTGCTGGCTGCGAACCGCGCCCATGACATGTACCAGTACATTGGGATCCGCCCTGGCAAAATTTTCGGAAGAAGTAATCGGAACCGAAAATCGGGGATCATTCCCCAACGCATTAACAGTTTCGACATAACGCAAACCGGGGCTCCACAGCTTGATGTCGGCGATCTTCCCGAAGGCGTCGAAGGTTTCGGCATAAACACCCTTGATCCGGACAAATTTACTGGTCAATTGCGGCTGAGGTTGATTGCTGCCTTCCAGCATCACAAACGCCGAGAAATTGAAATTTTCGGCCAGCAGGTTGAGCAGCAAAACATTCGACGTCACCAGCTCCTGCGAATCCACCAGCGCTTCCTCTTCCACAAACCGTTTGTCCAGGCTCGCCGTGTCAAACAGTCTCCCCTTGGCGGAAACGGATTCGAGTGCGTTGGATTCGGAAAGAATTTTGATCGAAGTCCTGTCCCATAAAATTTCCTGGTTCACCGGAAGAGCCAGACCGTCAATGAAAACTTTATCCCCGGCTTTGAGCGGTACGCGAAGGCCTCTCAGCGGCAAAAAGGTATCCATGTCTCCGGAGCGCCCCCAATAAACGTTCCAGGCAGGGTGGCAGTAATAAATCAACAACTCCATCTGGATGCGATGCAGTTGGTTCTTCTGCTCCGGCGGGATCGTCCAAAACTGGCCCAGATTGGTGATAATCGTCCCACTGAGGACAGGTTGCGCGTTTGTTTCCGGGGCGGCAGAAAGGCCGGAGGCGATCAATAAAAAGACGCCCGTAAAAAAAATAAACCTCATTTTTTTTACACGCCAACCCCAAAAAGCGAAGAAATCAGCCATTTTATCAACCTTAACTGTGCGAGAATTTAAGCAGTTAACGGGCCAGTTTGCCCGTCTCAACAATGTCTAACTATTTTGTTTTGAGATGCTTGTATGAATAACAGAACGGGAATTCGCCCTCCGGCTCCCAAGCAGCGGCCCGGCAGATTCAAATCTCAGCGGGTCCGCCACCTTGCATTTGCGGTTGCGACTCGCGATTTTTCATCATGAGAAACGCCATCAGAAATCTCTGCAAAATTCCGCGGAGAACCGGAGCGCGGGCGGCTCGCCCGCGTGTTCTGGGTTTGGCTCACGCGGGCGAGCCGCCCGCGCTCATTTTGCAGAGATTTCCGTCAGCTTTTCTCCTGATTCGTGGAACCACGCAGGCGTGCCAGTTTGTGCGCGACTTCCTCAATCCATTCACTGCCCGGCTGCGCATAGGGACGGAAGGTTTCGAGGTAACCTTCCCGGTCATTGTAGAAGAGGGCGCGGTGTAATCCGAGCGTGGCCGCGTCCGGGTTGTCGACCAGGCTGGCGGAATCGCTGGCGCTCATTTGGAAGAGCACGCGCATTTCAAATTCACTCAAGGCCTTTCGCCCCACGAAACGGGTCACGTTGGTGTAGGTGTCGCAGGCGGCGATGACATGAAAGCCGCGTCCCGGCCCTTCGCTGGCGAGATTGAGGAGCACGGCGGCGGGATTGGGCGCCGCCCCGGCATCCCCGGAGGAAAAGCTGAATTCGTCCTCCTGCCGGAGCCTTTTGAAATTCTGCAATCCCTGGATCAGAACGAAAGTTTCCGGCGATTTTGCTTTTTCATCATCGGTCCGCCGTTTCAACTCCTCCGCCAGACCGCTCATGGTTTCGGCAAGATTGCCGTTGTTGACCTGCGTTATTTCGTGGGGGACGGCCTGGATGACACGCTGCAAAAACTCGCGTTGCGGCAAACCGGGCGGCGTGCTGTCGAGCACGATGAAACGTGCGCTTCCCGGCGGATATTGCGCGGCCAGCGCAACGAGGGCCAGCGTCACAAGCGTCAGCGTGCGTTCCTCACTTTGCCCCACGATGAGCAGGTTGCTGCCACTTTGTCTCTGGAAAACGGCTTCCGTCGGTCCCTTGATGGAATTGGGCGCGCCCAGCCAGATGCGCGCCGGCACCGCCGGTCTGACGGCGGGAGATGCGAGCACCGCGCGCAACGGAAGATTTTCCAACACGTCCGCCGGAGCATTGCCCTCAAACACAATCGGGCCCGGATACCGGTTTGCGTCGGCGCGTTTGCGGATTTTTGCCAGATAAACGTCGCGCTCATGATCCGGCAACCATACGGTCTGAAACGGGCTGTTGCCTTCAATCGAACCGGCCGTGTCGTTGTAAATACCTTCGCCGGGCCGGGATAGCAGGCGCGGCGCGGGGTTGTCCTGGTCCATGATCAAGTAGGCATCGGCCTCGTTGCATTGGAGCGCAATGCGGATGACCATCTGGCCAATGGTGGCGCGGGCCAGGGTGTAGGCGCCGCCCAGGGTCTGCGAACCGAGCAGAACATGTATGCCAAACGCGCGGCCCTGCCGGATGATGCGGTCCAGCAAAACGGCCGCGCCCTGGGAAACGCGGTCTTCCTCCACGAAAAATTCCTGAAATTCGTCAATGATCAACAGCGACCGGGGCAAGGGTTCGGTCCCGCCCGCCCGTTTGTAGCCGGCGAGGTCCTGCGCACCCAGCTTGCGGAACAAATCGCCGCGGCGGCGCAGTTCCGCGTCCACGCGTTCGAGCACGCTCAGGCCAAAGGCGCGGTCGCTTTCGATGGCGACGACTTTTGCATGCGGCAGCCGGCGGTTGGCGTAACACTTGAATTCCACGCCTTTCTTGAAGTCCACCAGATAAAACTCCACCTGGTCGGGGCTGCACCACAACGCCAGGTTGGTGATGATGACGTGAAACAGGGTGGATTTGCCCGAACCGGTCTTGCCGGCAATCAAGCCGTGCTGGCGCGTGGCCTTGCCGATGGCAAGGTATTGCAGCTTGGTGGCGCCGGAACGGCCAATGGGCACAAGAAGTTCTTCGGTCGTGTCTTCCTTCCAAAAATCGGAATCCGCCGGCGCAACCTGTTTGAACGGCACCTCGACGCGATTGGAATTCTTGCTGCTCTCGCCCATCTGATGGAGAAAATGGGTGGCGGTTTCAGATGGTGGCGGCGGATCAAGGAAGAGCCTGGTTCCCGGCTCGCGCCGGCCGGACAATTCAAAACCCCCTTCGGTGTACGTCAGGCAGACGCTGTTTTTTCGAAGCTCATCCGGAACGAAATCCTGCGGCGGGGCCTGCCGCTGATCCCATTGGATGAGCGTGTAAACACCGCAGCGCGCGCCGCTCGCGGCGATGTTCCGAAGCCGCCGCGCGGCGGTTTCGCTGAAGTTCACCGGAAATGAGGCGATGACGAGGAAATGATATTTTTCGGCGATGGTACCGGCCTCGGCATTGTACTCCGAAATCGTTGCGTACTCGTTGCGCAGATACATCTGGATGACTTTTTCCATGTGTTCGTTCAGTTCCGCGAGCTTTTCCTCAAATTGCGCGGTCTGCGTCCAGATGCGGCTGTTGATGTAACTCTCCTCGTAATCGGCCAGATGCATCAACGCGGCGAAACTCTGGCCGAGGCCGACCGGGTCAAAAATGGTAAAGGTCAGCTTGCCCGGCGGCGTGGTTGAAAGCAGACGGAAAATGATGTTGTTGATGGCGGCAACCGCCTCGTTGGCGCCGGCCTTGCCGGTTTCGAAAAGGATGGAACCTTGGAGCGGACAAACCAGCGCCAGGGGAATGGCGAAATTGGCCGGCCCGGGAAGCGACAGGCGCCGGTCCTTGGGCATCTTTTCGGCAAGGGTTGCCAGCGCCACCTCCAGCCGGCCGAACCGGGCGGCGTTTTTGAATTCTTGCGGTGGCGTCCACGTCTTCCAGGATGGCGCCTCCCATCCGGGGAAAAGTTGTTCCGCGGCGGCGTTGGCCGAGTGGATGGCCGCGTACAACGGTTCGATTTTGTTTTTCCATTCCGACGCAAGCGTTCCCCACCGGGTTTGGTGCTGGCTTTTGTGGCCGGCCATTTCCCCGGCATGAGCGTCAGCCAACCGGCTGGCCTGCGCCCCGGCCTCCGCCTGCAGGCCGGCAACTTTGTCCGTGTGCTGGCGCCCAATCCGTTCGAGACCGGTATGGAGGCATTGCTCGTTCTTCTGCGCGGCTCGAAGCGCCTTTTCATCCACCTTCATCGGCCGGTCGCCGCGCGTGCTGACGATCTGCTTCACCGTCTGTTTCCATTCCTGATTCAAGTTGCGGGTCGTGGCGTCGAACCCGGCCCGAATCCGGTCCTGTTCCCGTTGATAACGTTCTGCATTTTTTTGCGAGCAGGCGGCGAGCAACCGCCGCGCCTTTCCCAGTTGTCCGGCTATGGCGGTGGCAGCGGGCACCACGGCGCCACGTCCTTGGAGGTAAACCACCAAAACCACCGCCAGCACCAATGCGGCCGGGCCGGTTTCCATCCAGGTAACCGGGTTCCGGCCAAAATGCTGAAGCACCGGAACCGCCGCAACCGCGCCCAGCAGCAACAAAACCACCAGTGAAACCGGAAGAAACTTGAATATTCGCGGGAG
>Ga0265316_10004152_pt1 | contig 14474 bp, 14 predicted proteins | sample 4522metaG_FD_202092 | JGI IMG/M metagenome (GOLD analysis project Ga0265316, IMG submission 202092) | Rhizosphere microbial communities from Carex aquatilis grown in University of Washington, Seatle, WA, United States - 4-5-22 metaG | ecosystem: Host-associated > Plants > Roots > Rhizosphere >...
AATTCTAATATCTGTTTTTCTTATTAATAAATTCGACTGGCTAGTAATTAGCCATAACATCCGCAGTTTTTCCATAAATTACTTTACATTATTTTCGATAGTAATTACCGTAATTGTTTTGATAAGTCATTTTGAAGTATTTAAAAATCTTATTAATAAAAAATCTAATTAATAAAAGATATGTTTCCTGAACTAAAGAACCCGGTGTTTACCGACGTAGACGATTTAAATGAAATGGCGAGGCAGATAAGAAGAGATATTATGAATATGCTTCTTATCTCAAAATCAGGGCACTCCGGCGCCACGCTTGGAATGGCCGATATTTTTACTGCTTTGTATTTCAATAAGCTGAACATTAAGCCCAGCGATCCATACGGCGATTTCAGGGATTATTTCTTCCTGTCTATAGGGCACATAGCTCCCGTCTGGTACGCAACGCTTGCAAGGAGAGGTTATATACCAATAGACGAGTTGAAAACTCTGAGGAAGATCAACGGACGCTTACAGGGTCATCCTGCGCCGGCAAAAACTCATGGCGTACCGGGAGCAGAAATTGCTTCAGGTGCATTGGGTCAGGGACTTTCTATCGCAGTAGGAGCCGGAATAGGGCTCAGGCTGCAGAATAAGCCTAATCATGTATATTGCGTGGTAGGTGATGGCGAGCTTGATGAAGGGCAGATATGGGAAGCTATAATGACAGCAGGACATCATAAGGTTGATAATCTAACTGTAATAGTCGACAGGAACAATTGCCAGATCGATAACCGCACTGAACAAGTTATGCAGCTTGAACCGCTTGCTGATAAATGGAGAGCGTTTAATTTTGAAGTGCTTGAAATGGACGGTCACAACATGGCTGAGATTCTTACAACATTAGATGCCGCTAAAAAAGTTAAAGGGAAACCTGCTGTAATAATCGCGAATACAAAAATGGGCAGAGGCGTTTCGTTCATGGAAGATAATTATAAATGGCACGGCGTTCCGCCGAATGATGAGCAGGGAAAAGTAGCGCTAAGCGATTTGAAAGTGACTAAATACGGGGATTTTGTGGATTACTATGCAGTTAATAGTTAGTAGTTAATAGTTAACAATTAACAATTAGTATTGTTAAAAGAGTTTCTTAGCCGCAACCTTTAGGTTGCGAGATTATAATACTGATCTATTAACAATTAGTATAGCTAAAAGCATTTCTGTAGCCGCAACCTTAAGGTTGCGAAATTATTATACTGATTAGTAAACAGTTAACAAAAGAAAAGAAGATATTTAGCTCCGTTAGGAGCAAAATATTTGTAGTATTAAGACTAAAATTTTTGAGCCCCGTAGGGGCGACATATATTAATATAAAAGATTATGCAAAACTTAGAAAATAAAACAATAATAGTTACAGGCGGGTCAAGAGGAATTGGCAGAGTTCTGGCATTGAGACTCGCTAAGGAAGATGTAAATGTAGTGATCACCGGAAGAGACGCAAAGAAACTGGCAGAAACCGAAAAGGAACTTATGAAAATTACAGGGAATGTGCTGGCTCTAAAGGCGGATTCATCCCATCATAATGATGTTAAGATGGTTGTAAATGAAACAATAAAGAAATTCGGGAACATTCACGTTCTTGTAAATAATGCAGGCGTTTTCCCGCACAAGCTGCTTAAGGATTTTGCAATTGACGAATGGAAGAAGATAGTTGAAATAAACCTGTTCGGGCCAATGATGATGTGCAAAGAAGTTATTCCTCACATGGAAAAACTCGCTTCAACCACAGGCGCGACAATAATTAATATCGCATCTACCTCCGGAAGAAGGGGATATGAAACTGGCACAGCATACGTAGCTTCTAAATTTGCGCTGGTTGGATTTTCAGAATCGTTATTCAAAGAAGTTAGAAAAGATAATATCAGGGTATGTATCGTCTATCCTTCGGCGGTGGAAACCACAGAAAAGAATGAATCTGAACTCACTGAAATGGGCAAAGGCGTTGCAATGCGCGCCGAAGACGTTGCCGATTCAATTTTACTTGCAATTAAATTACCCCAGAGAGCAATGCTGAAAGACGTTGAGATCTGGGCAACTAATCCATAAATAAATACACGAAATGAATTTCATACACAAAAACGAAAGTCTGTTAGTTGATAAGCTGGATATGCAGAATCCGGAAATGAAAGAAACCCGCAAAGGCTTTGCTGATGCATTGATTGAATTAGGAAATGAAAATCCCGATGTAATTGTTCTTGGCGGAGATGTTTCAGGGTCGGTGAGAGTCGACCAGTTCAGGGATGCATTCCCGGACAGGTTCTTTTCTGTTGGGGTGGCTGAGCAGGATATGATGGGCGTTGCTGCCGGGTTGGCTGTTGTTGGTAAGATCCCGATAGCCTCAGCATACGGCGAATTTGCCACAGGCCGGCCTTTTGACCAGATTAGGCAGTCGCTGGCTTATTCCCAGATGAATGTGAAGATCTGCGCGTCGCATTGCGGCTTAACCGTCGGCCCCGATGGCGCTACTCACCAGTCATTGGAAGACGTAGCCATAATGAGGGTTCTTCCTCACATGAATGTTATTACTCCATGCGATTATAACCAGACACTAAGAGCTGTAAAGAAATCGACTGAAGTAAAAGGGCCGTTTTATATCAGATTCTACAGGGAGCCATCGCCTAATTTCACGAGGATGGATTCTAAGTTTAAATTTGGAAAAGCTGATACTTTATTTGATGGTTCTGATTGCACAATTATTGCAAGCGGTCTATGCGTTTGGGAAGCTCTTGTAGCGTCAGAAGCGCTGGCAAAGGAGAAAATTTCGGCAAGAGTTGTCAACATGCATACAATTAAGCCTATCGACAGGGAAGCGATTGTTAAATGCGCCAAAGAAACAGGGTGCATTGTAACCGCTGAGGATCACCAGAAGAACTGCGGACTCGGCGGCGCGGTTGCTGAAGTGTTGGCGCAGGAATACCCGGCGCCTATGGAATTTGTGGCAGTTAACGATACTTTCGGGGAATCCGGAAAGGGAACAGAGTTGTTTGATAAGTATGGGGTATCAAGCCCGCATATAGTAAGCGCTGTAAAAAGAGTTTTAAAAAGAAAAAAATAAGAAAATTATTTCTTGGGAGTAAATATGAACGGAAAAGGAAAGACCGTAATAGTTACTTTTTCTTTGGTCGTTGTGCTTGTATCGGGATTTTTTGCCGGGCGTTATGTGTTCCCCGGAAAATCCAATAACGATCTTAAAGCAAACGAAAAGGTAAATCTGGAACAATCAAACCGGAATGTTACCGATACACGGGAAAATGCTATTACGAGAACTGTCGCGCAGGTATCGCCTGCTGTAGTTGGCATCAATGTTACTGAAATGATGACCTACCAGGACCCTTTTGGAAATGCATTCGGGGACGATCCTTTCTTCAAACAGTTCTTTGGGAACCATTCATTTAAACAGGAAGTGCATGGACTTGGGTCGGGCTTCATTGTTTCGGATGACGGGTATATAATTACAAATGATCATGTTGTGGGCAATGCGACAAAGGTTGTTGTATCCATGACTAATGGAGAACACTTAGACGCGCAAATAATAGGTAAAGATCCTGCCAGCGATATAGCGTTGATTAAAATCGATAAAACAAACTTGCCTTATATCAATCTCGGGAATTCAGATAACGTTATTATAGGCGAATGGGTTGTAGCTTTAGGGAATCCATTTGGTTTATTTGAAGTGAACCAAAAGCCGACCGTTACTGTAGGCGTTGTAAGCGCAACAGGAATGAAGTTAAGCTCAAATGAGAACCGTTTTTACAGAAACATGATACAGACAGATGCGGCTATTAACTCAGGCAACAGCGGCGGGCCGCTTGTTAACTCGGTTGGCGAGGTGATTGGTATGAATACAATTATCTATACAGGCAACCAGTATAACACGGGAAACATCGGGCTTGGATTTGCAATACCTATAAATAAGGTTAAGAAAATTACAGATGCGCTGAAGAAAGACGGCAAGATAAACAGGAATTATTCGTTGGGTATCCGCGTCCAGACTGTGGACCAGAATGTAGCTCAGTATTTTAAACTGAAAAATACCGAAGGCGTGATAGTTGTAAATCTTGAAAAGGGCGGAGATGCAGATAATGAAGGCATAAAGCCGAATGATATTATACTTTCAGTAAATGGCGAGAAAGTGAACAGTGATTCTGATTTCTGGGGACTCATAACGGAATTGAATCCCGGCGATAAGGTCAAGCTGAAGATACTCCGCAGCGGCGACGAGATAGAAAAAGAGATTGAAATAAAAGTAAAGTGAGCCTAACTCATCCGATGACTCCAGCGTCATCGGATGAATATCCACAGAATAAATAAAATTTAATTTTATGTTTACAATACATTAACCCAAGCCTAAAGGCTGTGAGTTTTCATTCATTATTTTATATCTAAATGCTGGAATAAAGGCAATGTGTTAGATTTTGATTTTGCCTCACCCCCCAGCCCCCTCTCCAGCGAGGAGAGGGGGAGCGAAACTTTTTTATTCTGAGTCCCAAGCTCCAGCTTGGGACTCTTTTATAAGACGAAGAGTCAAACTCAGCCTATTTCCTACTTTATTAAAACCATCTTTTTTGTATCCCTGAAATCACCTGCCTGAATAACACAGAAATACACGCCGCTTGGCATATGTGATGCATTCCAATTAATTGATTTAATGCCTGCAGAAAGCTCTTTATTTATCAATACATCTGTAAGTCTGCCGGTCGCATCATATATTTTGAGCGATACAAAGCTGTTCTTTGGAAGATCAAATTCAATCTTAGTTTCCGGATTGAATGGATTTGGATAATTTTGTTTAAGCGAGTATGCCGCAGGGATTTCGCCGCTTATGTTTTGCACTTTATCAGGGTCGTTAATTAATATCTGGGCATACATTAATCGTGCAAAAGACTTTTGCGCGCCGTTCACATAACTTCCCGGAATTGAATCCATCTGGTAAGTTAAATTAATACATCTTGCTCCGCTAACGCGACTGTTAAACTGCGACATTGAAACATACCTGCAATCGCGTAGCGGGCCGGAATTATTTGTAACTTTTGAATTAGCTCCCCAGTTGAGCCCGCTATTTGTAGAATATGAATAATATACATCAAAAAATGTATTCCCGTTTTGCCCGGTATCGGCCCTGGCTCTGCACCAGGCAATATAAAGCGTAGCGGAGTCTGAAGATCTGCCAATGACGGGATGACAGTCGTTGAAATATATATCGGATTGAAGATTGGAACCTCTTAACATTGTGCAGGTATCTATCGTAACAGGAATACCGCCATTTATGACAGGCGACCAAAACATTATCTTACCTAATGATTGTGGAAAATAGCTGCCCAGCCTGTCAATTTTGCAAACAGCAAAAGTTACGTTTGGCGTATTGCCTTTGTAACAAATATCACAGCTTCTGACGCATCCTAAGGTATCTTCATTTAAAATAGTTTGCCATATGGGAATTGCCGAAGAGAACGTATTCCCATTATCAGTTGATTGCATTAAATAAACATTTCCTGCGGACCCAGGGTTGTAAGTATCATTATTTACATAAATGAGTCCTATTCTGCCGTCGCTTCCCCTCGAAAGCGCATATGCTTCGCTTCCTCCAACGTAGGGCCTGGAAACCCATCCTGAAAATGTACCCGTATTTAGGCTGGTTGCAATATTTGTATAAGGAACGCCGGCTGTAATTCCTGCGCCTATCATAAAGAATTTATTCGTTAGGTTGACGTTAGCGGTTGCAATGACTTTAGGAAATTCGGGTTCATCTCCGGCGGTAACTGATGGAGGAGTGAGTCTGATAAAAGATCCGGCTCCGCCAACAACATCAATATAAATTTGAGTCCTGTTTGAAGAAAGTCCGCCGTCGGTAGAGTGGTTTACAACAATCTCCCTGCCATCGCTCAATACATCTGTTGAAGGAAACCCGGATTTTAAATCAGGCAAGTTTCCATAAGATACCCATGATACGCCCACGTCAGTGCTAACATAAAACTTTGTTCTCCGGTCGGGAAAGCCAGTGGCGCCAACTGGATCCGACATGAAAACTGCGTAAATAAGCTGTGGGTCATTTGGGTCCTGAACCAGCATTCTCATGTTGCCGTTTGACTGGTAGTCGTAAGTAGTCCGCTCATTAGGCCAGGTAATTTCTGTGGTGATAATAGAGTTAATGTTATCTGTTCCATTTGGTTCGTAAACCGTTTTATGTGGGCTATCCCATACTGCAGGCGGCATTTTATTCAAAGGTTTTTGCGGACAGCCTATAATTTCGCCATCTGCAGAAACAACGTTATATTGTTTTTTGGGGCTGACAGATTTATTGGGGTTAGTATTATCTGTTGAATTAATAAACACAGAACAACAAACTGATAATATAATCAGCAGCGTTAGTTTGTTAGCCATAATAATTCTCCGGTATTTATTTGAAGGAAATGAAAGGACGAAAGCGGAGTAAAATAAAAGTTTAATGAAAAGTTTGAATTCATTAGCGTAACCCGGATTAATTCAAAAACCTTAACAGTAATTTACGGATTGCGGAACCATGCCGGAAAAAATCCCGGAAAACTATTTTGTCAGGATCATTTTCTTTACTTCTGAATACCTGTCTGTATCGATCTTATAAAAGTATATGCCGCTTGTTAAGTTCGAAAACTTTGATGCGTCAAACTCAACTGCATATGAACCGGCGGCCTGAAATTTATCTACCAGAGTTGTAATTTCCCTGCCGATAATATCAAACACTTTTACTTTTATATTAGCATCCTGGTAAATCTCATATGAAATTGTCGTGGTCGGGTTAAACGGGTTTGGATAATTCTGCTCAAGTTTAAAATTCTTTAACCCTGAAATCCCTATCTTAACTTCATCTGACTGGAACAACAGCTGTCCGCCTGCGTTAAAAGCTTCTATCCTGTAATAATACACGCCATCGCGGTCAGGCTCGTCTTCAAAATCATATTTGAACACTTTTAGTCCGTTGCCATCTACGGATTTTTCGTAGTAATCATCCCATTTTATCTTCTTTGCAGTTTTAAGCGTAAGATAGTCTTTTCCTGACGGATCAAGGCGCTGAACGCTGAAAAAAGAAATTTGTTTTGGGTTAGTATAACGCCAGTTCAGGTATATAGTTTCGTCTTTTATTTTGGCTGTGATTCCGGAAAGCAGATCAGAAGAGTCGCTGCCCGGTTCTATGGTTATGAAATTAAAAGGAATGAGCGGATTAAAACCGGTTGGACTGGCTGAGCTTGTTAGGGTTGAAAACAGTATTAATAACAGCAAAAATTGTAGAAGTCTTCGTCCCATAATTAAACGTTTTGATGCAGAAAATCGAGTCTCTTTCTAAGCCTGTTCTCGCTCATAAGCAACTTGTCTTTTCCAAAAATTGCCTGGTCTTGTGAAGTAAATGTCAGGATATATTCATCGCTCATGACAATCGCTTCTTCAGGGCAAACCTCTTCGCAGAAACCGCAGAAAATACAGCGAAGCATATTGATCTCAAACTTAACCGGGTATCTTTCTTTTTCAAGCTCTGTTTCAGACGCCTGCACTTCAATTGCCAGCGCCGGGCATACTCTTGAACATAACCCGCATGCTACGCATCTTTCCGTGCTGTCTTCCTTCTGTACAAGCACGGGGCGGCCGCGGAACGCAGTAGGCGGATCCCATTTTTCTTCCGGGTACTGCCTTGTAAACTTTGGCTTGAACATCTGCTTGAATGTCAGCCATAAACCGCCAACTATCTGCGGAATGTATGTTTTTTCAAGCAGCGTTAAATCTTTACTTCTTACCTGTCTTATTTCACTCATCGTTTTGTCAATTCCTATTATTGAGGAATCCGGTATTCTTTTTACTTTACTAAAACCATTTTCTTTACGGTAACGTTCTCGCCTGCCCGTAAACTATAATAATACATACCTGAAGCCAGGTCTTTTGCGTCAAAATCCACCTGGTACTCGCCGGCATTCAAAGGCCCGTTAACCAGTGTTTTTACTTCTCTGCCCAAAATGTCATATATTCTTAAGAACGTATATTCAGATTTCGGCAAAGTAAAATTGATCTTTGTGCTGGGGTTAAACGGATTCGGAAAATTCTGGCTCAACGAAAATTCATGAACTACGGCGCTTATTTGATGAATGGCGAGCGGGTCAACTGCTGCGCCAATATTCATTGACTGAGAAAAATTATGATATTTAGCTGTAATTGTGCAAGTGGATTGTCCAATATGAAAATGCGGAGTAAAATACACATCAAAATTATTCATACCAGTAGGAACTGAAGCTGCATAAACCGTATCCTGACCCGGTGCAAAACAGGTGATCCAGGTACAAATGCCTGCAGGGTCCCATCCATTTTGTAAAGATTCATTTGATATAATAAATTTAACCGTATCCAAAACCGCGCCTGAAGTATTATTTACACTTCCGTTCCACCTAACCTGCATCGTGTCGGCATGATTACTTGAATCAACTGTAAAACGTACGATTGGGGGATCTATTGCAACTAAAGTGAACTGAGCATACGAACTTGAAACTGTTAAAGCAAATACAAATAATAAAAAAAGTAGTTTTTTCATGTTTTAATGATATTTTTCAAATATATATGTTTTTTATTCTCTATTCAATAATGAAATAAATAATTGAAAAGCCTTTATAAGTGAGTCAATTTCAATAAATTAAAACAGAATGTATGCCAAGAATATTCTTAACTCATCACTGAAACATTCATCCAGAAGTTGATTTATTTTACCAAAACCATTTTCTTTACAGTGATGTTATCGCCCGCCTGTAAACGATAGTAATACATTCCTGAAGCCATATCTTTTGCGTCAAAATCTATCTGGTATTCACCGGCATTTAACTGTTCGTTAACCAGGGTCTTTACGTCTCTGCCTAAAATATCATATATTCTTAAATAAGTATATTCAACTTTTGGCAATGTAAAATTTATTTTCGTGCTCGGATTAAACGGATTCGGGAAATTTTGGCTCAATGCAAATTCATGAACTACAGAGCTTATTTGGTGAATAGCGAGCGGGTCAACTGCAGCAACAAGATTAACAGACTGCGAAAAATTATGATACCAGACAGTTACCATACAGCTTGATTGCCCTGAATGAAAATGCGGTGTAAAATATACATCAAAGTCATGCATTCCCGTTGAAGTTGAAAATGCGTAAACTGTGTCAAGGCCCGCAGGAAAACATGTAATCCATGTGCAAATGCCGGCTGGTTCCCAGCCACTTTGCAATGATTCATTTGATATTACGAATTTAAGAGTATCCAAAACCCCGCCTGAAGTATTATTTATACCGCCGTTCCACCTAACCTGCATTGTATCAGGGTGGCTCAAAGAATCCATTGTGAAATGTATGACGGGCGGATCAATAATAAATATTGCGAACTGGGAATACGAACTTGAAACTGATAAAGCAAATACAAATAATAAAAGAAGTAGCTTTTTCATGTTTTAATAATATTTTTGAAAATTATATGTTGTTGTTCTCTATTCAATAATGAAATTAATAATTGAAAAGCCTTTATAAGCGAGGCAATTTCAATAAATTAAATCAGTAAATTTTTTCAGGATATTTTGATGCCCAGTACTCAAATAATTCAATGCATTCGTTCTTCATTAAGCCGCCTTCGATCTGTACTTTACTTAGCCCCAATTCTTTAAGTATTTTGTTTGAAACCCGCAGCTCATTGAACCCAAAGCGCTTTGCATCTTCAATTGCAGCGCCAAAATAAATTTTATCAATTCTTGCCCAGTGAATTGCAGTGAAGCACATAGGGCATGGCTCGCATGTTGAATAAATTACGCATCCGCTTAGATCGATTGATGAAAGTTTTTGGCAGGCATTTCTGATTGCATGTACTTCGCCGTGCGCTGTTATATCTGTGCTCGCCCATACAATGTTGTGGTCGCAAGCAATTACTTTGCCGTCTTTTACAATGCATGCTCCGAAAGGGGATTGTCCTTTATCAACGCCCTCTTTAGCCTTATCAATAGCCATTTGCATAAACCGCTGGTCTTCGGTCATATCTCCATTTTTACTATAAATTCACTCAAATATACTAAATTCTTATAATTACTAATGACTAATTACAAATGACCAAATAGTGAGTAGAATAATTATGAATAATTTCTAAATTAAATTAATAAACTAATCATATGAAAATCATTACCCCTCCTTACCAAGGAGGGGTCGCACCAATGGTGCGGGGAAGGTCTTAATGAAAGACCCCCTCTGTCTATCGACCACTCCCCCTTGTAAAGGGGGAGACAAAAAACGAAATTGCTGCCATAGTTGCAATTGAATCTACCACTAACTATTACGGATGCTAAACGAAGGATAAGCTGGGCATGGCAAAAATGCTTCCGTTTATTTACATTTTTTAATTAATTATATTTGTAAATGGCATTTTGGAAGAGATTTTTTGTATTCTGCGGGGCTGTAATTCTAATGATTATCCTGTTTAATTGGGTAATCATGCCTTTGTATGTTAAACACAATACTTTAGTTAAAGTACCATCTGTTGTGGGACAGGATTTTTCGGATGCGAAGAAAAACCTTGATCAGGCGGGCTTAGAGGGGCTTCAGGGGGATATCAGGTACGACCCTTCCAAGCCAATAGGAACAGTTTTGGATCAGAATCCACCGGCTGACCAAATGGTTAAAGACGGAAGGCGTATTTATCTTGTAGTTAGCGGCGGCGAACAGCTTTATGACGTGCCGAATTTGGTTGGCAGAACAGAAAGAGAAGCTAAGTTCATTCTGGGACAAAGAAATCTTGAGCTGTTTGAAGTAGAGAATAAAGCATCGGCTCAATATCCTGCGGGAATTGTAATGTCGCAGGTTGAACAAACAGGGGCTAAAGTAAAGAAGGGAACTAAGATAGGAGTTGTAATATCAGTCGGTATGGAGACTGGCGATCTAAAAGTACCTGACCTAATTGGTAAAAATGTTGAGGATGCCAAGAAATTAATTCTTCAAAGCAAGCTTATGGTCGGTAAAATTAATTTCCAGCCCAGCACTACTGTTTCTTTAAATTCCGTTATTGACCAGTATCCTAAAGCCAACACTATGACAAAGGAAAATCAGAAGATAGACCTCTTTGTCAATAAAGAAGTAAAGAAGAAAGCCGACGAGAAATCCGAAGAAATGAACAGCATGGATGAAATTAAGGGCGATGATAAGAATAAAGACAAGGATAAAGATAAAAAGGACGACAAGGATAACATAAAGAAAGACGATAAGAAGAAAGATGACAAACCGAAACCCGATGATAAGCCTAAACAGCCGACCGATAAATCAAAGCAGCCGACTGATAAGCAAAAACCGACAGACAAAGACACAAAGAAGAATGATACTCCTAAGAAAGATAAAGATAACGACGGAACGAAATTTTAGGTGAAAAGTAAAAAGTAAAAAGTGAAAAGTAAAACGAGCAGGGGGTCATTAGAATTTGTTCCTTTATTATCAGTTAGAACAATATTTAAGATAAAATAAAGAAAATTATTTGATACTTCCCTTTGGCCCCCCTCTCCTTTTGGAGAGGGGGGCAGGGGGTGAGGCAATAATATGAAATTAATAGCTCCCTCCATACTATCTGCAAATTTTTCAAGGCTGGCTGAAGATATTAAGCTGGTTGAATCTGCCGGCGCTGACCTGATCCACCTTGATATAATGGACGGCCATTTTGTACCGAATATTACATTCGGGCCCAAAATGGTTTCTGATATTAACAAGATAACAGATCTGACGCTTGATGCTCACTTGATGATAAGCGAACCCGAAAAATATGTTGAGGATTTCGCGAAAGCGGGAGCCGACTGGATCTCTGTTCAATATGAAGCGGCAAGCCATCTTGACAGGCTGATACATCAAATAAAAGACCTTGGTTGTAAAGCGGGTGTGGTCATAAATCCCGCAACCCCTATTGATGTACTCAACGAAATACTGCATATTACAGATTATATACTTGTTATGTCGGTCAACCCCGGATTTGGCGGCCAGAAATTTATTGAATATGCCCTGGATAAAGCTGCGCGTTTAAAAAAGAAAATTGATGCCGGTGGATATTCAACTTTCCTTGAAATGGATGGCGGCATAGATAATTCGAATATCAAAAAGGTGAGTTTAGCCGGAGTAAATGTTTTTGTCTGCGGCAATTCTATATTTGGTTCAAAGGATCCTGCCGCGGCTTTGAAGAGTCTTAAGAGTTCACTCTAAGTTTTACCTATCAATTATTTTAACTTGCCATGAAACCTGTCTTCACATTTAATGAAATAAGAGACATTGAAAGCAAAATTATCTCGAATGATAATTTTCCTTCAATAGCGCTCATGGAAAATGCAGGAAAGAATTCGTTTGATATTCTGTGCAGCGCGGTTGATGACTTATCAGACAACGAAATATTCATCCTGACAGGAAAAGGGAATAACGCCGGCGATGGATATACATTGGCGCGCCACATGATGATTGGCGGTATTGAATTTGAGATCGTGCAAATAGATTCGCCGACTTCTCTTAAAGGCGACGCGCTAATAAACTATGAAGCGCTGGTTAAATGCGGCTTTGATTTCAATTCTTCCATGCCGTTTGATGATTTTGTAAAAAGAACAAAAGCCCTGCATAAGAAGTCGAATGTGATAGTAATAGATGCTATACTCGGCACGGGAATCAGCGGAAATTTAAACGATAAATACGTTGATGTTATTCAATATCTCAGACAGCTTAAGAGCAGGCTCAAAAATCTTAGAATAATTTCATTAGATATTCCGTCAGGATTAATGTCGGGCAAACAGGCGAACCCGCTTGTCAGAGCTGATGTGACAATAAGCATGGGAACGCTGAAAGCAGAGCTTCTCTTTAATGAAGGCAAAGAGAACTCGGGTGAAATTTATATTGCCCCCATAGGCGTTACTGATAAGCTTATTGAAAAGTATGATACGTATAATCAACGGATAGTTGAATTAAACGATATCAAAGCCATTTTTCCGAAGAGAAGGAAGATTTCTTATAAATATTCCAACGGTAAAGTTCTTGTAATTGGCGGATCTAAAGGTTTATCCGGCTCGATAATTATGAGCTCATTGGCGGCTGTGAAAAGCGGGTCCGGCGGTGTGGCTGCTGCAATACCGGTTTCGGTCTCCGGTTACCTGGGCAAGAAGCTTTTTGAAATTATGAAAGTCGAACTTGAAGAAAATGAAGACGGCAGTATTCGCGGCGATTCATATGATAAAATTACGAAGCGGATGGAATGGGCGGATGCAGTATTGCTCGGGCCCGGTATTTCTACAAACGAGAAAACTAAAAATTTTGTCTTTGATGTGATCGTGAACTGCAATAAGAACATGGTAATTGACGCTGACGCGCTGAATTTTATCGGCTCAGAGCCTGATGTTTTAAAAAGAAGAAATCACAATAATAAAATTATATTGACTCCGCATATTGGCGAGTTCTGCAGGCTGTCAGGGTTAAATGCTGATGAGGTGATCTATAACAGGTTTGAAAATGTCAGAAAATTTGCCGCTGAATATAAAGTGAATGTTGTTTTGAAATCAGAAACAACTTTAAGCTGCATTGAATCGGGAATTATTTACATAAATTCAACCGGCAATGAGTGCCTTGCAACCGCCGGCTCAGGCGATGTGCTTTCAGGCATAATAACTTCAATGCTGGCGCAAACGGGGGACGTGAAGGCAGCAATGATTTGCGGGAACTATTTGCATGGGCTGTGCGCAGACATTTATTTTGCTAAAAATAAGAACAAACAAACCGCTTCCCCGCAGGATATCATTAAATTAATACCCAAGGCGGTAACAGCTATCCTTAATTGATGAAGTTTCTCAAATTCCACTTTCCATTTATACTGTGGCTGCTCGTAATATTCGCTGAATCAAGTATGCCCGGCGATTTTTATCCGCAGGTTGATATTGTAAACGCGGATAAGATTCTTCATATGGGGATTTATGGATTGCTCGCAATGTTGTGTTATATTTCTCTGATACATACAGAAAAAGTTAATACGTTTACAGCAAATCCATTAACATGGACAATAATAATTGGTTCATTTTACGGGGCTTCGGATGAGTTTCATCAGCTGTTTGTGCCCAACCGCTCATGTGATTTCTGGGACTGGGTTGCCGATACATCGGGAGTAATAATTGCCGCAATATTGATCAAGTATTTTTTGAGTAGGAAGATGAAACTATTTGGAAAGACGAATGAATCTTCCTAATCTTAATAAAACCGCAACCTTTAGGTTGCGAAATCCAAGCGCAGTCTAAAGACTGCGGCTACAGAAAAAAATGGCGGGTTATATAGATACGATTAAGTACTTTTTTGAAATTGCCACGACCTTCAGGTCGTGGTAGTTTGAACTTTTAATCTAGTTGCTTTAGCTGTTATTTTTTTTATCGGCTGAAGCCGAAAACATTTTATTATTTTTTCCACGACCTAA
>Ga0265316_10004153_pt1 | contig 14473 bp, 13 predicted proteins | sample 4522metaG_FD_202092 | JGI IMG/M metagenome (GOLD analysis project Ga0265316, IMG submission 202092) | Rhizosphere microbial communities from Carex aquatilis grown in University of Washington, Seatle, WA, United States - 4-5-22 metaG | ecosystem: Host-associated > Plants > Roots > Rhizosphere >...
CAAATAAATCATATTAAGTCCTATCTGTCCCTTGTTAAAGGAGTTATAACGACTCGCTTTCCAGGAACGTAATCTTCAGGTCCAACATATCCAATGGATTTTAGCTCGGTATTAAATAATTCAAATAATTTTTGTATTTCTTTTTTAGATATATACTCAAAATTCAAATTTTTAGGAATAGTATGATAGTATAAACTTCCAAAATCAGATTTATCAGGTATACTTATACCGTATTTTTGTGCATTATTCCAATATTCTGTTCCTGGAAAAGGCACAAAGTGATGCACGGAAACTTCATCAGGAAGAGTTTCCTTGATAAAATTGAGAGAATCTAAATTTTGAACATAACTTCCGGGCAACCCGATTATAATCCCTACCTTAACACACATTCCGGCATTCTTTGCCATCATAATCGCGGATTTAGATTGGGGCACACTTATTTTCTTATTTGCATCATCTAATATTTTTTGGTTTCCAGACTCGACCCCGAAATATACTCTGCTACAACCGGCATCGCTCATTTTCCTGAGTAGATATTCATCTACGTTATCAACTCTCATTTGAGCAGCCCAATCAATAGATATATCAGAGTGTATTATAAGGTCACACAATTCTAACTTATTTTTTCTAAACGCTCCAAAATTATCATCTGCAATAAAAAGATCCTTAGATTCACCTTTTTCATTCAGATATAATAATTCTTCGAATACGTTCTGTGGTGATCTCTTTCGTATTCCGCCACCACTGACTTGCCAATTAGAACAAAATTTACAATTATTAGTACATCCACGCGCACCCATTAAAATATTCTTTTTGTAAGCATCTAAGTCAAATAAACTTCTGTCAGGGTAAGGAATCTCATCCAAATTATGAATCTTAGGCCTATCTAAATTCTCTATTATTTGACTATTTTTCTTAAATGCGATACCCTTAACTGACAAAGGATTGTCTAAATGCGCAATTAGATCGGGTAATGTTTCCTCGCCTTCTCCTTTAACCACATAGTCAAAACCATCTAGTAACATTTCTTTAGGAAATAATGTAGCGTGAGGTCCTCCAGCAATTAAAGGACCTTTATATATTGATTGTAACGAGGAAACTACAGTCTTAACATCAGGTAAAGTAGTAGAATAGATAGAAATTCCGACTAATGACGGTTTAAATTCGACCATCTTATCTTCAAGCGAAATTCTTCCTGTAGCCAAATCTAATATCTCGCAGTTTTCGCCCAACTGGTTCAACTTCGTTGCTAAATATCCGAGTCCAAGCGGATAATGTTTTGATCCTTTTTTTGCGTAAGAATCAGGAGGATTTATCAATAAAATTTTCATTATTTTCACCAACAAAAGATTTATACAAATTCTCAACCTCTTTTGTTAGGATTATTTCCATTCTCATCAAATTCATTCCAATGATCTTCATTATGTAGATAAGATTCTGGCAAATCTGTGAATTCCACATCCTCGCCACTTATAGAATCTATTAACTTAAAAGTTCCATTAATAGTATCAAGTCTAATTACATGATTATTAATTCCAAAACCATTGAAGTTTTCTTCGGCTTTCGGACAATAAAAAGTTACATTAGGAAGATTCTTCCACGAATAGGTGTAAGAAAAGCTTGGATGCATATGCCCGTGAAAAAAAACAATTTCACCTGTATATTGTTCCGATAAATGTTTAATAGTAGTATATAGATGTACATAATATTCCTTACGAGCATTCTCAAATGCCGGGCAATGAGTTAGAACAAAAAGTTTCTTGCTTTTATCAATTCTTTTAACAAGCGAATGTATATCGTGCGCTTCTTTTTGAAATGGTAAAAGAAGCAATTGAATATTATTGATATTTCGTATTTCTGGACTGTTTACAAATTTGAACTTTTGATTTAGACCATTCATCAAACTAACTTTACATTCAGAAAAAAAATCTATCATTGCCAAATCAGAGTTACCCATAATAAGTGTGAATTCTTTACCTGAAATTTTAATATTATCTATCTGTTCTTGCCAACTATCTACGTTAATTTTTTTAAACCAATCTAAATCCGTTTGATTAACAAATGGTGCTTTTTTTGAATAGAATTTCCACGCAGCTCTGTATCTCGCCAAATCATTATTAAAGAAAATATCTTTAGAAACCGCAGCACCTATGTCTCCAAGCGAGATTATATTATTAAACTTTGATAAAATATTCTTCAAACTAATCACATTGTGAGTATCCCCTACTATATGGATTTTGTGAGGCTCTATATTCATAAAGGAGAGAACAGTATATATGCTTATAAATTTTATGTCGTCAATCGATAGAATTAGACCGCGCTTTATTTTATCCGCATTCAACCACCCGTATATATGCCTCCTCCTAGAATTTCAACTATGTATTTCATTCTCCGATTTTGTGATACAATTTAATAGTGTTCTGCTCTAGCACAGTTTGGCGTGGTAATTGGGCGGGGCTACTATAAATTTCTTTTAAAGATTAGGGCTAATGGATTCGGTATTGGTATTTTAGTTAAATTTATATAAAAATTGGATTAATATTGTTCATAGGTGATTTACATGAAATTATCGTCCAATGATATAAAATTAATTAAAGATGCTCAAAAGGTAATTGTCAAATCTCGACCTGTTAATCTAATTGATACGGGAGAAGTTGGTTCTGCTCTTGTAACATCAAAAGGACACTTATATTCTGGTGTAAGTATGGGCTTTTATTGTGGTATTGGTTCTTGCGGTGAATACCAAGCAATTGGTTCAATGATTTCTAACGGTGAAAAAGAGATAAAAACCATAGTTGCAGTTAAGTATGACAACACAACCAATAAATATACTGTAATTCCTCCATGTGGAAAATGTAGAGAAATGATTTTACAATCATGTAAAAAAAATAAAGATACTGAAGTGATAATATCTGAATCGGATAAAGTCAAATTATCCGAATTGATACCTCACTCTTGGGGTGGCTCTATTGAAAAATAACTTCCATTTTTCTCGTCGATAAAATATGGTCTGGGCGGGGCTATTTGATTTTCTTATCCTAGAAGTTTAATTTATTTATTCAAAAATCTACTCCACCTTAAACGTCCCCTTGTACATATTCATCGTGCATGCCATGTTGAATGTTCCGCTCTTTGTCGGCGTGAATGTCATGTTGTTATTGTTCTCATCGATGTATCCCTGGACATTGAATGATGGTATCACTACGCTTCTTGCGCATCCTACGACCGTGTCCGTGTCGAAGACGAGCTTTACAGGAACTCCTTTCTTGAACACTGACGGAGAGAATACATATGTCCCTCCTATTACAGATACATGTACTATCTGCGCATTTGATGGATCAGGATTAGATGCAGTATTGTTTCCACCATTCGGACTGCATGCAGATAATAATATGGTGCTGCCTAGAATAACAAGCAGCACAATCCAAAAAAAGTTTTTGAATTTTTTCATCCACCACATCCGCATCCGCCGCCACCAGCGCCGCAACTGCCTCCATTAGATGGTTTTGATGCAACCTGCTGCGCCGCAACTGCTGCAGCTCCAGTAGGAGCATTCCCATCGTCTGTTATTGTTATCGTTCCAGTATACATGTTCATCGTGCATGCCATCCTGAATGTCCCTGATCTATCCGGCGTGAATTCAATTATATTATCATTATTGGTCAAGCTCTTTCTTATATTGAAGTCAGGTATCGTAAAGCTCTTCGAGCATCCTGGCATGTTCGCTATGTCCGCTGTTATCTTTATTGGAACTCCTTTCTTGAACACTGACGGTGTCAATACATAATTTCCTCCTACAACCTTTAATGTCGCGGTCTGCACATTTCCAGTATTTATGGCAGTAGCAGTCTTTGCAGTATCAGTATTTACTGCGCCTGCATTGTTTGCGTTAGATATAGTCCCTATCACTTGTGTCGAGAATATCTCTCTTCCATCAATCATGTTCACTGCTGAAACCACAACTACGCCCAGTACGAGCGATACAGCAAAAAACAGTATTATCGCTTTGATATAATCATTCATTTTTTCACCTTTCTTGTCTTAAACAGATAATTTATGCTCCGAATAATATGCTCTTTGACCCGTAGGCCATTATGACAAATAATATCGCCGTCACTATGACAGTTATGGATGCGAATGTCGCAAAATCTATATGTCTCTTGACAACGTCTTTTCTATTCTCAACAACCTCTTCATAATACATGTATACAAAGCCAGCAAGTATAAGGATATTGAACAGCATGTAGAATGGCATGAACACTTTTATATGGTCTGTGAACATCATAAGACCTATCATAGGACCCATCGTTCCTCCCATGACTCCTGCCATCATCCCCTGAAGCGATCCCATGATGCCGCAGTTCGCTCCTGCAATTGCTCCTGCAATCGTCCCTATTATCATGCCGACCATCGATCCTATGAAGAATCCGTTTACTGCGCCGAATATTATCCCTATCATCATCCCTACCTGCATCCCTACAGTCATCCCTATCATCATCCCTGTCATGCATGTCACATTCGTCTTGTATGAATACATATACCATAATGATGCGCCTAAAGTAGCTATGCTGATGTCAAGATACAGTATCCATGGACCATACTTCAGCAGGAATTCTGGGATGAATCTTAGAAATCCGAAATATGCTATCGATTCTATGGCGAGCAATATCAATAATGACAGAAACATATAGTTGACCGCGCGCGTCATCATCGAATATTTTGACCTGTGTTCCTTGAAATCTCTCCATCTCTCCTTAAAGTTCTTTCTCTCGAATGGCCTAAGAGATGCGCGAAAGCCAAGTTCATTTATTGCTTCTATTATGCTTTCGATTTTCAATTCGTGCGAATGGTTGAATTCTATTCCGTCCTTCTCAGAAGTGAAGTCTTCTATGCCTTCCATGTCCTTGAACTTCTTCTGCAGAAGTCTTGTGCAGCTGTCGCATTCAATGTCCGGGATATATAATTTTGTCTTGATCATGATTCCTCCTAAAAATTTCTCTTACATTTCTGTTCCAATCATCTCTTCCATCATAATTTTCTTTCCCATCATAATTTTCCTCTCTTCAATAGCAGGCTGTTTGTTACAACCGACACGCTGCTCATCGCCATCGCTCCGCCTGCAATTATAGGTGACAATAACCATCCTGTGAATGGATACAATACTCCTGCAGCGATAGGTATCCCTAGGACGTTATAGAACAGCGCCCAGAACATGTTCTGGCGAATCTTTGCCATGGTCTGGCGGCTTAGTTTGATCGCTCGCGGGACATCAAGCAGATCGTTTCTCATAAGGACGATGTTTCCTGATTCCATCGCGACATCAGTTCCAGAACCCATCGCTATGCCTATGTCTGCCTGCGCTAGAGCAGGAGCATCATTCACGCCGTCGCCTACCATGACGACTTTCGATGGCTGGCCATTCTTGTCCTTTTTTGCCTGCAATCTCTTTACATAACCTGCCTTCTCCTGAGGCAAGACTTGCGCGAATACATTCTCAGGATCTATCCCTGCCTGCTTCGCAATGGCTTTTGCAGTCCTTGAATTGTCTCCAGTGATCATATACACCTTTACATCCATATCCTGCAGGTTCTTCACTGCAAGTTTCGAAGTGCTCTTTATAGTATCAGCGACTGCAATAAGACCTATTATCTTTTTGGTATCGGATAATATCATCACAGTCTTCCCTTCGCTTTCCAAGGAGTGCATATTATTTATCGTGGCTGAATCTATTCGAACCTTATTTTCAGACATCAGTTTCGAATTTCCGAAGAGATATCTTTTGGAAGAGACGTTCGCCGTTATCCCGAAGCCAGACACTGCCTTGAATGATGAAACTTGGGATAATGCTATATGCTTTGTTTTTGCATCATTGACTATCGCGTCAGCGAGAGGATGTTCAGAAGATTTTTCCATGCTTGCAGCGATCTTCAGGATTGAACTCTCGTCGAATCCTCTACCTTTGGCCGCAGGCACGATGTTCGTCACCTTTGGCTTTCCTTCTGTTATCGTTCCTGTCTTGTCGAATATCACAAATCTTGTCTTATGCGCTATCTCAAGGCTGTCAGCGCCTTTTATCAATATCCCATTCTTCGCGCCCTTGCCTGTGCCTACAATTATTGTTGTCGGCGTCGCGAGGCCCAAAGCGCACGGGCATGCAATCACGAGCACTGCAACTGAAGTTATCATAGAGAACGACAATGATTTTCCGACGATAAAATACCATACGGCAAAAGTGAGGAGAGCTATGCCGATGACTGTCGGAACAAAATAGTTTGATATAGTGTCAGCGAATCTCTGTATAGGCGCTTTTCTTCCCTGCGCATCCTCAATCAATCTGATGATGTTCGCTAGAGTAGTGTTCTCGCCCACTTTTGTAGCCTTGAATGTGAATGAGCCATGCTTATTTATTGTGCCTCCTATGACGAGATCTCCCTTCTTCTTTTCGACTGGAAGACTTTCTCCAGTTATCATGCTCTCATCGATTGAAGAATCACCATCAACAATCAATCCGTCAACAGGGACTTTCCCTCCGGGCTTTACAAGCACTATATCTCCCAAGAGCACATCATCGACGGAAATCTGCATCTCTTTCTTTTTTCCATTGATTGTCCTTATTACTGTCGCCTTCTTTGCAGAGAGGTTCATGAGTTTCTTTATGGCATCATTCGTCTTGCTCTTTGCCAAAGTCTCAAGATATCTTCCTAACATGACGAATGTTATAAGGATCGCTGAAGTCTCGAAATACTGCCCGAGCGCAGGCTGGAAGAATATTGAATATACACTGAATAGATATGCTGCGCTTGTGCCTAAAGCTATGAGCGAATCCATATTCGCTGACTTGTTCTTCAAAGCGACCCATGCGCTCTTGTATATCGCTGAACCTACTATGAATTGCACAGGTGTCGCGAGCGCGAACAGGATGAACTCGGCGTAAGGTATGTCAATTTTAAGAGGCATCAATATCATTCCGATAATGAATGCCGGAATCGCAAACAACATGCTTAGATAAAATATGGAGCGGACCTTCTTGAGTTCAGCCTTCGATTCTGAATCTGCATTCTTTGCGTCGAGTTTAGGGTCTGAAATCTTTGCATCATAGCCTTTTGACTGCACAAGCTTTATCAGGTCAAGTTCTGAAAGCTTCCTGTCGTCAAATTCCACGAACGCTTTCGCCGTCGCATAATTTACATTCGCTTCCTTTACGCCTTCTGCTCTCGACAGAGATCTATTTATCAGTGTCGCGCAGCTTGCGCAATGCATTCCCGTTATCTTCAAATCAGCCTTTTTCATTTATACACCTTAATTATATATTGTACCAACATCACTTCAACTTCGCATCATATCCTTCCTTCTTTATTATTCCTATTATCTCCTTCTCGGTCACTGCCTTCTCGTCGTATGATACGACTGCATTGTTCTTCTTGAGATCGACCTTAGACTCCTTGACTCCCTTAGTCTCATCGAGCGCATCCTTGATTAACATCACGCAGCTGTTGCAATGCATCCCTTTTATATCCAATTCCACCTTTTTCATGATTAACACCTCACACGATTTGTTTAGCTGCTAGCGAGTTCTCGAGTTTAGACTGTTTCTACAATGAACTCGAATTAACACTTGATAACATATCTATACGAGCCTGCTAAACAAATGTTCTCTGAATCATACAATCATACTAAGCACAAACCATCACATATATACTTTGTGAATGACAGATTCTTTTGCCATGCTCTTAAGAATAATGAAACAGCTTATAAAAGAGGAGGTGAAACTAGTTTCGCTTCCATATAGAAAGTCAAATTTATAAACATTAATGGATTAGAAGATTGTTGAGGAGTGATACATAATAATCATAGTTTGCATTTCAAAATATAATATTAGAATCAAGTCAGAGGTTTCAGCATGAATGATATAATCTTGTTTGAAGAGAAGACTGTCCGTAGAGTGAGATTCAGCGATGAATGGTGGTTTGTTATAAGTGATGTTGTAGCAGTGCTTACCGATTCAGTAAACCCTTCAGATTATCTAAAGAAATTGAGAAAAAGGGATTCATCATTAGGCGATGCTTTCAAAGGAGGGGGACAGATTGTCCCTCCCCTTGGTTTTGAGTTTGAAACTAAGGGCGGAAGGCAGATGATGCAGTGCTGGAACACTATAGGCATTCTGCGTTTAATCCAATCTATTCCATCCCCTAAAGCCGAACCTTTCAAACGATGGCTTGCAACAGTGGGTCATGAACGTTTAGAAGAGATAGAGAATCCTGAACTCGCGCAGAAGCGCATGAAAGAACTCTTCAAATCCAAAGGATATTCTGATGAATGGATAGAAAAAAGAGTGAGAGGAATTGCTGTAAGAGATGAACTTACTGATGAATGGAAGAAAAGAGGTGTGAAAGAACATATAGAATATGCTATTCTTACAGCCGAAATCAGTAAAGCAACATTTGGCATGACACCTTCAGAATACAAAAAGTTCAAATCATTAGATAATCCTAAAGAGAATTTACGCGATCATATGACTGATATAGAACTAATCTTCACAATGCTTGGCGAAGCTTCAACAAATGTAATTGCCAAAAAGAAAGATGCAAAAGGATTCCATGAAAACAAGAAAGCAGCCATAGAAGGCGGAACTGTTGCAGGAAATGCTCGAAGAGATCTAGAAGAAAAATCAGATGCGAAAGTATCAACAAAAACTAATTATAAAGAGTTGCCTGAGAAAAGATTAAGACATATGAAATCTATCGATACTAATAAAGATTAGGAACAATTAGTCTTAGCTGTTTGCAAGAGAGATCACCTTGGAATATGTATCGATATATATCGGAAGATTCTTGGAAGTCTTGTAGTCTATTAATAGTTTTCTATAATCGCCGATTTGCGTCTTAAGTCTAGAGGTCATGGCTTTTTTGGTATAGCTTAGTATCAATGAATTGATGAAAGTATTGGATAGAATAGAGATATTCCTGCTTGTGAGATTCTCCTTGATGTCGAATAATTGCTTAGGGTTCAGGATGATATTTTTTGAGATATACTCAGTCTGCAGGATAAAATCCCTGAGGTTCTTTTCATGATCCTCCTTATTCAGGATTGAATTTATCAATAATTCGTAGGTCTGCAAGATAGTATTTAGATCTATTTTGAAATCACTCTTTGATTTGTAGATGAAATTACTGACGCTGATTTGAGACAACGAACTGAAGAATAATGAGTCTAGAGCGGATTCCGGCAGGAATGAGACATGAACTTTGCCTTTTTTGTAATCTTCCTTATCATATTTTGAGAAGACGAAAGCATCGATATCATCATAGTCTTTATTGAACAGGAACGATCCTGAAAGGATAATCTTCTTGTGTTTATGCTTCTGTTCGAGCTTATGGAGTATCTTGATTGCTTCTTCTAGGTGGTTTTCTTTGATGGATTCCCTGCCTTTGACATTGATATCATCGATGCTAAAAAAAGACATCATCGCGCGGATCTTCGGCTTTATGAACTTATAATAGTAAGTCCTCTCATTGGAATTGAGAGGAGTGTGTTTTAATCTCTTCTTCAGGATGTTCAGTTGCATCTCTGTGAATATTCTACCTTCTAATAGGGAGCGGTTCTTTTCCAACATTTCGACGTTTAATAGATTTTCCATAATAGGATAATAAGATATCATATGTTTATATAAATATTACGGATTTTCTATTTCTCTTTTGGACTAGAGTTAAATAACGCATCATGAGGACAGAAATATATTGATGCTATCATAATAATTTCAGAAATATATCCTAAAGTCTCCTCTTATAATCTTCATACCCGAACTTCTTCACGATCCTTATCCTCTTCTTTATCGGATCGTACAAGGCTATCGATGGCAACTGTATCCCGTTGAATGTAGTAGTCTTCACCATCGAATAATGCGCCATGTCGAGAAATGCAATCTTATCCCCTATCTTCAGCTGCTGCTTGAATGAATAATCGCCTATGACATCGCCTGCAAGGCAAGTCACTCCGCCGAGTCTATATGTATGATCGTATTCTTTGGATTTGCCTGCACCTATTATTTCAGGCCTGTAAGGCATCGCCAAGACATCAGGCATGTGATCTTCAGCTGACGTATCAAGTATCGCTATATCCATCCCATTATTTACTATATCAAGGACTGATGCGACGAGTATTCCTGTGTTGAGACCGATTGCTTCCCCTGGCTCCAGATATACCTGCACATCATATCTCTCTTTGAATCCCTTTACCAAGTTACATAGCAGTTTCAGATCATAACCTTCTCTTGTTATATGGTGTCCTCCGCCGAAGTTCACCCACTTGATGTTCTTGTTCTCTTTGATGTATTTTCCGAATCTCTTCTCAAAATGTTCCAGCACACGCTTCAAGGTGTCAGAGCCTTGCTCGCACATGACATGGAAATGAAGTCCACTTATGCCTTCCATATCAACGTCTTCAAGATCTTTTGCGAGTATCCCGAAGCGTGAATTTGCAGTGCATGGATTATACAGCGCGACCTTTATCTCTGAATATTCCGGATTGATCCGAAGACCGCATTCTATCTGTTTTCCGTTCTTTCCTTTGTTCTTTTTGTTGTATCCGTCAATCTTCGGCTTATATTTCTTCCACTGGCTTATGGAATTGAATATTATATGGTCTGAATATTTCAGGAGCTTCTCCATATCCTCTTCACTGTATGCTGGAGCGAATGAATGGACTTCACGCCCGAATTCTTCTCGACCAAGTCTTGCTTCATCTGGAGAACTTGCGCATACACCATACAGGTATTTTCTTGCGACAGGGAATGTGCTGTACATCGCAAATCCTTTTAGAGCAAGAAGTATTTTGCAATCCGTCGCCTTCTGCACTGAATCGAGTATCTTGAGATTATCCTCGAGAAGCCCTTCATGAACGATGAAACATGGAGTCAAAACTTTAGATAGATTGATATCCTCTTCTATCTGTTTTATCCTCTCGTTGCAGTTCATCTGTATTTAACCTTTCCAGAGTTTATTATTTTTGAAGGATTATTCTTCTCAATTATTCTTCCTGAAACACTTGATTCTATCTTCTTCATCTCTTTGTCGAAATCTGATTCGAATATCCTGTCCTGGATTATCCTATACTTTTCGTATTCACTCTCTGCATGGTCTTTTGCTATCTTCATCGTCATTTTTCCGGCATCCTTCAATATCTCGCGCTCGTCAAATTCCAGAAACAAGTCCAGCCTCTTTGCCCAATCATCCATAGTCATAGGTATTTTCCTTTTTGCCCGCTCCTCTGCAAGATCAAGATATGCGCCAACTATCCTCCCAAGCGATTCCAGCTCAGCCTTTGTCAGATAGTTTTTTGCGACAGAGACGTCAGTCTTCAATACTTTTCCTTCAGGAGAATTCTTCCATGAAGTCAGACCCATATGTTTTTTCCTGCTGTCTGCCCTATTCAATATCAGTTCAGGCGCAGTATGCTGATGTATAGCGTAATGGAGCTTATTCTGCACCTTTGCAAAGAATTCCCTTGTCGTTTCAGAGACTTTGTCATAATCGACACTTGTCGAATATATATCTGTTATCTTCTGATAGAAATTGCGCTCACTCAGCCTGATCTCCCTGATCTCTGATAAAAGTTCGTCAAAATAGTTCTGACCAAGAAATTCTCCATTCTCAAGCCTCTTCCTGTCAAGGACATACCCTTTTATCGCAAACTCTTTCAAAACTTTTGTAGCCCATATCCGGAATTGTGTCGCCCTTCTGGAATTCACCCTGTAACCTACGGAGATTATAGCATCAAGATTATAGAAGTTTGTCTCATAAGATTTTCCATCTGAACCAGTATTCCGGAATTTCCGGATAACTGAATCCTTATTAAGTTCGACAGTATTGAATATATTCTGAAGATGCTCGCTGACAGTTCTTATATCAACATCAAACAGCTTCGCCATCATCTTCTGTGACAGCCATACATTATTATCAAAATACTTCACTTCAATAGATCCCTCGCCAGATTGCGCAGTGAATATGAGAAAATCTGCTGTGCTGTTCCGTATAGATAAGTTTTTGTCCATGAAGACCACTTGAATATAATATCCCGACATAAGGGTCATTCCAAAAGCACCATTGTTGTTGTCTAGGTTCCTGTTGTTGTTGCCGTTGATATTGAAGTTGTTGCCGGAACCGCCAAGACGCCCCCTAAGGTGTAGCCCTTTTACCTGATTTCTGTATCGAGTGTGCACCATCGCTTCAGCTTTCGAAATTAATCTACTGGTTGTCGCGATTGAATTTTATGACGTATGGTTAACGTCGTAGCAAAAGGACGTGTGATCCTTGACCGCTTCCGCGGCGTCGGGATAGAATTATATAAAAAGAAATTGTTTAAATGTTTTACTAAATTCAGAAGCTCTTGAGGAAGTTCTGGACAGTTTTCAAGTCATCCAAAGTCTTTTTTCCATCTATGAAGCCATCAATAGCCTTTTCAGCCTTTACCTTTTCCTTTGGAACGTATGGAAGTGCAATACTTTTTTGCGCGCCTTCGGCGAGACTAAAACGCACCCCAAAAGCACCACTGCTGACGTCTAGGTTCCTGCTGTTGAAGCCGCTGATATTGAAGCTGATACCGGAACCGCCAAGACGCAACTTTGTCAAGTATGAACCATTCTGATTCTTGATATAATCTGTATCATCAAGATACATCGTTATATTCTTTATTCCATGCACTTCATTGAGATATTTCCCATGATCTTTTGCAGTTATCCTTAAATCTGCATCCGTTATTATGAAGTCGGCTATATCCTGATCCAGATTCTCAGTTGATAAAACCTTATTCCCTGAATCGAACATCCTTATAGAATCATCGCCGCCATGAAGCGCTATATTCATGATATAATCAGCAAATGCATCCTCTTGCAAGACAAATTCCTTGTTCTTTGAATGCGCAGCAACAATATCTTTAGTATATTTATTGCCCAAAAGACCGCCCTTTATCAAGACAACATTTCCTGTCTGCTTATCATTATAGACATCCATATTAGAACGAGTATAAACCAAAAGATGATGACCTTTAGGCTGACCATGAATCATCTTAAAATATTGAGACGGAGAAACAAGCCCTAACTTATTTAAAGCAAATGCGTCAACCTGAACATCAAGAGGTGCTTTAACATAATCATAATCAATATTAAACAATCCATCAACAGTCTTTGTAGTCTTAATATCTAATTTGTAATCCATCTTAAACCTCCAAAAGCATTAATTCAATGCTCGAAATAAACACGATTAAAGAAGGAAATAACAGAGATTTAAAAAGATTGTGATTATGTTATCACTACTAAATTAATAAAAATTAAAAAAATCCGCTTATATCGGCAGATTCTTCCTATAATCCATTACTTTCCATGGCAAACCATATTTCCCTAACTGTTCCATGAATGGGTCCGGATCGAACTGTTCGACGTTGAATACACCCTGTCCTTTCCATATCCCTTTCATCATCATCATTGCGCCTATCATTGCAGGAACGCCTGTCGTGTATGATATCGCCTGCGCCTGTATCTCCTTGTAGCATTCTGCATGGTCGCATACATTATATATGTATATCTGCTTCTCCTTTCCTGCCTTCACACCCTTTATTATGCATCCTATGACTGTCTTTCCAGTATAGTTCGCTCCAAGAGATGACGGTTCAGGGAGCAGGACCTTCAAAAATTTCAATGGGACGACCTTCTTCCCTTCATAATCCACTTCATCAATCCTTGTCATCCCGACATTTCCCAAAACTCTAAGATGATTAAGATAATTTTCCGAAAATGTCATCCAGAACCTTATTCTCTCAAGCCCCTTGATGTTCTTCACGAGAGATTCTTCCTCCTCATGATATAATAGATAACTTTCTTTAGACCCGACTATAGGATAATCGAATGTGAAATGCACGCTCTTCGAATCCATTATCGCTGGAGTTTCGACCCATTTGCCGCGATTCCAGTGCCTTACAATCTGTGTGACTTCACGGATGTTTATTTCCGGATTGAAATTCGTCGCAAAAGGATGCCCATGATTCCCTGCATTGCAATCTAGGATATCGATGGTCTTTATCGTGTCAAAATAATGTTTCTGCGCGTATGCGCAGAAGATGTTCGAGACGCCCGGATCGAATCCGCATCCTAAAACTGCAAGTATCCCTTTCTTCTTGAATTTTTCATGATATGCCCACTGCCAGCTATACTCGAACTTCGCCTTGTCCAAAGGCTCATAATTTGCTGTGTCCAGATAATTCACGCCAGTCTTGAGGCATGCTTCCATTATAGTCAGGTCCTGATATGGAAGAGCTACATTGATGACGAGCTGGGGTCTGTACTTATTTATCAGCAGCACAAGTTCATTCACCTTGTCAGCATCTATTTTTTCGACAGAAATCCTGTTCTTCACCTGCTTTTTTATCGCTTCGCACTTCGAGAGTGTCCTGCTTGCAAGAAGTATCTCCTTGAACGTATCCA
>Ga0265316_10004154_pt1 | contig 14471 bp, 12 predicted proteins | sample 4522metaG_FD_202092 | JGI IMG/M metagenome (GOLD analysis project Ga0265316, IMG submission 202092) | Rhizosphere microbial communities from Carex aquatilis grown in University of Washington, Seatle, WA, United States - 4-5-22 metaG | ecosystem: Host-associated > Plants > Roots > Rhizosphere >...
CAAGAGCCGCAGTTGTTGACGTCGCCGGTCGTATTCACGCAGGTGTCGGAGCCCGCGGGGCACGCCGTTCCGGTGGTGCAGGAGCCGCCGCAGGCGCCGGCAACGCAGGAGGCGGTAAAGCCGGTGGCCGTGGGGCAGACGTGGCCACAAGAGCCGCAGTTGTTGACGTCGCTGGTCGTATTCACGCAGGTGTTGGAGCCCGCGGGGCACGCCGTTCCGGTGGTGCAGGAGCCGCCGCAGACGCCGGCAGCGCAGGTGGCGGTAAAGCCGGTGGCCGTGGGGCAGACGTGGCCGCAAGAGCCGCAGTTGTCCGGGTCCGTCATCTCGTTCACGCAGCTGCTCCCGCAAGCGGTCAGTGCGCCACTACACGAGGCCGTGCAGGTCCCGGCGACGCACGCGGGGGTGGGAGCCATGCACTTATTGGCGCATGCGCCACAGTTGGCGCTGTCCGTCATTTCGTTGACGCAGGCGCTTCCGCAAAGACTGCCAGTGCTGCACGCGGGCGTGCATGTCCCCGAGATGCACGACGTGCTTCCACCAGTGCCGGTCGGTACCGTGCACTTGTTGTTACACGATCCGCAGTTGTTCCTGTCGTTGCTGGTATTGGTCTCGCACCCATTGGCGAGATTGCTGTCACAGTTGGCATAGCCGGAGTTGCAGGCGAGCGAGCACTTCGACGACGCGCAGGACGGGGTTGCGTTGGTCGTGCTGCACACCAGGCCGCACCCGCTGCAGTTTGCAGGGTCCGAGGACGTGTTCACTTCGCACCCGTCGGCTGGATTCTTGTCGCAGTCTGCGTTGGGCGATGTGCAGCTGATCCCGCAGACCCCGTTCGTGCAAGTGGCCGTGCCGCCTACCGCGGGGCAGACTTTGCCGCACGCCCCGCAGTTCATGGTGTCGCTCCCCGTGTTGACTTCGCATCCGTTCGCGGGGCGGTTGTCGCAATCGGAATAACCTGCAACACATCCGTTCGCAGGAATGCTGCACGGTGTGGCGGTGCCTGGCGCAGTGCACGTCGTCGCGGTCGACAGGACGTGATTGGTGCTGCACGAAGTGTTGCAGTCGCCGCAGTGCGCGGCCGTGTTGAGGGCCGCCTCGCACCCGTCGGATGCGATGCCGTTGCAGTCAGCGTACAAGGGGTTCGGGCATACGACGCTCGTGCAAACCCCCTTCACGCAGCTCTCAATCGCGCCGCCGGCCGTGCTGCACGGGTGACCGCAACCGCCGCAGTTGTTCGCGTCAGTGTTGATGTTGATCTCGCACCCGTTCGACGCGGTGTGATCGCAGTCCGCATAGCCCGCGTTGCACGAGTTAGTTGCGATCGAGCAAGCGTACCCGCTCCCCGTGCTGCTGCAGATCTCGGTGACGTTGACGTTGTGGCACGCGTCTCCGCAGCCTCCGCAGTTGCTCGTCGCCGTGATGTCCGTCTCGCAGCCATTGGCGACGTTGTTGTCGCAGTTCGCGTGTGCGGAGTCGCACTTGATCGTGCACGTCGACCCGACGCAGCTGCCGGTGCCGCCAGCCTGGGTGCAGGCCTTGCCGCAACCGCCGCAGTTGTTCGTGTCGTTCGTCGTGTTGATTTCGCAGCCGTTGGCAACGTTGTTGTCGCAGTTGGCGTACCCCGCGTCGCACGCGACCGAGCACTTCGACGACGCGCACGTCGGGGTCGCGTTGTTCGTGCTGCACGCCTGACCGCAGCTCCCGCAGTTCTTCGGGTCCGTGTAGAGGTTGGTCTCGCAGCCGTTTCCAGCATTGTTGTCGCAGTTTGCCGTGCCGGGAACTTTGCAGCTCGACAACGCGCACGAAGAGTTCGTGCACACTTCGGTGGTACCGCTCACCGAGCACACATGGGTGCACGAACCACAATTGTTCGTATCGTTCGACGTTTCAATTTCGCAGCCGTTGGCCGCGTTCTTGTCGCAATCCGCATAACCGGTATTGCATTTGACCGAGCAACTCGACACCGCACAGCTCGGGGTGGCATTCGCGGAACTGCACGGCGTGGCGCACGCCCCGCAGTGGTTGGGGTCGGTCGCGGTGTTGACGCACGCCAAGTTAGCGCCGCCGTTTGGCGGGCAGAGCGTGGGCGTGCCCGCGTCGGGACACGTTCCGCCGCAGCTCGTGCCGTCGCACGTGGACTTTCCGTTCGTCGGAATGGGGCACACGCTGCACGAGCTCGTGCCACACGAGCTTGTCGACGAATTGGAAAGGCACGTAGCCGCGGCGCCCGTGCCGCAGCTATGGGTACCCGCGGGGCACACGCAATTTCCACCGTTACAAACGGTTCCGCCCGTGCACGTCTTCCCGCACACACCGCAGTTGTTCGCGTTTACCGAGAGGTCGTAGCAAGTGCCTCCGCCCGAGCCGCCGGCGTCGGCCCCGCAGAGGGTTTGACCCGGAGGGCAAATGCACGCGCTCTTCGAGCAGATCTCTGACGTGAGGCACCTGTCGCTGCACGCGCCGCAATTCTTCGCGTCTGTAGCGTTGTCCACGCAGCGCAGGGGAGTACCGCACATCGTCTGCGTCGGGACCGACCCGCAAGGCAGGCAGGTCCCACCAATACAGCTCCCCGTCGGGGGGCAAATCATTCCACAGACTCCGCAGTTGTTCGGGTCCGTGTTCAGGTCCGTGCAGAACGACGTCTGAGCACCGCCTTCGGCCCCGCCGCCGCTCGTGCACGTCTTTTGGCCGGTCGGGCAGGTGCACGCGCTGTTCACGCAGCTGCTCCCGGTGGGGCACGTATTGCCGCAACCGCCGCAGTTGTTTTCGTCGCTCGCCGTGGAGACGCACGTTCCAGCATCGCCCGCAGCAGCGCAGAAATGGTCGACACCAGGGCACATGCACATGCCGCCCTGGCACGGCGCGCCACCCATGCAGACGGTACCGCACCCCCCACAGTTATTCGGATCGTTCATCGGGTCGATGCAGACGCCCTTGCACACGGCCCCTGAGCAAGCGTCCGCCGCATCGGCCCCCGCTTCTCCGCCTTTCCCCCCGTCGCTCGTCCCCGGTCCGCCTTCCGTGCCCGTCCCGGTCGTCGCGTCGACCTCTGCTACGTCCGATTGGAACGGCTGAAAGTTCCAAACATTCGCGCAGCCCGCAAGACAAGCCAGAAGCGCGGCCCCAACGACGAATAGAGCGGTTCTGAACATCGGGTCACCATGTGCCTCTCAAGAGAAAGCCCCCGCCTTCATGCGTGACCGTCGGGGCAATGGCGACCTCCCCGGTCGTAGCCGAAGGTGCGGTCAGAAAGATCACCGCCCCCGCCGCGAAGAGAACGCCCCCCGCGATGAACGCGACCGTCGACACCGTGGCCTGGTTCACCGCGGTGTTGTAGTCGTCATGGTAGTTTCCGTTCGGGTCCACGCACTGGCGGACAGTCTGGCCGCAGTCCTTCGTCACTTGATCGTACGTGGACTTCGCCAGAATCCCGAAGACCGCTCCCGCCGCCATTCCGCCCAACCCCACGACTCCGAGGGTAATCCCGAGCGCCCGTCGTGTGTTGTCGGCCTCTCCGGCGGCCGACGCGGTGCCCTCTGGCGGTGCGGACGTCGAAATCAGAACGACTCGGACCGGGCGGTCCACTTCGCCCTCGCGGACGAGGAGCGTGGTCTCGTTCTTTCGGAAGCCGTCGGCCTCGAATGTGAAATGGTGCTCGCCGGGGTCGACCATCGTGGCCGACCCGTCGAGTTTCTCGAGCAGCGATTCTCCGTCCATCGTGACGTGCACGGCGCCGAGGTCGTGTCCGGCCGCGTCTTTCGCGGCGAAGACCAGCTTCGGAATGGAGGACTCCACCTCTCTCAGTCGCTGTCCGCAGTCCTCGCGGACCGCGCCGGGACAGCTCGCTGCGGTGCACACGGCCAGGGTCGCGCGGGCTTCGCGGAGCTTGCCCGTGCGCTGAAGGTCCTGCGCGGCCTCGTTGGCCGCGACACACTCTTGCTTCGACGGCTCGGCCGCGAATGCGGGAGAGGCAGAAACGAAGACGGCCGCGCAAACGGGAAGCAAGAAGGGGCGAAGGATCATAGGCACTCGATTTTCCACTGCTTCTTGCCTGTCTTGGAATCGACCGTATAAGGAGGCTGACAATTGGCGCCTGGGGTAGGTCCGGCCGCCGGTGCGGGCGTCGTCGCGGGTTTCTTCGGCTGGGACGGGGCCGTCGCTTGGGAGCGCGGCCTCTCGGGAGGAACGAGGGGCAAATCCTTGGCTTCGATTTCCCGCGGAACGGGTAGGGGGGTCAAGCTGGGGGGCGGCACGTCCGGCGGAACCTCTTGCGCCGACTTCGCGGCGACGACGGAGCCGGCCGGCACCTCGGTGCTGGCCGTGGAGGTTCTGCCGGAGACCAACCATAGAAGACTGACGATTGCGAGGCCGAACGCCACCGCACCTCCGACCGCGATGACCGCGCGCTTGGAAACGTGGGCAGGTGGTCCGCCGGACGATGCGACGGGTCGGCCCGTCGTCGGGAAACGCGAGTTCGGCGGGCCCGCTCCCTTGCCGCCGCGCAGCGTTCGGTCGGCGACTTCGCGGCCGAGCGTGATTTTCGGGGCGCTCGTGATTGTATTGCCGTGGACTTCCTCGTACGCGCCGCGGAGGGCGGCCTGCATGTGCGCGGCGTCGGGCCAGCGCATTTCTTTGGAGAACTCGAGGGCCCGGTCGATGACGTTCGCGATGGGCGCCCGAACGTCCGGCGCGATGGTCAAGAGCGGCGGGGCCGGCTTGGTGATCGCGCTGGCCAGCTGTTCGTTGACCGTTTTTCCGTCGTGCACGCTGCGGCCCGACAGGAGGCAAAACATCGTCGCGCCGACCGCCCAAAGGTCGCTCCGCTCGTCGACTTCGTCCGAGAGCCCGCGCGCGTGTTCCGGCGCCATGTAGGCCGGCGTTCCCACCATCGCCCCGGCTTGGGTCATGCCCTTGTTCGACGAGAGCTCGCGGAGTCGGGCGATGCCGAAGTCGAGGACTTTGACCTGGCCCGCGCGCGTGAGAAAAACGTTCTCCGGCTTGAGGTCGCGGTGCACGATTCCTTTGGCGTGCGCGGCGATGAGGACTTCGAGGAGTTTGTCGGTCGCGATGAGCACTTCGTTTTGGGGCATTCGGCCGCCGAGGCGGAGCCGCCGTTCTTCGAGCGTTTCGCCGTCGAGGAGCTCGGTGACCAGAAAGAGCGAGCCGTCTTCGGCGGTGTCGTCGTCGATCACTTTGACCGCGCCGTCGTGCCCGACGGCGTTTGCGACGTAGCCTTCCCAGAGGAACCGCTCGCGGACGAACGAGTTCATCGACATTTCGGGGTGAAGGAGCTTGACCGCGGCGCGGCTGCCGTTTCGGTGGGTGACGGCGTAGACGGCGGCCATTCCGCCGACTCCGAGCAGCACGTCGAGGTGCCACTTGTCGCGGAGCGTGGTGCCCAGGCGAGCCTGCGCCCGCAGCAGCAAGGGATCGGCAGCGCTGCCCGTGGCGCTTTCCCCCCCTTGCGGCAACACCTCACCCTCTGCCATCACTACCGCCTGTCGTGGAACATCGCTCGGTGTACAATGGAGCGAGAGAAAAGCATACACGTCTCTCGGCACAAGACCACAGTCAAAGAATTGACCTTGGAAAGAATCGCGTCTTCAATGCCCGGGGCCTGAGCGGCACGTTTGGCCTTTCCATTCGTAGCGGACGGAGCCCGTCGTTCGCCTTGGGGCAAGACGAGAAATCGCTTCGAGCCCCCCTCCTCAATTATTCGGCTTTTATTCGGACGCACGCACGCTTCACACGTGAGTGGCCACCCCCGACGACTCCCGCCAGGTGTAGCAGTTTCTAGTGTCGTGAGGCACCCCAGGACGTCTTACCGGCCGCCGATTTTTTCAAGCGCGGCGGCAAGCGCGAGCGGGGCGCACGGCTCTGCCGCCTCCCGCCCCCAAGTGTCTGCACGTTCACCGGGTTAGTCCGCGGCTTCGGATCACGTTTCTGTACCAGAGGGCCGAGTCTTTGGGGATGCGCTCCTGGGTTTCGTAGTCGACCCAGCAGAGGCCGAAGCGCTGCGTGTAGCCGTGGTCCCATTCGAAGTTGTCCATCAGCGACCAGGCGAAGTATCCCGCGAGGGGCGCGCCCGCGTCGATCGCGCGGGCGGCTGCGGCGAGGTGGCTCTCGAGGTACGCGACCCGCCTCGCGTCCGCGACGCGCTTTCCGGCGTCCGGCGCGTCGCCGTAGGCCGCTCCGTTCTCGGTGACGTAGAGCTTGTCCGGCCGATACTCGAGGTGCACCCGCATGAGGACTTCGAAGAGGCCCGCGGCGTACACCTCCCAGCCGATGTCGGTCCATTCCGATTGGGGGGCGAGAAAGACGTTTCGGGGGGCGTTCTTCTCTTCGGGGATCGCGTCGCTCCGGGCGACGTGCCGATTGTAGTAGTTGACCCCGAGAAAGTCGGTGGGCGCGGCGATCTGGCGGAGATCGCCGGGCCGCACGAGCGACGTCCAATCCTCGGGCAGGCGGCCGCGTGCTCCGTATTCGGCAATCATGTCCGCGGGGTAGGTGGCCCGAAACACGGGATCGAGAAACCACCTGTTCATGTACCCGTCGTGAACGCGGGCCGCGGCGTGGTCTTCCGGGCTGGTCGACGCCGGCACGCAGGGCGACAGGTTGACGGTGATTCCGACCTCGGCCTCTGCGCTGTTTCGGCGGACGACGGGAACGGCCATGCCGTGGGAGAGAAGGATGTGATGGGAGGCCGCCAGCGCCGCGCGCCAGTCTTTCCGGCCTGGGGCGTGAATGCCCCGCTCGTAGGCGAGCATGCTCGAGCACCAGGGCTCGTTGTGGGTGATCCAACGTTTGACCCGGTCGCCCAGGCGGCGGGTGACGACGTCGGCGTACTCGACGAACGCCTCCGCCGTGTCGCGCTTGGGCCAGCCGCCCCGCTCGTCGAGCGCTTGGGGGAGGTCCCAGTGAAAGAGGGTGGCGTACGGGGCGATCCCCCGTTCGAGGAGTCCGTCGACCAGGCGGGAGTAGAAGTCGAGACCGCGCTCGTTGACCGCTCCGCGGCCGGTCGGGATGACGCGCGGCCACGCGATCGAAAAGCGGTACGCGGCGTGTCCGAGCTCGGCGAGAAGGGCGATGTCGTCGCGCCAGCGGTGGTAGTGGTCGCACGCGACGTCGCCGTTCGAGCCGTCGCGGATGTTCGAGCGGGTCTTGGCAAATCGATCCCAGATCGACTCGCCCCGGCCGTCTTCGTGGGCGGCCCCCTCGATCTGGTACGACGAGGTCGCGGACCCCCAGACGAAGCCCTCGGGAAAGGTGACGCGCTCGGCCATGCCGGCAGCGTGGGTAGCGAAACCGGGTGCGGCCGTCCAGGGAGGAATCAAACGGGCCGACGGGGGACCGTTTCGTTTCCGCGGCCGTGAAGCCGTGCGAGACCCGTGGCCGGAGGCGCTCGCTCGAAGTCTCATCATTCGTCACATCCTGCTCGGCCTTCGAGAAAAGGCTCACGCCAGGGCGCCCTCTCCTTGCCTCGCGGCCCCCTAGAGAACCTCACCCCCGGCCCCTCTCCGCAAGCGGAGAGGGGTGTCTTCGGGTCTCGCGATAACGGAGGTGCTCCCCCTCTCCGCTTGCGGACCGCTTGCGGAGAGGGGGCCGGGGGGTGAGGTTTTGATAGCTGGACCAGCCGGTTCACAACACGATGTGACGAATGCTTAGGCCCGAAGTACCATGCGCGCCCTCTCGGAGGTCCCAGCCCATGCGATTTGGCCATTTCGACGACGCTCGCCGCGAATACGTCATTACGACGCCGCGAACCCCTTACCCCTGGATCAACTACCTGGGGAGCGAGAACTTCTTTGGTCTCATCTCGCACCAAGCGGGCGGATATTGTTTTTATCGCGATGCGCGGCTCCGGCGCCTCACGCGCTACCGGTACAACAACGTCCCCACCGACGTCGGCGGTCGATACTTCTACGTGCAAGACGGCGCCGATTACTGGTCTCCGTCGTACATGCCCGTCAAGCGCGAGCTCGATTTCTTCGAGTGCCGCCACGGCCTCGGGTACACGCAGATCACCGGCGAACGAGCGGGCCTGCGCGTCGAAACGACCTTCTTCGTGCCCCTGGGCCACACCGCCGAGGTGCACCGCGTCGTCGTCAAGAACACCGGAAAAACGGCGAAGAAGGCGAGGCTTTTTTCGTATATCGAATTCTGCCTGTGGAACGCCTACGACGACATGACCAACTACCAGCGCAATTTCAGCACGGGGGAGGTCGAAGTCGCCGGCAGTACGATTTACCACAAGACCGAGTATCGCGAGCGGCGCGACCACTTTTCCTTTTATCACGTGAACGTGCCCACGCTCGGGTTCGACACCGACCGCGAAACGTTCATGGGCCTCTACAACGGGATGCACGAGCCTCAGGTCGTCGCGCGGGGCGAGTCGGCCAATTCGGTCGCCAGCGGCTGGCAGCCGGTCGCTTCGCACTCCGTCGAGGTCGCGCTCGCGCCGGGCGAAGAGAAGACGTTCGTCTTCGTGCTCGGTTACGTCGAAAACCCGGTGTCCGAGAAGTGGGAGAAGCCCGGTGTCATCAACAAAACGCGCGCGCGCGCGCTCATCGAGAAGTTCTCCACGCCCGCCCAGGTCGAGGGCGCGCTCGCTCAACTGGGCGAGCACTGGACCCGGTATCTCTCGAATTTCCAGGTGTCTTCGCCGGACGAAAAGCTGAATCGAATGGCGAATATTTGGAACCCCTACCAGTGTATGGTGACGTTCAACATGTCGCGGTCGGCCTCGTACTTCGAGACCGGCATCGGGCGGGGCATGGGATTCCGCGACTCGAACCAGGACCTGCTCGGGTTCGTGCACCTCGTGCCGGCTCGCGCGCGAGAGCGGATCATCGACATCGCCTCGACGCAGTTTTCCGATGGGAGCGCCTATCACCAGTACCAGCCGATGACCAAGCGCGGCAACAACGACATCGGGAGCGGATTCAACGACGACCCGCTCTGGCTCATCTTCGGGGTCGCGGCGTACATCAAAGAAACGGGCGATTTCGGCATTTTGAACGAGCGCGTCCCCTTCGACAACGACCCGAAGAACACCGCGACGCTTCTCGAGCACTTGAAGCGGTCGTTTCACCACGTCCTCGAGAACCTTGGGCCGCACGGCCTACCGCTCATCGGGCGCGCCGACTGGAACGACTGTCTCAACCTCAACTGTTTTTCGGAGACGCCCGACGAGTCGTTCCAGACGACGGGCAACCGGACGGGGCGAACCGCCGAATCGGTCTTCATCGCCGGCATGTTCGTCGGCGTCGCCCCCGACTACGCGTACCTGATGCAGCACGAAGGGCAGGCCGAAGAGGCGAAGGCCGCGCGGGCCGCAGGGGTCAAGATGGCGGCCACGGTGCTCGAGCACGGCTGGGACGGAGCCTGGTTTTTGCGCGCGTACGACTTTTTCGGACACAAGGTGGGGAGCAAAGACTGCGAAGAAGGCAAGATCTTCATCGAGCCCCAGGGCTTCTGCGTGATGGCCGGCATCGGCAAGGACACGGGGCAGGCGAAAAAGGCCCTCGATTCGACGAAAGAGTTGCTCGATACGCGCTACGGCATCGTCCTCAATCATCCCCCGTATTCGCGGTATCACGTCGAGCTCGGCGAAATCTCGTCGTACCCGCCCGGATACAAGGAAAACGCCGGCATCTTCTGCCACAACAATCCCTGGGTCGTCATCGCCGAGACGGTCATCGGGCGCGGCGATCGCGCCTTCGAATACTGGAAGAAGATCGCGCCGGCCTATCTCGAGGAGATCAGCGAAGTGCATCGTCTCGAGCCGTACGTCTACGCGCAGATGATCGCCGGCAAAGACGCGCCGCGCCACGGGGAGGCGAAGAACTCTTGGTTGACCGGGACCGCGGCGTGGAACTTCGTGGCGCTCTCGCAGCACTTGCTCGGCGTGCGGCCGGAGTTCGACGGACTGCGCATTCGCCCGGTGATGGGAACGGAGATTCCCTCCTTCGGCGTGACGCGGAAATGCCGCGGCGCGGAGTACGAGATTCGCGTGACGAACACGGGAGGCGGCGCGAGCGGCGCCAAGCTCACCGTCGACGGCAAGCGCATCGAGGGCGACCTCGTGCCCTACGCGCCGCCGGGGTCGCGCGTCGTCATCGAGTGCGAGGCGTAAGGCGCGTGGGCGGGGCGCTCGGCATCGAGATCGACGGCGTGCGTCTCGAAGTCGACGCACGCGCCGGCGGGCGGGTGACCTCCCTCCGGCGCGGCGTGGTCGAGGTCCTCTCGGGCCGGGACGTCGACCCGGACAACTACGGGTCCACCTTCTGGACAAGTCCCCAGTCCGATTGGGGGTGGCCCCCACCGGCAGAGATCGACCGCGCTCCGTATGCAGTCGACGCGGGCGGCGAGGCGATCGTCATGACGGGGGCGCCCCACCCCGCGCTGGGACTTCGCGTGACCAAGCGCGTCTCCGTCGACCGCGCGAGGCGAGGCTTCGCGCTCGAGTACACGATTCACAACGTGACCGGTGCGCCGAAGACGTGTGCGCCTTGGGAAGTGACGCGGGTGCCGCCGGGGGGGCTGACGTTCTTTCCCGCCGGCTCGCTCGGGGCAGGCGCTCTTCCCCTCGAGAAGCGTGCTGGGGCTTTCTGGTTCGCGTACGACGGCGCGACGGCCTCCCGCCTCCCGGCCGACGGCCTCAAAGCGTTTGCGACCGGCGATCGCGGATGGCTCGCCCACGCGGCGGGCGGGCTCCTCTTCGTCAAGCGGTTCGTCCAGGTGCCGCGCGAGATGCAAGCGCCGGGCGAAGCCGAAATCGAAGTCTACGCCAACCCCCGGTACGTGGAGCTCGAAGCGCAGGGGCCGTACGCGACCATCGCCCCGGCGGCCTCCGTATCGTGGACGGTCGTGTGGCTCGTGCGTGAAGTGCCCAGGGGAGTTCGTGTCGAGACTGGAAGTGCGGACCTCGTCGCGTGCGCAGAGGGGCTCGGACTGTAGTCCCACGATGCCCTCCCTATCGCACGAGGCGTTGCTGCTTCTCTTTCGCAACCGTCCGGAGCTTGCGCTCGCGGAGCGCGACCCTGAGCTCGCTGTCCTCTCGGTTCTGGCTCATGGGCAAGAGCCACGTGCCGAATGGATCGGCCGCGCCGCCCTATTAGACCTCACCCCCCGGCCCCCTCTCCGCTTGCGGAGAGGGGGAGCAGCTCCGTTATCGCGAGACCCGAAGACACCCCTCTCCGCTTGCGGAGAGGGGCCGGGGGTGAGGTTCTCTGGACCGCTTGCGGAGAGGGGGAGCAGCTCCGTTATCGCGAGACCCGAAGACACCCCTCTCCGCTTGCGGAGAGGGGCCGGGGGTGAGGTTCTCTGGGGAAGGAGAGGGCGCCCTGGCGGGGGCCTTTTCTCGAAGGCCGAGCGCGATGTGACGAATGATGAGGCCCCGCGGGGGAAGGGCCGGGGATGGGGGCCGCGGGGGATGGACTGGGGATCGGGGCCGCCGACCACGGCGCGACGCATGTCTGGCGGCCACGCAGGATAGTTGGCTGATCACCTTCTTGCGGCCGCTGTTCTAAGAGCGTGGCCCGCAAGAGGGTGATCACCCAACTGTGCCCCATCCCGGGGCCGTTTGAGACAGCGTCCTTCGTAACGAAAGGCTGCCCCGGCTCCTGCGCCCTTGCCGCGCAGCGTAAAAAAAGGGGCTTGCGCCGTTTCGGCGAAAGGTGCATTTGCGGGGGCCCACCGAGCTGCGATGGAGCGTCGAATGCGCACACTGACGGCAATCTTTGTTCTCGCTTCCGCAATCGTGTCGGCAGCGCCGGCCGGGGCCCAGCTCCCGCCTCCTTCGGCTGCCGGCGCCGACGCGACGCCTTCCCCCGGCGCGACGCCGCCTCCTGAGCTGCCGCCCCCGGCGCCCGCCGGCGGGGCAGGCACGCCGCCCGTCTCGAGCCCCGGCCCGAGCGGAGGGCTGCCGCCGCCGCAATCGGGCACCGGTCTCGTCGAAGGCCAGAACCTCACCGGTACGCCGAACCCCACGGCGCTGACGCCCTCGGCCAACGACGACTGGCGCTTCACGTTCCACGGGTTCAGCCGCTATCCGATGCGCGTGGGATTGGGCAACCGGCCCGGGTGCCCTTCGGGGTCCATGGCGGGCACCCCGGTCACGCCGGGCGGGGCGCTCAACCCCGCCGCGGGCGCGGCGCAGATTCCGTGCGCCGGACCGGGGCAGAACCACCTCGCGCTGCACTCGCCGTTCGCGCCGGACACGCAGTACCTCGATTGGCGCTACGACCGGCAGCAGGAATACGACTGGACGGAGCTCTTCTTCAACTACGGCAACTCCGTCGTGACGGGCACGGTGGCCATCGAGGCATTCGGCTTCTCGGACGCCGAATACATCAGCTGGACCAACGCTTCCTCACAGCTAGGAATCGCACAAGCATTCCTCACGATCCACCCCGACCTCGGTCTCTCGAACGTCCGCCTGACGTGGAAAGTGGGATCGTTCTGGGACAAGTACGGCATGGCCAGCCAGTACGACGCCGGCAAGTACGACACGTACATGTTCGGCCGTACCCACCAGATGGGCGAGACGCTGGCGGCCGAGATTACGGCGGACGATCTAACGTTCCGCTTGGCCCACGGCATCGGGACCCGAGCCGAGCAAATCGCGTTCACCCAGTTGACCCAGGGGCAGTTCACGCCTCCGACGACCTACGAGACGAACCTTCCGGGCTTCACGATGCTCACGCACGGACACGCCGGCGTTTCGTACAAGAAGGTGCTCGACGTCAACGCGCACTATCTCACGGCGTGGGCCCAAGACTATCGCGCCAACAGCATCACGAACGCGGTGACGACCGACGGGCACATCGACGTCTACGGCGCGGAGGCCACCCTCAAGATGGGCCCCGTCGGAGGGCGCCTCTACGCGGCGTACTCGCACATCAACGCGACCAACCCGCAGGCCGTCGGGCCGGTCATCGAAGCCGTGCACTCGCTGGGCGGCGGCAACTACGAGAGCGGGCAGGGCATTCTCGACAACTTCCTCGGGTGCAGCATGGGCGCGGGGTCCGGCACCGCGAATCCCGCGACCGGCAACTGCGGCACGGTTCAGGGATCGGCCGGAGCGAGCCACGGCGGGGTCGACACGGTCGAAGTTCAGTACGAGTACGGCTTGGGCACGCTCATCAAGCGGTTGACCGACTCGACCGCCCAGTGGGACGCGTATCTCGCGCTCTTCGGGATGTACTCGAAGGTGTCGAGCTCCGTGCCGGCGGGAACCGGAGCGAACGGGTCGGGGTCGCTCCTTTTGGGCGACGGGGTCCAGAAGCTCAAGTACGGCGCGGACCTCATCATCACGCCGGCGTCCTGGTTCGGCTTCGGGGCCCGCGCCGACGTCATTCAGCCGACGAACTTGGACAAGGAGCAGTCGTTCTGGGTTATCTCGCCGAAGATCATGTTCAAGACCAAATGGCAGACGCACGAAGAGGTCACCATCTGGTATTCGCACTACACGTACGGAGCCAACGTCCTTCCCCAGCCGCCCAACGGCACGCCCAATCCGGGATCGCCCGGCTCGACCTCGACGCCGACCGGTCCGTTCCCGCCCGACGAGAACATCGTCGGCATCAAGGGGACGATCTGGTGGTGATTCCCGCGAGCTCGTAGAGCTCGTCGACCGCAAAGCGCAGGTGCAGGGACGGAAGGTCCACGTCATCCCCCGACTCGTGGACCCGCGACTGCCACGCGCCCGCTTCGTCCCGGAGCCAGACCTCGACGCGGCGCCGGTCTTGCGCGACGAGCACGTACTCGCGAAGTGACTCGATGCGCTGATAATGACCGCGCTTCTCTCCGCGATCGTAGTCCTCCGTGCTGGGACTAAGAACTTCGACAATCACGGTGGGGTTCGTCACGTGCGTGGACGATTCCGGATCGCGCGCCGGCTCGCCGCAGACGACGGCCGCGTCGGGATAGGTCGCGAGGCCCGTCGCTCGCACGCGAATCCGAAGGTCGCCGGAATAGGGGCGGCAGGCCCCACCCCGCAGCCGGGTGCCAAGGACCGTCACGACGGCGGCCGAGAGGGCCGCGTGCTCGGGCGTCCCTCCCGCCATCGCGTAGATTTCGCCGTTCAGGAACTCGTGCCGTACGGGGCTCATCTCTTCGACGGCGAGGTAGTCGTCCATCGTGTAGCGGTGTCGGAACGACGAGACGGCCATCGAAGCGAGGGTAGCACCCGCGGTTTGGCGCGCCCTCGCGTCCCTTGCGATCTTGGCGGTTCTCTCGCCACCTCATAGATGCGGTGGCGGAAGACCTGACCCGCAGGACACCCCTCTCCGCTTGCGGGGAAGTGCGCGGTGGAGTGAACCGGAACGACGCCGAAGAACCCGCGCTCAGCGGTAGTAGTTCGCCATCATCGTCGCCCACGCCGTCGCTCCGGCCGCGGTGGGGTGGGGCGGATTGGAGCTGTACTGGTCGCAGCTCGCCACCTCGAATGGCGGAGCGACGAAGACCAG
>Ga0265316_10004156_pt1 | contig 14467 bp, 16 predicted proteins | sample 4522metaG_FD_202092 | JGI IMG/M metagenome (GOLD analysis project Ga0265316, IMG submission 202092) | Rhizosphere microbial communities from Carex aquatilis grown in University of Washington, Seatle, WA, United States - 4-5-22 metaG | ecosystem: Host-associated > Plants > Roots > Rhizosphere >...
GAGGGATTCGAACCCCCGACCATCTGATCCGAAGTCAGATGCTCTATCCACTGAGCTACGGGCGCGCGGTTCGCGAGTGGTTCCACGCTCATTTAGAGCATCTGACCAAAGGCCGAAGGTCTTGCTCGCCGGACACGGTATCCAGCACCTGATCCGATGCTACGGGTGGCGCTCGCCGCAGCGCATGTAGAGCATCTGATTCGGCGAGAAGTCGATCTGCGTGGAACCCGGAACCGCCCTATGTTAGCCGCTCGCAGACTCCGCGGCAGATGGCTGTCCGGGCCAGCTGCGGTGCGAGCCCGCAACCCGACCACTCGAGCAGTGCCTCGAGATGGTCATCGCCATCACTAGGATCCACGGCGACACCCGGTACTCGGCCCGCGCGGGCGTGAGGTGTGCCGGACAGGCCGTCGAGGATGAAGTCGCCGGCGGCTCGACCGCGAGCTGAGGCGGCCGCTCCGCGGATCGTTCTACGCGCCTAATCCGCCAGGCAGAACGGTCCACCAAATAGTAGTGCCGACCTGCACTATTGGGTACCAAATGCCCACCGCTGCCGCCGTCGGCGCGCGGTCAAGTCTCCACTCTTCTGAGAGAAAGACGAGCAATGCGAACACTCGATCTTGTGCCCCTTCCTCAGAGCAGATCGAAGTCCCCACTCGGCCGAGCAGCACAAGCACGGCGGAGTCGCCGCCTGCGGGCACTGGCCATCAGCGCCATCGCGCTGGCCTGGATCGTTGCGGTCCCCGCGGTCGTGCGCCCGGTCGCGGCGGCCGGCGACCCTGTCATCGCCGCAGCAGGGGACATCGCCTGCGACCCGGCCAATACCCACTTCAATGGCGGGGCTGGGACGGGCACTTATTGCATGCAGATGGCGACCTCCAACCTGCTCGTGAACCACGGCTACTCCGCTGTTCTGCCACTCGGCGACACTCAGTACTACTGTGGCAGTCTGGCCGCCTACGAGGCCTCATACGACCAGTCCTGGGGCCGGGTGAAGTCGATCAGTCACCCTGTCGTGGGCGTTCACGAGTACCTGACCCATGGCGGCTCGGAGCCCTTTACGGGCTGCGATAACTCCAACGCCAATGCCGCCGGCTACTACACCTACTTCGGCGCGGCGGCCGGCACGGCCGGCCAGGGCTGGTACAGCTACGACATCGGCGCCTGGCACCTGATCGCGCTCAATACACAGTGCACCCCCGCGGGAGGCTGCGGCCCCACCTCGCCACAGGGAAAGTGGCTCGCCGCGGACCTGGCCGCGCACCCCAATCAGTGCATCCTCGCCTACTTCCACCTTCCGCTGTTTAGCTCCGGAGGGCGATCCAATCCCAACAGCCAGGTGTTCTGGCAGATGCTCTACGCGGCTCACGCCGACGTGGTCCTCAACGGCGACGACCACATCTACGAGCGCTTCTCGCCCCAGACACCGACCGGCGCCTCCGACCCCACGAACGGCATAACGCAGTTCACGGTCGGCACGGGCGGAGCGAACCACACCACGATCCAGGGCCCGATCGCGGCCAACAGCGTGGTCCGCAACAACACCAGCTTTGGGGTCCTGGCGCTCACCCTTCATCAGGCCAGCTATTCGTGGCAGTTCATTGCGGCCACGGGGTCCTTCACAGACAGCGGCTCGGCCTCGTGCCACAACGCCGCCGCCGGGCCCACGCCGACCGCGACAGCCACGCCGACGCCGACTGCCACGCCGACTGCCACGCCGACTGCCACGCCGACCGGCGGCTCCGGCTCCGCGACGTTCGGGCCTTCGGCCGACGCCTACGTTGACGCCAGCCAGCCGAACTCAAACTTCGGCGCGTCGACACAGCTCCGCATCGACGGCTCGCCGACTGTGAACAGCTACCTCACGTTCAACGTGACGGGTATCTCGGGGACCGTGACGTCGGCCACCTTGCGCGTGTTCGCCAGCTCGTCGCAGAGCACCGGCTACACGGCCTATTCGGTGCCCGTCACGACCTGGGGTGAGAAGACCATCACCGCGGCCAACGCGCCGCCGCTCGGCACCGCGCTCGGCAGCTCGGGGAAGATAACCGCCGGCAGCTGGACCAGCGCCAACGTGACAGTGGCCGTGACCGGCAACGGCACGTATAGCTTCGCGATATCGACGGCCAACGCCACAGCGGTGTCCCTATCGTCGAGAGAAGGCGCGAACCCGCCGCAGCTCATCGTCAACTGGTCGAGCTGAGCCGGCGTCGTTCCACCCGATCCCGCTCTGTCTCTTCCCGAGAGGTGGGCGAGTTCCGCGGCTGATTGGTCAGCCTCGCTCGCAGGCCCATCCGACCCCGGAAATCGAGGCGGCCACCAATCCGGTTGCCCTCGCCTTCGGCTCACTCGCGGTCCGCTGGTATGGGGCGTGAAGCCAATCATGCCCGGCCGAGTCTAGGCGAGTTTCGGAAGAAGACGGGTCGCCAGATGCTCGACGCTCGGCCCATGAAGCATGCCGAGCGAGCCCCATGAGGCTCTGCCTGAGGTTCGGGTCAAAAGGCCGCCGCATCGTGACTTGTGGCACGTGGGCAGATGCACACGTGTGGTCTATTCCTAACTGCGCATGTAACAGTCCCTGAGGATAAGGCATGTCGAGTCCTTCTTGCCTCCCGCTGATCGGCAGCTCCGGGCTCGAATCCCCAATTTGCGAGGAGGACCGATAGATGTTGAGCGGCACCGACAGCATCTATGAGATGCAGGCAACACTGCTCAAGACGCTGGCCAGCCCACGCCGTCTCGAGCTGATCCACTACCTGGGCGAAGCCGGGCCAACCGAAGTCTGGAAGCTGGCAGAGCATCTCGACATGCCGCAGCCGGCTGTCTCCCAGCATCTGGCCGCGCTTCGCGGCGTCGGGCTTGTCGACTCCGTCCGCGACGGCAGAGAGGTTCGCTACCAACTGGCGGATCCGGAGATAGTCGCCGCCTGTGGCCTCATGCGCCAGGTCTTGATCCGTCGGATGACCCGACTTGGCGACATGGCCGCCTCCTACGCCAGCCAGGATCTCGAACCGGCCGCGGTCGTCCAAGCAGGCCGATAACGACCTGAAATTGCGCCAGATAGACCCTGCCACCCAACTCGTGGACAACGCCAAGATCGTCGCCGCTGCCAGGTTCGTCGTCGAACTGGCCTCGCAACCAACGCTCTGACCCACTGATCCCCTTTCGCAGTCGGAGAACGAAATGGCCACCCTCACAATCAGCCAGCTCGAAGCTCTCACCGCCGCCGAATGCATCGACGCCCGCGGCGCCGCCTGCCCGGGCCCCCTCCTCGAAGCCAAGAAGGGCATGGGCAAGATTGCCGTCGGCGACGTGATGGAAGTCTGGTCGAGCGACCCGGCCACCAAGAGCGACATCGGGGCCTGGTCCGGCAAGGTCGGCCATGAGTTCCTCGGCGTCGTCGAATCTGACGGCTACGACAGGGTCTTCCTTCGCCGCGGAAAGTAAGTCTTCTCGAGTTTCGACCGGCCGGCGGCCCCCTCGCCAGCTGAGCTACGCACCGCAGGAGCATCGACAGATGACCGCGTTGGCCGCTGCCCCGGTAGACGACAAGGCTCGGATCGCCGCACCGCGGATCCTGGTCTTCTCGACCAACAACATCTCGGACCCCGGCATCGACCTGGCCGGCAGTGCCCACCTGCACTACTCCCCCGGCGTGCGGGTCATCGCCATGCCCTGCACCAGTGGCATCCGCCCGTCGTGGATCCTGCACGCGATCAAGCAAGGTTTCGAGGGCGTATTCATCGCGTCGGACGGCGACGAGTGCGCCTACCTGCCGGACTGTGCCAGGCGCGCGTCGCGGATCGTCGCCGAGGCCCAAACGATGCTCAAGGCAGCAGGGCTTTCGCCCCAACGCCTGAAGATGGCGGCCATCTGCTCGGTCTGCGCCGAGAACTTCGCCAAGCACATGACCGGGTTTTCCGAGGCGCTCGTGGCGCTCCGGGCGACCGAAGCGGCAGGAGCCAGCCGATGAGTGATTACGACGCGCTCGTCGTCGGCAGCGGCATCGCCGGCATGGAGTCGGCCCTCAAGCTCGGCGACATGGGCTACAAGGTCCTGCTCGTCGAGAAGGAAGCCAGCGTCGGCGGGCGGATGATCCTGCTCAGCAAGGTCTTCCCGACCCTAGACTGCGCGAGCTGCATCTCGACGCCGAAGATGGCGGCCTCGATCCACCATCCGAACGTGACCGCGCTCACCTACACAGAAGTCGACGGCGTCGCCCGCCAGGGGGACGGGACGTTCAAGGCCACGATCAGACACAAGCCGCGCTTCGTCGACGAGGCAGCCTGCACCGGCTGCCAGCTTTGCGAAACCGCCTGCACCGTCGCCGTTCCGGACCAGTTCAACGCCGACATGGTCGCTCGCCGCGCTGCCTACATCGCGTTCCCCCAGGCGGTGCCGAAGAAGGCCGTCCTCGAGCGCGCGGGAACCTCGCCCTGCACCTATACGTGCCCCGCGGGAATCAAGGCCCATGGCTACGTCTCACTCGTCCGAAGCGGCGAATACGAGAAGGCCTTTCAGCTCGTCCTCGAGGCGACGCCTCTGGTCGGCACGCTCGGCCGGGCCTGCTACGCGCCCTGCGAGGGCGAATGCACCCGAGGTTCGCTCGAAGGAACCCTGCCTATCCGCAGGCTCAAGCGGTTCGCGGCCGACCAGCATTACGCAGCGTCCGACGGACCCGGGGTGGAGATTCCGCCCACCAACGGCAAGAGGGTGGCCGTTGTCGGATCCGGACCGGCCGGTCTCACAGCCGCCTGGCAACTCGCTCGGCAGGGCTATCGCGTCAAGATCTTCGAGGCGGCCCCAGTAGCCGGTGGCTTCCTCCGCCTGGCTATCCCCGCCTATCGCCTGCCCCCCGAAGTCGTGGAGCAGGACATCTCCAACGTGACCGGCATCGGTGTCGAGATCGCCGTCAACTCGCCGGTCACCGACCTGGACGCGCTCCGACGTGACGGCTTCGATGCCGTTCTCGTAGCTACAGGCACGCCGCTCTCCACCGCGCTCAACGTCCCCGGTGAGACGCTCGAAGGAGTCGTCAGCGGCCTGAAGTTCCTGCGCGCCACCAAGCTCGGCTCCGAGGGCCACCTCGCCGGCAAGCGAGTGGTGGTCGTGGGCGGCGGCAACGTCGCGATGGACGCCGCCCGAACTGCGGTCCGGCTGGGCGCAGCCGGCACGACCGTGGCGTATCGCCGCGGTCGCGAAGAGATGCCTGCCCACAGGGCCGAAGTCGATGACGCCGAGCGCGACGGCGTCGGCTTCACCTTCCTCGTGTCTCCCGTCGAGGTCGTCGGCGACGCTTCGGGCAAGGTGACCGGCCTGCGTTGCCAGCGCATGGAGCTCGGCAAGCCCGACGCATCTGGCCGTCGCCGCCCGGAGCCCGTCAAGGGCAGCGAATTCGTCATCCCATGCGACACGGTGCTGGTTGCAATCGGAATGGCGCCAGAAGGAACGGCGTTCGGCAGCGCACTCGCCGCCAACGCCAACGGCACTCTCGTGGCCGACAAGCGGACGCTTCAGACGGCCGTTCCACACGTTTTCGCCGCGGGCGACATATACACCGGCGCCTCGGACATCACACGGGCGGTCGGCCAGGGTCGCCGGGCCGCCCACATGATCGACCGCTGGCTCCAGGGGCAAAGTCTCGACGGCTTCGAGATGGATGACCTCCTGCCGCTCGTGGACAAGCCGGCCGTCCTGGGCCGCCAGAAGAACTACGTCAACCACTCACCGGCGATCGCCGCCGAACCCGCGCTCGGCGCCGTAGCCGGCCTTCCGGCGAAGCCGGAATTCGCCGAAATCGAGGCCCCTCTGACCGAAGACGAGGCCCGTGCCTCCGCGGGCGATTGCCTCGACTGCGGCGTCTGCTCCGAGTGCCAGGAGTGCGTCGCGGCATGCCCGTCCGACGCGATCCATCTCGACATGCGCGAAACCACCGAAGAAGTCAACGTCGGAGCGGTTGTTGTGGCCACCGGCTACAAGCTCTTCGTCGCCGACGCGAAGCCCGAATACGGCTTCGGACGCTACAAGAACGTCATCACCGGCATGCAGATGGACCGGCTCCTGGCACCGACCAGGCCGTTCAACACGGTCCTTCGGCCCGGCGACGGCAAGGTTCCGGAGCGCATCGCCTATGTGCTGTGCACGGGCTCCCGCGACGAGACCGTCGACAACCCGCTCTGCTCGCGCTTCTGCTGCATGTATTCGATCAAGCAGAACCAGCTCGTCATGGGCGCCTTGCCACTCGCCGAGGTGACCGTCCACTACATGGATATCCGGGCTCCGGGCAAACGCTACGAGGAGTTCTACCAGGGCGCGAAAGATATGGGCGCAACCTACGTCAAGGGCCGTGTCGCCAAGATCACCGAGAGGCCCGACGGCAACCTGGTCCTCCGCTACGAAGACATCGAGCACGGCGGAGCGATCGTCGAGGCCGAATACGACATGGTCGTCCTGGCCATCGGTGTCCAGCCCAACCGAGATGTCGAACGGCTCTTCGCCGGTGACGACGCCATCGAACTCAACGACTACCACTACGTGGCCGAGCCGGACGAGGACATGGAGCCCGGGAGAACCAACATACCCGGCGTGTTCGTCGCCGGAACGGCGTCCGGCGCCAAGGACATCGCCGACTCGATCCTGCACGCCGGCGCCGCCGTCGCGCAGGTCGCGGCCCATCTTGAAGTTTCGTCCAGGGCCGCGAAAGCCCACCAGGACCAGACCGTGAAGGTGCCGGCATGAGCGCGATCCAGCCCGGCATGATCCCCGAATCCGGCGAGATCCAGACCAAGGCCCGCCGCATCGGCTTCTACGTCTGCCACTGCGGCGGCAATATCTCCGACTACGTCGACGTCGAGGCAGTCGCGGCCGCCGCGCGGAACGAGCCCGGCGTGGTCGTGGCCAAGACCACGATGTTCGCCTGCGCGGATGCATCCCAGCAAGAGATGGAGCACGACATCGAGGAGCAGAACCTCGACGGTCTGGTCGTGGCGTCATGCTCTCCCAAGCTCCACGTCGTGACATTCCGCGGCGTGGCCAAGCGTGCCGGCCTCAACCCCTACGAATACAACCAGGCCAACATCCGCGAGCAGTGCTCCTGGACGCATACCGACGACCACGAAGGCGCCACGAGCAAGGCGATCGGTCTGGTCCGCGGGGTCATTGCCCGGACCAGGTTTTCAGAGCCCCTCGAGCCGCTCGTCGTCGAGACGAGCCAGAAGGCCCTGATCATCGGCGGCGGGGTCACCGGGCTGCGCGCCGCGATCGGCCTGGCCGACATCGGCCTCGGGGTCTTCCTCGTCGAGCGCGAAGCCGAACTCGGCGGTTGGGTCGGCAAGTTCGGGCCGATGTTCCCCCACGAACGAGACGGCCGCGGCCTGATCGCACATATGGTCGAGGAGATCCAGAAGCGGCCGTCGATCAACGTCTTCACCGGCGCGGAAGTCGTCGGCAAGGCCGGCAGCTTCGGCAACTACGAGGTTGCCATTCGGGTCGGCGGCGACGAACTTCAGACCATCAAGGTCCAGGTCGGCTCGATCGTGGTAGCAACCGGGTTCGACTCATACCGGCCGGCCGAGGCCGAATTCGGCGCCGGCATGCCCGGCGTCCTGACCCTGCCCGAGTTCAAGACGATTGTCGACGAGGCGACGGGCCCGCTCCGCTACGACGGTCGACCGGTGCGGAGCCTCGCCTACATCTACTGCGTCGGCAGCCGTCAGCCGGGCGCCAACGAGTATTGCTCGCGGTTCTGCTGCTCGGCGACGGCACACGCGTCGATCAAGGTCTCAGGGCTGGACCCGAAGATCCGGCAATACCACCTCTATCGCGACATCCGGACCTACGGCAACTTCGAGCTGCTCTACACCGAAGCCCGCAAGGCGGGCGCGGTCTACGTCAAGTTCCCCGACGACGCCCCGCCCGCGGTCGCCCTCGACAACTCTGGCGGGCTCGCCGTTACCGTCCGCGACCTGCTCTCAGGCGACGAGGAACTCGAGATACCGGTCGACCTTGTGGTTCTGGTGACGGGCATGGTTCCTCGAAAGAACGAGGAGATGGTCGGTCTGCTCAAGCTGCCACTCGGGCGAGACGGCTTCTTCAACGAGATCCACCCGAAGCTTCGGCCGGTCGAAACGATGGTCGACGGGATCCTGATCGCCGGCACCTGCCAGGGACCGAAGAGTTCCGCGGAGAGCGTGGCCTCCGGCCTTGCGGCGGTTACTCAGAGCGCGTCCGTGCTCAAGAAGGGCGTCGCCGAGCTCGATCCACTCGTTGCCACCGTGGACCCCGACGCATGTACCTGGTGCGGAAAGTGTCTCGATGCGTGCCCCTATGGAGCCATCGAGCAGCTCTCGCTCAACGGCCGAGAGGTGGCGACGATCAGTGAGGCCGGCTGCAAGGGTTGCGGCGGTTGCGTCCCGATCTGTCCGGAGAACGCAATCGACCTGCGCGGCTACACCGATGCCCAGATCACTGCCGAGATCGACGGCCTGCTCCAGGAGGCAATGGCGTGAACGCTCCCAACACCGCGCCAAACCGGGACCTCCGCGAAATCATCCGCGAGGAGCCGCTCATGCGAAGCCGCATCCTCGACTTCCTCGCCGACGGGCCTCACACGGTCCCCGAGATCGCCGACGCCGTGGGGGCGCCGACGCACGAAGCCATGTATTGGGTCATGGGCATGCGGCGCTACGGCTGGGTCCGAGAGATCAAGGACCCGACCCCTGAGGGCTACTTCCGCTATCAGGCCGCCAAGAAGGAGCCGCGGCCATGACGACCCGAGTAGATCGCAACCTCTATCCCGAACTCCAACGCTTCGGCGCCACCGATATCTCGGCCTGCTTCAACTGCGGCGTCTGCTCGGCAATCTGCCCGCTCTCGGTCAATGGCGCGTCGTTCCCGAGGCAGATGGCCCGTTACGCCCAGCTGGGCATGCGCGACAAGCTCCTGGCCAGCCCCGAACTGTGGTCTTGCTACGGCTGCTCCGAATGCGCCGATTCGTGCCCGACCCACGCCGATCCGGCCTCGTTCATGACGGCTGCCAGGCGCTACGCTGTCGCGAGCTACGACCGAACGCACCTGGCCTACCTCCTCGCGACATCGCGGGTCTTCGCCGCAGTCTTCGTGGTCGCGCTGGTCGGACTGTTGGCCGCATTCATGTACTCAGTCCGTCGCCCGGTGGACGGCTCGACCCTGGCGTTCTTCCAGTTCATTCCCTCGGAATCCGTCCATAACCTGGGCATCATCGCCATGGCCGTAATGGGAGTGGCTGCGCTGATCGGCCTGTTCGAGATGGTCCGGCGCGTGCTAGAAGGGCCCAAGCAGGGCGCGGCCAAAACAACGGTACGCAAGGTTGCCGGAGCTGCCGTGTATGCAGTCGGCACCGAGTCCCTTGCCCAGACTCGCTTCCGCGAGGACTGCGACGACGCCGTCGAAGTGCGGCCCTGGTATTCGGAGCGTTGGTTCATCCATTTCGTCACGATGTGGGGCTTCCTCGGCCTGCTCGGCGCCACGATGCTCGATTACGGGTTGGAGCTCCTGGGCCTCAAGGCAACCGGGACGCCCGTGCCCATCTGGTATCCGGTTCGGTTGCTAGGCACCCTCGCGGGCGCAGCTCTGATCTACGGCACCTCGGTCATGATCGTGCGGCGACTGCGCAAGAGCGATCGCTCGAGCCTCCATTCGACGACGTCGGACTGGATGTTCCTGAGCATGCTCTGGGTCGCCGGCGTGACGGGCTTCGCCCTCGAGGTGGGGCTCTACCTGCCATCCGCTCCCTCATGGGGCTACCCGATGTTCCTGGTCCATGTCGGCGTCGCCATGGCCCTGGTCCTGCTCGTCCCGTTCGGCAAGTTCGCCCATGTTCTCTATCGGCCGGTCGCGCTCTTCGCCATCAGGTTGCGCGGCTGACACAACTGGGTAGCATCGGAGGGAGTCGACCATGGCCGGCAAGAAGACATCCGACGGTGGGGGCAACAGGTCGAGCGTACCAGGCCGGCGGGCAACGTCTGCCCCGGTAACCCCGAACCGAAACAAGCTCTACGTGGCGATCGCCGGCGGCGCGATCGCGCTGGTGGCGTTGATCGCGATCGGATTCGTGGCACTCGGCGGCCTCGGCTCGAAGACTTCGCCAAGCCTTGCCTCGGGCGAAACCATCGTCCAGGGTCAGGGCGGTCACTGGACCAACGTGACTCCCGATCGACTGGCCGAGATGCTGACGCACAAGGACTTCACCTTGGTGAACGTCAAGACGCCCTACATCGGCGAGATCGACGGCACAGACCTGTACATCCCATACGACCAGATCGCGGCTCGTGCCGGCCAGTTGCCGGCCGCCAGGTCGGCCAGGATCCTGGTCTACTGCCGCAGCGGCGTCGAGAGCAAGCAGGCCGCCCAGACTCTCCTAAACCTTGGCTACACCAACGTCTGGAATCTCGACGGCGGCATGGACGCCTGGCAATCGTCGGGGCGGATCCTGGTCCAGAAGAACCGTCAGTAGATCCAGGGCAGCAGACGTCGGGTCCGGCTCTGGTAGGCGCCGTAGTCTTTGAACTGATCCGACAGCCAGAGCTCCTCGCGCCGCGACTTGAGGTCGAAGAAGACGGTCAGAGCCGGCGCGCCCAGAAGCGCGAGCGGCGATGCCGTCAGCAACCCCCATCCAAGGGCGCCTAGTATCAGGCCACCGTAGATGGGATGACGGACCAGGCCGTAGGAACCGGATTCCACAAGACTGGCGCCCGGCAGCGGCTTGGGGAATGGAGTCAGGTTCTCGCGAAGGTCGAACACACCGCGAAGCGACAGGACTCCGCCACAGCCAATGAGCACCACGCCGAGGCCGATCGCGGCCGGCCTGGGCCAGCCGCCCCAGGCCGGTCCGGCCGCTCCCGAGGCGGCGATAGCCACGAAGAGCAAGATCTGCAGGAGGAACCAACCCTCCCCGCGACGACCGAGGTCGGGAAGCCGCGACGCAGCCACTATGCCGGGCTGCCGGCCGCTTGCGGCTTGCCTATCGCGTCCGGGTCGGCGTGTGCTCCGCTGACCATGACCTCGCCCTCGATGGGGGCCGCGCCGTCAGGCCCGACGATCCTGTAGCGATGATGAATCTCAACCGTGCCGGCCGATAACATCGCCGCGACCGAGCAGTACTTCGTTGCCGAGAGCTCGATGGCGCGGCGGACTGACGCTTCGTCCACCGCCGGCCCATCGACGATGTGCACTACATCTGCCCTGGTGTAGATGGCGGGCTGACTATCGCGTTGCTCGGCAGAGACCGAGACTTCGTAGCTCGTGACGACCTGACGCTTCTTCTGAAGGATGGACATGACGTCCATCCCGGTGCAGCCGGCCTGGCCAACCAGGAGCATTTCGACGGGACGCGGACCGGCGTTACCGTCCGAATCGTCGAGGACGATCTCGTGGCCGGACCCCGTTCGGGCGGTGAATCGCATACCGGGCCCGTCGTATCGGGCGGTGGTTGTCTTGACGGTCACTGGGGCAACTCCTGGGAGGTTATGGTCGGCGGAGGACGAGGAGGGCATCGATTGGACCCTGGCCTGGCGCCGGGACCCGGCGTACAACCTCGGCCCGCTCAGCAATCAATTCCGGGTCGGCGGCCTGGACCGCTGCGGCAATTTCATTCGCAGTGAACAGGCGATCTCGATCGGGCCCGCTCTGGCCCTCGGCGCCGTGGAGTCGGTCGTGGCCGACGATCAACAATCGCCCGCCCGGCGCCACGGCGGCTGCCGCCCTGGCGTAGACGGGTGCGCGTTCGTCGGGGGGTAAATGCAGGTACACGATGACGACGAGATCGAACGCCCGAGCAGGAGGCGACCACTGGATCAGGTCTCGCTCGAGCCAGGCGACGTCCACCCCGGCGGCCTCTGCCTTGGCTCTGCCGTTGGCGAGACCGACCGGCGACCAGTCGACCGCGGTCGTCCGCCAGCCTTGCTGTGCCAGCCAGACCGCGTTGGTGCCGCTGCCTGAGGCCAGCTCCAGGGCGGACCCGGCCACAAGACCCGTCACGCCTGCAACGAGCGTCGGGTTCGGACCGTCGCCCTCGAAATCCCCGCCCCTGTGACGTTCGTCCCAGTCGAGTCGACGCTGATCGGCTGCCACGATTACCCCCTCACGACAGGTCGGTTCGTGCGCGCCCAGGCGCTGGTGCCGCCCTTGACCGAGACCACCCCCTCGAAGCCCTGATCCAGCAGAAAGTCGGTGGCGCTAAGGCTGCGGCTGCCGCTCTCGCAGATCACCGCGTATGGCTTGTCGTGCTTGAGTTGCGGCACCCGCATGGGGAGCTTCTGGAGCGGCACGTTCACCGCTCCGGGCACACGGCCGCGGCTGAACTCCCATTCTTCGCGAACGTCGAGGATGCGGACGCTGCGGCTTTGGATGAGAGTATCTAGCTCATCGACGCTGATTTCAGGAGTGCCAAGACGTGAGAACAAGTGCATTTCTACTCCACGAATGAACTGGCTCGCTTTACGGCAAACGCGCCGCTCGCGGCGGGCATGCTCTAATCGACGACCCCGACCGCGACTACCCCGACCGATCGGCTCGCAAGTCGGCGACCGACGATCCGGTGGATCACGTCGCAGGCTTCCACAAGCTCGGGCTCGGCCAGGGTGTAAAGGATCGTCGTCCCCGACCGACGGGTGTCAACCAGACCGGCGGTGCGAAGCACGGCCAGGTGCTGACTCGCGTTGGCGAGGCTGCACCCCAGCTCTTCGGCCAGGTCGCCGACCGAGCGCTCGCCATCGCGCAGGACGTCGAGAAGCATGAGTCGCTTGGAATCGGTAAGCACGCGACAAACTTCCGCATGGAGCCGATACCGCTCCGGATCTCGATAGCCCCTATCGTTCACGGTTGACCTCTTGCCATCTCCGGCGGTCCCGCCGGACATGTGCGAAGATATCAGCACTTGCATTATTGCGCAAGTAGCAGAGTAGGAGACCAGCAGCCGATGACCCTGCACGGATGACACCGCAAGCAGACCTTGGGATATTCGCGATCAGCATCGCGGCCGGTCTGATCGGCGCCCTCGCCGGCGTCGGCGGCGGCATTCTGGTCATCCCGGCTCTCACGATCCTGTTCGGTGTGGACATCCACCTGGCAATCGGTGCCAGCATCGTGTCCGTCATCGCCACGAGCTCCGGCGCGGCGGCGGCCTACGTCCGGGATCGAATGACCGACATGCGGGTCGGCATGTTCCTCGAGCTCGCGACCACGACCGGCGCGGTTTGCGGCGCACTTCTCGCGGCCGTCGTAGCGCCCGCGTTTCTCTATGTCCTGCTCGGCGTGATCCTGCTCGGCTCGGCCGGCATGCAGGTATCGAGAATTGGCGAGGAGACGCCGCCCAAGGTGTCGACATCGAGTCTGGCCACGCGCCTGCGCCTGGCGTCCTCATACCCGGACCGCAAGCTCGGCCGCGAGGTTCCGTATTCGGCCCAGCGCATCCCTCTCGGTTTCGTGCTGATGTGGATCGCCGGCTTGGTGTCGGGACTGCTCGGCATCGGATCGGGCGTGCTCAAGGTCCTGGCGATGGACGGAGCAATGCGGCTTCCGATGAAGGTCAGCTCGGCCACGAGCAACTTCATGATCGGCGTGACCGCCGCGGCGTCCGCCGGTATTTACCTTGGCCGCGGCGACGTGGATCCGCAGATTGCCGCTCCGGTCGCCCTCGGCGTGCTGGCGGGGGCCCTGGTCGGTGCGCGCCTCCTGCAGCACATCTCGAACCGCTCCGTGCGGCTGATCTTCCTGCCCGTGCTGATTGCGATCGGGGTCGAGACGATCGGCCGCGGCCTGGGGTTCGGAATATGACTCCCGAGCGATTCCGCGAGATGGTGAGCACGGTCCTAATCGTCGGCGTTGTGGTGAGCGCGTTGTTCATCGCCTTGGGGTTCGTGGCGTCCTTGGCGGTCGGTTGGCAGGGCTCGCTCCTTGGGGCTGCGACCGCAACCGGGGCGACCACTGACTTCTCGGACCTGCCGGACCGTCTGGCATCGCTCGAGCCGGCCGCGATCGCCCAGCTCGGCCTCGTGACTTTGCTTGCCACGCCGGTCGCGCGTGTCGCCGCGTCGGTCGTGGGTTTCGCCCTGGAGGGCGACCGACTCTACGCGGCGATCACGACGGCGGTGCTACTCATACTCCTGACCAGCATCCTCGTATTGCGTTGAGCGTCGCGAGTCACGATTCTTGCCGAAGGCGTTCAACCACGAGAGCGTAGCCAGTGCTCCGCTAGATGAAGAGCGTGGAATCGGCTTCGGTTGCCAGCATCAGCATCGTCGCGGCGCCGACCGGCTCCTCGAGGCCGTCGATCAGGTCTTCCTTGTTGAGCCCGAAGAGATCCATCGTCATCTGGCACGGATAGATCTTGACCCCGAGCTCCTGGCACATCCCGAGGAGATCCTTGGGCTTTGAGACGTTGTACTTCTTGGCCAGCTGGAACATCATCCACGGCCCCATGCCCATGAAG
>Ga0265316_10004159_pt1 | contig 14463 bp, 13 predicted proteins | sample 4522metaG_FD_202092 | JGI IMG/M metagenome (GOLD analysis project Ga0265316, IMG submission 202092) | Rhizosphere microbial communities from Carex aquatilis grown in University of Washington, Seatle, WA, United States - 4-5-22 metaG | ecosystem: Host-associated > Plants > Roots > Rhizosphere >...
TCAGCGCCACAATTGCACGTTCCGCCATGCCGGTCCACACATCTGAGCACTGCTTCGGAGTCTTCTCGTATATCGATGCGTCCCTGGAGGAGGAGTTGAAGGCTGGCGGATACACTCCGGACGCCGTAGTTCAGAGGTTCACCGGGATTTCGATCACTGCCGTCCAGGACCTTCGGCACGTTGGCACGGCAATCCCAAGGCGCCTTGGAAACAGCACAATCTCGCCCTGGGACGATGTGTTTGGCCGCTGACGGCGCTGCGGCGCGGAGTATACACCTTCCCAAGGTGCTTGATTCCCCTCCCGGCCGCCGGTATACTGGTTACTTCGATGTCTCGTTTCGACGCCAAGTCGTTTACTTACTGGTACTGGGGCCTTACCCTGTCCGGGTAGAGTGGCGTTGGTTCGAGACCCGAGGCTAGAGAAAACCAACCCACTCGCGAGAGTGGGTTTTTTGTTTCCAGGGGGAGGAGCGCAGCCATGATCATCTCGATGCGACAGCACGCCAGCAAAGAAGAAGTCGATGCCGTCTGCGAGCGGATTCAGGAGTTCGGATACAAGGTCCATACCATCCACGGCGAGGAGCGCGTCGTAATCGGCGCGGTGGGCGTGGGGGATGTCACGGAGTGCCTGGAGCACCTGCAAGCCATGCCGGGGGTCGAGAACGCCGTACGCATCTCGGCGCCCTACAAATTCGTCAGCCGGGAATTCCAGCCGGCGCGCAGCCGCGTGAGGGTGAACGGAACCGTGGTCGGGGCGGGCGAGTTCATCGTGATGGCGGGCCCGTGCTCGGTCGAATCCGAACAACAGATCATGGAGACGGCGGAGGCCGTGAAGCGCGCCGGCGGCCAAATCCTGCGAGGCGGCGCCTTCAAGCCGCGCACCTCTCCCTACGACTTCCAGGGTCTCGAGGAAGAGGGCCTGAAGCTGCTGCGGAAGGCGAAGGAGGCCACCGGTCTCGACATCGTCACCGAGATCATGAGCGATCGCGACGTCGAACTGGTCTCCGAGTATGCCGACATATTGCAGATCGGAGCGCGCAACATGCAGAACTTTGCGCTGCTAAAAAGCCTCGGCCGGACCAAGCGCCCCATCCTGCTCAAACGCGGCTTGAGCTCGACGATCAAGGAGCTGCTCATGTCGGCCGAGTACATTCTGGCACACGGCAATCCGAACGTCATCCTGTGCGAGCGCGGCATTCGCACCTTCGAGACGGCCACGCGGAATACGTGCGATATCTCGGCCGTGCCAGTGCTGAACGAGCTGACGCACCTGCCGGTGATCCTGGACCCCAGCCACGCGACGGGCAAGCGCAGTCTGGTGCCGGCGCTGGCGCGCGCGGCGGTCGCCATCGGCGCCGACGGCCTCATGGTCGAGGTCCATCCTCACCCCGAAAAGGCGGTCAGCGACGGCGCCCAGTCGCTCACCATCCCGCAGTTCGAGTCCATGATGAAGCAACTCGGCCCTTACCTCGCGCTCTGGAAGGAAGCCCGGAGCGCGGAGCAGGCGGCCTGAGCAGCGTGGCTATTTCCGCGAGTGCTGGCAGACGTCCTCACGCGGGAGGATTGTATCGACGAGTATATCTTTCGACTCGAGTCTGAAAGGGATTCGTAAGTACCGACGCGAATCTTTCGCTCAGGCCTCTGGAGATTCCATCAGTGATTGCCAGGTCTACGTAGGTTTGCTTTGCCAAAAGGCGCCTCTTTACGTGTATCTTCATAATGTGAAGCTTCGACTGCCGCCTTGGGCCATGCTGCTGGTATTGGCCGCGGTCTGTACCGCGATTGTCGCCGGCGTGGCCCTGTACAGGACTCGATCCACGTCTCCGGCCGCCCTGCTCAGCCGCTTGCCCTCGGAGGGAGCCGTGATTGTCTCCATCGATTTCGGCGCGCTTCGGGGTGCCGGCGTCCTGGGCATTTTCGGCGGGTCGAAGGTCACCCAGGAGCCCGAGTACCGGGCGTTCGTCGACCAGACCGGTTTCGACTACACCAAAGATCTGGATAGTGCATTGATTTCGTTTCACCCCTCCGGCTCGTATTTTCTCCTGCGCGGCCGCTTCGACTGGAAGGCTCTGGAGGAGTACGCGGCGCACGAGGGCGGCAATTGCCACAATTCGTTTTGCCGGGTCACCGGCAGCATGCCCGAGCGGAGGATTTCTTTCTTCCCGCTTCGCAGGGATCTCATGGCGCTTGCCGTCAGCGCCGACGAATCCGCGGCCTTCGAACTCCAAATCGTCAGGCAGGCCCGGCCCACGGAGATCCCAGGCGATCCCGTGTGGTCGCTGATTCCGATTGCCGCGCTCAGGCAGAACGGTAGCCTGCCGCCGGTGGCTATGGTGTTCGTGCGGGCTCTGGACGGGGCCCAGAGTGTCTTGCTGTCCGCGGGCCCGGAGGGCACGCGTATGAAGGTCCGGTTGGACGCCACTTGCGGCAGCGCCGCCCAGGCCGCCGCTCTGGCAACGCAGCTCCGAGACATTACGGCGCACTTGCGGGACGCAGTGGCGACGCCCGATCCGAAGGATCTGGGCGGCGTCCTTGCGGCCGGGGTCTTCGAGCGGAAGGACGCCCATGTTCTTGGCCGCTGGCCTGTGGAGCGCGAGTTCCTGGAATCGCTCGCCGGGGGCGCGCTCTGAGCGGGCTACTCTGCTACGGCAATCTGGTCATGGACATCCTGGTCCGCCCGGTGGACCACATTGCCTGGAACACCACCACCTGGGTCGACGCCATCGAGCAGCAAATGGGTGGAAACGGGGCCAATACCTCTTATGCGGCGGCCGTCTCCGGCACCCCGGTGCGTCTGGTTAGTGTGGCGGGCCGGGACGCATTCGGAGACCGGCTGCTCGGTGAACTGGCCGCCGCGGGAGTCGATATCGCACCGGTACGCCGCTCGGTCGGCCCCACCGCCGCCACGGTGGCCTTGGTGAACTCCGCCGGGGACCGCCTTTTCCTCCACCGCATCGGCGCGGCGGCGGAGGCATATCAACCTCCCGACCTCAACCCCGCGCTCACCGGCGGCATGTCCCGCTTCCACCTGGCGAACCTGTTCTCGCTGCCCGGCTTGCGCCGGCACGCGGGGGAGATTCTGGGCCAAGCGCATACGGCCGGACTGGCCACGTCCATCGACACCGGATGGGACTCGCTCGGCAGGTGGATTGAGGACCTGGCGCCTTGTCTTCCCTGGGCCGACCTCCTGTTCGTCAACCAGGACGAAGTGCAGCACCTTGGCGGCACACCGGACGTCTCCAATGCAGCCCGCCGGCTCCGCGAAGGAGGGGCGCAGACGGTGGTGGTGAAGCTGGGCGCACAGGGCTGCGCGGTCTTCGATGCGGCGGGCGAGCTGCGCGTCCCGGCGTTCGACGTTGCCGTGGTCGACACAACCGGCGCCGGCGACTGCTTTGCCGGTACTTTCCTGGCTGCGCTCGAGCGGGGTCTGGGCCGAGGGGAAGCGGCCCGGTTCGCGAACGCGGCCGCGGCCCTGTCAGTCCAGCAGCTTGGCGCCACCGCCGGCCTGCGTTCCTGGGACGAAACGCGGGCCTGGATGGACACCGCGGCGGTTCGGCAAGGCTCGTGATCGGTTGGTCACCGCGGCGATGGTAACGGTCCGGTTCGGCGCTGCGTTATAAGAGTAGGGGGACAAATGAAAGCCGTTCAGGTCGGAATCCTCGTCGCGCTGCTCGTTTGCGCGGGCCTTCTGTTCAAGATCTACTACGCGCGGCAGGCCGCTCCAGCGACGCCCGCGGCAGCCGCGCCGGCCGTTCCGGAGACGCCCGCAGCCGCAGCGCCCGCCGCGGTGGCTCTGGCTCCCGTTCAGACCGCTCCCGCGGAGCCGGCCTTGCGGGCGGCGCCGGCCCGGCGCAAGCCAGCGCCTACGCATAGCGCAGCCCATCCGGTCGAGCAGGTTGCGGAGAACCGCGAGCCTGTGGCCGATCCGATGCCTTCCCAAGCGCCGCCTCCGGTCCAGGCTGCCCCTGTTCCACCGCTGGAGCCAGCTCCGGCGCCTCACCCGGCGGTCGCGCTCAATCCACCGCCGGAAACGCCCGCGGCTCCTCCCGCACCCCACAGCGCCACCATTCCCACAGGCACGCTCATCACGGTGCGCCTCGCGGACTCGTTGAGCAGCGACAAGAACCATGCCGGAGACGCGTTCTCAGCAACCCTGGATCAGCCGCTCGTTATTGACGGCTTCGCAGTCGCGGAGCGCGGCGCTCACGTCGACGGGAAAGTGATCGACACGGGGCAGGGCGGCAAGGCGATAACCCTGCAACTCATCAAGCTCCACACCTCCGACGGCCAGGATGTGCCCATCGCCACGGAGCGGTTCACCCGGGAAGGCACCGCAGCAACGGGCAAGCAGAGCGGCGAGAAGGTCGCGGGTGGGGCCATTTTAGGTGCGGTGATCGGAGCGATCGCCGGGGGCGGAAAGGGCGCGGCGATAGGCGCCGGCGCGGGCGGGGCCGCGGGAGGCGGCGTGGCGGCGGCTACCCATCGCAAGCCAGCGCAGCTTCCGGTCGAAACCCGGCTGACTTTCCGGCTCAGCCAGCCGGTCAAGCTCACCGAGCGAGTCGAATAGGCCGGATCGACATGCCCGACCAACTGTGTCTCTCCCTCTGGCTGCGCGACTTCGACGAGGCGACGCTGCTCGGACGCTTCCGGGAGCTGTTGCGCCTCTTCCCGTTCTCCGGGCTGCGGCCCGGCATTGTGGCGCTCAGGATCTACGCTCTCGAGTTCACGGAGCCGGGGCTCTCGGAAGTGATGTTCGCCGGCGACGTGGACGCGGATACGGTGGTAGATCTGGCCGAAGAGTTTCCGGAGCCGGATTGTGCTTACCTGGTCGAGGGCTGGTGGGATCTCTGGCGCCACGATGCAAACGGCACCTGGCAACTGTCCCCCTCCCCGGTAGTGCTCACCTGCTTCGGACCGCAGTTCGAGAATGACATGGGGGACCACATACGGCTGGAGTTGGGCGCGGAGGAACGCTTCCTGCCCCTGGCGGGCGTGCCACACAGCGCCCGCAAGGCGCACTCCAACCTGCAAAGCATCGCCCGCCTGGCGCGCGAGATCGAGAAAGGGTTGCCGCTGGGGCGGCAGAGCTTGTGGTCGGAGTCCGGAGAGGACTTCGCCGAACGTCTCATGGAACTGGCAGACGAGGCGGACTGACGCCTCCGGTATTCGCCTGCTCACGCGCGCGGTTCGGCGCTGGCGTTCGTGGCATCCCGGTCGGCCAGCAGACGCGCGATCGAATCGGCAAGCATGCGGGGCGTGAACGGCTTCTGCAGGAATGCGATCTGGCGCTGGTAGACGTTGGGCAGGGTTGTCATGTCAAACGGATAGCCGCTGCAGATCAGGATACAGGCGCGAGGGTTCAGGCGAAGCATGCGCGCCAGCAACTCGGCGCCGGACATCTCGGGCAGGGTGATATCGGCCAGCACCAGCGTGAAGGAAGCCGGGTCGCGCTCGAACGCTTCCCATGCCTCCAGGCCCGAGCGGCAGGCCACCACAGCATGACCGAGGCGGCGCAAATACTGCTCCATGACGACCAGCAGCGAGGGCTCGTCATCGACTACCAGTATCCGCTCTGGCGTGCCTTGGGCCAAGTTCGTCACCACAACGAGACCGGATATCCACGCGGACTCCAGGCGATCCCAAGACTGGCGATGGAGCTTTGCCGATCGACTAGCGAGTCGCTGACGGAAGTGTGGCGCCAGTCGATGCGGCCGATGGACGAGAATCCCTTGCCCATGGGGACGCTGAAGCCGCCGCTCGCGCCGAAAGAGCGGTAGCGCCCCAGCGACTCGTTCAAGGCCGAGTACCGGAAGTAGCCGGCGCCGGCGTCGAGGCTCAGGCGCCGCAGGCCCCAGTAAGAGTAGCTCAAGGCGGCAGTCTCATACGTGGACGTGGTGTACAAGCCCTGTCCCCCTATCACGCTGCGGCTATAGTTCGCCGTCCAGCTCGAGTGACGGAAAGACCGCGTCAGGTGCAGCGCGCCGGTGGGCATGTAGAACACGTCGTGGACCTTCTCGAACACAGTGTCAAAACCCAGGAGCTGGGCGAGAACCGGATCGAGCGTGACTGCCAAGTCGCCCAGGCTCTCGGCACGCGAGACGCCGGCAGAAGCGCCGAGCTCCCAGTAGCGCCCCAGGCGCACCGAATAGCTCAAGCCGACCCCGTGGATGTCCGTCTGCCCGAATTGGCCTACATACCCGAAGTGGGTAAAGGAGTAGCCGAATGAGATCGTCTGATAGCGGCTCAGGCGATAGGCAATGTCGCCGTCGGCGACGTAGCCGTTGACGCCGATCGTCTGGGTAAGGTTCTGGCGGGAGACGATTCCGGTTCCACCGGCGCTGACTGACCACCGCGCTGTGAGTTGGTATGCCAGACGCGCGCCGCTCACGGACGCCAAGGTGGGCGCATTCAGCAGGTTGTTCGCCGTCAGCCCGTTATACAGCGGGTTGAAGCCGGACGTCCCGCCCCCGTAGAGCATACCAAGCGGCAGGGAGTAAGGCCTCCGCACGCGAGCCAGGTTCTCGGTCAAAGTGAGCGAGAGACGCGGGCGCAACTGGTGCTGGAAGGTGAGATTCAAGCTGTTGTCGAACCCGCGCTCCTGATTGACCTGAGTGAAGTCGGTGTAATAGCCGTGGTACTCGAGATCGAGTTCGCTGCGCGACCATTTGTGGGTGCCCGTGATACCGAACATGGCCGAGACGCCATAACCGGGCTGATAGATGGGGCTGCCCAGCGCGTCCACCGCGGTCCCAGTGACGTCACTGTAATAAATGCCCGTCACACCGAGGTACGGGGTGAGCCGCGCGAAATCACCGCCCCGAAGCACGCTGGGAGCTTCGCCGCGGTCTAAAAGAGAAGGGCCGCCGTATTCCGATCCAGACGGCTGGGCACCCTGGCTTCCACTCTGATCCTGGGAGGAGGCGGCCGGCGCATCCTGGCCCCACACCGAGGCCCCCATAAGGAAAACCGTGGCAACGACCGCTAGCTTCACAGTACCGTCCTTCCGCACAAGTCTCACCCGCGAACCGCTCCCGTGTCAACCAACCGGCGGCCGGGCCACCACCGGGCATCCGGGCCATTGTATCATTCCGTCTGATGACATTTCACACCGAATATCTGACTATCAACACGAAAAAGCACCGGGAGTACATCAACATCACCGGCCAGGTGGAGAACGCGCTGGCCAAAAGCGGCATCCGCGAGGGGATGATCCTGGTCTCGGCCATGCATATCACCGCTGGCGTGTGGGTGAACGACGCCGAGGACGGACTGCTGGAGGACATCGACGAATGGCTCGAAAAACTGGCGCCCTTTCGACGCGATTACCGCCACCACCAAACCGGAGAGACCAACGGCGACTCGCACTTGAAGAGCCTGCTGGTCCATCACGAGGTGATCGTTCCCGTGACGGCCGGCCGGCTCGACTTCGGGCCCTGGCAGCAGGTCTACTACGCAGAGTTCGACGGCCGCCGTCCCAAGCGCGTGATCATCAAGGTCATGGGCGAGTGAGCGGCGCCGAAAGGAAACCGGCCGCCGGGGCATAACGTCTATGAGGCCAGCTTATGAATAGGACCTTTTTGTGCGCTACGATTTTGGTGGCGGCCGCGCTCGCTGCCGAGCTGCCGGTTCAGCAAGTGATCCTGTACAAAAACGGCATCGGGTACTTCGTTCGCAGCGGCGAGGTCAAGGCCGGCGAAGCGGCCCGGCTGGAGTTCAAGGCCGGCGAGATGAACGACGTCCTGAAGTCGCTGGTCATCTTCGACGAAGGCGGGAAGGTCTCCGGCCTGCGCTACGATTCGAGCGAGCCGCTGGCAACGAAGCTGGCCGAGTTCCCCTTCCAACTGGGCGACCGCCAGCCGCTGAGCACGCTGCTCGATCAGGTTAAAGGCACTCGCGTGGAGCTGAAGACCGGGCCCGAGACGCTGGCCGGCTCTGTGGTCAGCGCCCGCGAGATCCCGCCCGGCGAGAAGCAGCCGCAACGCGAGGAGGTGACCCTTCTGCTCGACTCGGGCGAGCTGCGGACGGTGGACTTGGGCGGCGTGACCGCAATGCGCTTCAGCGACCCGGTCTTGCAGGACCAGCTTGTCAAGTATTTGGGCCGCGTGGCGGCCGGCCGATCTAGGGAGAAGCGCGGCGTGACCGTGGATTCGATCGGCGACCGAACGAGGCGCCTGACGGTGAGCTACGTAGTCCCGGCGCCGGTATGGAAATCGAGCTACCGCCTGGCCTTCACCGGCGCGGCCGAGCCGACACTCGAAGGCTGGGCCATCGTGGACAACACGACCGGGGAGGATTGGACCAAAATCCGCTTGGCGCTGGTATCGGGGCGGCCGGTATCGTTCATCACCAATCTGTACGAGCCGCGACTGGTGGCGCGCCAGACGGCGGAGCTGCCGGAAGAAGGGGCGGAGGCGCCCGAGCTCTATGGAGGAGCGTTCCTGGCGCCCAACGCGGTGCCGACACAGGTTGTGCCCCCTCCGCCGCTGCCGGGCTCGGCGGCGACAAGCATGGACGCGCATCGGGTGCGCAACCTCCCGATGGCGGGCAGGGACGCCGGAGGATTGCTCAAACTCATACCTGGGATGGGCATGCCGAGCACGGTGAGTGCTCCCGCCGAAGCCGCCGAGCGCGGCGAGCTGTTCGAGTACCGCTTCGACGCTCCGGTCACCGTGCGCAACGGCGAATCGGCCATGCTTCCCTTCCTGCAGCAGAAGGTCGCGGCGCGCAAGCTGCTGGTCTTCAGCACCGCCGCTTCCGAGTTCCCGCGCAACGCCGTCGAGCTCAACAACAACACCGGCAAGACTCTGGATGGCGGGCCGATCACCGTGTTCGACGGCAGCACCTACGCCGGTGAGGCGCTCATGGAGACGTTCAAGGCCGGCGACAAGCGGCTGGTCAGCTACGCCGTCGATCTGGGCACGCGCGTGGCGACGACGCTCGATTCCGCCGACGACCTGGTGCGCGAGATCCACGTCCGCCGCGGCGTGCTCACCGTGCGCTCGGCAAGCCGGGAGACGAAGACGTACACCGTTCACAACGTGGATGCGAAGCCGAAGACGCTCATCGTCGAGCATGCCATCCGGCCCGGTTATCGGCTGATCGATGGCAAGCCCGCGGAAACGACGGCCTCCGCCTACCGCTTCGAAATGAAGCTCGCACCGCAAGGGACGGTCAGGCTTCCGGTGACCGAGGAGCAGTTGGAGAGCGAGACGACGGAGCTGACCAACGCTACTTCCGACTTTCTGCTGGTCTATGTGCAGAACAAGGAATTGGACCAGGCCGGGCGCAAGCAGCTCGAGCGCATTGCCGGCGAGAAGCGCCTGATCGCCGAGAACGACGCCGCAATCAAACTGGGGGACCAGGAGATCAGCGACCTGGTGCGCGACCAGGACCGCATCCGCCAGAACATCATGAGCCTGAACCGGGTCAGCGGGCAGCAGGAAGCGGTGCAGAACTACGCGCGGCAACTGGTGGCTCAGGATGGGCAACTGGCCTCTCTGCGCGAACGGCAGGCGGGGCTCAAGAACAAGAAGGCCGCGCTTGAAGCCGAGCTGAACCAAACCATCGAGACGATGGAGTTCTAATTATGACGAACATCGTTCTGTGGCCAACGATTCTCGCCGTCGGCGCGCTCGCTGCCGAACTGCCGGTTCAGCAAGTGACCCTGTACAAGAACGGCATTGGGTACTTCGTTCGCAGCGGCGAGGTCAAGGCCGGCGAAGCGGCGCGACTGGAGTTCAAGGCCGGCGAGATGAACGACGTCCTGAAGTCGCTGGTCATCTTTGACGAGGGCGGGAAGGTCTCCGGCCTGCGCTACGATTCCAGCGAGCCCCTGGCAACCAAGCTGGCCGAGTTCCCCTTCCAACTGGGCGACCATCAGCCGCTGAGCGCTCTTCTCGACCAAGTGAAAGGTGCTCGCGTCGAGCTGAAAACCGGGCCTGAAACGCTGGCCGGGTCGATCGTCAGCGCACGGGAGATCAAGGGTGCTGAGAAGCAGCCGCAACGCGAGGAGGTGACCCTGCTGCTCGACTCGGGCGAGCTGCGGACGGTGGACCTGGGCGGCGTGACGGCCATGCGCTTCAGCGACGCGGTCTTGCAAGGCCAGCTCGTGAAGTACCTGGCGCGCGTGGCGGCGGGGCGTTCACAGGAGAAGCGCAGCGTGACCGTGGATTCGATCGGCGAGCGGGCGCGGCGGCTGACCGCGAGCTACGTGGTTCCGGCGCCGGTATGGAAATCGAGCTACCGCCTGGCCTTCACCGACGCGGCCGAGCCGACGCTCGAAGGCTGGGCCATCGTTGACAACACAACCGGAGAGGACTGGAGCAAAGTGCGGCTGGCGCTGGTTTCGGGGCGGCCGGTTTCGTTCATCACCAATCTCTACAAGCCGCGGATGGTGGAGCGGCAGACGGCGGAGTTGCCGGAAGAAGAGGCGGAGGCGCCGGAGTTGTATGGGGGAGCGGTCGTTGGCGGCGTCGGAACCGGCAGCGGCGGCGGCACCGGAGCCGGCACGTTTCGCAGCGGACCCGCGAAGATGGCGAAGATATCCGAAAACAGGAAGGATCAATTCGCCGAGCGGCACTGGGTGGCCTCCAGCGTGACCGCTCCGGCCGAAGCCGCCGAGCGTGGCGAGCTCTTCGAGTACCGCTTCGAGACCCCAGTCACGGTCCGCAACGGAGAGTCGGCCATGCTGCCCTTCCTGCAGCAGGAGGTCGCCGCGCGCAAGCTGCTCATCTTCAGTACCGCGGCTTCCGAGTTCCCGCGCAACGCGGTCGAGATCGGCAACACCACCGGCAAGACCCTGGACGGCGGGCCGATCACCGTTTTCGACGGCAACGCCTACGCCGGCGAAGCGCTCATGGAGACGGTCAAGGCCGGCGACAAGCGCCTGGTCAGCTATGCCGTCGATCTGGGCACGCGCGTGGCGACGAAGCTCGATTCCTCGAGTGACCTGGTGCGCGAGATCCACGTGCGCCGCGGCGTCCTCACCGTGCGGACGGCCCAGCGGGAAACGAAGACCTACACCATCCACAACGTGGATGCGAAGGCCAAGACGTTGATCGTCGAGCATGCCATCCGGCAGGGCTGCCGGCTCACGAGCACCCAGCCCTCCGAGACTACCGCGTCCGCTTACCGCTTCGAGGTGAAGCTCCGGCCGCAGGGCACCGAGAAACTGCCGGTGACCGAGGAGCGGCTGATGGATCAGACCGTCGCGCTGACCAATACCTCGTCCGACTTCTTGAGCGCGTACATCCAGAACAAAGATCTGGACGAGGCCGCACGCAAGCAGCTCGAACGCATCGGCGGCGAGAAGCGTCTGATTGCGGAGAACGACGCCGCCATCCAGCGCGCGGACCAGGAGATCAACTCGCTGGTGCAGGACCAGGAACGCATCCGGCAGAACATCCTCACTCTCAACCAGGTGAGCGGACAGCAGGAGCAGGTACAGAATTACGCCCGGCGGCTGTCGGCGCAAGAAACCGAGCTGGCCTCGCTGCGCGACCGCCAGGCCGAACGAAAGCAGAAGAAGGCCGCGCTCGAGGCCGAGCTGAACAAGCTGATCGAGGCCATGGAGTTCTAAACTGGAACGATGGACCTGGCGCTGATCGGATTCGGCAGGGTGGGACGGGCTTTCGCCCGGCTTCTCGACAAGAAGCGCGCATCCTTTCCGTTCCGCATCGTCGGGATTCACACCGCCCGGCACGGCACGGCGCTGAACGCGAAGGGCCTCGGGCCGGAGCCGCAGTTCGGGCCAGCGGCGTCGTCGATAGAAAGTTTCCTCGATGCCGCGAAGGCGGAAATCGCCATCGAGATCACGCCCCTGAACCCGTTGACGGGCGAGCCCGCAATCGCCCACATCCGGGCCGCTTTCGCCCGGCACATGCACGTGATCACCGCCAACAAGGGGCCCCTCGCGCATGCTTGCGCCCAGCTTCTCGAGGAGGCGCGCGCGGCCGGGGTGCACTTCCGGTTCGAGTCTACGGCAATGGACGGCGCTCCGGTCTTCAGCATGGTTCGTGACCATCTGCCGGGAGTCCAGGTGCTCGGCTTCACGGGCGTGCTGAACTCCACCAGCAAGATCGTGGTCGAGGCGCTCCGCGACGGCATGTCGATGGAAGAAGGGATCGAGGTCGCGCGGCGGCTGGGAGTCACCGAGGCGGACCCGTACTACGACCTGGACGGCTGGGACTCAGCGGCCAAGACCGCGGCGCTGGCCAACGCGCTGATGGACGCGCGGACCACGCCGCAGACCATCCGGCCCCGCGGCGTCGGACGCCTCACTCCGGCGCGCGTGCAAGAGCTCGACCGCAAGGGAAAGACCGTGCGCATCGTCAGCCGCGCCAGGCGAACGCCGAGTGGCATCCGGCTGCGCGTCCGCGCCGAGGTGCTCGAAAAGACCGACCTTTTGGCCGCCGTGGCGGGAACCTCGAACCTGATCCTGCTCGATACGGACCTGATGGGCACGGTGGGCACCGTCTCGATCCAGCCTACGGTCGACCAGACCGCCTACGGGCTATTCAGCGACCTGGTGGACATCGCGCGGCAAGCCTGACGCCCGCGGGGCGCTACGGCTTCACCGTCACCATCACTACGCCGTGCGGCGCAACCGCCGCGAAGAACTTCCCGGTGAACCTGCCCAGGTCCTTGTGCGCCCAGAGGTCCCGCACCGCGGCCTCGAAGTGCGCCGGATAGCCCAGGTCTTCCCAGGCGACCGTGATGGTCTGTTCCGCGCTTCCCCGGTTCAACAGCACCACCGCGCGGCTGCCGTCCAGGAGCTGCTTGACCCAGACGTCGCCGCCGTCGCCGTGGCGCACACGCCGTCCCTGTAGGCCCAGCGCGTCCTGGTCCACCGCGATGACCTCTTTGTTGGTCAGGATGTCGTGGATCTCCGGCGTCATCGCGTCCAGATCGTTGCCGGCCATGAGCGGCGACGACAGGATGGCCCACAGACTGAAGTGCGACTTGTACTCGGTGGTCGTCATCCCGCCGTTGCCGACCTCAAGCATGTCCGGATCGTTCCAGTGACCCGGCCCGGCGTAGGTACCCAGGTTCACCTGGAGGTCCACGATGTTCATCACGCCCAGGCCGTACTCCTTGCCCTTGCCTTCCCACATGTCCTGTATGTCGCCCGTAGTGCGCCACAGGTTCCCCACCTCGCCGGCCCATAGACAGGGCTTGGAGCTGCCCCACTCGCAGAGGCTGAACACGATCGGCCGCCCCGAAGCCTTCAGCGCATCCCGCATCAGAGCATAGGACGACGGCCCGTCCTGGGTCGTAGTGCTGCACCAATCGAACTTCAGGTAATCTACGCCCCACGCCGCGTACTGCCGCGCGTCCTGGAACTCGTATCCACGGCTGCCCGGCCGCCCCTGGCAGGTGGCCGTACCGGCATCCGAGTACAGGCCGAACTTCAGGCCCAGCGAATGCACATAGTCCGCCAGCGCCTTGATCCCGTTGGGAAACCGCTTGGCGTCCGGGATGATGTTGCCGTCCGCGTCGCGCGAGACCTGCCAGCAATCGTCGATCACGATGAACTGGTAGCCGGCGTCCTTCATTCCGGTCTTCACCAGGGCGGCCGCGGCGCGCTTGATCAGGTCTTCGCTCACGTTGCAGGCGAACTTGTTCCAGCTATTCCAGCCCATCGGCGGGGTCGCGGCGAGGCCGTTCGGCGTCGGCGAGCCCGCGATCAATGTGTGACTGCAGCAGAGGAGTATCGCCGCCAGCATGCCAAGGGATGCGGTCCGGCGAGTTGCGCGTTGGAGTGTCATAATCGGTCTCAGCATACAACAGATCGGCGTGGTTGGAGGGCGGGCTTCAGCCCGCGCGGGGCTTCAGCCCCGCATCTACTCCGCCTGCATCACCCGTGCGATGGCTCCGATGATCCTGCCGAAGTCTTCCATTTCGGCGCCAAGCCGCTTGCGGCCCGCCGGCGTCAGCTTGTAGTACCTCGCGCGCCGGTTGTTCTCGGAAACGCCCCAGTCGGCGGACACCCAGCCCGCCGCCAGCAGGCGCTGCAGAGCCGGATACAGCGACCCTTCCCCGACCCGCAGGACGCCTTCGGATGCCTGCTGCACGTGCCGCGAGATGCCGTAGCCGTGCATGGGGCTCCGCCTTAGCGTTTTCAGAACAAGCATGTCAAGAGTCCCAGGAAGGAGTGCGGCGTTGCGATTCGTTTTCCCCATAGACTGTCGATGGGAAATATACGGCCTCTCCTATCGATTGTCAAGGGGAAAGCCGTCTCCCGGCGCGCCGATTCGGTGCCGGCGAGGTGGGACTTCGGTCCTGACCCTACCACAACTCCCAAGCGGCCCCACACCGGCCTGGACCTCTCGTACTCCTCCTAGAATAGCCCCACGGGGTCATGCTCTACCCCCATACGCGGGCAAAAACAGCGAATTAAAGTACTTTAATCATGACCCTTATTGACGTAGTACTAGGAAGAGAACTAGAATCGACTCGATCCAC
>Ga0265316_10004160_pt1 | contig 14461 bp, 16 predicted proteins | sample 4522metaG_FD_202092 | JGI IMG/M metagenome (GOLD analysis project Ga0265316, IMG submission 202092) | Rhizosphere microbial communities from Carex aquatilis grown in University of Washington, Seatle, WA, United States - 4-5-22 metaG | ecosystem: Host-associated > Plants > Roots > Rhizosphere >...
CGAAATCCCGTCTGGTGCGCCGGACAACGTGGTCCGGACGGTCACAGAGAACTGCCGGACGCTGAAGTTCGAGAATCAAGGATTTGAAGAGAGCTAGGGAGGAGGACTCTGAGATGGCCCTGTCGCCACGCCGGTACACCCAGCAGGAGATCGACGATCTCATTGGCTGTCCCAAGGTGGTTTCCGAACCGCCGAAGCGCGAGATGAAACTGGATCGCGGGCACTTCCGCAATGACATGCGGCTGAAGTCGACCGACGACAGGCTGGAGTTCCGCGTGTTCATGAGGCGCAACGAGGACCTGCCGGAGAACTTCTCTATCGGCCTGGCGTTCCTGGCGAAAGACGGGTCCGGAGAAGTGGTCTTGCTACGCTGCAACGGGCCGCATGGCGGCTACAACGAGTCGTTCGATCCCGACCATCCGCATTGGGACTACCACGTCCACCGCGCCAGCGCGGAGATGATCGATGCCGGATTGCGACCGGAAAGGGCGGCGACGATCAACAGGGATTTCGCGTCCTATGAAGAGGCGGTACAGTATTTCCTGAGGGCGACGAACATCACGGACGCGAGGACCTATTTCGCGGACCTCGCCCAGGGGATACTGCCCTTCGCTACTGAGGAGCCAACCGAATGACCGGCTTGGATTTACTGAAACAGCAGTTCAACGGCCACGTGGCGTTCCGGGAGCGCCGGCCCGGCGTGCTCCAGGTCCTGGCCCCGTTGTTTCACGAAGACGGCGACATGGTGGACATCTTCCTCGACGAGCCCGTGAACGGTTCCGGTATGGTCCGGATCGGCGACCATGGTCTGACGCTGATGCGCCTCACGTACACCTACGACCTGGACACCGAGAACAAGCAGCGCATCTTCAATCGAATCCTGTCGGAAAACCGGATTCAGGAACAGGACGGGCGGCTGTTCATCGAGGCCGAACCCGAACGGCTTTACCCGGCGCTGCTTCAATTCGCCCAGACGGTCGCCAAGGTCTCCAGCATGCAGTACTACAAGCGGGAGGTCATCCAGAACCTCTTCTACGAACAACTGGCCGAGTTCGTCGAGGAGAGACTGGCCGAGTACAACCCGCGCCGGAGCACGTTGCCAATTGCGGACCACGATGAGTACGAAGTGGATTACCAGTTCGATATCGGCCCGCGCCCGCTGTTCCTGTTCGGGGTGAAAGACAACGACAAGGCGCGGCTCGCGACCATTTCATGCCTGGAGTTTCAGCGGCGGCGCATCCCGTTCAAGGGCGTGATGGTGCACCAGGACTTCGAGGCCGGGATCACGAAGAAGGATCGTACCCGGATCACCAGCGCCAGCGATAAGCAGTTTCCGTCGCTCGACGACTTCCGGCAGAACGGCCCGCAGTTCTTCGAACGCGAGCGCGCGGCGTGAGCTGCTGAACCGCCAGGCCCGGCCCACTCTTCAGGAGAAGGAAGGGGTGCAAGCGCTCGGCATATCGACAGCACCGCGCGGGGGTTCGACCTGTTCGACGTGATGGGCACCGAAACCGCGGTGTTTAGGGGTTTAGTTAGGAGCCGGAAGAATCTTTCACGGTGCTATAATCGCCGTCGACGCAGCCTTCGGTGCCACCAGACTGAAAGGTCCGCTGCTGCTCAACTAAAGATTAGGTTCAGGAGGACAAGGACAAAATGACTCTGAAGCTCGCGCGAAACCAAGCGGCCGGAATGTTCGGCGGTGTGAAGTTTGAATTGTCGGCAAAGGCGGCTCTGACGCCGGAAGAAAGCTCGCTCATTAGCAAGTACAAGGTGGACAAGGAGGTCCTGCTCAAGAAGGAGATCAAGATTCCGCTGACCGGCAGATCGCTGCTACTCGACATCACGATCGGTTCTCTTGTCGGTGGGCAGAACTTCAAGTGCAATGACATCGGGGAGATTCTTGAATACGAAGCAAACATCCGGGAATCCTGCCAGAAATTCCGCAACTACCTCTCGGTGATGCAGAGCTTTGGCGGCGAGGAAGTGGTCGAGTATAAGTGACGATTGCCCACGCGCGTGGTGAATTTCAGCCGACAACGGCTGCGGTCCGGCGGCGATTGACGAAGCCCTGAGCGCCCCGTGGCCGGCGGCCTTTTTGACTCGGACACACTGGCTCCCGGTGTGCTCTCCAAGTGCTCCTCCAAGACTTCCTTCGTCCAGAGATTCAGGCCCAAGCGCCCCCTTCTGTGCGGCATCCCGTTGTGGTACACTTTGCGGCGTGATGCAAATCGGATACCCCTGTCTGCATTTCTGCGTTCCCAGTAGGGCCGCGGTGGGCGAGGTAGACATTGCGATCCGATTCGGCTTTCTCGCTACACGAGGCATAACCCTTTTGGAATCTTAAGTTTCGTCGGTTTATGGAGAGCCTGTGGCATTCATCGATTCGATAAGTTGGAGCGAACAAGAGAGAGACGATATCTTCGCGTGGAAATATCCTAAAGAAGATAACCTCAGCACCTACACGCAGCTTGTGGTCGCTGAATCTCAGGAAGCGGTCTTGTTTTCCAAGGGGCGAATGATCGGGAAGTTCGGCCCCGGCAAACACACCCTCAACACAGAGAATCTACCCGTCCTCCGAAGTCTATTCGGCATTCCGTTCGGCGGAAATAACCCCTTTCGCGCCGAGGTCTGGTTCGTCCACAAGACGATGCCGCTCAACATCGACTGGAAGACCAGCTCAATGCGGTTCCAGGACCCGGACTATCAGGAGATGGTCCCTATCGTCTCCAGCGGCCGCTACGGTTTGAAGGTGGTAGATGCGGAACGCTTTCTGGTGAAGCTCGTCGGTTCGCTCCCGAAGTTTACCGCCGCCCAGCTGACGGACCATTTCGAAGGCGCGATGGTGTCGAAGACGAAGAGCGTCGTGCTCTCTTACATGCAGACGAACCAGATCGGCGTTAAGCAGATTTCCGGCCATCTGGAACAACTCTCTGGCTTCCTGAAGCAATCGATGGTCGAGTTTTGGGAAGACTACGGGTTCAGCCTGATCGGTTTCTACATTACGTCGATTGACGTCGATTCTGAGTCGGAGGAGGGGCGCAGAATTCTCGACGCGATGAGTAAGCGCAGCGCCCAGAATATCGCCGGGTATACGTGGCAGCAAGACAGAACTCTCAGCGTCGCTGGAGAGGCACTGAGCCATGACGGCAGTGGGGGGTTGCTCGGAGCCCTCCTGCTGACAGGAGGAGCCGGAGGTTCAGGCATGGGGTCGGCGCTCCTGCAGCCTCCCAGCCCGCCTGCAGGATTTCCCGGCCAGGCGGCTCCGACGTCCTCTCCCACAATGAGGAGGGAGGTGTTTTGCTCCCGTTGCGCCAAGAAGTACGCCACAACTGCGAAGTTTTGCCCGTACTGTGGCGACCCGTATTTGCCGTGTCCGAAATGTGGGACGGACAACGATGAAAAAGCCAAGAGATGTGTGACATGCGGCACTCAGTTGGGAGGAGGCTCCATCTGCGCGAAGTGCTCGTCTCCGATCCCTTCCGGAACTGAGTTCTGTTCGTCGTGCGGAAATCCGGCGGGGATCTTAACCTGCCAGCGGTGCGGCCGCCAGTTGGAGCCGACGGTTAAGTTTTGCCCGGCTTGCGGGAATCAGGTGGCAAACCGATGACAAAGCAAGGTAGTGCCAAGGGGTTGTATCCCTTCTTGATCCTGGCCGGCGAACTGCTCGTCGTGCTGGGGTTTTACCTGATCACTGAAAGGACTGGGCGGGGGGCGACGGCATGGCTCAACCTTGCGGTTTGCATGCTGGCGTTCTTCATCGATACAGCCGGCCCTCTATTCTTCCCGAATAGCACCACCCGGTTCTCGCAGAAGATCCCGGCCATCGCGATTCTTTGGTTCATCGACGTTTTCTATACGGTTGCCTCCCTCTGTGTCATCATCGCCGGTTGGCAATGGGCGATTGAGTTTCGGTTTCAGCTACTTGCTCAACTCGCACTTCTATTAGTCGTCTGCGGCATAGTGCTCACTTCAATGCATGCGACGGAGCACGCCGGCAATGTCGACGAACGGGAGCGTGGACTACTCGCCAACATCGACTCGCTTCGGGACGGCATGAAGTCGTTAGCAATGCAGATTTCCAGGCTGCCCGCTATGTCTGCATTAGCAAAGGAGGTTAGCCGGTGCTTGGATGACGTCCGCTATCTGACGCCGTCCAAGAACGCTCGCGCATTAGAACTGGAGTCTCAGCTCTTGCAGACGATTCGTCAGACTGACGCGTTTCTCACTAATCAGTCTTCCGATTCGGGCAGCCAGGATGACCTCCGGAGCGCTGTCGCGAAACGGCTGGAGGAGCTGACATTCCTACTCCAGCAGCGAAAGGCCTGCGGTCTCGAATAGGTCTCGAATTGAAGAATACAGTGATCGTTGAAGTCCGAAGGAAGGTCAAGCATGACAGGTAAAATTCACGCGAGCTCGACTGACATTTATCAGGATCAGGCCAAGGCGCTGTTCGATTATTACGAGAAGGTGGCCAGCAACATCGTCCAACAAGAAATGAGTTTGGAGAAGGCCATTAAGGGCGCCGAGGAGGAAATTCTTCAGATCCAGCAGTTTCTGAAGGCATCGACCACGCAAGGCATCATCTTCCTCTCGGTTGGCGGAGCTGTGATAGCTTTCGGCTGGCTGGCGCATTTCGCTGTGTCTCTCCTAGGCTTGGTGCCGGCGGCGATCGGAGCGTATAAGCTCCGCACTGCCAAGGAGACAGCAGCCACCCGAACCGCGGAGAAGCAGAGCCAGATTCAGGGCTTTCAAGAGGCACATCGCGCCATCAAACGAGATTTCAAGGTGCAACGGCTTGGGGTCGTTTACGTCGCGGTCGCGTCGCAGATCCCGTTCGAGGGGGGCAGCATTCTGGTGGACCATTCCGGTTCTGTTGGCAAGAGGCACTTTACTCTAGCCACGTTGAAAGACCCGGAAGCACTGAAGGGTAGCGTGGCGCGCATCGAGGAGTCGTTGAACACGGTTCCTCTCGTGGAACGGTCCGCGAACGTTGAACAGGTGGATACCGCCGACTATTCCACATCGATTCAGCAGGTCTCCCTTTATGACTACCTGGGCGGCATGGACCGCGATATGCGGAATGTTTCGTACTTGCTCGGCGATGTAGACAAAGTGTCTGTGAGCTTGTCCATCATTCCTCCCGAGAGCCGTGAATGCAAACTCCTGTTTGAGCACGGAACCACCGACCTTCAAGGTGAGGCGGAACTCCAGGTGTTCGACATGAATGCGGACGATGCGAATCTTCGGACGTTTCAGGAGTTGAACGACCTCAAGAAGAGCCTGGAGGGGCAGGCTGGCGAATACGTAGCTTTCTTCCGGAAGCTGATGCGCCAACTTGGTGAGACGACACAAATGCTGACGCAGATGAAGGCCAGTTCATCCAGCAAGATGATCGACTGCTCGAATCGGGCATTTCTCAACGTCTTACAGGCGTCCTTTAACCACTACTCTCCTGTGCTCGAGGCCGAGGAGATCGAGCGAATTCGGTCGGCATCATTCGACTTCCAGGAGTCCGCGGAAGAGTACCACCCCTTCGAGCTTAGACGAAGCTCGTTGGTCCGGTTTGACCTCATCTCCCGGAATTGGGTTGCAGAGGACGGATCGCGCACATCGTTCCCATTCGGGATGCATCAGATCCACGAGGAAGTGATCATGCCGGTAATACAGAGCCTCATGGACGAGACTCGCGTCGAGCGGTTGAAGGTCTACAACCATATAAAAGACCAAAAGCTCGATTATCTCAACCAGTGGCACCGCGACACCGAGGATTTCTATGGCAGGAACCGGGCGGAGAGCGGCGACCTGATGAACCGGATGAGGGACACGTTTGCTGAGTACACAGCATCCCTCAACACGTTCAAGGCGCTTCAGGAGACCGAGGAACAGATGGCCAAATCCGGCTCCATTCGCGATGCCACGGTGCAAACGAAGGGCAATCAGGCCGAAGCACTGGCCGCGTTCGAATTACAGGCCAGACAATTCCAACAGCAGCAGGAGGAATTCTCGGGCTACATGGAACGACTGAAGGAAGACATCGACCGCCGAGCTCAGGGCTTCGGCCGGATCGAGTTCTTCGATGCCTCGCTGAGAGACGGCGAAACCCAGAATATCGTCAGATCGGATAGCGATCCGCACGAACTTGACCCGCGCCGTAAGCCATTGCTGGCTGCCGGCAGCCACTTCGCGCGCATGGCTGAGCTGCCTCCAGAGCCCAGGGTGGAAGACCGCGCGCGGGAGGATTTCAGCATCAATCTAGTCCGCTCTGCGGACGTGGCCATCGCTGAGTTGGATCTGGCGCAGGAGTCCACTGGCGCGGCGGGGGAGACGGGCGGCAAGGGACAAGGAGAGAGAAAGGGAGATCGCCAGTGAGCAGCTTCTCGTTCGAAGTCGATACCTCTCCGATGGCTAGTACCCTCGACAGGGTCTCCAGCCATGTTGATGCCGTGACGGGCGCCGTGACTGTGATGCAGACGGCTGTCATCCATCAGGAGAAATTGGCGGCGGAGCAAGTCTGCACCAACATCGACCAAGGCTTTTACTTCCTCATCCGGTCGCAGATCAGCCAGAAGCTCGCCAAACTCCGCAGTGATGTGGACGCGCGCCTGATGGCTCTCAGACAGTTGTCGGTGGCCCTGGCCGGTGTTCGAAGACAGATGGAAGGCGATTATCAGATGATCGCTTCCCGCTATTCCAAACTCTTCGATGCTCTGGACAGGTCCTTGCGGAGCAGGGTCTTTGAGCTGGATCAGGTTCCGGCAGATCTTGCCTCGCGGCAAATGCCACGCATCCTGAAGCGTCTTCGGGACAGCGGTGCTCAGTATCTGATCTCTGGCACGGAATCGCTGCCCACCGGCCAGTCTGCTGTTTCCTTGAAGATCAAGGGGAACACAAATAAGGTCATTAACTCAATTAAGCGTAGTCTATTGGACACCGTTCAATTGAAGCAGGAGTTACAGTCGGTTGTCCTGGATCGGCAGGTACAAGCTCGACGAGAGTATTACGTGCCTGTGCTGGTGATGGAAGCCGATGCTCCGAGGCCGCCTGGCACCATTCTGAACATACTGTCGGCCGGCGGCCAAGCGTTTCAACTGGCCGGATCAAAGGAGATCGAACGTAAGCTCAGGGACGCCTATGCCGAACTGCCCTGGGCGCCACCGAGCGGGCGGGACCGGGCCTATGTGACGGCGGCGTTCGAGAACTTGCTTGCCGGAAAGCATCTCGATCCACGGCTTCAGAATGAGATTTCGCGGCTCCATCGTGCGTCCGAGTGGCACAGTCCTCGTGGGGGTGAAGCATGAGTTACCGAAAGAGCTACCACACGTCGATTTCACTGAGCGGCTCCGAAACCGTCAGTTACCCTGCCAGTGAGCACGGTGGAACCACTACCGCATATTGGCAACACACGGAACCTATAGCCATCGACATTACGGTCGACACCGACCCGTTTGACAGCAGCGTGCAGAGCTGCAATGGACACGTGTTAGCCCTTGGCGCTGCTGTCGGCGTGATGAATACCGCTCAGTGCGCCGCCATCCAACAGGGAGCCGCTCAAGTGTCGGCGAGCCTTCAAAAGGGGTTCTTTGGCACTATCAGGACTGAACTCGGCGCTCAGATGGCGGACTTGAAGAACCAGTTTGAAGCCAAGCTCGGCCTCATGGTTCAACAGGCCAAGAGCAGCAAGGCCGGCCTGGAGAGAATGCAGCGGGACTTTCAGCGCATCGTTTCCAGGTATCAGGAACTGTTTCGCAACCTGGACGAAGAATGCCACCACCGGGTTCTGGAGCTGGACAGGCCGTCCTTTCGGTTGGCCGACGCGGTCGTCGGGACTCTACTCACACAAACCCGATTATCTCTCGCTGCAACAAGTCTGACCATTTCCAGAGAAGTCGGCGAAACCCAGGCGTTGCTGGTGGTATCGCGGATTCGCCGAAAAGCGCTTGGCATGCTGGAGAGCGCGAAGTTTCACCTTGTGCAGGAGAGGGCGGCAGGAAGATCCTTGCACGAAGTCCTCCTGCCGCAGCCCATTGATGCTCGAAAGGCACTCCGGTTGCCCATCCTGGTGATGGTCGCCGAGAGCGAAGGCGGGACCACGGTAACAACGGTTAAAGGACCGGATGGGTTCGCGAAGAGCGCCGCCGACGCTGTGAAAGCCGGTGTGACTAGAGACCCGGAAAACTCAGGCTCATGGAAATGGACGACGATGCCGCCGGCTGCCAGGGCGCGCCTCCAACGCGAATATATGATGTGCGTCGACAAGAGATTTGGAGCAGCCGCTTCGGAGGCGGATCAGCGTACAGCAACTCTGATGGCACACATGTGGGAATCGAGTACCCCATCATGTGTCGTGGCAAGGTTACAGGAGAACGCATGAACGAGTTGAAGGAAATCCGTATCGGCGACGAGCGTTTAATGTTACATGATAATCTCGTCAAGTCTTCGATTCTCCCCAGAGTGTCCAGGGAGCTTGCCCGTGATTTGACACTGCAGGGAAATGTCGTCGTTGAAGGGGCGGTGTTCGCCCACAACCTAGAAATTGAAGATGGGCCTGCCGATCTCATGGGCGCAACCTATGTCCAGGAAGAAATCCACTTGCGCACCGACGCGAAAGGGGTTATTCGCTTTCGCAAAGCCGTCGGCAGTTCCGGCCGCGTTGTCTGCCTATCCCCAACCGCCCGCGTTTGGTTCGGAGCCGACCTGAATGCCAAGGTAGTTCGCCTAAGAAACGCCTTTGTGTCAGCCAGCATTTTCGGAGAAGAAATCGAGTTGGAGAACTGCGTCGTGATCGGCGGGATATTCGCCACCAGGAGCCTCTCCATGAATGGCTGCATTGCAGGAACATTTAATAGCCCGAGTGTTCGAGCAAGTCAAATCAATTACTTGCTTTATCCTTCGGCATTCTCCGTCGAGCCGATAGCCCTCCTTCCGGACACAGCGTTTTATAATCTGACGCTGGCGGATCTTGGCTCGCTCTTTCGCGGGGTAGAACAGAAACCCAATACCGGTAAGATCGTTCTTGACATGGAAGTGGACGCTCAGCGTTCGGTGCTCGTCGATGCTTCGCAGAATACGTTCCTGGTGAATAGCTATTCGGTTGCCAGCAAGGTTCTTGCGGCTGACCTCATTGACATAGAGAAAATGCAGAGCCATTTCCTCCTGAGTGCGGCGAGCCTCGGCTCCCAATTGCTGAAAACCTACGACTTGGGTCCGGGCGCTGACGGAAACCCAGCCGAACTGACACCAGAAAGGTTGACGGAGTTTTTCTTCTCAATTCTGGAGGGCAGGACGCAGATCGCCGACCTCGATGGGTCCATCGATATTGAGGAGATCAAGCGAGCATTCGCCTGAGGTGTCGGGCCGTTCATCTTTGCGCCCGGTTCGGGCCGGGGAGAGGGATGACTGGCGATATTAGCCGGATGCAAGCGGCCCAGTTTTGGCGCTAGTATCGCGCCTCCTACCTTGCGTGGTTACTCAGCCACCCCAGCGCAATGTCGAGCGCACCCTGCATGTCATACGCCTTGCCAGCGTACTTGTCGGTGCCCCAGAAGACGTAGACCTCGTGGGAGATTGGATGCCACGTGACGGCGTATTCGTGACCATTGAACCTAACGTAACTTTTTCGGTAGTCCGCCATGGTGTTTGGGCCTCCAGGTCGGTTGGGAGTGCGCCAGATTCAGCCGCCACGACGGATAAACAGTGGCGGCGAGGACGGCCATGCGCAGGCTCCTTCGTGACTGGTCGCGGAAATAAATATTATACTCCCGATGCAAAGGGAATTTGGGATTGTTTCCCAGTTGTCTCTTCATGCTTGCTAGGCTGTGCTCACGCCGCCGCATCCGTTCCCTTGAGTCTCAACCGCTCAACCACCTTATTGCCCTTCTCCCGCTTCGCCGCCTTCGCCCCCTCCGCCTGCCCTGAATCCGGCGCGTCAGTTCCTCCTGCCCCTTCAACTGGACAATGGTGTACTCTTCCGTGATCTTGGTGTTGGCGTGGCCGGCGATCTTGCTGGTCTCGATGCTGCTGCCGCCGACTTCCTGCCGCCATGTGATGTTGGCGCGGCGTAGGGAGTGCGGCCCGAAGCCGGGGAAATCGCAGCCCGCGGCGTCAGCCGCCCTCTTCAGGGCCTGACGGACGCCGGAGTCCCAGCGTGGCTGTCCAGTCCGGCCCACAAACCCGAAAATCTTCAAACTCGCGCGGGTATTAGTTGACAGGGGGCGCGGACGCGCCCCGGAATACCAGACAGCGGGCAGGCCGCCAAGCGGGACTCGTTGTGGGTGCTGGACATCGATTCACGCCACCACAACCAGCAGTCGGCGGCCGCTTCTCCGTCCTCACCCACAGCATCCTCGCCAGGCGGCGCGCCATAGGAGGCGAGCGCATGGAACTCGGCGAGGAACACAACGTTGACGATGCTGCCAGCGAGATAGCGGCGCTGCTAGCCACTGCGTATCAGCGGTATGCCAAACTCCGGCTCGTCCGGACGGTGCCGGCGGCGCTGCCGTCAACAAAAGGCCTTGATAACACCGGGGAACCGAGCCCTCATGAACTGACGTTGACAGGCCGGAGAGGCCACAGAAAGGAGTCAGCACCGGAATGAGGAAAGAAAAGAAGCTGCCGGCGATATCGGATCTCCCAAGACTCAGCGCGCCACAGTTGCAGGCCGCGCATCGGGAGATGTTCGGCGCGCAGCACCCAATTTCGAATTGCCAGTACCTGCGGCGGAAGATCGCCTGGCACCTCCAGGCGGCGAAGGAAGGCGGACTCCCGGAGTCCGTCAGGCAATATGCCATCGCGATCGCCCGCGGGGCAGAACTGCGGGTGCGCATTGCCGAGAACCTGTCGAGACGGCAGGCTGCGATCCCGCTGGACCAGTCCGTGACGACAGCGGTGGTCCAAGCGCGGGATGCCCGGCTGCCCATGCCGGGGAGCTTGATCGTGAAGAAATATAAGGACCGGACTCTGGTGGTAAAGGTCCTCGACAACGGGTTCGAATACGAGGGCTGCCGGTTTACATCACTCAGCACCATCGCCGGCGAGATCACGGGCACACGCTGGAATGGCTTCGCCTTTTTCGGGTTGGACAGGGAGGTGCGGCGTGCGTCCTGAAAAACGCCAGAAGGAGAACGGAAACGGGAACGGGAACGGCTCCGCAGGGCTTACGTCCACCCGCTGTGCCATCTACACGCGGAAGTCGACGGAGGAGGGCCTCGAACAGTCTTTCAACACGCTCGACGCCCAACGCGATGCCGGCGAGTCCTTCATCAACAGCCAGCACAGTGAGGGCTGGGTGGCACTTCCGCAGAAGTACGACGACGGGGGCTACACCGGCGCCAACATGGACCGCCCGGCACTCAAGCGGCTGCTGTCCGACGTCCAATCCGGCGTTGTCAACTGCGTCGTGGTCTACAAGGTCGATCGCTTGACGCGCTCCTTACTGGACTTCGCCAGGATCATCGAGATCCTCGACAAGAGCAACGCCACATTTGCGTCGGTAACCCAGCAGTTCAACACGACCACTTCCCTCGGCAGGCTGACGCTGAATATCCTGCTCTCGTTTGCGCAGTTCGAGCGGGAGATGATCTCGGAGCGCACGCACGACAAGATGGCCGCCGCGCGCCGCAGGGGGAAGTGGGTGGGCGGCAATCCCGTCCTTGGCTATGATGTTGTCCCGCAAGGCGGCGCCCTCGTGGTGAACCAGGAAGAAGCGCAACGTGTGCGGGAGGTTTTCGCGCTCTACCTCGAGTTCGGCTCGCTGATCCCGGTAGTGGAAGAACTCGACCGCCGCGACTGGCGGATGAAGGCCTGGACGACACGCGAAGGCCGGAAGGTGGGCGGCAAGCCGATCGTCAAGAATACTCTCTACAACCTGCTCACCAACATGATCTACACCGGGAAAGTGGCGTATGGCGGCCAGGTTTACGAAGGCGAGCACGAGCGCATCGTCGACGACGAGGTTTGGAACAAGGTCCAGACCACGCTCGGCCGGAATGGCCGGCGCGGCGGCCGGAATATCGGCAACAAACACGGCGCGCTTCTCAAGGGCCTCGTGCGATGCGCCACCTGCGATGTCGGAATGATTCACACCTACGTCCAAAAGAAGAATCGGGCATACCGCTACTACGTGTGCGTGAAGGCGCATCAGCGAGGGTGGGCCCAGTGCGAAACGCGCTGCGTGTCGGCCCCGGCGTTGGAAAGCGCCGTGTTGGAACAGATCCGCGGCATCACCGGTAACCCTACGGTTCTGGGCAAGGTTTTAGACCAGATCGAAGGTCACCGGCAGCAGGACGCGTCGACGGCCATTAGGGAGAAGACCGCCATTGAGGGCGAGTTGAAGAAGATCGCCCAGGAGATGGGCGGCGTCGTATCGGTGGCCGGCAAAGCCGAGTTCACTACCAACCGGTTGGCCGACCTGCAGGATCGCGTCACGCACCTCAACGACCGGTTGATGGAGCTTCGACGGCAGTTGGCGGCGATCGATGCAGAGCACACCGATCCCAGGGATGTTGCCGCCGCGCTCCATGAGTTCGACCCACTATGGGGGCAATTGTCGACCTGGGAGCAGGAGCGGTTCATCCGGACTTTGGTCGACCAGGTCCGCTACAACGGCAAGACGGGCACGGTGACTCTCGGGTTCCGGTCGCACGGGATCAAGGACTTGTGCACGTGGGCGCCGGCCGTCAGGGAGAAATACGAGCATGCAGAACAGCGCGGTTGAGATTCAGTTTCGGCTGCACCCCACGGGGCGTGCGGCGGACAGCGGGGCACCGTCCGACGCCCCGCGATCGACGGTGGGGCGTCTTCCGCGCATCACACAGGTGATGGCTCTAGCCATCCAGTTGCAGGATCTGATCCAGCGCGGCGACGCCTGCGACTACGCCGATCTCGCCCGCCTCGGGTGCCTCACGCGGGAACGGATGAGCCAGATGATGGAACTCGTATGGCTTGCGCCGGAAATCCAGCAGGAGATCGTGGAGTTTCCGCCCAGAGCGGCTACGCGGTTTCCCATCAGCGAGCTGGCGGCACGGCGAATCGCGGCGAGTCCGGATTGGGTAGAGCAGCGGGAGCTATGGCGTAAGTTGAAGCAGGACTGTCACTTAGACTGATCTGCCGAGCCGTTTGATTTCCACAGGTTTTTCACCCCAGAATGGCTGTCAACCTAATTTTGCCGAACAAAATCAGTGCTTTGTGTTGTGGAAGTATTCGTATTTTCTTCGCCGTGATATTCTGAGAGAGTTCCTGCGATTGTCAGCGCAGAATAGGCTCTCAGCCCCTCCCGAGCCGGGTGGCGTCGGGTGCAAAATCGTGGCACGGAGCCCCCCGTGATACTTGGAGGCCAACAGTGCCCGCATTTTTCGACCTACCTTCGTTTTTCCGACGCGTTTCGAATCCCCTCCTCCAGAGGTTCTTCACCAACCCGCCCGCGTTCACGGGCTTCGATTGGGCGACCGCCAGCGCCAGGAAGATTGAGCCGATCCTGCAACGCTTCAATGCGATGACACCCGCAGAGCGCGGGGATGCTTTCCAGGTCTTCCGCCGCGCGGAATCGCTGGCGAGTTCCATGGGGACGCAGGTTCTCATCGAGGCGAGCCGGGACAAGGGTGGTGACGTGGCCGGGAAGTTGGCGGCCATGAACAGTGCCCACGACCGCGCATTTTGGATGTGCCTGGAGTACCCGGACATCATTGACGGGGCGAGGACACTGGCCCGCATCGAATCGCTCCCGAAGAGGATGTGGGAGTCGCGCCAGGGACTTCCGGTGCGGCAGCTTGAGGTGACGAACGACATCAAGTTGGAACTGAGCCGCCAAATCATCGGGATGTTTCAACCCGAGCAGTTCCGTGGGGAACATTGCGTGGTGGAGCATGTGCGGCGGGAGGGTGGTATCGATTGCTTCTTCGCCTATCCAGCCGATTACTCGGATGAGCGGGAAGGGTACGATCTGGAGGGCCATTTCGAACGGACGCACTGGAATCCGGCCTTCAAAATCGTCTTCGCCTACCACTCAGCCGATGGATCGCTCGACATCCATGCTCAGGGCGGCACCAAGATCCGAAACCGGCTGGCTCACATCTTCACTCGCGCGGTCCTCGGGGCCGACCAGGATTTGAAGCTCCCCGAACTCGACAGCTTCGATTTGGAACTGCTGAAGGATCCCAACCTCACGTTTCCGACGAATGCGGCCGATCGCATCCGGCTCGTGCGGATTCAGTCAATGAAGATAATGTTTCACGGCAGTAAGCCCGCAGTGTTTGAGGTTTCGATTGATGGGCGCCGGAGGCAGGGGTCCATCCACGAGGCAATCGCCGACAAGCTCCGCGAACCGCATGCCGGGTTGGCGACGGCCACGCTGACCAGCGTGGTCTTACAGGCCTTCTTTCAGACTCCTGAAGGGAGAGAGCGGAGCGCCAGCTTCAGGATCTCCGCCCCGTCTTTCTGCGACCTCGAAGATTCACCCGAGGAACAG
>Ga0265316_10004161_pt1 | contig 14460 bp, 11 predicted proteins | sample 4522metaG_FD_202092 | JGI IMG/M metagenome (GOLD analysis project Ga0265316, IMG submission 202092) | Rhizosphere microbial communities from Carex aquatilis grown in University of Washington, Seatle, WA, United States - 4-5-22 metaG | ecosystem: Host-associated > Plants > Roots > Rhizosphere >...
CCGATTCTGCGCCCGAGCTCCGCATAGGAAAGGCGCGCGTCTTCCTGCAAGACGGACAGTAGCTTTCTTCCGGTTTGATCCAATAATACGCTTGATTCCACTGTCATATATAAAATATACCATTGATTCCATATTCACCAATCGAATTTCACGGCGTTATCATTAGGTCAGAATGTTGCAATTGAGTGGACAGCCGCTGGCGTTGAAAGAGATGGCGGGTATCGCCTCTGGAATGATCCGGCTCGGCGTGGCGCCAGCGGCTATGACGCAAATGGAAGCTTCGCGGAGCGTGGTCCGGCGGGTGGCCGGGGAGCACCGGCCGGTTTACGGAATCAACACCGGCTTCGGCAAGCTATGCGAGGTGCGCATCGCGGACGATGCCATCGAGCGGCTGCAGCTCAACCTGGTGCGCAGCCACGCGTGCGGGCTGGGCCGCCCGCTTTCCGCCGAAGAGACGCGCGTGGTGATGGCGCTGCGGGCCAACACACTGGCGCTGGGGTATAGCGGCGTCCGCCCGCTGATCGCCGAAATCCTGGTGGCGATGCTCGACCGCGGCGTCCTGCCGGTGATTCCCGAAAAGGGGTCGGTGGGCGCGAGCGGAGACCTGGCACCATTGGCGCACTTGGCGCTCGCGATCATCGGCGAAGGCGAGGTGGAGTATCAAGGCCGGCGCTGGCCGAGCCGCGACGCGCTGCGGCTGGCGCGAATCGAGCCGGTCCGTTTGGAAGCCAAGGAGGGGTTGGCGCTGCTCAACGGAACGCAAGCCCTGACCGCAGTGGGAGGCTTGGCCCTGTGGCGCGCGTGGCGGGTGGTGGGCCTGGCGGATGTGGCGGGCGCCATGTCGCTCCAAGCGCTGCTGGGAACTGCCGTGGCGTTCGACCAGCGCATACACGCGGCGCGCCCCCACGCGGGACAGTCCGTCAGCGCGGCGCGTCTGCGGAAGATGTTGGAGGGGAGCGACGTCGACCCCGCGCGGCGCACAGCGCCGGCCCGCGTGCAGGATGCCTACAGCCTGCGCTGCATGCCGCAGGTGCATGGGGCGGTGCGCGGCGCTCTGGCGTATGCGCGCGAGGCGGTGGAGATCGAGACCGGGTCCGCCACGGACAACCCGCTGGTCTTCGCCGAAACCGGGGAGATTCTCTCCGGCGGCAATTTCCACGGCGCGCCTCTGGCGCTGGCCTTCGACGCGGCGGCCATTGCCATGACCACGCTGGCCGGCATTGGAGAGCGCCGCATCGACCGGCTGGTGAATCCCGACCTCAACGACGGCTTGCCGGCGTTTCTGGCCTCGCACCCCGGGGTGTCGTCGGGCTTCATGATCGCGCAGGTGGTGGCGGCGTCGCTGCTGAACGAGTCGAAGGTGCTGGCGCATCCCGCCAGCGTCGATAGCCTGCCGACTTCCGGCGGACAGGAAGATCACGTTTCCATGGGCATGACGGCGGCGACGAAGCTGCGCGCGATCGTCGGGAATGCGGAGTACATGGTTGCCATCGAGCTGCTGGCGGCGGCGGAAGGGTTGCGGTATCGCGAGCCATTCGAGCCGGGGTCGGAGATCCGCCGTGTGGTGGAGGTGGTGCGGTCGATCGTGCCGCCGCTCGAGGAAGACCGGCCGCTCTCGGGGGATATTGAGGCCACCGCGGCGGCCATTCGACAGGGTAGATTTGATGAGTGGGCGTTTTCGGAGTAAGAACCGCTCCCTCCCGGGGTGCCCTCTGGGCCCGGCTCGGAACGGGGCACACGGCTGCACACCGAGCCGCGACCGGGAGGGAGCGGTCTTGTCGCTAATATGAATCTCACCACCGCAATCCACGCGCCGCGCGGGGGCGCTATCACCTGCAAAGGGTGGCAGCAGGAGGCCGCCTTGCGCATGCTCCATAACAACCTCGATCCCGACGTGGCGGAGAATCCCGATCAGTTGATCGTCTACGGCGGGACGGGGCGGGCGGCCCGCGACTGGCCGTCGTTTCACGCCATCGTGCGGGCGCTCCAATCGCTCGAAAACGACGAGACGCTGCTGGTGCAGTCGGGCAGGCCCGTGGGCATTTTCCGCACGCATGCCGACGCCCCGCGCGTATTGATCGCCAACGCTAACCTGGTGGGACACTGGTCCAACTGGGAGGAGTTCAACCGCCTGGAAAAGATGGGCCTCACCATGTACGGGCAGATGACCGCCGGCTCGTGGATCTACATTGGCAGCCAGGGGATCGTGCAGGGGACCTACGAGACTTTCGCAGCGGTGGGCCGCAAACATTTCGGCGGGCCGCTGGCCGGCAAGTTGGTGGTATCGGGCGGCATGGGCGGGATGGGCGGCGCGCAACCGCTGGCGGCCACCATGAATGGCGCGCGTTTTCTGGGAGTGGAGGTGGACCCGCGGCGGATCGAGCGCAGGATCGAGACCGGCTACTGCGACGCTATCGCCTGGAGCCTGGACGATGCTCTGGCCGCGTTGCGCAAGGGAGATGCGCTATCGGTGGGGTTGGTGGGGAACTGCGCGGACGTGCTGCCGGAGATGGTGCGCCGCGGCTTTGTCCCCGATGTGCTTACCGACCAGACCAGCGCGCACGACCCGCTGAACGGGTACGTTCCCAACGGAATGACGCTGGAAGAGGCGCGCGCGCTTCGGGTGAGCGATCCCCAAGTGTACACGGCGCGTTCGCTCCAAGCCATGGGCGCGCATGTCGAGGCCATGCTGGCTTTGCAGAAGCAAGGCGCGGTGACGTTCGACTACGGGAACAACATTCGCACGCAGGCCAAGAAAGCCGGAGTGGAGCAGGCTTTCGATATTCCCGGTTTTGTGCCGGAGTACATTCGGCCGCTGTTTTGCGAAGGCCGCGGGCCGTTCCGTTGGGTGGCCCTGTCGGGCGACCCGGAAGACATTTACCGCACCGACCGCCTGGCGCTGGAGCTTTTTCCGCATAACGAGACGCTGGCGCGTTGGTTGCCACTGGCGCGCCAGCGCATCCACTTTCAGGGCCTGCCGGCGCGCATCTGCTGGCTAGGCTATGGCGAGCGCGCGGAATTCGGCGTGGCCATCAATCGCCTGGTGCGGTCGGGCGAACTGCGCGCGCCCATCGTCATTGGGCGCGATCACCTGGACGCGGGTTCGGTGGCATCGCCATTTCGCGAAACGGAAGCCATGCGCGACGGCTCGGACGCCATCGCCGACTGGCCCTTGCTGAACGCGCTGCTGAACACCGCCGCGGGCGCGTCGTGGGTTTCCATCCACAATGGCGGAGGTGTGGGCATTGGGTACTCGCAACATGCCGGGATGGTGGTGGTGGCCGACGGCACGGATGAAGCCGAGCGACGCTTGGAGCGCGTGCTGACCACCGATCCGGGGCTGGGCGTGATCCGCCATGCGGATGCCGGTTACGAGGAAGCCATCCGATTCGCCAAAGAGCATGAGCTCAAGCGGCCGATGGAAGAGGAAATGAGGTAGGGGCCGGGCATGCCCGGCCCCTACGGAGGATTAAATGGCGCGACAACTGGTTGAGTGCGTTCCCAATTTTTCCGAAGGGCGCGACGCCGCCACGATGGATGCGATTGTACAGAGCATCGTTTCGGTTCCGGAAGTGGTGCTGCTCGATCGCGAATCCGACGCCGACCATAACCGCTCGGTGCTGACCTTCGCGGGGCCGCCCGCGGCGGTGGCCGAGGCGGCCTTCCGCGCGGTTGAAAAAGCGGCGGCGCTCATCGACCTCACCCGGCAGCAGGGCGCGCACCCGCGCATAGGGGCGGCGGACGTGGTGCCGTTCATTCCCATCGAAGGCGTGACGTTGGAGGATTGCGTCAAGCTGGCCGAGCGCGTGGGCAGCGAGATCTGGAACAAGCTGAAGATTCCCGTCTACTTTTATGAAGCGGCGGCCAAACGGCCCGAGCGCGTGAACCTCGAGAACATCCGGCGCGGCCAATTCGAGGCGCTGCTCAAAGAGATGGGGACCGTGCCCGAGCGCCATCCGGACGTGGGCGACCCGGTGTGCCACCCCACCGCCGGCGCCACTGTGGTGGGCGCGCGCAAATTCCTGATCGCCTACAACATCAATCTGGGCACCGCCGATATCGGCATCGCCAAGAAGATTGCCAAGACCATCCGTTTCTCCTCCGGCGGTTTCCGCTACGTGAAATCCATGGGGGTGGCGCTTGCCTCGCGCAACCTGGCCCAGGTTTCCATTAACCTGACGGATTTTGAGCAGACGCCGATGCACCTGGTTTTCGAAACCGTGCGGCGGGAAGCGGAGCGCTACGGCGTGCCGGTGGTGGGCAGTGAAATCGTGGGCCTGATTCCCAGGAAGGCGCTGGAGATGTCGGCGGAATATTTCCTGCGGTATGAGAATTTCAGCCCGCAACTGGTGTTGGAAAACCGCATCGCGGATGCCATGGCGTCGCGCGGCGGGTTGCCGGAGTTTCTGGATGCGTTGGCCGCTCCCACGGCCACGCCGGGCGGGGGCAGCGCGTCGGCAGCAGCGGCGGCCATGGCGGCGGCGCTGGGTGCCATGGTGACGCGGCTCGCGAAGCTGGAGAGCGGCGGGTTTGAGCAGGACCGGCGGTTTTTCACGGCCGCCGTCGAGCGTGACGCCGAGGCGTTTCAGCGCGTGATGGCGGCCTACAAGCGTCCCAAGGAAGAGCGCGGGCCGTTTGTCGAGGAGGCGCTGCATGGCGCCGCCGAGGTTCCGCTGGTTGTTCTCGAACGTGCCTGCGCCATGCTGGCGAGGCTGGGAGAGCTTCAAATCCCGGCCAGGTTCGCATCGGATCTGGCGGTGGCGAAGGCGCTGGCGGTGGCGGCGAAGACCGGCGCGCTGGAAAACGTGCGCATTAATCTCGACGCCATCAAGGACCGGGATTTCCGGGCCTCGGTGGAAGCGCGCCTGCGGGCATTGAACCTCGATGAGTGAGCTGGCGGTCTGGAATTGCGCGCAACTGGTCACCCTGGCGGGACCTCGGCGTGCGCGGGTTGGCCCCGAGATGCGGGAACTCGCCATCGTTCCCGATGGCGCCATGCTGGTGCGCGAGGGCCGCATACAAGCCATCGGATCGCGCGCGGGGATGGAGCGAGTGGTTTCCGCCAATGCTGAAATTGTCGATGCCGGCGGCCGCATCGTTCTACCGGGGTTTGTAGACGCGCACACGCACGCCGTGTTCGCGGGCACGCGAGCCGGTGAATTCGAGCAGCGCGTGGAAGGCACAACCTACGCGGAAATCGCAGCCGGGGGCGGAGGCATCCGGTCTACCGTGCGGCTCACTCGCGAAGCCGGCGAGGCGGATCTGCTGGCGGCCGCGCGCCGCTACCGTGCGTGGTTCCTGCGCGGCGGCACCACTACCATCGAAGCCAAATCGGGTTACGGCCTGTCGCTCGAATCGGAGCTCAAGATTCTTCGAGTCATCCGGCAGCTCGCCGCGGACGGGCGTCTGCGCTACGTCCCCACGTTCCTGGGAGCGCACGAGGTGCCGGACGAGTATCGGGGCCGCATCGACGCCTACGTCGACTTACTCATTCACGAAATGCTGCCGCGCGTCGCGGCGGAGGGTCTGGCGGAATACTGCGACGTGTTCTGCGAACCCACGGTGTTTCCCGCCGCCCAGGCTCGCGTCATTCTCAGCGCGGCGCGGGCGCTCGGGTTCGGTCTGCGCATTCACGCCGATCAGTTCACGCCCGACCAGGGCGCGCTCCTCGCCGCCGAGATGGGCGCCGCTACCGCCGACCACCTGGAAGCCACGGGCCCCGCGGGGCTGGCAGCGCTCAAGGCCGCTGGCGTCCAGCCGGTCCTGCTGCCGGGGTCGGTCTATCATCTCGGTTCCACGCGTTATCCCGACGCTCGCCAGATGATCGGCCTCGGGCTGCCCGTGGTGCTGGCGACGGATTTTAATCCGGGATCGTCTCCCACTGCCTCGATGCCCATGGCGCTCTCGCTGGCTTCGACGCAGATGAGAATGACGCCGGCGGAGGCCATCACGGCCGCCACCATTAACGCCGCTTACAGCCTGCGCCGCGGCGACCAGATCGGATCGCTCGAGCCCGGCAAGCTCGCGGATTTCGCGATCCACGATTGCGGCGACTACCGTGAGCTTCCGTACTTCTTCGGGCGGGAGCCGGCCCGGGCCGTATATGTTGGCGGCACTTGCGTTTACAACTCTCCGCACTTTTATTGATCGAAATCGCCGGCGCATACGTCTAATAACTAGACGGAGGGTTTCATGGATCGGAATTCCAAGCTCGCGGAACTGCGCGCCAAGACGGATCGTCAGCTCGTCATTTTGATTCGGAGTACATTAGACGATAGGCTTCGTTCGCGCGGCGAAGCGGAGAGAGCGTATTCGGAAGTCCGCGTGCTGCTGCCCACCTTACGCAATGTCACCGAAGCCGAGCGCCGCCGGCTGGAAGCCAAGCTGGCGCGCCTTCAGGAACTTCTCGACGAACGCCCGATGCGTGCTATGGCGCAGGCGGCCTGCTACTGAGATCTCTGGTTCGGCTGACAAAAGAACAGCTGACAAAAGACAGCTGACAAAAGAACAGTTGCATTTTCGGCGGAACAGGGATACTATGCAGAAAACCATTACCCATTTGAAAGGGGGGAACTGATGGCACACTACCTGTTCCAAGTCGGCTACACCGCTGCGGCGTGGGCCGCGTTTCTAAAGAACCCGCAGGACCGCTCCAAGGTCGTTCAGGGGGCTATCGAAGAACTCGGGGGAAAGGTCGAAGGATTCTGGATGTCCTTTGGCGAATCCGATATCGTCGGGGTGATCCAGATGCCGGATAACGTCAGCATGGCCGCATTCGCTTTTGCAGTCGCCGCCGGCGGCGCATGCGCGTCGGTGAAAACTACTCCGCTCATGACTATGGACGAAGGCCAGGCGGCCATGAAGAAGGCCGCGGCCAGCAAGTACCGTCCGCCTTCGGCTTAGCAGACGGCTTCTCAAATTCGCTCACGCATGCGAAGACCGCTACCCGGCGGTAGCAGTTCGGTGCGTAGCGGTGTGCCCCGCTCAGCGCCACGACCGCCGGTGAGCGGTACGTCTATTTCAACCCTGTAACCATTTTGTTACTCAATATTTATGCGATCGTCGCAGATGTGAAACTGTCCGCTTGATATTCTTGTCCCTGAATCCGCATCACCCAAGGGAAAACTGTCAGTTCAAGCAACGGAGATCGCATGAGAATACCGCGCCCTCGTCCAGCGGGGGGATAGGTTCGCAACGATTGCCGACGCAACACAACTAGACCCAGCTTCACAGGAGTATTCAATTGAGAGGAGCGCAGCGTGAGGTTGACGGTGGGGTTCGGTTTCGCGCCTTCGCAGTAAGCCATGGCCGCGGGAAAGGTGGTCATCAGAGGCATCGCGACGGCGATGACAGTACCTGTGCAGATCCTTGCGCCAATCCGATGACCGATTGCGGGTAGGCCGGAACTGATTTGACTCCGATCATGCCGTTTGCCATAATTCGCGTTCGGGTCGCTAATGGAGTTCTCTCATGAAGCTGTGGTGCGCGTTGCTTGTGTTGGGTGGCGCGGTGGCCGCGCCCGGCCCTCGATTCGCCTGTACCGACTACACCCAGGGCAAGGTCTTCCTGGTGGACGATCGGGGGAAAGTGGAATGGAGCTACGATGCCGCCAACGCCAACGACATCTGGGTGCTTCCCAACGGCAACCTGCTTTTCAATACCGGGCACGGCGCCAAGGAAGTAACACGCAATAAGAAAGTGGTCTTCTCTTACGAGTCCACCAGCGAGGTGTACGCCTGCCAGCGGCTGGCGAATGGCAACACATTCATCGGCGAGTGCAACGCCGGGCGTCTGCTGGAGGTGAATCCGGCCGGGCAGATCGTGCATCAGGTCCGGCTGCTGCCGGAGGGCAAGGACGGCGGATCGGCCTATATGCGGAATGCCCGCAAGCTGGCCAACGGCAATTACCTGGTGGCGCATTACGGGGACCAGGTGGTGCGCGAGTACGATGCCGAAGGCAAAGTAGTGTGGCAGGTGGCCGCGCCCGGCGGGCCGCACAGCGCCGTGCGCCTGCCGGACGGCAACACCCTCATCGCCAGCGCCGACCGCGATGGCGCCCCGGCGCGCGTGTTCGAAGCCGCCCCGGATGGGCGAACCGTCTGGGAGGTGCGCGGCGAGGAGTTGCCTGGCATCAGCCTCAAGTTCATGTCCGGCCTGCAGCGGCTGCCCAACGGCAACACGGTCATGAGCAACTGGCTGGGACACGGCCAGTTCGGCAAGGCCCCGCACATCATCGAGGTCACGCGGGATAAGCGCGTGGTCTGGACCTTTGCCGATCATGAGACGATGCGGACCATTTCGAGTGTCGAGATTCTGGACGCGGCCGGGCATGCCATCGCCGGCGCGATTTTGCATTGAGGGAGGAGCCAGCATGAACCGGCGGAGTTTTCTCTATGGCAGCGCCGCGCTGGGGGTAGCGCGGACGAGCCCGGCCGCGCCGGCCAAGGATAGTCTCCTGGAGAAAGTCGCCGAAGCCGCGCTCTCCATGCAGCGCCATTCCTGGGAGCACGGAATTCTGGCCCAGGCATTTCTCGATATGGACGACCGCGAGCGGGTCATCCTGATGGCCAAGAGCGCGATTGTGGAGAAGGCCGCGGACGGGCGGCTGGCGGCCATCGGCGGTGGCGCCACCGACCCCGCCATGGGTGGCGCCGCCTATTGGCGCGCTGCGGAGCTGACTGGCGATCCGCAAATGAAGCAGGCCGCGCAAGGGCTGCTCGAGTTCGTCCTCAAGAAGACCCCGCGCGCCGCCGACGGCACCTGCTACCACGTCTTCAACGCCCCCGAGATGTGGTCCGACAGTTTCTACACCACCCCTCCATTCCTGGCCGCGACCGGCCACTACGACGAAGCGATCCTGCAAATCGACGGCCTGCGGAAGCGGCTCTGGAGTCCGGAGAAGAAGTTGCTTTCGCACATCTGGGACGATGGCCGCCAGCAGTTCAAGCACAGGGCATTCTGGGGAGTCGGGAACGGCTGGGCGGCGGCCGGCATTACACGGGTGGTTGCGGCCCTGCCCGCGGCGCGCCGGGCGGACCGCGACCGCCTCTTCGCATTCCTGAAGGAACTGCTGGATGGATGCCTGGCTCACCAGCGTCCCGACGGCCTGTTCCACGATGTGCTGGACCAGCCCGAGAGCTTCGTCGAAACCAACCTGGCGCAGATACTGGCTTTCAGCATTTACACCGGCGTGAAAGGGGGCTGGTTGCCAGCCAGCTATCGTCCCGCCGCGGACCGCATGCGCGCCGCCGCGCGCGCCAAGGTGGACAAATTCGGCTTCGTGCAGGGGGTCTGCGGGGCACCCACGTTCGACCATGCGGGCGTGGCGGCGGAAGGGCAGGCGTTTTTTCTCATGATGGAGGCGGCGGCGGCGATGTCGGGTTGACAGACGGAAGCGTCTGTCCCACACTCCGGGCTTGACGGCACACTCTGTATCGTGTCATATATATATGACGTATGACACAAAAAGACGCCGCGGCGTTCCTCCCTCTTCATAACAACTGGTTCCACATTCTGCTGTCGCTGGCCGGCGCCGAGCAGCACGGTTACGGCATCATGCAGGAAGTCCTCGATCGGACCAACGGAACCGTCCGCCTTTGGCCCGCTACTCTGTATGGCTCCCTGAAACGGCTCATCGGCGACGGGCTGATTGAAGAGTCCGACGAGCGGCCGGTAGCGGAACTGGACGACGCGCGCCGACGCTACTACCGGTTGACGCGGCTGGGACGAGCCGTGCTCGAACTGGAATGCGCGCGGATGCAAGAGATGGTCCGGATGGTGCGGAGGAAGCGCAGACAGGAGGCCTGGTGATGAACCCCCGAGTGAGCTTGTGCCTCTCCCTCTATCGACGCCTGGCGAACGCGTACCCGCACGAGTTCCGCATCCTGCATGGCGAGGACCTGGAGCGGTTGGGTGAAGACGCCGTTCCGGAAGCCTGGCGGCGGTACGGTGTGTTCGGCCTGCTGAGGCTGCTCGCCGATATCGCTCTCCGGTTGCCCGGCGAGTATCTTACCGAGATCCGGCAGGACGTGGTCTATGCCCGGCGGGTGCTGGCCAAGGCGCCGGGGTTCACCGCGGTGGCGGTGCTTTCGCTCGGTGTCGGCATAGGGATGTGCTGCGCGGTCCTCAGCGAATGCCAAGCCATTGTAGGGCCGGCTCCGGGCTTGCGCGACCCCGCGACGCTGGCGACCTTCATTTGGACCCAGGTTTCCTACCCGTATTTCGAGCGTTACAGAAATGAACGCCAGACGGTGGCCGCAGCCGCGGCCGTTCTGGGACCAGTACCGTTCGCCGTGGCGTTCACCGGGGACCAAAGCGCGCGGGCGGAACGGGTTTCCGGACACCTGGTTTCGCCCGAGTATTTCACCACCTTGGGTGTGACGCCGGCCGCGGGACGGGTTTTCGGGCCGGAAACGGAGAAGCCGGGAATGGCTCCCGTGGTGGTGGTCAGCGACCGCTTCTGGCGCACTCACCTGGGCGCGGACCAGCACGCCGTGGGACGCACGCTGCGGCTGAATGGTTCGATGTCCACCATCGTGGGCATCGGTCCCAAGGACTTCCTGGGTGTCTGGCCGCAGAGTCCGGCGGATCTGTTTGTGCCCGTGACGTGCTGCGTTTCTTTGGCTCCCGAGCTGAGCGGCGATCCGCTCCATCGCAGCGACCGCGAGATTTTTCGCGTCGTGTTTCGGCTGGCGCATGGTGTGACGATGCCCGCGGCGGAAGCCGGTCTCGATGCCATGACGCGCAATATCGACCAGGAAACCGGAACCCGGCACGACCGCGACCGCAAAGGCCGCGTGGTGCGCCTGATGCCGGCCGGCACCGTTGGCTACGCCACGCCAGAGCAGCACGCGCTCGTCGACACGTTCAACGTGGTGCTGTGGGCGCTGGTCCTCTCGCTGGTGTGCGCCAACCTGGCCGGACTGCTGCTGGCCCGCGGCAGCCAGAGGAGGCGGGAAATTGCCATTCGTCTTTCGGTGGGCGCCAGCCGTGCGCGCCTGGTGAGGCAGTTCCTGACCGAAAGTGTGCTTCTGTCTTTCGCCGGCGGGCTGGCCGGCATCGTGCTGGCCTATTGGATCACAAATGTGCTCTCGTCTCTGCCACTGCCTTCGCAGATCCCGCTCGAGTTCAACTGCCAGATCGATCTCCATGTGATCGCCATCACGCTGGCGATTGCGCTGGCGGCGGGCATAGGCTTCGGACTGGCGCCGGCGCTCTCTTCGACGCGCACCGACATCGGCGTCACTTTGAAAGAGGGCGCGCAGGCGCCGCTGCGCGGTTATCGCCGCTTCGGCTTGCGCAATCTCTTCGTGGTCGGCCAGATGGCGGCATCCCTGATGCTTCTGCTGGTCACTTGGTTCGTGGCACTGGCGTTCCTGAGCACTACCCGCATGGACACCGGCGCCGAAGTCGCCAATCTCAACCTGGTTTCATTTGACCCCGTACGGGACGGCTATTCCGCGGAGCGAGTGGCGGCGCTCGTTACCAACCTGCCCGACGAGATCGCGCGCGTCGACGGGGTTCGCGCCGTGGCGTTGACCGGCAGCGCTGTGTCCTCGCACGGGGACGCTACCCACGTGTCGGCTCCCGCCGGGGACGGGAAGGCTGGCCAGGTATTGATCTCGGCCTACCGCGAGCGCATCGGTGCGAATTACTTCGCCACGCTCGGCGTGCCGCTGTTGGGCGGGCGCGAGTTCGACCTGCGCGACCGGGAACAGGATGCGCCCGGGTCAAAGGGCGTCCCTGCGAGGCCCGCCATCCTCAATCAGACCGCCGCGCGCACGCTGTTCGGCGCCGGGGACCCGATTGGCCGCCGCATTCGCGAGGGGGAACGGAACTACACGGTGGTTGGCCTGGCGCGCAATATGCGGGCTGGATTCCTGGTAACAAAGCCCGTGGCCACGGTGTTTCTACCCCTTGCGGCCGAGTGGCTGGGCAAGAGTGCGGCGCAGCGTGTTACCGTCCTGGTGCGCGCCACGGCGGGCCGGGACACCATGGCGGCCGTGCGCGACCGCATGGCATCGCTTCATCCCGATCTCACGGCTTTCGATGTCCACACCATGCAGGAGGATCTCGACCGGATGAACTCGCTCACCCAATGGACTTCCGCGATGTACGTGATTCTGGGCTTTTTCGCGCTGCTGCTGGCCTCGATCGGCCTGGGCGGAGTCACGGCGTACGCGGTGGTCAGGCGGCGCAAGGAGATCGGCATCCGCATGGCGCTGGGCGCGCGCGCCGGCCAGGTGCAGGGACTGGTGCTGAGAGAAGGGATGGCGCTGGTGGTGGTGGGCTCGGTGCTCGGCGTCAGCGGCGCGTTTGCCCTGGCGCGCGTCTTTTCCGCTTACAGCGACGTGTTGGCGCGGACCTTCGGCCAACGCGACAGCAATCCATTGCTGATTGTCGGAGCGCCACTCGTACTGGCCGCCTTGGCGATGCTGGCGTGTTACCTGCCGGCGAGGCGGGCAACTAAGATCGACCCCGTCTCCGCCCTTCGCGAAGAGTGAGCCGATTCGGAGCCGCGAACGTAAGAGAGCGATTGCCCATGGCCGACACGAGACTGGAGTTCGTGAGACTCGAACACGGACATGGCATCGCCCTGCTCACCAACGACATACTGGATGGCCGCCGAAACGTGCTGTGGTCCCCATAGCCATCGGGTGCTGCCGTGGCGCGCCCATCGCTTGCGGTCCGGTTCCTCCAGCCGCATGCGATTCAGACGGCGGCTGGCATAGGTCTTGAATTCGTGCATGACCCGCTCCGGCGGAACCTCCGCCTCCACCACAGTGTGCACGTCCCTGCTGCGCACATGGGCCGCCAGCAGACTCCAGCCACGCCGCACACACACCTCCTGAATCGCTTCCAAGACGGCGTCGCGACGGATCTGGTCCAGATCGTAAGGCAGTTGATCCATACGTTCCCGCCGCGCACGGAATCCACTTCCAGGATCGGGGTTCCGGGCACATTGTGCTCGTGGTCGACGGAGCCCGATTCGCTGCCGTGCAGGTGGCATCCGTAGCGGACGAAGGTGATCAGGTAAATCACGGACCAATTCTATCGCTCTCTTACGTTCGCGGCTCGGATCTACCGCTCTCGTTCGCGGCCCTACCGCTCTCTAACGTTCGCGGCTCCGTTTGACATACTCCTGCGCTTCAATTGGGCAAATCTCAGCCCGCTTGTCTCAACCGACCAAAGGTTCTATGCTGAGGTTCAATATGCTCCGCAAACTCGCCACACTCTCGCTCGTCGTAGCCTCTGCCGCTTCAGCCGCGTTCGCGCAGGCCAAGCCGATTCCGCAACTGGTCAAGAATGGCGCCAAGTTTACCTTCCTGGTCGATGGAAAGCCTTTTCTGATGCTCGGGGGACAAGTCGACAATCGTGTCTTCGTACCCGATGAGATGGCTAAACTGCTGCCCGGCTTCCAGTCGTACCACGCCAACACGGTCGAGTTCCCAGTGCCGTGGAAGCTCATCGAACCCAAAGAGGGGCAATTCGAATTCACGGCGTTCGACCAGATTGTCCGCGACATTCGCGCCCACGGTCTCAGGGCCATCCCGCTGTGGTTCGGCACGTGGAAGGGCGACGAAACCACCTATCTGCCCGACTGGATCACGTCCGATCCGGCGCGTTTTCCCACGGCGCTCGATGCCGGCGGAAAAGCGTCCAAATCGCTTTCGCCGCATGGGACGGCCACCCTCGATGCCGACCGCAAGGCCTTCGGCGCCTTGATGAAGCATCTGCGCGAGATCGACGAGAACGCTCGGACCGTGATCCTGGTGCAGGTGGAGAACGAGCCCGGCATCGTGGGGCCCGCGCGCGATCACTCCGAGGCAGCCAACAAGCTGTTCAACGGGCCGGTTCCGACGGAGTTCGCGACCGCCCTCAAGAAGAAGCCCGGCACCTGGGTACAGGTCTTCGGCCGCCAGTTCGCGGAAGAGGCTTTCACCACCTATTACATGGCCACGTATATCAACGCGGTCGCGCAGGCCGGGAAGGATGCCTACCCGCTGCCCATGTATGAGAACGTATGGATGGGCGGGGCTGGCACCAACGACCGGTTCTACGATTTCGACCGCCCCGGGGACAGCTACCCCAGCGGCGGCGGCCAATCGCACACGCTGACGCTGTGGAAGGCCGCGGCTCCGGCCATCGACATCATCGCACCCGATATCTACCACCGCTCCGCCGTTATCTATCGGACGATCCTGTCGCGATATGCCCGCCGCGACAACCCGCTGCTGATTGTCGAGACCAGACGAGGCCTCGAGATCGCGCGGTATTGCTTTATGGCCATCGGCGAGTACTCGGCGCTCGGGTTTGCGCAATTCGGAACGGGGATCAAGGGGTACGGCGCCACCGCCGACGGCGAGTTCGGCCCGCAGTTTGCCGACGTGGCGGCGGATTTCCGTCTGTTGGGGAACGCGGCTCCCGTCATACTGGACCTCGAAGGGACGAAGAAGCTGC
>Ga0265316_10004165_pt1 | contig 14453 bp, 8 predicted proteins | sample 4522metaG_FD_202092 | JGI IMG/M metagenome (GOLD analysis project Ga0265316, IMG submission 202092) | Rhizosphere microbial communities from Carex aquatilis grown in University of Washington, Seatle, WA, United States - 4-5-22 metaG | ecosystem: Host-associated > Plants > Roots > Rhizosphere >...
CGCTGACACCATCGCCGACGCTGGCGCTGACGCCATCGCCAGCGCCAACGCTGGCACTGAGGCGGGCGTTGAGGCGGGGGGCGCAACGACTCTCGGTCCCAGCACAGTCGCCGAGGTCTGCGCCGACTATTATCCGGCCTGGTCAGCAGTGATTGTTCCCAGTGAAAGCGACTGTAACGTCGTTGCCAACCAGTACGAAACGCTCGAATACAGTCCGAACAACTGGTCCAGTTGCTACATGGACGGCACGCCCGACCAGTCCTGCACGATGACGAAGGTCACACAGTTGGGTGGCGCATGTGGAAGTCCCGACAATTGGCGGCTGACAGCTTCTAGCACCGCGTTCTTTGGAGGCGGGTTTGGCTTTTGGAATTTTGCACAGAACTACAGCGGATGGGACGGTATCGGCATTTGGGCAAAGCTTGAACAGGGCCCGGCAATTTCGTTTCGACTGACGGTGCTGGATGGCAGCAGCGAGCCCGTCATCGATCCAACCACCGGCTACCCCAGCTGCTACTACGACTCTACTAGTGCTGGTCAAGACTGGGATCACGATGGCGTTGCCAATCTTAGTCCGCCACCGGAAAGCCTCAGATGCAAGGGCATTTGGACGGTGCCCATTGCGATCGATTCGCAGTGGCGCTTCCTGATGCTGCCGTGGTCAGTTTGGCAGACCTCTCCCGGAAACTTGACCAGTGCAATCGATCCCAAAACCTTGAACCAGCTGACAGTCCAATTTCCACCTTGCTCGGACTTTGCCTTGCAGCTTGGCTGGGTCGGGGCCTACCGGGCAAAGCCCTAACGGCGAGGAGTCGACCATGAGCAAACTTCATTTCTGCTTGGCGATGGCCAGCCTGTTTGGCGGATGCAGCCATGGATTGTCGGTCAGAACCCCGCACCCAGCCGATGGTGGGTCAGATGGTGGACCCGATGGTGTTTCGTTCGCAGCCGACGCAACCGGCGGTGGATCGGATCATTACGTTGCTTCGAGCGGTGCCGATGTTGGCTCGCCAAAGGATGCGCTTGGTGTCACCGGCAACGACACCGTGAACGTGAGTGACTTCGTGCGCCCGGATGGCGCCATTGTGCCGCCGATGCCTGAAATGGACCCGGTGCAAATCGACAATCCCACGCGTAGTCGACTTATACAGCTTGTGGTCGGGGCCAGCGTTCTGGCCCTGTTCGAGGACGGCTCGGTTTACTCGTGGATGTACACCGCCAACGACAAGCTCGAACTCGAACAGGGCTACGCAATGAAGCTCACGGGCCTCGACGGCACTGTCCAGCTCGACGTCTCGACGGTGCTCGCTGAAACAGGCACGGTCGGCTATTGGAACTACGGTCCCAACTACGCGAACGTCGTGGTGCAACAGATCCCTGGCATCGACAGGGCCATTTCCTTGTCGCAGACCTGCGCGCTCATCGCCGACGGCAGCGTGTGGTGCTGGGGCGAACCACCCTACAACGCAGAAATCCCCATTCCACCGGAGTACGCAGGTGTCAAAATGGCTGTGCCGCTGGCCGTTGAGATCGCCAGCAATTTGCACAGCCGCTGCACGCTCGTTCGCGACGGAGCCGGTGCCGTCACACGCTTCCGCCCGGCCCTGATTGGGACGACGTTACAGGCGGTCGAAGTCTCTACGCTCACGCTGCCCTCGGCCGCCCATCAACTGTTCGACGGCTGTGCAATTCCCGAGAGTGGTTCGCCCAAGTGCCTATGGGCGGGCGTGATAGGCCAAGCCAATGTAACTGCGACATGCTCCGAGGCACAGGAGTACGAGATTGTCGCATCGGGCTCCGAGCACCTCACCTTGGCGAGCCTCGGCGGAAATCTTCGCGGCTGTGCGTTGGGCGACTCCGGCCAAGTCTACGTGACGCTTGCCAAACCCGACCCAGCATCGAAAACCATCACCATGGATCCATTGCCGGGCGTCTCGAATGCCGTGCTCGTCCGAGCCGGAGAATACGTCTCTTGCGCCGTCGAACCTCCGAACATTGTCTGTTGGGGGCACGAGGGTTCAAACGCGTTCGAGCCCATGCCGGTGCAGTTCCCCCTGTACTGACAGCTCCGTCGTCGGTCACTTCGGTGCGGGCAACGATCCCGCCACTTCCTCCTTGCAGGCCTCGATGGCCTTCGGGCTAGTGACGTGCTCGAACTCGCGCGTCTTGTTGCCGCGAAGGTCGCTCTCGTAACCCTTGATCGTGAACCACCCCGTCGGTGACATTGTCCCGCCGGCGCGGCGTTCAATGAGATACTGACGGCCGGCCCTCATCGGCAAGGCGAACGTCCATCGCGGCTGGATTTCGGCAGAGCGGTATCTTCCCCCGGGCGGCGTTGGCGTGCTGATGACGTGGCAGCCGGGCAAGAGCTCGAAGTACCCGCCGAGCGACGAGACGTCCTTGTCATCCACGAACTGCGCACCAGTGTCACTGGCAACGACGTAGCCGAGTGTGAGGGTGGAAACCTGCCCGGGACCGAGGGACGGCGACGTGGGTGGATAGAGCCGATAGGGGCGCACGCCCGCGCCCGCGAGGCAGCCGGCGGCCGATAGGGCAAAGGTCATCGTGAAAACGAATTGGCTATTCCGCATCTGCCAATCATGTTCTGCGCGTCGACGATGGACACATCTTTCTTTGCGAGGCCGTCCTGGGATGGTGAGGGATGTCACCTGCCGAAGCCCGCAGCGCGCCGGACTGCTCTTTGCGCCGCCGTAAACTTATCGCTTGCTCGTGCCCTTGCGCTCTATCGTTATCCATCACCTTAGCGCTGGCAAAGATTTTGCTGCTTCCTCTTTGCAGGCCTCGGCATCTTTCGCGCTCGCAACTCGCGCGAACTCGCGCGTCTTGTGGCCGCCAAGATCCGTTTCGTGGGCTCTGATCGTGAGAGGTACCGTCCGCGCCGTCGGCATGATGACATCAATCTGATACTGATGGCCCGCACTCATCGGCAAGGCGAACGTCCATCGCCCCGTGGTCAGGGTGCCAACGGAACGGGCCGCGGGGAACGGCGCGGCCATGTGCGACGGAGTGCCGATGATGTGGCAACCAGGCAAGAGTTCGAGGTATCCGCTGAGCTCCGAGACATCCCTGTCGTCCACGAATTGCACGTAGCCGGTGAGTGTGGAAACCCGATCCGGAGCGAGCGGCTGCGACGGGGGTGGATAGAGCCGGTCGGGTCGTGGGCCGGGGCCCGACAAGCAGGCGGAAGCCGAAAGGGCAAGGGTCATCATGAAGACCAGGGCGTGCTTCTGCATGGCGCGATTATGCTCGGGGGGCCGGTCACAAACATACCTTTTTGTTCGAGGCCGTTTTCCAGGGCTGTCCTATGATGGCAACTCTCTTGAGGTGACCCCATGATCCTGCGTACGACCTTGATCCTTTTATTTTCGTGCTTGCTGCAACCCATGGCCTGGGCACGGGCCGAGTCTGTCCGGAACGGCGCGGTGGTGAAGGTGCAGGACCTGAACGTCCAGGTCCAGTTCTACGGCGACAGCACCGTGCGGGTGCTCAAGTGGCTGCCCCAGGGATCTCCGGCGAAGAAGAGCCTGGTGGTGATCCAGAACAAGCTGCCGAAGCTCAAACTGGAATCCAAAGAAACGTCTTCGGTGCTCTCGCTCAGTTCGAAAGCCATGACGGTGCAGATCTCGAAACAGGATGGCAGCGTCGCCTTCCTCCGTGCTTCCGGTGAAATCCTGCTCAAGGAGAATGGAAAGGCCGCTCTCGCTCCGGTTGAATTCAGCGGCGACAAGGGCTTCAGCCTTCTGCAACGATTCACGCTCACCGCCGCGGAAGGCATCTACGGCCTTGGACAACACCAGGATGGACATATGAACTACCGGGGTCGCTCGGTGACCCTGGTGCAGGCCAATACGCAGGCCTCCACGCCCTTCCTGGTCTCAACCCAAGGCTACGGCCTCTTGTGGGACAACACCTCCAAGACCATCTTCAAGGACGCGCCCGAGGGGCTGACTATCACCTCCGACATCGGTGACAACATCGACTACTACGTGATCCAGGGCGACAACATCGATGGCGCCATCGCGGGCTACCGCAATCTCACGGGCGCCGCGCCCATGTACGGCAAATGGGCCTATGGCTACTGGCAAAGCAAAGAGCACTACCACACCCAGGACGAGGTGGTGGCGGTGGCGAAGGAATACCGCAAGCGCGGCATCCCCATCGACAACATCATCCAGGACTGGAACTACTGGGGCACCATGCAGAACTGGAGCGGCATGATCTGGGATCCCGTGCGCTATCCCAAGCCGGCCGAGATGATGAAGACGCTCCACCATCTCAACTTCCATCTCGCCATCTCGATTTGGGGCGGGCTGGGGCAGGACAGCGAGCTCTACAAAGAGATGGACAGGAACGGTTTTCTGTTCAAGCCCACGGGCTGGGCCGGTTTCAAGTTCTATGACGCCTTCAATCCGGCCGCCAACGACCTCTACTGGAAGTATTTGAAGACGGGGCTCTATTCCAAGGGTATTGATGGCTGGTGGCTGGATTCCACAGAGCCGGACATCATCAATGCCCTCAGCAAGGAATCCTCCGAGTACGAAATGAAACGGGTGGAGAACAATCATTTGGGCTCGTGGGCGCGGTACCTCAACGCCTACCCGCTCATGATCACTGGCGCACTCTACGACCATCTTCGCAGGGAGAATGATCGCCAGCGCGTCTACATCTTGACCCGATCCACGTTTGCGGGACAGCAGCGCAGCGCCGCCACCACGTGGTCCGGCGATATCGGCGCGAGTTGGGAAATCTACCGCAAACAGATTTCCGCGGGAATTAACCACTCGATGGCAGGGATCCCGTATTGGACCTTCGATATTGGCGCCTTCGTTCTGGGCAGCTATGGCGGCGTCTTCGATCGCGGTATCAAAGAACCCGCCTACCAAGAACTTTACACGCGCATGTTCCAGCTCGGGGCGTTCAGTCCCATCTTTCGCGCCCACGGCTCCGAGGGCCCGCGCGAGATCTGGGAGTTCGGTGAATTCTCCAATGCGATCGTGAAGGCCGACCAGTGGCGCTACCGCCTCTTGCCGTACATCTACTCGCAGGCCTGGCAAGTGACGAGCGAAGGGCAATCGATCATGCGCGGCCTGCCCATGGATTTTCCGAAGGATTCGAAGACCTTCGGCATCGACGACCAGTTCTTGTTCGGTCCTTCCATCATGGTTTGCCCGGTGACGGAGTACATGGTGCACCGGCCGCCCGAGGCTACAGTGCTGGTTCCCACGGCCAATCTTCGCACCAAGGATGGCAAGCCAGGCGTCACGGTCACCTACAGCAAGGATGTGGACCACAAAGTTCCATCGCTGGTGCGGGTAGAGCCGCAGATCGACCTCATGTGGTACACGGGCCGTCCCAACTACGCGACGGAGAGCACATTCTCGATCCGCTGGGAAGGCAAACTGGTGCCCACCCAGTCCGGTCCGCACCAGCTTCACGTCAAGAGCTTTGGCGCCCGGCGTTTGCTCCTTGATGGTAACCCATTGCCTTTTCTCTTCGACGATACCCTGGAGCGCTACACGCATCCGCTCCAATTGGAGGCCGGGCGCTCCTACGATCTCGTGATGGAGATCGAAAACCCCACGCCTGGGGCAGTCAAGGGTCAACTCTACTGGAGGACGCCGGATCTCTACGCCAAAGAGAAGGTGGTGGAAAAGCGGCCCCAGACGCGCAAGGTTTACCTTCCTGCGGGCGCCTCGTGGCTCGATTTCTGGACCGGCAAGACGATGCCCGGCGGCATCACCATCGCGGCCGATGCGCCCATCGACAGGATTCCGCTACTGATCAAGGCCGGCTCTATCTTGCCCCTGGGGCCAACCATTCAGTACGCCGGCGAGAAGCCCGCCGATCCCATCGAGCTGCGCATTTACCCGGGCGCCGATGGCCAGTTCGTTCTCTATGAGGACGAGGGCGACAATTACGACTACGAAAAGGGCGTCTACGCGACCATCGCCTTCCAGTGGGACAACGGCAAGCGGCAGCTCACCATCCAAGATCGCAAGGGCGGTTTCCCCGGCATGCTCAAGCAGCGCAGCTTTCACATCGTCGTCGTGGGCGAAGGGCGTGGCACCGGAACGGATCTCACGCCGAAGCCCGACCAAGTGATTTCCTACGATGGCAGTCAGAAGATTGTGAAGTTCTAGCCGGGCGCACCTCGCCAGTTCTCGATGGCCAGTTCTCGATGGGCTGGCATTCCTAGTTCAATATCAGTACGCTTCCGAGCCTCATGCGCAGATGGCTCCTTTCGACGACGGGACTACTTGCTTTCGTGCTGGCTTGTCCTCGTGTGGCCCATGCTCAAGCCGAAGAGCTTCCACCGGCTTCTGTTGACAACCTGCCCGCGCTCGCGGCTCCTCAAGCGCCCGCGTCGCCTGTCTCAGCGCCGGTCACGCCTGGTCCTGCACCGAGTCCGCTGGTTGCGCCTTCAGCCGCTGTCGCGCGCCGCCACGGTTGGGTGTTTATTCCTTATTTCGGTTTCAATCTACCCGCGGCGGCTACCGCCAAGAGCTACTCCGCTGGTTTTCGCATGGGCGGCCTCGCGGGTTGGTCTCTGACGCAGCGATTTTCCGTCAACGGCGAATTCACCCTGGACTTCATGGATGGCGACACGGATTCCAGCATACTCAAACCTCACGAGCACTACCTCGATTTCGTCCTCAGCCCTCTCTTTCACTTCCGGTCCAGTGCAATCGTGGTCGGACCGAAGCTCGGTTGGTTCACGAACAGCCGTTCATTCTCGGACTCGGACTTGCAGGAACACAATGGCCAGGGCTTTCTATTCGGCGTCAACGCGGGTGGGTTCGTTCTCTTCGGCAAGCTGGCGATTGGCCTGCTGGCCAGCGGTACCTTTCGCCATTTCACAACCGTGGGCTGCGGCCCCTATACGTGCGCCGGCGATTACGGCCTTGTGACGGTGCTTAGCCTTTCGGTCGCGGCGCTCTTTTAGGCATCTTGCGCAGGTACGATGCGGACTCGCTGGCGTGCGAGCGCGCACCGAGCGGACGGAGCACTCACGGTCCGCGCGCGGCTCGTTGCTCTAGCTCGTCGTAGAATGATTTCAGGACGGCGAACGCCTTCTTCTTGGTGCCGTTCTGGCCGATCAGGCCCTTGCGATTCCAACCGTCTTGAACATTGGGAAGCACCCGGCGCGGGGAGCGGAAGTCGGCGAGGATCCACGGCGTCATGCCTCGCAAGGACGGGATCTTCCGCAGCATCGCGATCGTCTGACGATAGAGATCTTCCTGGTATTCCTCGGAGAAGCGCGTGAGCGAGTCGGCGTGAAAGCCTTGCAGCGCATCCCCGCCGAACTCGCTGATGACGACTGGTTTCGGATACTTGATCGACCACGAGATGCGCGCCGTTTTGTTCGGCAGCCCGTCGTACCAGCCGATGTATTGGTTGAAGCTCATGAGGTCGGTGAGCTCGCCGAAGGGATCGTCCACGATGCGCACGTCGGCGTTCTGCTTGTCGCCGTGGACTTCCATGGCCGCCGAGATCAGCCGCGTTCCGTCCAGCGACCGCGCGGTGTCCACCAGCGTTTTCAGGAAGTGCGTGCGCTCGGCTTTGACCGGTGTTTCATTGGCCACGGACCAGACAATCACACTGGCGCGGTTCTGATCGCGCGCGATGAGCTCGGTCAACTGGGCCTGCGCGAGGTGCAAGGTGTCCACACTCTCCCACTGGATATTCCAATAGACCGGAATCTCCTCCCACACCATCAGGCCCAGCTCGTCGGCCACCCGGGCCATGTGCTCGTTGTGCGGGTAGTGGGCCAAGCGGACGAAGTTGGCGTTCAGTTCCTTGGCCCAGCCGAGCAGCATGCGTGCGTCTTCTACGGAATATGCCCGCCCGCCGCGCATCGGGTTCTCCTCGTGAATGCAGATGCCGCGCAGGAACACCGGTTTGTCGTTGAGCAGGATGTCCGTGCCGGCTGTCTTGATAGTGCGAAAGCCGACGCGGTCGGCGACATGGTCGGTCTCGCTGGCCAGCACCACGTCGTGCAGCGCCGGCCGCTCCGGCGACCACAGCGGGATCTGCGCGACCGGAAATTCGATGCGCGCCACGCCGCTGGCGTTCGTGCGGGCCTCTGCTTTCAGGCCCAGCTCCGCCAGGGTCACGGTGACCTTCTGTTGCCTGCGTGGGCCATCCAGTCGCATCGTTGCCTCGATGCGGTCGTGCGTGCCGGCTTTCAGGCCGACGCGGTATTGCGCGATGAAAGTGCCTGGCGTCTCGACCAGCAGCACCTCGCGCGTGAGGCCTCCGTAGTTCCACCAGTCGGTGTTCATGGCCGGCACACCCTCAGGCCGGCGGCGGTTGTTGACCCGCACGACCAGCGAGTTGTCCTTGTTCCTGGCGAAACCGGTGATTTCGTAAACGAACGGAGTGAACCCGCCGGTGTGCCTGCCCAGCTTGCGGCCGTTCAGGTAGACATCGGCCTCGTAATTGGCCGCGCCGAAATACACGAACAAGCGATTGCCCGGCGCTGACTTCGGCGCGTCGAAGCGTCGCCGATACCAGATCGTGCCCTCGTAGTACAGCAGGCGATCGTTCTGTGAATTCCAGTCGCCAGGCACGGTGAGGGTAGGGCTGGCGTCGAAGCTGTACTCGACGAGCTCGGACTTGTTCTGCTGGCGGCGATCAAAAAAGAAGCCGGTGGTGGGTGTGGAGGCAGCATCTTGGGGATCGCCGCGATAGTCGAAGTACCCAACGTCGTACGGGTCGATGATGGTGTTCCACTTGCCGTTCAAGCTGATGTTATGACGGGCATACACGTTCGCCAGGGCAGGCTCGGCCGAAGCTGCCGATGCGAGTGACAGCAGCAGCGCGGGAACAACTGCCACCCATAGGCGCGGATGTGGGGCCAAAGATGCGCGTCTGCTGAGGTCGGGGTTCATGGCACCTCTACCTATACACCCACCGCTTGGCTAGGACGAAGTCCACCTGCGAAGGAAGGGGCTATGCACCGGCAATGTCCTCTGCGAAAGTACTCGCTATGAACTTGTTCTGTAACGCCCTCTGTGGGCTATGCCTGCTGGGCATTTTTGCTCTGCCTGTGTCCGCCGCCGAGAAGCCCAAGGCCGTCCCCTACACCTGGAAAAGCGTCCAGATCGTGGGCGGCGGGTTTGTGGATGGTTTCGTGTTCCACCCCACCGCCAAGGATGTCTTGTACGCCCGCACGGACATGGGCGGCGCCTATCGCAGAAATGCCAAGACCAAGCGCTGGGAGCCGATGCTCGACTGGATCCCCTACAAGGAACTGAATCTCATGGGCGTCGAGAGCATCGCCGTGGATCCCTCGGACCCGAGCAAAGTCTACCTGGCCTGCGGCACGTACACAGCTCCCGAGGTTCCCGACGGAGCGATCTTGCGATCGTCGGATCAGGGCCACACCTTCCAGCGCACCAACGTACCCATCAAGTTCGGCGGCAACGAGGCAGGTCGTGGCAATGGCGAGCGCATGGCCGTGGATCCCAACGATGGACGAATCCTATTTCTGGGCACGCGCCACCGCGGCCTGTGGAAAAGCACGGACGGCGCCGTAACCTGGAACAAGGTGGACAGCTTTCCCGCCGACGTCCTGAAGTTGTCGGCCGAGGAAGAGAAGTTGCCCGCCTGGAGCGGCGGCGGTCGCAGCAGCATCGTCTTTGTCGTCTTCGATCCGGCCAGCGGCTCAAAGGGCAAGGCCAGCCAGACGCTGCTGGCGGGCGTGTCGGTGATGGGCAAGCCCAGCCTCTACCGCAGCGACGACGGCGGCAAAGCCTGGAAGGCCGTTCCCGGACAGCCCACTCAGTACCGCCCCAACCACGCGGTGTTGGCCTCCGACGGGAATCTCTTCATCACCTACGGCACCGATCCCGGCCCCATGCAGATGATGGATGGCGGCGTCTGGAAACTCGATATCAAGAGCGGCGCCTGGACCGATATCACTCCGGACAAACCGGGCAAAGAGCGCAAGTTCGGCTACGCCGCTGTGGCCGTGGATGCGAAAGATCCCAAGGTCGTCATCGCCAGCTCGTTCTACCGGCCCAAAGGCGAGGAGATCTTCCGCAGCATCGACGGTGGCGCCACCTGGAAACCGGTTTTCGCAAGCGGCGGCGTTATGGACTACAGCTTGGCGCCGTACGTGCGCGATACGGAAATTCACTGGCTTTTCGACGTGGAAATTGACCCCGCGAATTCCAACCACGCCATGTTCACCACCGGCTATGGTGGTTGGGAAACGTACGACCTGACCAATCTCGATAAGGATCTGCCCACCCATTGGACCGTCATGAGCCCCGGCATTGAGGAGACCGTGGCCTTGGCACTGTACAGTCCGAGTAAGGGTGCCCATGTCATCACTGCCGTCGGCGACTACTCCGGTTTCGTCCACTGGAATCTCGACAAGCCTGCGCCCGACGGCAATCCCAAACCGCCCTTTCTTGGCAATACCCACGATGTCAGCGGCGGTGAATTGAATCCCAACACAATTGTGCGTATCGGCCGCCCGCGTCCAGGCAGCCTGAATCTGGGCTATTCGCTGGACGGTGGAAAGACCTGGCACGAGCCCGCCTCGGTGCCCGATGCCAAGGCCAAGGAAGGGTATATCGCTGTCTCCACCGATGGTGACACCTGGGTGTGGACGCCTCGCGAGCATGTTCCCTATGTCACCACGGACAAGGGCGCGAACTGGAAAGCTTGCGAGGGGTTGCCCAAGGACACGCGCGTGATCGCCGACCGTATGAACCCAAGGCGCTTCTATGGCATCGCTCTTTTCGACGGCAAGCTATTCGAAAGCGTAGACGGTGGATCGCACTTCACGGTGCGGCCTCTGGTGCTATCGGATGGCTTGCCCAAGCGAGGCGGCAATGGTGCCGACAACCGCAGCGATCGCGGCGACGATCGCGGTGGCCAAGATCGCCTCTACGCCACGCCGGGCCGCGAGGGAGATCTCTGGGTGGCTGCCTTCAATGGCCTGTACCACTCGGCACCCGAAAGATTCGATCGCGTGCCGGGCGTGGAAGAGATCCACGCCTTCGGCTTTGGCAAGGCAGCTCCCAAGGCCAAGGTCGCCGCCCTCTACCTGGTGGGCACGGTGCAAGGACAGCGCGGCTTCTTTCGCTCGACGGACGGCGCCGCCAGCTGGGTGCGCATCAACGACGATCAGCATCAGTGGGGCCTGGTTCTGCACATCACGGGAGATCCCAAGAAGTTCGGGCGTGTCTACGTGGGCACACACGGACGAGGCACGTTCTACGGGGACCCGGTCAGTAAGTAGGTAGTCGGCCGCAACAATCGTGTGACCTTTAGAGGTCGCAGACATCAAATGCGAAGTCGGCAGACTGCCGACGGCCACGACTCGACCGCTGCAACCGGGGGAATGCAACAACGCCCCCTCAAAGGACAATTGATGGGTTCTCTGAACGCGACGACACACGGGCGCTTTGGTCTCGGTGCAGCGATGCTAGTGATGTTCGCCTGCGGGACAAGCACGAATCCCTCGACCGGAAGTCGAGATGACGCCGCCACGGTTCCAACCGCTGGAGGTGCGGTAGGGGCGGGTGGGGGATCTGGTGGCGTGACTGGCGCCGGCGGACACGGCGGCAATTTGACTGGAATGGGCGGTGGGTTCGGCGGCAACTCGTTGGGACTGGGCGGCGGAGCCGGCGGCAATTTGGCAGTTGGTGGCGCATCAGGCAGCGACGCTGCCAGCGGAGGTGGCGGTGCGCCGGCCGGTGGCGGCCCGGCGGGCGATGCCAAAATGGGATCGGGTGGCAGCGCCGGTGGCAACTTGGCAGCTGGCGGTGCATCGGGCGGCGACGCTGCAGGCGGACTTGGCGGCGCGCCTCCTGACGGCGGTCTGGTGGGCGACGCCAAGAGTGGCGGAGGTGACGTGCACGCGCCAGAAGCAGGTGGTCAAGATGTCAGCGACGCGCCCGCCGGAGGCGAGGCGGGCGGTCCGTCTCCAGGTGTCGTTTCGGTAACTACGAATCGCTACGACAACCAGCGCTCTGGCAGCAACGGCAGTGAAGCGATCCTCAATACTTCGAACGTCAACCAAACCCAGTTTGGATTGTTGTACTCGTTCACTGTTGATGGTCAGGTTTATGCGCAACCGCTTTACTTGAGTAATCTCAAGTTCAACGACGGCACCACCAAGAATACCCTGTTCGTGGCGACAGAGCACAACACCGTCTACGCCTTCGACGCGGACGGCGCCAGCCTGACCCCGATTTGGTCGAAGAACCTGGGTCCTTCTGGATCGACCAGCGGTTTTGGTTGCTTGGACATGACGCCGGAAACAGGCATCACGTCGACACCGGTTATCGATAGCGCTGCTGGCATGATCTACGTTGTCTCCAAGGGAGTAGAAGGTGGAAATTGGGTCATGCGCCTGCATGCAATGGACATCAAAACCGGTCAGGAAGGGGCCGGCTCACCCATCCCCATTACTGCAACGGTCAATGGAACTGGTGACGGCAGCGCGGGCGGAAAGGTCACATTTAATCCCCAGACGCAACTCAACCGGCCGGGATTGCTGCTCGATCGCGGAACTCTCTACCTTGCCTTCGCGAGCCTTTGCGACTTTGGGCCCTATCACGGTTGGATTCTCGGCTATTCGTACGCCAACGGAGCCTTCACGCAGACGCATGTATTCAATATTTCTCCCAATGGCTCGGAAGGAGGAATATGGCAATCGGGCGTGGGCTTGTCCTCCGACGCGAGCGGCATCTACTTTGCGGCGGGCAACGGCTCCACCAATCCATTGTCCAATCCACCAGACGTTTCCGAATCCATCGCCCGTCTGAGTCTCACGGACCTGTCCATTCAGGACTTCTTTACCCCATCGGGTTATGCAGGGATGAACAGCGGGGACTCCGATCTGAGCAGTGGAGCCGTTCTTCTGCCCCACGGTCGTGTTTTTACAGGCACGAAGGGGGGCCGCATCTACCTGCTCGATAGTGCCAATTTGGGCAAATACAATGCCGGAGGCGACAAGAATTTGCAGACCTTGACGCCTCCCAACGGTGGTGTGTGGGGTGGCCCGGTCGACTATCAGGTTCCAGGCGGTGGAGCAGAGTGGGTGTATATCTGGCCGGTCAATTCACCGCTTCTCGGCTATCAGGTGGACCAGACTACTTACTTGCTGAAGACACCCCCGACACAACAGAACGTTGCCACCCCAGCCCATCCCGGCGGCATCCTGACGGTGTCTTCGAATGGAACGCCCGGCAGTGGAGTGCTCTGGGCATCCACGCCTCAGGCGGACTCCTGGCATGCGACCACGGCAGGCACGTTGTACGCATTCGATGCCTCGGACATCTCCAAGGTGCTGTGGACGAGCGAGCAAAACGCTGCTCGCGATGCGCTCGGCGACTTTGCCAAATTCACGCCTCCAACCGTCGTCAACGGCCGCGTCTTCACGGCAACATTCTCCAACGCGATTCGCGTCTACGGACTCTTGCACTGAGCTGCTGTAGTCCGTAGAACAAAACCCGTTACTACCTGAGCGTGAGTAGGCCGAGTTGCCAGGGGATTGCGTTGTAGCTGCTCGTATTCGCTGTGGGGTCGAACCCCTGATAGAGGTATTGAAGCCTTGAGCCGTCTATTGCCATCGTCTCGTCGTGACCGGCGCGTATCATTTCTCCGTGACTGATGTCATGGCTCCATGCCGTGCCCTCGAACGTGACATTCTGCCTGCCGGCGAAGGGAGACGCCGCGTTGTCGTGTAGGGGCAGCCAAGGACCTTCGAGACTATCCGACGTCCAGGAGCGAAAATAGCGCCGCCAATTCGAGGTTCGGTCGAAAGCTTCGATAAGGGCAAGGTACGTGTTCGTTCCGCCCATCTTATAGACATTGCAGGCCTCGAACAGTCGCCCTGCTTCCGAGTCCTCCATCACCACGGTTGGATCGCCAAATCCATACGGGAACTTCGCGATTGGCGTCTTGCTCTTGTACCAGCGACCTTTGTCATTGGAAAAGAACAGATGGCAGAACTGCGAGTCGCATATCACCCAGAAATCCAGCCATCCGCCATTCTGCTCGACAATCGCCGGGGTCTTGGCAAAGAGGGGCGCGGGCGGGGTCCACTTGGTAGGATCATCCGGTGCATCCGCGGTCGAGAACATCGGCGGTCCTGACTGAAAGACGAGATACCATTTCTTTTGCGGAGTGAAGTAGAACAACTGTGGCGCGGCTACGTAGGCTTTGAAGCCGGGCGTCTTATCCATGGTGTAGAAGGAGGCCTTGGACGCCTCGCTCCAATCGGCGAAAGACACGTAGACCATCCCGTAGATGCCACCGCGGGCGACCGAGGTTGCGTAGACGTGCCAGCGGTCGTTGTACCGAACTACGGTTGGGTCTTTGACGGCAATCAGGTCATGGGTAGCGTCAGCTACGGGAACAATAAGAGGGTTACTCGAGTTCCACGCAAAGCTGGCAGGTAGACCCGGCCC
>Ga0265316_10004167_pt1 | contig 14452 bp, 22 predicted proteins | sample 4522metaG_FD_202092 | JGI IMG/M metagenome (GOLD analysis project Ga0265316, IMG submission 202092) | Rhizosphere microbial communities from Carex aquatilis grown in University of Washington, Seatle, WA, United States - 4-5-22 metaG | ecosystem: Host-associated > Plants > Roots > Rhizosphere >...
TGGGGGATAAGATTGCGCAAAAACCAATTCATGTCATAATCGACAAGCAATAAGGCATTGCATGTTCCGTCCAAAGGGCGAGCTCCGAAGCTTCTTCTTATGCTTTGACAGAACTTAGAGAGCAACCAATATCTTTCCGCCTTCAACTTTTGTTTCATATGTTCGAATCGAGCATGTCTTCACATGGCTCATGAGCATACCTACGGTCTGCAAGAATCGCGCTATCCTGGGCGGAGGCACTTCCTTTCCGAAGTCGCGGGGAACAGGATTAGAAAGTGCCTCTCCGGTCGTGATATCGAACTGAGCGAAGTGCATCGGGCAGGTAAGGATTGTCCCATGGAGGGTGCCCAGCTCAAGAGGAGCGTTCATGTGGCCACAACGTTGTTCGATGGCATAGTAGTGTCCTTGGTTGTTGCAAATGACGATTTCCAGACCCCCTGCTTCCACGGCCTTCATCCCACCGGCGGCGATCTCATTCACCCTCATGGCTTCAACGAACTTCTTATCCAAGAGGCACTTCCGAGAATGGAATCTGGGGAAGCGCATCCGGATCGGTAACATCAGAATGGACGAAGAGACCACACCAACAGCGCTTCATAAGATCGAAATGCTTCCGATGGAACGGGATGCAAGGGCATACCACGGTCATGTCATGAGCGCGCTTCTTCGTAATCGGTTGACAGGGGCAGAATGGGATCCCGTGCTTCAGCTCGAGCTTTACCTCCTGCTCAAGGAGGAAATCGACCAATTCTTGATCGGGAGTGAACTTGTAGCCGAGAGCCTCGACCACCTTCTCGAAGAAGAAATGCAGGGCTTTTTTTCTGGACTCGACAGTCATGCTCTCACCTTGCAAGATCGAGAAGGCTCGCATAACGCTCTGGATTGTAGCCTTCGACGGCCTTGCCGTTGATCATCGCAAAAGGGAAGGCGGTTGCCTTGTGCTGATCCATCACTTGAATGATTTCACTCTGGGCCTGCTCATCTGCAAGGTCATAGTCAGTGTAATCAAACTGAATATTGTGCTCCGAGAAGAACTTCTTCGATTTTCTGCACCAGGGACAGGTCGATAGCGTGTACAAGGTGACCTTATTCATCCGATTCTCCTTTCAAGTTAGCCCGACGAGCAGTTTTCCGTTCTCAGTCCGAATTGGATAGGTTGATAGTCTCAGCTCAGCGGCGTCAAGAAACTCGCCTGTCTGGATATTAAAGCGCCAATCATGGCACGGGCAGGTGAGAATTGCCCCATCAAGAGTGCCGGAAGCAAGAGGGCATCCCATGTGAAAGCATTTGCCCTCGAATGCATAGACCTTTCCCATAAAGCGCGCCAGGACAATGTTGATACCAAGCGGGTACACGGCCGCCAGATTGCCTTCATGCATCTCACCGTCGTCCAGAACGGGTATCCAAACCTTTTCAGCCATCATACGCGGCGCCTCCTGTCGAATCCGGAGAGGCAGTCAAGGACTCGCCAAAGGCTGCCTTTATTGCATCGCGCCCGTTGCACTTGCCCTGGGAGCGCCTCGCGTCGAGAGCGGCTCCCAAAGCTCAGTTTTATTAGTCGAATTTCACAATCAATTTGTCGTCCACCTCGGCCACTCCGGGCGTAGACCAGGCTGCACGCAATGCTTCGTCCTTCTCTTCGTAGGAACGCACGCTCCCGCTGAGGGTAATCTTGTTGCCACGCGCATTGATCTTGATCTTCCCTGCGTCCAGCCTTGCATCCCGCTCGAATGCGCTTATGATTTTGCTGGTCACGTCCAGCTTTTGGACGAGAGGCTTCACAACGATCTCGTTTGAGATTCCCAGCACCCCTCTTTGATGATGCACAGCCTCTTCGGCGGCGTATCTTTCGAACTGCCAGTTGACCTCGCCCTCAAGGGTCACCCATCCGTTCTGCACCACTGCCTTCACGCAATCAAGTGGCACGTTTGCGTTCCAGGCGATTGCATTCGCGGCTGACCGTGCGATGTCCTCGTCCGTGGATTTGTTGTAATCGGGCAGGCGCACTTGAAGCTCGTCGGCAACTCCCTTTACACTGAAGACTCGGCTTGCGGCATTTCTTGCGGCAAGTTCTTCAGAATAGCTTTCAACCATACCGCTGAGAGTCACTACCCCATCTTTCGCGCTGACCCCAATCCCTGATGCCTTTACGCTAGGCTCCCATTGCAGCTCGGCCATGACATCGTCCTGCAACTCAGTATCGCTTTTCATTTCTTGTCCCCTTTCTTCCGTTTTTAGGCTCCCGCACGATCTGAAATCTGTTCTGACACATAGAGTGTGAATATCACGTTGAGTGCACGAGCAGTTCTGGTATGCTCAACCCACTTTCTGTTTGAGTGTAGGTGAGGTTCACTTCTATCCTTCGAGGGAGTCGACGCCGCTCTTCTCATGAAGCCGTCTCGATAGTCGCGATCACCGTTCCCTTTAGGTTCTCCTATTCCTCCTGTGACTTGATTCATGATCGCGATTCCTCCCTGGGGAAAGTCCGGTAATGGATGAACTGGTGCTTCAAAGGTGATTGTGCCTATGCGACCTGCTCGCCGACCCAGTATCCCTGACGGTCGTAATGGCGATGCAGCCTAGTCTCATAGTCGCGGCTTAGTAAGAGCTCCTTGGTATATTCTGGCGACTTCTTGATGACCTCTCGATGAAGGTTGACGAAAACTGTGGAATCGTTCCAACTGATACGCTCGATCCAGTTGGGCGAAACCAGGACCTTTTTCCCAGGCCACCAGTTTCGAGTAGCGACGACGAGATATCGGATTGCCCAAGTTCGGTCATCGATGATGAAGTCTTCAACGTGACCGATCTCGCCGTCAGCGGCCTCGATACTGTAGTTCTCTACTGCGTCTGTGCTTCGCAAATGGGCATCCCACGCTTTTCCACCTTCGGTGCGGTCTCGCCACATTTGGTGGTCACGCTCAACGTAAGGATAAGCGCCCCACATATAGGGGCCGCCCCAATACAGCGGCCAACCGTAGTACCCGTAGTAATCCTCTTCGAATTGTCGGGAGACGGGCTTGTCTGTTTCCGGGGATGGACTCCCCTCGATCTGCTTCTTAGTCAAATTGAGGGCGATGTCCTGCTTTTCCGTGCTTATGTCGCCTAATGCATATGGGGAGATCAACACTTCCTTACGGGTAAGCCAGCTTCCTGTGTTGGCGACCAGATAGCGAATTGCCCAGTGCTTGTCATCGAAATAGAACTGTTCAACCTTCCCTATTTCGCCGTCCCGGCTGTGCAGTTTGTAACCCTTCAGTGATTTTGCTTTGATTAGCATTGTTATGGTCCTTTCATCCTTTTGACTTCCGTTTTCGCTCGCCGCCGCGGCCCGGCTGAGTGCATGCCTGAGAGGCCAGAAGTCAGCCTTGCAGCAGAAAAGCGAGCGCGGCTTTTAGTGCTCTCCTAGCTCGTTGAAATCTCCGGCCTGGAGAGCACTGCCAAAGTGCGCTCCTTAGTAATCGAACTTGACTGTCAGTTTATTCTCCACAGCGGAAACCCCGGGTGTAGACCAGGCTGCAAACCCAGCTTCTTCCTTCTCGGTAAAGGAATGAACGCTTCCGCTGAGGGTAATCTTGTTTCCCCACGTATCGACCGTGATCTTCCCTGCGTCAATTCTTCCATTCCGTTCGAACGCGCTCTTGATCTTGTCAGTCACGTCGAGCTTTTGGACAGTCGGCTTTACGACGATGTCGTTTGATACTCCCATGAGACCCCTCAGATAATTCACGGCGTCCTTGGCCGCCAACTTTTCGTACTGCCAATTGACCTCACCACTCAGGGTGATCCAGCCGTCTTTCACCATCACCTTCACGGAATCCTTGGGGACGCTGACGTTCCAGGCGATTGCATTCGCAGCAGAGCGGGCAAGGTCCTCGTCATTCCACTTGTTCACGTCAGGCAGCCGAACGTTCAGCTCATCGGCAACCGCCCTTACGCCAAAGACGCGGCTGGCCGCGTTCCACGCAGAAAGCTCTTGAGAATAACTGTCGACGGATCCGGTCAGAGTGACGACTCCGTCCTGTACGCTGACGGCAATTCCTGACGCCTTGACGCTCGGCTCCCATTGTAGTTCCGCCGTCACGTCCTCTTTCAACATCGTATCGCTTTTCATTTCCCAGTCCTTTCGCCGCAATCGCGGCTTTTGCATGGTTCGAGCAGTGCATATCTCAGGTTTCGACGCTATCTCGTATTGTCGGAATTTACATGAAGCGTGCGGCGCGCACGGTTCGATAGCACACATATGGAAGGGCGTATGAATAAGGAATTACCACGTCGTTCGAGGGGGACTGCCCTCTCACCTTGCTTACGTGTGCTGCCGCACGGAGATGTCGACTTGTTTTTGTTACTCATATGTCAACCAGCCTTCAAAGGCTAAACACTCAACATGGTCGCCACGCCTGCAGGCTGTCGCTGCATCTGATTCATGGCAGATTGTTGTAGCCAGCGGAGCTCGTGTTTTGAGAACGCGGTCGAGCCGTAGCGAGCGATCAGGTTTGGAGCGTAAAGGAGAATTTCGATGTCAGCACACGTTCATCCGAATCATGAACACGCCCATGGAAAACAGTGTGGTCACGCGGCTGTAGAACATAATGGCCATGTTGATTACCTGCATGAAGGGCATCTTCATCATCCGACAAAGGGTGGGGCCGTCGAAGAGCATACAATTGAGGTAACTAATATCAACCCGACGGAATGCAGTGATGGCCATGCCTGCAAAGGGCATGATGTCAATCACGTCCACGGACCCCGCTGTGGTCATGAACCTGTCCCGCACGGCGACCATGTCGACTATCTGGTCAACGACCACCTGCACTACCCGCACAACGGCCATTGCGACACTCATGGCCCCATGAAAGTGGTTCAATAAAAGGAGGCCCAAATGGCAGTGAAAATCGCAAGAAAAATGTTTACTTAGCGCGACAGGAGGCGGTGCAAAGCGCTGAAAATGGAAAATGTCTTCGCACGAGGTTCAGCTATGACTTGGTGAGAATAGGAATGGAGGAGACAGTATGAGTGACTATCGAATGAAGGTCGCGCCGGACACAGTGGCCTATGCTGATGCGGAGAACCGCAAGCTGATTGTGGAGTTCGCAATCCCTGGAGCTCCTGCGGAAACTGTGGACGTCAAGATCCTGGAAGACAGTGTGCACCTGACGGCGCCGGCGAGGGACATAGACTTCGTTGCATCACTTGCTCTGGGTTGGCAGGTGAAACCCGACAAGGCTGAGGCAACCTACGAACACGGCCTGCTTCGAATCGAAGTGCCGTTCAAGGATCCGATGGAAGATGCCGTGAAGGTCGTCATCAAGACTGGCGAGGCGATCCCCAAGATCAAAAAGATTGCTTAGTATCCGAAAAGAGTTTTAGAGCGTCACGCATCTCATGGCGGCAGTTTCCCCGGTTGAAACCCAGGGAAGTTGCCGCACCTTGCTTTCATTGTCTTCTGAATGCCGGAGCATTCAGCCGTCGCTAGGCAGAGACTGGGTTGGCGCGGGTCGTTGGCACGCAGTCCCCCTACCAACAAGAGAAAGCCCAGTCTCTTGTTCGCTGCCGCACAGAAGGAAATCGGGATATTGCCTATTCATGTGAGATGTCCTTGACCAGCAGCATGGAGAAGGATCTCGCAATCTGCCGGTGCTTCATGTGATGGCTTTGGGAGACTGGCCTACTACAAGTGATCTCTACTGGGTGTGAAAAAAGCAGGTGCTGCGCGCTTTCGTCAGGGAAAAGAAGCAAAGGAGAAAGAGAATGGCAAGAGTCATCGGGATCGACCTGGGGACTTCAAACTCCGCCGCGGCGGTCATGGAGGGCGGGCGGCCGGTAATCATCCCCTCCGCTGAGGGCGCCGGGGTGTCTTCGGGTAAAGCGTTCCCCTCGTACGTCGCGTTCACAAAGGGTGGGGAGAGGCTGGTCGGAGAGCCTGCACGGCGGCAGGCGGCTATCAACCCGGATGGTACCATCTACGCTGCAAAGCGCAAGATGGGGACCGACTACAAGTTCAAGGTTTTCGGTAAAGAGTACAGCGCCCAGCAGATTTCCGCTTTCATACTGCAGAAGGTCAAGCAGGACGCCGAGGCGTATCTTGGAGAAACGGTAGAGGAGGTGGTGATCACCTGTCCCGCTTACTTCGACGACAACCAGAGAACCGCGACAAAGGACGCCGGGGAAATCGCGGGTCTCAAGGTCCTGAGAATCATCAATGAGCCTACGGCGGCGTGCCTCGCCTACGGCTTGGAGAAGGCGGGCAAGGAACTGAAGATCCTTGTTTTCGACTTCGGCGGCGGCACCCTGGACGTCACCATCATGGAGATGTGGAAGGAGGGGGGATTCAAGGTCGTGGCCACCAGTGGGGATACGCAACTGGGCGGGACAGACATGGACAACGCCTTCGTTGACTATATCGAAAAGGAGTTCATGCGCCAGACCGGCATCGATCTGAAAAAAGATACCATGGCCACGCAGCGGGTGCGCGAGGCCGCGGAGAAGGCGAAGGTGGAGCTTTCAAGCACCTTGTCCACGGACATCAACCTGCCGTTCATCACTGCCGACGCCACCGGACCTAAGCACCTCACAATGCCCGTGAACAGGGCGAAGCTGGAAGAGCTTATCGGGCCGATCGTCCAGCGGTGCCGTGGACCACTGGAGATCGCGATGAAAGACGCGAAGGCGGCGCTCGCCAAGGACGGGGTACAGTTCAACGAGAACGGCGCCGACATCGACAAGATCATCATGGTGGGAGGACCCACGCGCATGCCGCTCGTCGAGAAGTTCGTCGAGGACTATTTCGGCAAGAAGATCGAACGCGGCGTCGATCCGATGGAATGCGTCGCCATGGGGGCGGCAATCCAGGCGGCTATTATCAAGGGTGAAGTGAAGGACGTCCTTCTCCTGGATGTGACCCCGCTTTCACTGGGCATCGAAACTCTGGGCGGCGTGAGCACGAAGCTCATCGAGCGCAACACCACGATCCCCACTCGCAAGAGTGAGACATTCTCCACGGCGGCGGACGACCAGGCAGAGGTCACCATCAGGGTGCTCCAGGGAGAGCGGCCGATGGCCAACGACAACGTGGAACTGGGCAGGTTCAACCTGGTCGGCATCCCGCCGGCGCCGCGAGGCGTTCCGCAGGTGGAGGTGTCCTTCGATATCGACGCCGACGGCATCGTGAGCGTGGCGGCCAAGGACCTGGGAACGGGCAAACAGCAATCCATCAAGATCACCGCGCCCAAGAAGCTCTCCAAAGAAGAGATCGAGAAGATGGTGCGGCAAGCCGAGCAGTTCGCTTCGGATGATGCCAAGAAGAAGGAAGAGGTGGAGGCAATCAACCAGTCTGACACATTGGCATACTCCATCGAGAAATCCTTGAAGGACTATGGGGACAAAGTGAGCCAGGCCGAGCGGGCCGATATCGAGGCCAAGCTCAACGACCTGCGATCCGCCATCAAGGAGAAGAACCTGGACCGGATCAAAAAGGCGACAGACGAGTTGACCAAGGCGTCGCACAAGCTCGCGGAAGAGGTCTATAAGCAGTCGGCGGGCAGGCAGCAGGGAGCGGCCCAGCCCGGCAAGGGTGCAGGGCCGGGCGAAGAAGGATCGAGTTCTCCTGGCGGTGGCCGCAAAGAGGATGAGATTATTGATGCCGAGTTCAGGGAAGAGAAGAAAGCGATATAGAGCTCGCCCCGGCTTCGGCCGGGGCTTTTTCTAGTACACCATGTCATCGAAACGGGATTACTACGAGACGCTGGGCGTCAAGAAGGACGCGACTCACGAAGACCTCAAAAAGGCATACCGTGAGCTCGCGCTGCGCTATCACCCGGACCGGGTCCCGGCAGAGAAAAAAAAAGACGCGGAAAATACTTTCAAGGAGATTTCCGAGGCGTATGCCGTCCTTTCGGATCCGCAGAAACGCGCCCTGTACGATCAGCAGGGGCACTCGGGGATCGATCAGAAGTACGCATACGAGGACCTGTACAAGGGCGCGGATTTCAACACGATCTTTGAAGGGCTGGGAGACTATGGCCTCGGAGGTGGATATTTCGAAGACATCTTCGGCGACCTTGGAGTTGACCTTCTCGGTGCCAATCGCAGGCGACGACAGCAGGAGAGTGCAGGGCAGGGCGCCTCTCCCCGCGGTCGTGACCTGGAGGTAGCAGTTGCGGTGAGCCTCGAGGAGTCCTATCGCGGCACCGAGAAGATGATCGCTGTGCCTCGCTATGATACCTGCCCCGTCTGTAAGGGGACCGGAGCGAAACCCGGCACCGACATGAAGACCTGCCCTGAGTGCAGCGGATCGGGCAAGAAAGCAGTCTCCAACGGCATTTTCCAAATGGCGCAGATCTGCCCGCGGTGCCGTGGCGCCGGCAAGATTGCTGAGAATCCCTGTGACGAGTGCCATGAGGAAGGCAGAGTGAGAGTCACACGAACGCTCACCGTCACAATTCCGCCTGGCGTCGATACGGGGTCACACTTGAGAATGAAAGGCGAGGGAGAAGCGGGGACCGCCGGTCACGGCGATCTCTTTGTGATTGTCGAAATGCTTCCGCACCGTACATTCGAGCGGAAGGGCTCCGACCTTCTTGTCGAGATCACGGTGAGCCTGTCCAAGGCGATCCTCGGCACGGAGGTCCGCGTGCCGACCATGGACGGGGGAGTGATGATGAAGATCCCTGCCGGCACCCAGAGCGAGACCACGCTCCGTCTTCGGGGCAAAGGGATGCCCGAGCTGCGCAGGAGGGGTGTCGGGGATGAGTTGGTGAAGGTGCACGTACAGATGCCGCGCCACCTCACACCCCGCCAGCGCGAGCTCATGCAGGAGTTCGAGAAGAGCGCAGTCGGGTGAATGAGCTGCACTACTCTCTCGGCAGGCCATTGCACATTTCAGAGCTCTCGTTACCCACAATTTGTGCGCTGCCCGAACAGAAAGTATCCCCATTTTCTGCTTATTCATATCGGCAAGCAGGCTCTTAAAGGCCGGTTGCAGAGACTGCGTTCGGACTTGTAGCCCGTGGCAGTGACAATGCCATCGACTGCAACAATCTCCTTGTGCTGCTGGCTGTCCACAATTGCCGCGCCTTCGGAGGTCATTTGCTGCAGGAACCTGCCGGTCTTGACCGGCATGGAAGATTCCGGGTACGGCGTGAGGGCATGCTTGTCGTTGGAGGAGGCACGGGAATGATTGACAAAGCGGCGGAGTTTTGGAGAGCTTTCGAGAACGAGACAGGCAAGACAGTCGAGACACGCGGCGACCCCGCGAGCGGCCTCATTGACGGGCTAGAGAAGACTTGGCCCGCGCTGCGGGCACCGTCGTTCACTGAGGCTGAACAGATGGCCGTTCTGGGGCATGCACCTAAACAAGAGATTAGCTGATGGCCTTTTCCTTGGATGTTGTCGTCGAAGCTTGGAGGCACTCAGAGGTGTGCTGCGAATGCATGGACGAGGGGCACAAACATGTCAGTCGCTGCAACCAGCTGCTGGCTTGGACCTTGCACGGAGCGGAACTCGACGCAGGCTGGCAGGCGTGTCGGAAAATTCATTCGGGAAATGACGTTCTTGGGAACTGTGAAATCCGCTGCGCCAGATGCGTTTGATGTTGCGCGACTTTCGCCAATGAAGGCAACAGCCGTTCCTCTTTTCTTATAATATGTAGACGGCCCAAGTGAAGCAGGGGTGACGAGGCTTTGCCCGTGTGGTTCACATCCAGGGCCATGAGATGGCGCCTTTCGACGTCGTCACGAGGCGACACCGGGAGCTAGTTCGACAGAACCCATTCCTTTCCCGAGGGGCCGAAGCCGTCGCGCTATATCGCCACACTGGAGATCAATCGCAGTTACAACTGGAACCAGACCTATATGTCAACGGCGGACGAAAACTGCACATTTCTGGCGGGTGAAAATTGCACACCCAAACCCCGTGGTGATGAACTCAGTCTATGACGCTCGGGCCTCCTTTGCCTTCCTGCGTGAACGTGGCGGTGACTCTTCGGCACCTTGATGGAGGGCCTGCCAGAGTTCTGTGTGCTGGCGCATGCGATATGAATTGCCACGGATGTTGACGATGTGACAGTGGTGCAGGATGCGGTCGATGAGAGCTGCCGCCATCACTTCATCGCCAAGCACCTCGCCCCATTCCTCGAAGCCCTTGTTTGAGGTCATCACGGTGGAGGCGTGCTCGTAGCGGCGACTCATGAGCTGGAAGAACAGCACGGCCCCAGTCTGGCTCACGGGCAGGTAGCCGATCTCGTCGACGACCAACAGCGAAGGGGCACTGAGCACGGCCAGTCGACGCTTCAACGCTCCAGCGGCTCGGGCCTCTTCCAGCGAGGTCACCAAATCGGCAAGGGTCCCGTAGTAGACGCGGCGGCCACTCTGAGCAGCAGCGATGGCCAGGCCAATTGCGAGGTGAGTCTTGCCCACCCCGGGAGGTCCCAGTAGCACCACGTTTTCCCTGCGCTCCAAGAAGTGCAACTCGGCGAGGCTGTCGATCTGTTCGCGCTTTATCGAGGGCTGGAAGGAGAAGTCGAACTCCTCCAGGGTTTTCACTGCGGGCAGCCGCGAGGAGCGCATGGCCGCCTGCAACCGTCGATTGTTCCTGAGCCCGATCTGAGCCCCCAGGAGTTCCTGGATGGCCTCCGCAGCTGTGACCGACCCTCCATCGGCCTTGGAGAGAATCCCGTCCACCGCCTCAAGGGCTCCGGGCATCTTCAGGTCGGCCAGCATCCAGCGGATCTGCTCTCGACGAGAAGTAGCAACTGCTTTCATGCCCGCCCCCTGGCCAGCCGCGTGTAGACCTGCAAGGGGCGCTTTTGCACCTCCAGCCGCGGTGATACCGGCAATCGCGAGATCGGTGAGGGAGCCACGGAGAGCACCAGCGAGCGATATGGCCTGTTTGCCAAGGAATTCAAGGCCGTTCGCTCTGCAGTCTCAAAACGCTCTCTCGGCCTCTCACCTGTGGTTCCATGCACCCTCACGTTGGCAACCTGCTCAAGCCACTGCAGAGCCTGGACGTTGAGATCCTCGTCGTTGAGAAAACTGCGGCCGTAGAAGAAGTTCTCCCGCACGTAGCGGATAGGACGTTCCACCTTGCCTTTGGTCTTGGCCCGATAGGGGCGACATGCTCGGGCACGGAACCCCCAGTGGTTGGCGAAGCGCAGGAACTCCGCGTTTTCCACAAGAGCTCCTCCGCGCAAGCGCTCGTCGTTGACGATAACCGAACGCATCTGGTCGAAGAGCAGCTCCCGAGGAACGCCCTCAAAGTTGGCGAAGGATTGCTCAAGCCCATCGAACAACGTTTGCATGGTCTGGCGCGGGAAGAAGCGCAACCACAGAAGTCGTGAGTAGCCCAGTACTACCAGCAAGGCCCATCGGCGGCCCCACGGAAGGCGGAAGTGCGCGAAGTCTACCTGCGCCTGCAGACCCGGCGGCGTCTCAAAGCGGACCACAGGTTCATCGACTACCGGGCGAACCTGACGGACGTATTCCTTCAACTGAGTGTAGCCACCCATGTACCCCGCCGCCCGAATCTCCTCCTGCAGGCGCACCGCGCTCAGCAGCGGGAAGGCTTGCAACCGCGAGTCAATGATCGGGCGGTAGGGATCAATCTTGCGGGCCACGGCGGGTCGCTCCTTGTACCTTGCAACCTCCGCGTCCATGTCGCGCTCCAGTTGCCCCGTCTCTATCCAGTGGTACAGCGTCCGCCGACTGATGCCCAACTTTTGGGCCAAGGCGCTTTTCGTCCAGCCCTGCTCCAGGTACTCACGTAGCAGCACTCGCTTCTCCCTTCCGTACATCGTCGCCTCCACTTCGAAGGCGATCAGTGTGATCGAGAAGCGGCTGTCTGACCCCTCTTTCGCAGGTCGGATCAGCCGTGCTCAGGGGGATGGAGTGTGCAATTTTCGTCCGCCACATTTGTGCAATTTACGCCCGCCGCTAACACCTATATAGAGGCGACTGGCGAGTCGCGGGAGTCACGGGTATCTGGAGGACTGACAGAGGGAGATAGTAGCGGCAAGGTGACTCGAACTGTGGAGGCGGCGAGGAGCTCCGAAATGGGACCTCGCTGCTCAGCCCAACTATCAAAAACGCAAACGGCTCGACGATAGGTGTCGTTTGAAAGAGGGCGGAGGTGTCGCACTTTCAGAACCTCCGCTGGCTGGATGCCCCAGAGGCGTGCATGTTGTCGCGTGTCTTTGCTGAGCTCGGCGTGGTTGATCCCCGCGCACGCGTCCTCCATGCGACGGATTTGCGGTAGACAGATTGCAAATTGCCTATGCGTGAGCGCGTTCCTTATCAGGTCGGTGCAGTCGAAATCTGATGCCCAACGCTATCAGGAGAACACCAAATACGATTGCGTAGACACCCAATAGCCAAACTAGGCCCAGGATCCCGGCGCCGGGAAAAATCATCAAAAGGACGGCGAACACGATTGAGACGAAGCCGGTGAGAATCCACAACACCTCTCTCTCTATCTCCTTGCGAAGGCGGACAGCCCCGACGATCTCCAAGATGCCAGTTGTGAGGCTCCATGCTGCGATGTAAAAGAGAAGACCGATTGCGGTGACGCCGGGCGCGAAAAAGGTAATGACCCCGATACCTATCCCCATAAGCCCCTCGAGCAGCAGCAGCCAGCGGTCATCACGGGCTTTCCAGCCTCCAATGGCTTTGACCACTAGGAATATTCCGTCGGCGAAGGCGTAGATGCCAAAAGCGATGATAAGTGCATCGACCGTAATCGCAGGCCAAGCCCAGACCATGACTCCAAGTGCGATAGCGATGACTCCTCTAACAATGAAAGCCCACCAGTAGCGAGCTAACACCTCCAACATCCCGCGCCTCCCTTCTTCTCCACCTTGGCTCGATTTTATCAGAAAGGCGCGACAGCGCAAAGGGACTTCGAGACACCGGGACTTCGATTGATCAGCAGGCTGCTGACAAAGTTCCTGACCAGACAAGCGCACTCGAGGAGATTCTTGAGAGGACTAAGGGACTGGAAGAGACACAAATTATGGACATCGTTGAACACTTGGATAGGCTCGGCTTGGTCACCGCGAACGTCTCTGCGTTAAGGGGGGCTCGCAGGAGCGGGGATATGCGGCACCTTGTAACTCCGCTTGGGGGACGGTTCCTGACCTTCCTGGAGTAGACTTTCTGGCAGCCGGCCAGAAAGTCAGATTCTAATTTATCCTTCCCTCAGACGAAAGAGATGCGGGAATACTCGCGTGGCATCATATCGAAGAGAAGCACGAACAGGGCGGGCCGGGATTTCTTTTGTAAAATCGGGATCGGCTTTGCACCCAGTAGGCAGGGGGTTCGAACTCCTTGCCGCCCAATATGGAGTGATCGAGATTCCATGGAATCAGCCTGACAGCGGCCTTAACCATCGTCACTGGGCGGCATCGCAAGAATTTCGGGGTTATCTCCGTTAGGCTAAGGTTTTCTAGCCTTATTAGGGAATCGAACTTAAGGGTCATTTCCATGCTGCCTGTCAAAATGAAACAAAGGCAAAAGGTCCTGGAGTCTTGCTTCTGGCGCTCGCGTGGTACGCTCATTGGTACGCTTTTGGTTGACGTGTCTGACGGATAACGCCGCTTTTGGATACAGTTTCTGGCTTCGCTTGGGCTCAAGGATTATCTCTCCGGTGCGAGATGTACTCTCTACGGCCGAGAAGGCGTGACACCTATGACAAGCCGCGGAGTCAAGTAGCCATGACTGCAATACCCCCGGTCCTACGGGAAACATCCATACGCCCTCATTGGAGCCTGATCACCTTCAGCAGGGGGTGTCACAATCAAGTCGCGTGGCTTCCATGGCACATGTTATGCCCGGGCTCACCGCTGCTTTGGCGAAAACCGCGACGGTTCACGATATGGCTCACTTTTCGAGAGCACCCAGAATGTCGACTTTGCAAGATGTCGAGCCACTGCACCGAGGGCAATCGAGGATCCTTTGCCAGAGCGGATGCGCAAGTAAAGTCTCGAACCGCCGTGTACGGACCCGTATGCACGGTGGTGTGACAGGGAAAGCCTGTGAGGGCCTACCTATATCGATTAGCCCCAAAGCCTTTGACGATTCTATGGCAATAGGCTACGGCATATGCGCTTGACAAAGACTATGGTTCATGGTAGCTCATGGTAGCTCATGGTAGCTCATGGACTGCCGTGAATACGAGGACGAATAATCCTCATCCTTGAAACAGGGGCTTAGCCAGATGGTTCAAGATTCTGACGTATTTGGCATCCGCGAAGCTGCCGCCTTCCTCGGAGCCCACGAACAGACTGTACGCAAGCTCGCAAGGCGCGGCGCGATTCCCGCATTCAAGGTGGGAACAGACTGGCGGTTTCGCAGAAAGGCGCTCGCTCGCTGGTCCGAGGAACAACGACTGAGTGCCGAACCCGTATCTGTCAAGATTGCAGGCGACAAGATCGACGGCCGCCTGGACCGCGCAAGACGAAGCA
>Ga0265316_10004168_pt1 | contig 14450 bp, 14 predicted proteins | sample 4522metaG_FD_202092 | JGI IMG/M metagenome (GOLD analysis project Ga0265316, IMG submission 202092) | Rhizosphere microbial communities from Carex aquatilis grown in University of Washington, Seatle, WA, United States - 4-5-22 metaG | ecosystem: Host-associated > Plants > Roots > Rhizosphere >...
GCCGGAGCCGCAGTCTTGGGCTCGGACGACTCGGCCGGAGCCGCCGGTTGGGGCTGGGACTCCTCGGCCGGCGCTGCCTTGGGCTCAGAAGTCGTATCTTGGGCCAAGGCGCGGCCACCGGTCAGGGTCGACAGCAGCGTGGCCAGCGCGGCCACGGCAGGACGATTCACTTTCCACGACGGCGAAGAAACAGGCTTCCTAAAATCGAACATGCGGGACCTCCGGCCGAGTTGGATGCGATGTTTGGCCCACTGGTCGCGCGGATGCCAGAATATTTTCTTCGACGCTAGCGCCGCTCCCACCGTGCCTCGGCTGGTCCCTCACTACACTTCGTCGTCGGCAAAGGCCATGACGTCGCGGATACTATCGGCGCCGGTGACCAGCATGACCAGGCGGTCGAAGCCCATGGCCACACCGCTGGTGGGTGGCATGTCAGCCAAGGCCGCCAGTAACTTCTCGTCGATGGGATACACCGCCCTGCCCTGCTGGCGCCGCAGCTCGGCCTCTGCGACGAAACGCGCGCGCTGCTCGACCGGATCGCAAAGCTCGCCAAAGGCGTTGGCCAGTTCCAGCCCGCCGGCATAGAGCTCGAAGCGCTCCACGGTCAGGGGATCGTCCGGCTTGCGTCGCGCCAGCGCGGCCAGGGGCAACGGCCAATCGCAAACAAAGGTCGGCCGGTCGCGGCCCAGTTTCGGTTCTACACGATCGAGGAAGATCTGAAAAAAGGCATCGTCCCAGGTTGTGGCCGTGCCCAGGTTGCAACCGGCGCGCGTCGCAAGCACGCGTAGCTCAGCGACGCTCTCGTCGCCGCGCAGGCCAATCCCGGCGAAGCGCGAGAGCGCCTCGCGCACCGCCAGACGCTCGAACGGTGACTCAACCGCTAGCCTCTCGCGCTTGCCATCCCGGCCCCGGCGGGCCGGCACGTCGACCACCGGCCATCGATCAGCCGCGCGTGCCGCCACCTCGACGAGCGCCTCACAGTCGCGCGCGATCACCTCCAGGCTAGCGCCGGCTCGGTACCACTCGATCATGGTGAACTCTGGTTCGTGGTGGCTGCCCCGTTCGCCGCCGCGCCAGCAGCGACAGATCTGCACGATGCGCGGCAGGCCCGCTGCCACCAGCCGCTTCATGTGGTACTCGGGCGATGTGATGAGAAAGCGCTGGTCGCCTGCCGGAATGGCCTCCAGGTGAACTTCCTGTCCAGGCGAGGGAACGCGGGCCGGCGTCTCGACCTCGAGAAACCCCTGCCCTTCAAACCACGAACGGACGGCGCGCCGTATTTCCGCCCGCGCCTCCAGCCCTGCTCTTCTGATGGCGGGGTTCACCACTCGGCACCGCCTGCGTCGGAAAGGAAGTTAGCTATTCCACCACAGAGGGCACAAAGGTCACAGTGGCCGGATGAAAAGAAGGAATCCGGACTGAGCAGGACCCAACCCTTCCCTTTCCGACTCTGCGTCCTCTGTGCTCTCTGTGGTTAGACAGCTAGCCTCAGGCGCGGCCGACCCGCTCCAGGTACTCACCATTGCGGGTGTCGATCTTGATGGTATCGCCTTCGTTGATGAAAAGCGGCACCGCGATGGATGCCCCGGTTGAGATCTTGGCCGGCTTGGTCACGCCGGTGGCCGTGTCGCCCCGGAATCCGGGCTCGGTCGCCATGACCTTCTGTTCAATGAAATTGGGCAAGGTCACGCCCACCGCGCGTTCGTTGAAAAACAGCACCTCCACCACGATCTGCTCGGGCATCAGAAGAGCGTCGTCGCCGATGGTCTCGGAAGGGATGTGTACCTGGTCGTAGGTGCTGGTGTCCATAAACACGAAGCTGTCTGCTTCCTTGTACAGGTACTGCATGGTCTTGGTCTCGACGTTGGCCGATTCCATCTTTTCGCCGGATCGAACGTTGCGTTCAATGACCGCGCCCGAGAGCAAGTTCTTGAACTTGGTGCGCGTGAATGCCGCGCCTTTGCCCGGCTTGATGAACTGGAACTCGACCACGGTGTAGGGCACACCGTCCATCATGACCTTGAGCCCCTTGCGGATGTCGGAGGTGTCGTAAGTGGACATTGGACTGGCGGATTTAGCTTGGCCGCCCGGCCCCGTCAACAGCAGACTACATTTCAGCGATCGGGCACTGCGCATTGCGGGCGTGCAAAGCGCGCAGAGCAGCGCGGTTGGGCGGAGCTGGCCGCTCCTGCGCTTGCAACGCGGACAGATATAGAAGTGCCGCACGGCAGGCATCGCCGTGTCCCGCCAAAGCCTTCTCCAGCCACTTTGCCGCCTGCTTGTGGTCGTCATCGCGCGCGGCCAGAATTCCGAGGACAAAGGCCGCGACCGGACTGCCGCGTTCGGCCCGCCGTTCCAGTGTGGCCCGGTCATTCGCGGGCACGCCTCCCTCGCGGCCAAGTTCCATGTAGGTGCGCAGGTCAGCATCGATCTCGCTGGGTCCCGCCGGCACGTTTTTGATCGCCGCGGCCATGGCCGCACCCCCGCCCTGCAGGTATGACGCCCGCAAGGCCAGAAGCTGTCGTTCGGGCTGGGCGGGACGCTCAGCCGGCGGCGCCGCCCCTTCCGTCTGGCCGCGCCCGAGACGGATCGCCAGATTGGCCCAAGCCAGCGGCACAGCCTTGTCATCAGCCAGCTTGCGCGCACGCGCCAGCACCTCGTCCGCGGCATCAATCTCGCCCAGCGAGGCCAAGGAAAGCGCGGAATCGGCCAACACCCGCGCATCCTCGGAACTCTGACCCGCAGCCCGCGCCTTGCGTGCGGCGGTGGCCCGCTCGCCGTCAAGCCGCGCAGCTTGCGCCGATGCCAGCAAGCAGGCCACACGTCCGGCGCGCGAAATCCGGATCTCGCCGTGGCACGCCGCCTCGACGTGCTTGCTCCAACCGCTTTCTCCCAGGGCGCGCTCAGCGTCGAAGGCCACCAGCTGCACACGCAAGACCGTCTTGTTCTTGGCAAGAAAATCCCGCGCCACACGGCGCGCGGAGCTGGCATCTCCGCTGTCGAGCCGCTGCGCGGACCAATCAGCGACAACGGGAGCAAAATCGGGAGCCGCTTGCAGAGCCAGGTCCAAATCTCTCCCGGCCCCGGCATTGTCGCCAGATAGGACACGAACCCGCGCGGAGGCGAGCAACAACGCAGATGGTGGTTTTGTGGCAGCCCAAGCCAGGCCAACCTCCACGTGCTGCTTGGCCGTTTCGCGATCTCCTGCCGCCAGGGCAAGCAGCGCGCGCACGGCCTCGACCAGCGCCAGCCGCTGCGGATTTGGGCGGTCACCGGGCCGCAGCCGCCGCAGATCCTCCTCGGCGCTCTTCGCCCCAGCCACCCCGTGGTCGAGAGCCAAGAAAGCTTCGACCAGCGCCAGCCGCACCAGGGCATCAGCGTCCGGTTCTGCGCCAGCAAGAGCCGAGCGAGCCCGATCACGAACACGCATCAAGCGATCGAAAGATCCGGACGCCAGCGCACTGTCCAGCTCCTCGCGCGGCAGGAAGCCACGACGCTGCCCAGTCTTGTGGGCGCGATAGCCGAGGATGCCAAGTCCCGACAACAACACGAGCGCCGCAACTGCCGCCGGATACTTCCAGGACTTCGCGGCCGGCCTGGCCGAAGCCGGAGCAGCAGCTCCTTTGTCCTGGGTGCGGGCCGGCTCGTCGGGCAGCGCTGCGGGCTGGCCAGGCGGCGACACCGTGGGTGCCGTGGCTGCGACAGCCGGCGGCGTGGCCGGCGCAGCCTGCGGAGTGACGAGATCGGCCAGCGGCGTGAATGGCTCGACAAGGGGAGTGACGAACTCGTTGCGCGATGCGATCGAAGGCGGCTTCCGCTCCGGCTGCTGCGCGGCTGGTCTCTGGGCAGCGCCTGATTCGACCGGCCGAGCCTGGGGCATAGGCGTCGGCCGAGGCGTTCTCGAGTCCGAAGTGCGCAGGTCTGCGGCGTATTCGCTTATGATCCGTGCGCGGGTTTCGTCGCCCTTGCGATGCAACACTTCGCCCAGTCCACGAAAAGCCTCTCCGTTGTCAGGGTGCTGCTGGCAGACCTTCACCAGCACGCGCTGGGCCGTGCTCAGGTGGCCCTGCTCGAGCAGAGCGCGACCAAGCAGAAGGTCTTCGCTAATGTCGGGAACGTCAGGCGGCAATAGACGGCATACTACCGCAATTGGCGCGAGCTAGCTCTACAGGGGCGGCCTGACGGCCGTAACCGAAGCGGGCGAGGTGATTCATCTGGACAGCCATCCGCCGCCGAGAACGCAGAGGTGACAGGGGAGGCCGCAGAGTCGGACAAGACAGAATAATGTTCGGATGTTCCCAGCGAAGCTTTGCCGCTTGCCACGAAACGCGACGCTAGTAGTTCAGTGCCCTCTCCTCTCCCCTCGGTGTTCTCAACAGCGGGTGGTCATCGACGCGAACTCGGAACCCCGGCAGATTCCCCCCTAGCTCCCTAGCTCGAACGCATCGTGCAGGGCGCGCACAGCCAACTCGCTGTATTTGCCGTCGACTACGCAAGAAATCTTGATCTCCGACGTGGAGATCAGGTGGATATAGATGTTCTCCTTGGCCAGTGCCTCGAACATCTTAAGGGCCACACCCGCGTGCGAGCGCATGCCCACGCCCACGATTGACACCTTGGACAGATTCTCGACCGTGCGAATGTGGTCAGGCGGACAGAAATCGGCGCAGTGCTTGACCAGAATCTCGCGCGCCCGCTTGCTGTCGCCCTTGGATACCGTGAAGGTCAGATCGGTGCGCCCCTCGGCAGAAAGCGCCTGCACGATGGTGTCCACTCCCACGCCCGCATCGGCCAGGGGCCTGAACACCTTGGAATGAATGCCGGTCGCATCGGAGATGCCAACCATGGTGATCTTCGTTTCGTCCTTGGTGGCGGTCACGCCGGACACCAGGACGGCTTCCATCGCTTTTTCTTCAGGCACGACCCACGTCCCTTCGTTGTCGTTGAAACTCGATCGGACGTGAATCGGGACGGCGTACTTCATCCCGAACTCGACCGACCGGATCTGCAGAACCTTGGCGCCCAACGACGCCAGTTCCAGCATTTCCTCGTAGCTGATGCGATCAACCTTGCGCGCATTGGGCACCACGTTGGGGTCGGCGGTGTAGACGCCGTCGACGTCGGTGTAGATCTCGCAAACATCGGCCTTGAGCGCCGCTGCCACCGCCACCGCCGAGGTGTCCGAGCCACCGCGGCCCAGGGTGGTGATGTTGCCGGCGTCGTCCACGCCCTGAAAACCCGCAATCACCGCGATCTTGTTCTGGGCAAAGGCTTCTTCGATGGCCTGCCCTTCGACGTCGCGGATGCGCGCCCGGGCAAAGGCGCTGTCGGTCAGCACGCGGATCTGGTGACCGAGCAACGACACCGCCTTGCCACCCTCGGCATGAATGGCCAGGGCCAGCAATCCAACCGACACCTGCTCGCCGGTGGAAGCGATGACGTCCAGCTCGCGCTCGTCGGGCTCGATATGCATCTGCTGCGCGAGACCGAGCAGGCGGTTGGTCTCGCCCGACATGGCCGAGACAATGACAGCCACCTTATGGCCCTGGCGTTGCGTGGCCAGACAGCGACGCGCGACGTTCTTGATGCGCTCGACTGTGCCGACGGACGTGCCGCCGAATTTCTGTACGATGATCACTGCGAGGTCGAGTTATCGCTGATCCGCCAGGGCGAGGTCAATCCCGTGGCGGAGACACGCGATTTGTGGCGGTCCAGCAGGATCCATCGATGCGCCCCAGGACTTGCCTGAGCTTCCCCCAGGTGCGACCGGAACCCAGTGCAGCAAGAATTCAAACTGCCCGAGCGGTATCTGCCTGCCGCTCGGGACCACCGGAAAGAACGTGTGCACCACGAGCTGTGCCACCGTGTCGGATTGCCTTGCCGCACGGGGGGCTTGTCCTGGCGTCGGAGGATGGGGATGGGATGGGGCATTCGGAAAAGGTCGCGGCTGACGGGACACGCGGCAGTTGCTACTATTTCAGTGTGGCCCTCTACGACGAACTTCGCTCGGTGCTCAATGCACTTGACCAAGCGGGTGTAGACTACGCGCTGGTTGGTGGACTGGCCGTGGCGGTGTGGGGGGCGCCGCGGGCAACCAGGGACATCGATCTGTTGGTGCGAAGCGAGGCTCTGGCAGAGGCGATGAGCGCTGTGCGAGGACGCGGGTTCACCCTTCCAGCACTGCCCTTTGAGTTCAAGGACGGAAGCACCCTCCAGCGGGTCAACCGGGTGGACGAAGCCGGAAATCTCATGACCGTGGATTTCATGCTGGTCGATCGCAATCTAGAGTCCGCCTGGGCAAGCCGGACGCGCGTGCCGTTCGCCGATGGAGAGGTCACCGTGGTTTCGCGCGAGGCGCTCATGGCCATGAAGGCCCAGTCTGCGCGGCCGCAAGACCTGGCGGATATCCAGAATCTGAAAGAGGGTGACCGGTGATTGCAGACATGTCGCCCCAGGCTGTCGAGGGCCGTCTGCGCGAGGTCAGTCGCCTCGCCGGCTCTTGGTGTTCCGAGGCAAGGCTTGAAACCAAGGTAGATATGCGAGGTTCCGCGGTCGCTGCGCGACTGAAGGAAGCGTCCGATCTGCTCGATGTCTGTCGCGCACTTTCCCGAAATCGTCGTACAAGGGAGGAAGCGCGATGAAGACAGCTAGGGACATTCTGGCAGCCAAAGACCAGGCGATTTGCTCAATCCACCCAAAAGCCACGGTGTTCGACGCCCTCAAGTTGATGAGCGAGATGGTGATCGGCGCGGTGATGGTGCTCGACGAAACCGGCGCGGTGCGAGGGATATTGTCCGAACGTGACTACGCGCGAAAGATCTCGCTGCAGGGAAAGACGTCACGCGAAACCGCGGTGGCCGAGATCATGACTCCGGTCGAGCGCATGCACACGGTCAGCCCCACAAACACCCTGGAAGACTGCATGGTTCTGATGACGGCGAAGCACGTGCGCCACCTGCCGGTGTTCGATGATTCCCGCTTTCTGGGCGTGATCTCCATCGGCGACGTGGTCAAGGCCATCATCTCCGAAAAGCAAAGCCTCATCGATCAGTTGCACGACTACATCTCTGGGAAGTTCGGCTAGCAACTATTTCCCGACGTTGCCGAAAACCAGTCCATGAGGCTGGTCAACCAGACTGCGGTTCCGGCAACGGTCACGACCTCTGACTTCGAGGGCTCGACCCGGCGAATCGGCCTGTTGACTGCCAAGGCGACCTTCCACTTCGACGAGCAAGGACGCGTCGACCTGGAGACACAGGAGCCGTTCTCTCTGCTCGCGCAGGACGAAAAGACGCCGCTGGGAGATCTCCCGGCTGACTTGCAGCCGCGCGCCGATGCTTCGCTTGAAGTCATTCTGCTTGGGCATGCCCATGCCCCACGCAAACGTCCGGTGTCCGCACTGACCGTGGCCCTGACCGTGGGCCAGGTGCGCCGCGAGCTTCTCGTGTTTGGCGACCGATCCTGGGCCCCCAACCGCAAGATCGTCTCACCCCCGGCGCCCTTCACCAAAATGCCGCTCAGCTACAGCCGCGCCTTTGGCGGGACGGTTCCTATCAACCTGGACCAGGAGTCGGTCTTCGACTTGTCCGACACCTGCAACAAGCACGGCCTCGGGTTCGATGCGGAACGCATGGCCCGCGAACTGGGGGACCTTCTGCGGGCGCCGCGTGGCTATCCCTCGCTGCCAGCCGGATATGTGCGCCACCTGCCCAACCTGGAAGACCCGCGCGCGCCGATTGCCCGTTGGGAGGACGCGCCTTTGCCGATGTGCTGGGCCACGGTTCCCATTGATGTGCCGCTCTGGGCCGCCCGCCAGGCACGCGAGAACCCCAACCCGCCGTCCCCGCCGACGTCTGCCGAGATCAAGCGAGAAATACCATCAGTTGCCAACTATCGCGCCCACCCCGATTGGGTGATGCCCTTGCCTCTCACAGCGCCCAGGCTGCGGCTTGAAAACCTGCTGGCAGCAAATCCCGTGCTTGAGATTTCCGTGCCGGATTTTGGAATTGTGGCCGACTACACAATCAATGGACGAATTGGCAGGCGCAGCCTGATGCCGCACACACTGGTGCTGCTGCCGGATCAGTGGCGCTTCTATGTCGTGTATCGGCTGCCCTTCAACTTTCAGTTTCAAACGGGCGATGAGCGCGAATTCCGGTTGGGTATGGAGCCCAAGTGGTTTTCGGGAAGCGCGTGATGAGATGAGAGTCAAGGTCTCATTGATGGGCGATGTCTGCCTTCCTCGGCCGACAGGCATGACCGTTCACGATGGTGTTTCCCCTCCGCCGCCGATCTACCCACCTGGGTTCTTGCCATGCCTGGAGTCACCCACGCCCATGATGTGGCCCCCTGGGATGGCGCTGCAACAGAACAAACTGACCAAGACGGTATTTCACAAAGCGCAGTTCGTCGTCTTGGAAGGCCACGATTGCGGCTACGCAATCCCGCATATCACCATTCCGCCTGCCAACGTCAAGCTGCCGCTGATTATTGCCTTTTCGAAGCGAAAGGTGACGTTCTCCACGTCCAAAGTCAAAGCCGACGGTGCCCAGATCGGCTGCACTGAGCTCGCTGGCCCCCCTGTCCCGCTCGCCATGCTCTGCTGCGCGTCCCCGGTCTCGTTGCCAAACGGCTATCCGTCCTTCAATGGCCTTCACACAGTCAGCGTGGGACTCAGCAGTGGCGACTTTGTGGCTGGCCTCTTTGCCATCATTTGCGGCGTCCTCGGCAGTCTTATCTGCAGACTCGAGGGGTTCCAGGGTGGGCACACGGGTCTGGTCAAGGAACTGGTCGGCGCTGCCAATTGGAAAGAGTGGGGCTTGAAGACAGCCCTGGGATGCCTTTCCGGAGCAGCCAAGGTGGCGCTCACCGACGACGGAAAAGTTGTGCGCATTGAAATCGGATCAGGATTTGCGGGGCTGCGAATTGCATCGAAGCAGCTTCCCGAGGGTGGATCGAAGGTTGAGCGCGAGTATCAAGTAGGGTCCATACAGGTTGGCTTCGCCCATACCGACAATCCCAATGGGACAACCAGCGAGCAATCGACGTTGAGCGTGGGCTTCCCAGTAGGAACCGACAGCTCCCAAGTCACTGAGGCCCATGACGACAACGGCCGGCCGGCAAAGAAGACCACACAAAACACAACCGCCCTTGGGGCTGACGGCCAGGCCACATCCACGACCGTGAGCTGGGCGGCCTCGTCGTCGCCCGCAGGAAGCTGGGGTGCCCCGCTGTGACTCGCGTGCCGGTGCGTCCTCAGTACGACGCGGTAGTGGGTTTGGATCCACGGTCGCCGCTGGAGCCGGCGTTTGCCTTTGCTCTCGTCAAGCTGACCTATGAGATCAAGGGCACGACTGCAGTACTCACCCAGCCCGAACCGCTGCTCTTCGACCTGTGGTCCGACGAGGAGCTGCGGCCGCGTTTTCCGCCTGGTTCTGACTACTGGCTGGACAAGCGAAGCACCGATGTCGTCATCCGAGGCTCTGCCTTTGCGCCGGCTGGGCGGCCCACGCCTTCAATGTTCGTGTCGGCGCAGATTGGCCGCGCGGCCAAGCGCATCGCTGTGTTCGGCAAACGACTGGTCGACTGGAGCCATGGCCAGCCGCGTTTGAGCCGGCCCGAGCCCTTCACGGAGATGCCGCTGCTCTATCAGAACGCCTATGGCGGCCTCGACAATCGGGTTCCCATTCCGGCCCACCTTGAAAAGGACTATCTGCGGACCGTCGCGCTCGGGCTGCAGTTCGATCACCCCGGCCTGTATCCGCGTAATCCCGTGGGCAAGGGCTATCTCGTCGCGCCCGATCCCATCGACGGGGTCGAGTTGCCTAACCTGGAAGATCCCGCGGACCTGCTCACCGCCGAGCGGCTGATCACTCGCAAGCCTGAACTCTGGTACCGGCAGCCTTTGCCCTGGTGCTTTGATTGGACCGTCGGCCTGACTTTTCCGAGGTACTTGTTCGTGGGCGTCGATGCGTGGTTCCCTCCGCCCGACGACTCGGCATTGCCAGAGGCGCAACGAGACTTCATTCCCGCCGAACTGCGCCGCAAGCTTGCGCGGGACCCCGACCTGGCGGCCGGGTACCGGCAGGAGGCGTCGCTTGGCATGGTCGTGCGCACGCCGCTTTCGGGACAGCCTGTCGTTTTGACCGGCATGCATCCCGAAGAACCCACCATCACGTTCACGATCCCGCCCGCGCCCGCGATCGAGATTGAGGTTGAGGGCGAGCGAGCCGCGCCGCCGCCCTTGCTCAGCAATCTGGCGATCTTTCCGGCCGAGAAGAAGTTCACGGCTGTCTACTGTGCAAAGACCAAGGGACTTGCGCGGCTGTTCATTCCCGGAATCCACAACCATATTCCGCTCACCGTCCGCATCAACCGCGACACTCCCATCCGCTACCAATCGCCGCCTACCATTCGCGATCGGCTGCTTGCGGCCAGCGCTGCCTCGGACGGGAGCAGCAGCTAGCGTCGAGGAGCCCTGCCATGTCTTCCAAGAAAACAAGAAACGAAGTCAGCGGAATTGCTCTTCCTTGCCAAGAGAAAGGCTCGGTCTTCGACAGGCTGCTGGCAGCCGCGTCTCGGCCAGCGTGGCCCGAGGGTCACGTGATCGCCACCTGCACCGAAGACCGGCACCACACCCTGGCCGGCCGGGTCCGCGTACGCTGCGAAGATGCGCGCGGATGCGTTCATGAAAGCTGGGTGGCCACCTTGCGCGGTCTTTGCGTGCGCGTTTCCGATCGCGTGCTGGTGTTGAAGTTGCCCCACCAGCTCGACGCCATCGTCACGGGCGTGGTCGATGGTTTCAGCCACCGCCCTGAGGCGCCCAAACTGATCGCGCACGTCCTCGAGACGAAGAGTGACGAAGTCCTGCAGGTCAACGCCGAAAACGGCCAGCCCTTGTTGCACATCGCCCACAACCAGCAAGGCCCGGTGATTCGGCTGCTGCAAGCCGACACCAAGGTCGAGCTTCCTGGCAGACTCTGCATCACCGCCGACGCTATCGAGATGCGCGCCCGCGCCGGTGCCGTGTGCATCAACGCATCCGACGACGTGGAAATCGTGGGAGAGGCCATTCACCTGAACTAGGCGGGAAGTGGTAACCTTCAGGCGTGTCGTCTGAGATTCGGTCTCTGGCCGCCGGGACTGCTACCAGCGGGGATGTTGGCGATGCTCTGCTTTCGCATAGCCTCTTGCTAGGCGAGCGCCTTTACTTCTTTTCGCGACTCCGATTCCTGGCGGCCGCCGGCATTCTGACCGGCGGTCTCTTCGCCATTAACGTAGTGGGCATAGGGGGACTCAACCTCGGCGCTCTGGCCGGCACCGCCGTGTTTCTCGCCTTGTGCAATCTGGCTGTGTTCTTCACGGTGCGGCCCTATCGCCGGCCCGAACGCGCCGCCAGCGCAACCCGTCTCCTGATCTGGACCGCAAGCGCCACCATCCTGCTCGACTACCTTGTGCTGACCTTCACCATCTGGCTGGTGGGCGGCAGTCAGTCGCCGTTTCTGGCTTTTTATGTCCTGCACGCCATCTTCGCCTCTGTGATGCTGTCGCGCCGGGCGGCGTTTGCGCACGCGACAGTAGGATACGCGATGCTGGCTGCACTGGTGCTCGGGGAGTGGTTCGACTGGTTGCCCCGGCACCGTCCCCTGGGTGCGGTTTTCGGCGGGTCCGAGAACGACTTCCGTGTGGTGTGGACGCTGCTCTTCCTCTACGGCCTGCTGACGGCCGCGACCACCTACCTGGCCACCGGCCTGACCGCGCGGCTGCGCGACAGCGAGCGCCGTCTACGAACAGCGGTCGACAGCCTGGAACGACTGGCTGACCTGCGCCGTTCCTTCCTGCACGTGGTGGTTCACGATCTGCGCAGCCCGCTGGGGGCGGTGACCACACTGCTCGACAACTTGTCGAGCGAACTGGGCGGCCCGCTGACGGAACAGCAACGCCAGTGGGTTGCTCGCGCGGACCACCGACTGCGCGGGGGCCTGGAACTTCTGCGCGGACTGCAGGTTCTGGCCGATCTCGAAACTGAATCCCTAGCGAACCTGATGGTGGCCGTCGATCTACGGGCCATCGTGCAGGAAGTGGTCGAGGAATACGCCGACCTGGCCCAACAGCGCCGCCAGTCGCTCACCGCCGAGCTGCCCGACAGTCTGCCGCCCGTGCGTGGCATCGCGCGCCTTCTGCGCGAAGCGCTGGTCAACTATGTGACCAACGCCATTAAATACTCGGGCGACGGCCGCACCATCGTGGTTCGCGTGCGCGCCCAGGATGCCAGCCTGCGGGTCGAGGTTCAGGACGATGGCCCCGGCATTCCGCCCGAAAGACAGACTCACCTTTTCGAAGAATTTGTGCGTATCTCCAGAGGCAAAGGCGCGGAGGCGGGCACCGGTCTTGGCCTTTCCATCGTCCGCCGCATCGCCGAGGCTCACGCAGGCCAGGTTGGGGTGGAAAGCACGCCCGGCCAAGGAAGCTGTTTCTTCTTGACCCTGCCCGTCTTCAAGCCCACGGAAGAACACGACAGTACAGCGGGCAAAGCGTCGTGATATGGTTCACCCCGCCGGATGCGAGTCCTCATCGTTGTGCCTGCGCTGAATGAAGAAAGCGGCCTGCCACCGCTGCTGACCGAGCTGCGCGCCGTGGCCCAGCGAGACCGTTTCTCGGCGGACATCGTGGTCATCGACGATGCCTCGACCGACCAAACCGCCGAGGTCGCCCGCGAGCACGGCGCCCGCGTGGTGCGCCTGTGCCGCAACCTTGGCATTGGAGGCGCGGTGCAGACGGGATTGCGGCTGGCCTTGCGCGAAGACTTCGACTGTGCCGTGCAAATGGATGGGGATGGCCAGCATCCGCCTTCTGAGCTGAGAAAACTCCTCGCCGTGATTGACACGCCCGCTGCGCCCGACATCGTGGTGGGCAGTCGCTACCTGCACGGCGAGGGATTCCAGTCCACCTTGCCGCGCCGGATGGGCAGTGGCTGGCTGAGCTGGGTGCTCCGGCTGGTGACCCGTCAGCGGACCACCGACCCGACGTCCGGCTATCGCGCATACGGCCCCCGCGCGCTCAGACTCTTCAGTTGGTCGTACCCGCATGACTACCCGGAGCCCGAAGCCCTGGTTCTGGCCAAGGTGGCCGGCCTGCGCGTGGTCGAGGTTCCCGTGGTGATGAAAGAACGCCAGGGCGGCGCCAGCAGCATTTCCATCCTTCACGCTCCCTATTACATGCTGAAAGTGACCGCAGCGATCTTGCTGGCCTACGCACGTAGCTGGCACCGAATCGAACCTCGCACTTTGTAGGACCATGCAACAAGCTGAACAGTACTGGCTATTCGCAGCGTTCTGCTGCGTAGTCGCGACCTTGCTGCTCCGCCTGGTGCTGCGTGAGCGCATCACGATTCAAAGCAGCCTGTGGGTCTTCTTTTCGCTGGCCGCTTTGGTGGTACTTGCGGTCGTGCCCAACCTAACCACGTCGATAGCCCACGCCATGGGGTTCGCCCTGCCTTCGAACTTCTTCTTCGCCATCGCCACTGGCGCGCTGGCCCTGCTCCACGTCCACACCCTGGTCACCCTATCGCGCACCGAGGCTCGATCGATCACGCTTACGCAGGAACTTGGAATTCTGCGCGAGAAACTCGACCGGATCGAAAAAGACGGTTCTCATGCTCGACCGACGCTGGGCGGAGCCCCAACGCTTCCGCCACCGAGAAAATCCGACGCTCCTCACGAGCGAACATGAAGCTCGCGATCGTCGTCGTCACCTACCAGGCCGAGCACTATCTCGACGGCCTGTTCTCGACGCTCAAGCAGCACACCAAATTTGACGACGTCGCGGTCGTGGTGGTCGACAACGCCTCAGCCGACGGAACCTTGGCCGAGCTAGCTCGCATCGGCCAGAGCTGGCCCGGCCTGCACGTGCTGCCGCAGACGAGAAATACCGGCTTTGCGGAAGGCAACAACATCGGCCTGCGCTGGGCGCGCGAGCGCGGAGCCGCATTCGCGCTGCTGCTCAACCAGGACATCGAAGTCACGCCGAATTGGCTGCAGCCTCTCCTGTCAATCATGGAAACTCGACCAGACGTCGCCGCCGTGCAACCGCTGATCGTGCTTTACAGTGAGCCGCACCTCATCAACACCGCGGGCAACGAACTGCACTTCTGCGGTTTCGGCTATTGCGGCGGCTACCGCCAAACCATCGACAGTCTCCCTTCCGACGCGCAGCCGCGCTCGGTGGCCTTTGCTTCAGGTGCGGCCCTCTTGTTGCGCATGGATGCTCTCGCGCAATCAGGAGACTTCGACGAAAAGCTCTTTCTCTATCACGAGGACTGCGATCTGCAGATTCGCCTGCGCCAGCTTGGCTACGACTGCGTGATCGAGCCACGCTCGCGCGTACTGCACAAGTTCACGGCGCGGTTTTCGGCGCGCAAGTATGCGCTGCTCGACCGCAATCGATGGCTG
>Ga0265316_10004169_pt1 | contig 14450 bp, 7 predicted proteins | sample 4522metaG_FD_202092 | JGI IMG/M metagenome (GOLD analysis project Ga0265316, IMG submission 202092) | Rhizosphere microbial communities from Carex aquatilis grown in University of Washington, Seatle, WA, United States - 4-5-22 metaG | ecosystem: Host-associated > Plants > Roots > Rhizosphere >...
TAATGAGCGGCATATCCTTGCCATCAGCCAGGCCATCTGCCTGTACCGAAAGCAGCAGCATATCGACGGTCCGCTGTTCCTTGGCATGGACACGCATGCACTCTCCGTGCCGGCGATGGCAAGCGCCCTGGAAGTTCTGGCTGCGAACGGGGTGGACGTCATGATCGCAGAGGCCGACGAATACACCCCGACTCCTGTCGTCTCCCATGCCATCCTCACGTACAACCGTGGACGCGCGAAAGGACGCGCGGACGGGATAGTCATCACGCCGTCACACAATCCGCCGCGTGACGGCGGGTTCAAGTACAATCCCCCCAACGGCGGACCGGCGGAATCCACGGTCACTTCCTGGATCGAAGCGAAGGCGAACGGATTTCTCGAAACGGGCCTTCGAGGGTTGAAACGCATTCCCTACCAGAAGGCGCTCACGGCTTCCACAACGCACCGGCACGACTACCTGAATGCGTATGTCAACGATCTGGAAAGCGTGATCGACATGGATGTCATCCGCGGCGCCCATATAGGGCTTGGCGTGGACCCGCTTGGCGGCGCGGGGGTTCATTACTGGGGGGCGATTGCCGCACGCTACGAGATCAACCTGACCGTCGTCAACACGATCGTCGATCCGACATTCCGTTTCATGACGGCGGATTGGGACGGCCAGATCAGGATGGACCCCTCCTCGACCTACGCCATGCAGGGCTTGATCGATCTGAAGGATCGTTTCGATATCGCCGTTGCGTGCGACACCGACCATGATCGGCACGGTATCGTCACCAGGAGCGCGGGGCTGCTGCCGCCCAATCACTATCTTGCGGTCGCAATCTTCTACCTTGTCCAGCACCGTCCGGATTGGCCCTCCGCGGCTGCAGTGGGGAAGACCGTGGTGAGCAGCCAGATGATCGATCGCGTCACTGCAAAAGTGGGTCGGAAGCTCTACGAGGTGCCTGTAGGCTTCAAGTGGTTCGTGGACGGCCTGCATGACGGCTCACTTGCCTTTGGAGGAGAGGAGAGCGCGGGGGCCTCGTTCGTCCGTCGCAATGGCGAAGTGTGGACGACGGACAAGGACGGGATCGCCCCTGCTTTGCTTTCGGCGGAGATCACGGCGAGAATGGGCCGCGACCCGGGTGAGGTATACACCGAGCTCACACGCCAGTTCGGTGAGCCTGCCTATGACCGCATCGAAGCACCGGCTACTCCCTCCCAGAAAGAAATCCTCAAGAAGCTTTCTCCGGATCAAGTCCATGCAACGGACCTGGCGGGAGAAAGAATCCAGGCAATCCTTACGCAGGCCCCGGGCAACGGTGCACCCATCGGCGGGTTGAAAGCGGTATCCGAAAGCGGATGGTTCGCGGCGCGGCCTTCCGGGACGGAGGATATCTACAAAATCTACGCCGAGAGCTTTCGGGGAGAGGATCATCTGCGCCGCATCCTGGAGGAAGCCGAGGCGATTGTCGGGAAAGCCCTGGGGGCGAATATGAAAGGGAAGACATGATAAAAGAAACCAATGTCAGGAAGCCAGCCGAAGGTTCCGCACCCGCGGGCGTCGAGGGGTTCGATTCGCTCGCACGGCTTGCACTGGACTTGCGCGCGTCGTGGAATCATTGCGCCGATGAAGTGTGGCGCGAGCTCGATCCCGTGCAATGGGAGCTTACGCACAACCCCTGGGGCGTCCTGCAGACGGCGTCACGAGACACGCTCACGCGCGTGCTCTCCGATCCCCGCTTCCGCGACATGGTGGATGCCCATGTGCAGTCCGGGGAGCGTGCCGCCGCGGCGCCCGCCTGGTTTCAACGCAAGTATCCCCGGTCCAACCTGACGTGCGTCGCGTATTTCAGCATGGAGTTCATGTTGAGCGAGTCCCTCCCGATCTATTCGGGAGGTCTCGGCAATGTGGCCGGCGATCAGCTCAAAGCCGCCAGTGACCTGGGAGTGCCGGTGATCGGCGTGGGACTGCTCTATCAGCAGGGCTACTTCCGGCAGGCAATCGACAGGGACGGGGCGCAGCAGGCGTTCTATCCCTACAACGACCCGGGGCAGATGCCGATCACACCCGTGCGCCAGCCCAACGGCGAGCTGCTGCGGTTGGAAATCGGGCTGCCCGGCTGCGCGGTCTGGCTGCGCGCGTGGCAGGCGCAGGTGGGCAGAGCGACACTCTATCTCCTGGACAGCAACGACGCGGCGAACGCGCCCGTCCAGCGCGGGATCACAAGCCAGTTGTACGGGGGAGGGCTGGAACTGCGCCTCCAGCAGGAGATTCTCCTCGGCATAGGAGGCTGGAGGCTGCTCGCGGCGCTCGGGATCCGGCCCGAAGTCTGTCATCTGAATGAAGGACATGCGGCCTTTGCCGTCCTGGAACGCGCGCGCAGCTTCATGGCCGAGACAGGTCAAGCCTTCGACGTCGCATTGGCCGCCACGCGCTCCGGCAATCTCTTTACTACGCACACGGCGGTGCCGGCCGGCTTCGATCGATTCCCGCCCGCCCTTATCGAGCTCTATTTCGAACACTACGCGGAGGGGAAACTCGGTCTGGCACTCCATGATTTCATGGCCCTCGGCCGACAGAACCCGAATGACTCGTCGGAAAGCTTCAACATGGCCTATCTTGCCATCCGGGGGAGCGGGTCGGTGAACGGCGTGAGTCGATTGCACGGGGAGGTGAGCCGGCATCTCTTCGGGCCCCTCTTTCCGCAGTGGCCTGAGGCTGACGTGCCCATCGGACACGTGACCAATGGGGTCCACATGCCGAGCTGGGACTCCCCCGAGGCCGACGAGCTGTGGACGGAAGCCTGTGGAAAGGACCGTTGGCTGGGCGAAACGGAGAACCTGGAGCAGGGCATTCGCGGCATCTCCAACGCCCGGCTGTGGAAATTCCGCTCCGCGGCCAGTACGTCTCTTGTCGAATATGCCCGCACGCAGCTCTCGCGGGAGCTGGCCGCCTCCGGCGCGTCAACTGATGAGGTTGACGGGGCGAAGCATCTTTTTGATCCCCGCGTCCTGACGCTGGGATTTGCGCGCCGCTTCGCCACCTACAAGAGACCCAACCTGCTCCTGCATGATCCGGATCGACTGCTTCGCCTGTTGTCCAATCCAGAGCATCCGGCTCAGCTCATCATGGCCGGCAAGGCCCATCCGGCGGATCAGACGGGACAGGCCTTGATTCAGAAATGGGTACGCTTCAGCCGGCGGCCCGAGGTGCGAGCGCACGTCATCTTCCTCAGCGACTACGACATGCTGCTGGCCGAGCGCCTGGTACAGGGAGTGGATGTGTGGATCAATACGCCGCGGCGGCCCTGGGAAGCGAGCGGAACAAGCGGTATGAAGGTGCTCGTCAATGGAGGCATCAATCTCTCCGAATTGGACGGGTGGTGGGCCGAAGCATACACGCCTGAAGTGGGATGGGTGCTGGGGGACGGCAGGGAGCACGACGACGATCCTTTGTGGGACGGTGCGGAATCCGCGGCGCTCTATGATCTGCTCGAGCGCGAGGTGATCCCCGAGTTTTACGCGCGGGACAAGGACGGCATCCCCGCTGCCTGGATTGCGCGCATGCGCGAGAGCATGGCGCGGTTGACGCCGCTCTTTTCCACCAACCGCGTGGTCCGCGAATACACCGAGCTGTTCTATCTTCCGGCTGCCGCCGCCTGCCGCGTGCGCACCGCAGAAAAAGGCGAAGGGGGCAGGCATATCGTCGCCTGGGAACATGCTCTGAAAGAGAAATGGGCCGCGCTCCGCTTTGGGGAAGTGAAGGTACATACGAATGCTGCCCGGCACATCATTGAGGCGGAGGTGTATCTCAACAGCCTCGATCCGAATGTCGTTCGCGTCGAGCTGTATGCCAATGGGCTCAATGGCGACGGTCCCATCCGACAGGTGATGACGCATGTTTCGACACCGGCGGGCGGATCGCGTGGGGAGACATATCGCGCGTCGGTATCCGCAACTCGTCCTGCGGCGGACTTTACGGCCCGCATCATACCGCATTACGACGGCGTGAGCGTGCCCCTGGAGATCGGTCCGATCCTCTGGCAGAAGTGAAGGCAGGGCCTGTGAAAAAAACGAACGAGCCCGCGCAGCATGATCAGGCGGCCCATGCGTCGGAGCGAGCCGACGTTCGGGTTGGTGTGCCGCTGCCGCTGGGGACCTCCCCCCACGGCGAAGGGGTGAACTTTTCGTTCATCAGCCGACACGCCAGCCGCGTGCGGCTGGAGCTCTTCGATCATCCCGAGGATGCCGCAGCCGCACGGGTCATCGAGATGGATCCTTTGCGCAACCGCACGGGTGATGTGTGGCACATCTGGGTTGAGGGGATTCGTCCCGGTCAACTCTATGCCTATCGTGTGGACGGTCCGTATAAGCCAGCGGAAGGACTTCGATTCAATTTCCACAAGCTCCTCCTGGACCCTTTTGCAACGGCGATTTCGCAGAAGCTCACATGGGACTTCGGCCCGGCCCGGGGAGAGGACCCGTCCGCGTCCGGCGGAGACCGGGTGCTTTCGACGGTCGATGATGCCGGGTCCATGCCGAAATGCGTATTCACGCAGGAGCATTTTCACTGGCAAGGGGACCGTCCGCCCAGGCTTCCCTGGTCGAAGATGGTCATCTATGAACTACACGTGCGCGGTTTCACAATCCATTCAAGCTCCAGTGTCGAGCATCCCGGCACGTACCGTGGCCTTATTGAAAAGATCCCTTATCTTAAAGAATTAGGGGTGACGGCCGTGGAACTGATGCCTGTGCAGGAGTTCAATGAAACCTCCCTTGCCCGCAGGAATCCGCAGACAAATCAACCGCTCAGGAATTACTGGGGCTACGATCCTGTGGCTTTCTTCGCGCCCAAGGCTTCCTACAGCAGTGCCGGAGGCCTGGGTCAGCAGAAGCTGGAGTTCAAGGAAATGGTGCAGGCCTTTCACAGCGCCGGCATCGAGGTGATCCTGGACGTGGTATTCAATCATACGGCGGAGGGAAACGAACAGGGACCGACACTCAGCTACCGCGGGATCGAGAACGCGATCTTTTACATGCTGGCCGAAGATAAGCGTTCGTACAGGGACTTCACCGGTACCGGCAACACCGTCAATGCCAACCATCCCGTTGTGCGGGATCACATCCTGAGCGCCTTGTGCTACTGGGTGGTTGAAATGCATATCGACGGATTTCGTTTTGACCTGGCCGCGGTGCTCGGTCGGGGCCGTTCCGGCAGGTTGCTGGGCAATCCCCCGCTTCTGGAGCGGATCGCCGAGGACCCGCTCTTGCGGGACGTGAAGCTCATCGCCGAGGCATGGGATGCCGCCGGAGCGTATGAAGTGGGGAGTTTTTCAGGGTGTCGTTGGGCCGAGTGGAACGGCCGTTACCGGGATGATCTCCGCCGCTTCTGGAACGGCGATGAGGGGATGCTCGGAGTGTCCGCCAGCCGCATCTGCGGCAGCGCCGACATGTACGCCAGGTCCGGCAAAGGCCCTGAGAGCAGCATCAACTTTGTCACCTGCCACGACGGCTTCACTCTCAACGACCTCGTGAGCTTTCGCGACAAGCACAACCAGGCAAACGGAGAAAACAACCACGACGGCGCCGAGGCCAATTTCAGCCAGAACAATGGCTTTGAAGGAGAGACAACGGACGCGGCAATCGAGTCTCTCCGGAAGCGCCAGATCAAGAATCTCCTTCTGACCCTGTTCATCTCGCGCGGGGTGCCAATGCTGCTGGGCGGGGACGAGTTTCGCCGCACGCAGGCGGGCAACAACAACGCGTACTGCCAGGACAACGAAACCAGCTGGCATGACTGGAAACGCCTGGAGCAGCACAAGGAAATCTTCCGCTTCACCCGCGGAATGATCGCTTTTCGCCGCGCCCATCCGATTCTGAGCAAAGAGCAATTCTACACGGACGCCGAGATCCATTGGTTCGGCCCGCAGGGAGGATTGCCCAGCTGGTCTGACCCGAAAGAAAAGCAGTTCGCGTGCCTGATCCATGAAGACGAAAAGAGCACGCTCTGCCTGATGTTCAACGCCGGCCAGGACGCGGTCGATTTCGGCGTGCCCCCCGCGCCTCCTGGGACTCTCTGGCATGTGGCCGTCGACACCTCTGCCGACGCGCCGCATGACCTGTTTGATGCGGGCGGGGAGCCGCTCTTGAACGACCCTCAGACGTTCCGCCTGGGTGCCCGATCGAGCGCCATACTCCTGGCTCGACAGGCGAACCGGCAGGCGCAGCACACTGAATTGAAAAGGCCCGGATGAAAAGCGCGATCCCGGTCACGGCTCTATTTCTGGATATCGGCGGTGTCCTGCTTACCAATGGGTGGGATCACCAGGCCCGAGGACGGGCGGCGAAAAGCTTCAAGCTGGAGCCGGCCGAGATGGAGGAGAGGCATCACCTGACTTTCGACACCTACGAGGAGGGAAAGCTCACGCTTGAAGAGTATCTGGGCCGGGTGGTTTTCTATAAGAAGCGGCCGTTCACACGGGCCCAGTTCCGGCGCTTCATGTTCGCGCAATCGAAGCCTTACCCCGGGATGATAGAGCTGGTCGCTCAGCTCAAAATCCGCCGTGGGCTGAAGATCGTCGTGGTCAGCAACGAGGCACGGGAACTGAATTCGCACCGAATCAGGAAGTTCAAGCTGGACGAGTTTGTGGATTCTTTTGTTTCTTCCTGCTTCGTTCACGTCCGCAAGCCCGATGCGGACATCTTTCGGCTTGCGCTGGACATCGCCCAGACACCGGCCCGGAATGTGGTGTACATCGAAAATACCCCGATGTTCGTCCAGGTTGCGGAAGGTTTGGGGATTCGAAGCATTCTTCACACGGACCGCACCTCGACGTGCGCCAAACTGGCTTCACTAGGATTGACATGAAAACACACACACTCTCGCCGGAGCTTCTCCACAGGATGGATGCCTACTGGCGTGCTGCCAACTATCTGTCGGTGGGCCAGATCTATCTGTATGACAATCCGCTGCTCAAACGGCCCCTGGCGCTCGCGGATGTGAAGCACATGCTGCTGGGACATTGGGGCACGACACCCGGGCAGAACTTCATCTACGTGCACTTGAACCGGGTCATCAAGAAGTACGACCTCCAGATGATCTACATCTCGGGCCCCGGGCACGGCGGCCCGGCCGTGGTGGGCAACACATACCTCGAGGGCACCTACAGCGAAGTATATCCCGATATAAGCCAGGACGAATCGGGGCTTCGGAAACTCTTTCTCCAGTTTTCATTTCCAGGAGGAATACCCAGCCACGCGTCACCGGAGTGTCCGGGCTCCATTCACGAAGGCGGGGAGCTGGGCTATTCGCTCAGTCATTCGTTCGGCGCGGTGTTCGACAATCCCGATCTGATCGCTGCCTGCGTCGTCGGGGACGGCGAGGCGGAAACCGGACCGCTGGCCACCGCGTGGCATTCAAACAAGTTTCTCAATCCTGTGACGGACGGCGCGGTCCTGCCAATCCTGCATCTCAACGGCTACAAGATTTCCAACCCGACCATTCTTGCCCGCATTACCCGGGAGGAATTGGAACAATTGCTCCGCGGCTACGGGTGGACACCCTACTTCGTGGAAGGTCGCGAGCCCGGGCCGATGCATGAGGCCATGGCTGCGACGCTGGACACGGTGGTGGAGGAGATCAGGAGAATCCAGCAGGAGGCCAGGGTCCATGGCGCCGCCGCGCGTCCACGCTGGCCGATGATCGTTCTCAACTCCCCGAAGGGCTGGACGGGCCCGAAGATCGTTGATGGCCTGCAGGTCGAAGGCACCTTCCGCGCGCACCAGGTGCCGCTCTCCGACCCGGCAACGCATCCCGAACACCTCAAGCTCCTGGAAGAGTGGTTGAAGAGCTACCGGCCGGAGGAGCTCTTTGACGAGCAGGGCCGCTTGAAACCGGATCTGGCGGAGCTGGCACCCAGGGGTGACCGGCGCATGGGCGCGAATCCCCACGCCAACGGCGGCATTCTGCTTCGCGACCTGCGCATGCCGGATTTCCGCGACTATGCCATCGACGTGCCGTCGCCCGGGGCGCCCGGCATGGGGGACACGCACGTGCTCGGGGGCTTCCTGCGCGACGTGGCGCGGCTGAATGATGAGCAGCGGAACTTCAGGATCTTTGGCCCTGATGAGACACTCTCCAATGGCCTGGAAGCGCTCTTTGAAGTTACCGCGCGCCAATGGGACGCCGCGACCATGCCGAATGACGAGTTCCTGGCGCCGGCGGGGCGCGTGATGGAAATGCTCAGTGAGCATCAATGCGAAGGCTGGCTGGAGGGCTACCTGCTCACCGGACGACATGGCCTTTTCAACTGCTACGAGGCGTTCATTCACATTGTGGACTCGATGTTCAACCAGCACGCCAAGTGGCTGAAGGTCACGTCGCACCTGCCGTGGCGGCGGAAGATCGCATCGCTGAACTACCTGCTGGCCTCGCATGTGTGGCGCCAGGACCACAACGGCTTCACCCACCAGGATCCCGGTTTCATCGACCACGTCGTGAACAAGAAGGCCGAGGTCGTGCGTGTCTACCTTCCACCGGATGCAAACTGCCTGCTGTCGGTGATGGACCACTGCCTGCGCAGCCGCCATTACGTGAACGTCGTGATTGCCGGCAAACACCCGGCGCCGCAGTGGCTGACCATGGAGGCCGCCGTCGCACACTGCAGCGAGGGCATCGGGATCTGGCAGTGGGCCAGCAACGACCAGGGCGTTGCGCCGGACGTGGTCATGGCGTGCTGCGGCGACGTGCCCACCCTGGAAACACTTGCCGCTGTCTCCCTGATGCGCGTACACCTGCCGGACCTGAAGATACGGGTGGTCAACGTCGTGGACCTCATGAAGCTGCAGCCGCGCACCGAGCACCCGCACGGATTGAGCGACACGGATTTCGACGAGCTGTTCACAACAGATACGCCGGTCATCTTCGCCTTCCATGCCTACCCCTGGTTGATCCATCGGCTGACGTACCGCCGCACAAATCACGACAACATCCACGTGCGCGGTTACAAGGAAGAGGGCACCATCACCACGCCGTTTGACATGACGGTGCTGAACGAACTGGACCGCTTCCACCTCGTGATGGACACTATCGACCGCGTGCCGCGGACCGGGGACACGGGCGTCTACCTGAAACAGCAGCTTCAGGACAAGCTGATCGAGCACAGGCACTACATCAACACGCACGGCGAGGATCTGCCGGAAATCCGCAACTGGAAGTGGGGCGGTTCCACGTGAGCAGGGATATGAACAATCAGGTGTACCGGATGGTGGGATAGTGCGGGGGCAGCGAAAGGAGCGTGTATGATGAACTCTGCGTTCGGATGGATGGGCGGTTGGACAAGCGGCTGGATGTGGATCTGGCCGGTGATCGGCGTGCTGGTAGTGGTCCTGCTGATTGTCCTGATTGTCAGGCTGTCCAGGAAATAGTCGTGCGTTCTCAGCCAGCGATCGGCATGGTCGGTTTGGGCGCCATGGGGCGCAATCTTCTGCAGAACATGGCCGGCCACGGTTTCTCGGTCGCGGGCTATGATAAAGATGCGGCCAAGGTCGAGGCCCTGCGCCAGGAATCAAAAGAACGTGACATTCGTGGCGCGGAGGATACAAGGAAGTTCGTCGGCCTGTTGTGCGCACCGCGCACGGTCATGATGCTTGTTCCGGCCGGGGCCCCTGTCGATGCCGTGATTCGGGATCTCCTGCCTTTTCTGACCCCGGGAGATCTTCTCATTGACGGAGGCAACTCTCATTTCACCGATACAGACCTCCGGTCCCGCACACTGGCGGCGCGCGGAATCCAATTCCTCGGTGTGGGCGTTTCCGGAGGTGAGCACGGGGCCCGTCACGGCCCGAGCATCATGCCCGGCGGCCCGGCGGAAGCATACGCGCGCGTGCAGTCGATCTTCGAGGCAATTGCAGCGCCGGTGGACAACGAACCGTGCGTCAGCTGGCTTGGCCCGGGCTCGGCGGGGCACTACGTCAAAATGATCCACAATGGCATTGAATACGGGCTGATGCAGATGAACGCGGAAACCTACGACATGATGAAGCGGGGGCTGGGGCTGACGGACGATGAGATGGGCAATGTGTACGACCGTTGGAATCAGCGTGAGCTCAGCTCCTACCTCATTGAAATCGCCGTGCAGATTTTTCGTCGGGTCGATGAAAAGACCGGCACACGGCTCATTGACGTGATTCTCGATGAGGCCAGGCAGAAAGGCACAGGAATGTGGATGTCGCAGGATGCCATGGATGTGCAGGTGCCCGTGCCTACGATAGATGCAGCCGTCGCAATGCGAAATCTTTCTGCCTTCAAAAACGAACGCGAAGCCTTGAGCAGGAGGCTTGTGAGGACGGGTCCACGTTTTTCAGGCAATCGCGATTCCGTTCTGACGCAGTTGCGTGATGCTCTGTACGCCGGCACGATCCTCACCTTTGCCCAGGGCATGGCCCAGCTATGGAAAGCTTCCCAGACCTACTCCTACCATGTGTCCCTGGAAAGCGTTGCGCGCATCTGGCGCGGAGGCTGCATCATCCGTGCCAGTGTATTGGAGCCGGTCCGGGCGGCGCCGGACCTGTCACACCTGCTGTTGGATCCCGCCCTCGGAGATGCCGTCATGGCGCGGCAGGAAAGCCTCCGTGCCGTGGTGTGCGCATCCGCGCAGTGGGGCATCCCGGCGCCCGCACTGATGGGGTCTCTCGGCTACCTGGACGCGTACCGAAGCGAATGGATGCCGGCCAACCTCATCCAGGCCCAGAGAGATTACTTCGGCGCGCACAGCTATGAGCGGACCGACGCCAGAGGCACGTTTCACACCCAGTGGGAGAAAGAGTAGGCCGCCATGGCTGTTTTTCCCGCAATCATCATGATTTTCGGCGGCGCGGGCGATCTGACCTGGCGAAAGCTGATTCCGTCCCTTTTCGATCTGCACCGGGAGGGACGAATACCGGCACGGTTTGCGATCATCGCCGTGGATCGCGTGCATTTTCGCGATACCGAGCTGCGCAGTCGCTTCCTCGACGGCGCAAAGCGGTTCTCGCGGAAAGGGAAGTTGAACGGTTCCAACTGGACGGCCTTTGCCCGGCACGTCACCTATCACCAGGGAGATTTCAACGACCCGGCAATGTACTCGAGCTTGAAGAAGAAGTGCGAGAAACTGGATAAGGAATGGAAAGGGAAGGCCGGTCACATCTTCCACATGGCCGTTCCGCCGGCAATGGTCGGGATAATTCCCAGGCTGCTGGCGGAGGCGGGGTTGAACCGCAGTAAAATGCACGACCGGATAGTGGTGGAAAAGCCGATCGGACATGACCTGGAATCGGCACGGGAAATGAACTCCACGCTGAAGGAGAGTTTTCACGAATCGCAGATTTTCCGCATTGACCACTACCTGGGCAAAGAGACCGTGCAGAATATCCTGGCGTTCCGCTTCGCCAATCCGCTCTTCGAGCCGATCTGGAACCGGCGCTACGTCGATTATGTGACCATCACCGTAGCCGAGGATGTAGGGGTGGGGCATCGGGGAGGATACTACGAGCACGCGGGAGCACTGCGGGACATGGTGCAGAATCACCTGATGCAGCTCCTGTGCCTGGTGGCCATGGAGCCGATGGTATCTTTTGATGCCGACGAGATTCGCAACAAAAAGGTCGACGTGCTGCACGCGGTGAGGCCGATCCGCGCCGATGCGGTGCCCGAGTGCGCCGTGCGCGGGCAATATGGCGGGGGCAGCCTTCATGGCAAGAAAGTGCGCGGCTACCGCCAGGAAGCGGACGTATCGACTCGTTCGAAAACGGAGACATTTGCCGCTTTGAAGCTGTTCATAGACAACTGGCGCTGGCAGGGGGTGCCGTTCTACCTCCGCACGGGCAAACGCCTGTGCGGGCAGTTTTCGGAGGTCGCCATTCAGTTCCGGTCGGTGCCGCATCAGTCATTCCCTCGTGAGGCCAGCCGCGATTGGCACCCGTCCCGTCTTGTGCTTTCGATTCAGCCTGAAGAGGGCATCGTGCTGGGATTTCAGGCAAAGTACCCCGGGTCGAAGATCCTTTTACGGCCGGTGGAGATGCGGTTCAGTTATAAGGAGAGTTTTGCTGTGCCCTCACCGGACGCGTATGAGACTCTGCTTCTGGACGTGATGAACAATGATCCCACCCTGTTCATGCGGGCAGACCAGGTTGAAGCGGCGTGGCAGATCCTGATGCCGGTGCTGAACGCGTGGGGAAAATCCCGCCCTCGCAGCTTTCCCGACTACGCTCCGGGCAGCTGGGGACCTCGGGCGGCTGATGAGCTGCTTGCGCGTGACGGGCACGAATGGAGACCCATCGGATGAGATATCGGGGCGAGGGGGTGCTGCCTGGAGGCAGGGTGCCGCGGGAAAGGGAAACGAAGGATGGCTGAGGGCGGCCTGGACCTCAACGACACGCGCTTGTACATCGACCGGGAGCTGAGCCTTCTTGACTTTTTCCGCAGGGTCCTTCAAGAGGCCTGGGACGCCGCCAACCCGCTGCTGGAGCGCGTGAAGTTTCTTTCCATTGTGAGCTCCAATCTCGCGGAGTTTTTCATGGTGCGGGTGGCGGGGCTGAAGCAGCAGATCGAGGCGGGGGTCACCGAGATCTCCCCCGCGGGGCTCTCTCCGGCCGCCCAGCTGGAGACCGTCCGCCTCCGCAGCCACGAGTTGATGAAGGAAGCGCGCATCAGCCTCCGTTCACTGCTCCCTGAGCTGGAAAGCGCCGGCATCCACCTCGTCGATTATGCCACGCTGGGGGCCGAGCAGAGGGCGGAGGCCGACCGCTACTTCGAACAGGTGGTCTTTCCGGTGCTCACGCCGCTTGCCGTGGATCCTGGCCGGCCTTTTCCCCACATCTCCAACATGAGCCTGAACCTGGCGCTCATCATCCGCGACCCTGCGGGCAGGGAGCGCTTTGCCAGGGTGAAGCTGCCCCCCACCTTTCCGCGGTTCCTGAAGCTGCGGCCCGTCGGGAGCAGCAGCGAGACCCGCCACGATCTGCTCTGGCTCGAGCAGCTGGTGGCTGCCAACGTGGGAGCTCTTTTTCCCGGCATGCAGATCGTCACGTCCCACCCCTTCCGCGTGACACGGGATGCGGAGGTCTCGATCCAGGAGCTGGAGGCCGAAGACCTGCTGGAAACGGTCGAGCGGGGCCTGCGCATGCGGCGGTTCGGCCGCGTGGTGCGCCTGACCACCGACACCGCCATGCCCGGCACTATTCGCGATCTCCTGGTGGAGAACCTCGAGATCGAGAGGAGCGATCTGTACACCATGGATCCGCCCCTCGGCATGAGCGATCTGTCCCAGCTTCACGCCTTGGACCGCAGTGATCTGAAGGACCCACCGTTCATGCCTTCGATCCCCGCCGGGTTCGAGGAAACCGAAGGCGATATCTTCGCCGCCATTCGACGACAGGACATCCTCCTGCACCATCCCTACGACTCTTTCACCCCTGTGGTCGAGTTCCTTGCCGCGGCGGCCCGGGATCCGGCCGTGCTCGCGATCAAGCAGACCCTGTACCGTGTAGGGCAGAACTCCCCTGTCGTGGAAGTCCTGCTGGACGCGGTGCGCAACGGGAAGCAGGTGGCCGTGCTGGTGGAGCTGAAGGCGCGCTTCGATGAAGAGAGCAACATCGAGTGGGCCCGGGCGCTGGAGAGAGAGGGAGTGCACGTGGTCTACGGCCTGCTCGGCCTGAAGACCCACTCGAAGATCGCCCTGGTGGTCCGGCAGGAAGGCGAGCGAATCCGCCGATACGTGCACCTGTCCACGGGGAACTACAATGCGCTCACGGCACACCAGTACACGGACCTGGGTCTTTTCACCTGCGACGATGCCATCGGCGCCGATGCCTCCGACATTTTCAACTATCTCACCGGCTACTCCGGTACGCGCGTCTTCCGTCGCTTCCTTGTCGCGCCCATTAACCTGAGGAGCGGGCTGGAATCCCTCATTCGCCGGGAAATCGATCAACAGCGCTGCGGCAAGCAGGGACACCTCATATTCAAGATCAATTCGCTCGTCGACAAGCCCATCATCCAGCTCCTGTACCAGGCGTCCCAGCAGGGGGTGCGTATCGATCTGATCGTACGCGGCATGTGCTGCCTGCGCCCCGGCACCCCCGGCGTGAGCGACACGATCAGCGTGCGGAGCATCGTCGGACGTTTCCTGGAGCACAGCCGTGTTTTCTGGTTTTCAAACGGAGGCAGCGAAGAAGTCTACCTGGGCAGCGCGGATCTCATGGGGCGCAACCTCGACCGGCGCGTGGAGATCCTGTTCCCCGTGCTGGATCAGCGGTTGGTCCATCAGCTGCGGGCCGACGTGCTGGAAACCTGCCTGACCGACACCCGCAGGGCCTGGGTCATGTCGTCCGACGGAAACTACGCGCGGCCGACGCCCGTTGCCGGGGAGAAATCGAGAGACGCGCAGGCTGAGTTTGTCCGGCGCCGTCCCGGGGGGGGCATCGTG
>Ga0265316_10004170_pt1 | contig 14449 bp, 14 predicted proteins | sample 4522metaG_FD_202092 | JGI IMG/M metagenome (GOLD analysis project Ga0265316, IMG submission 202092) | Rhizosphere microbial communities from Carex aquatilis grown in University of Washington, Seatle, WA, United States - 4-5-22 metaG | ecosystem: Host-associated > Plants > Roots > Rhizosphere >...
CCAATCGCATCCTCAACATTCATCCCTCGCTGCTGCCTGCCTTCCCCGGCCTTGATGCGCAGGCGCAGGCCTTCGCATACGGCGTCAAGGTGGCTGGTTGCACGGTCCACTTTGTCGATGACGGCCTGGACCACGGAGTGATCGTGGTGCAGCGGGTCATTCCGGTACTGGAGGCCGACGATGCGCGCTCACTGGCGGAGCGGATACTGGCCGGGGAGCACCTGGCCTACTCCGAGGCGATCGCGCGTGTGGCGAGCGGTGAATATGAGATTCGCGGACGGCGGTATGTGAAGCGGAATCCTCAAAATACGGACTGACGGACCCTTTCTCGTCCGTTTCCAGGCCAAAAGACGCCGATTCTTCGCGGGCAAATCCAGCCTGTCAAGCAACAAATCACACCTAGGCACTTTAACTATTTGATTCTATTTGTCTTATAAGCAGCTCCACATTGCCGAAGATATAACCCCAATTGCCTAGCCTTAGAGATAGTCAGGCAAGAGACGGAGATGCCGCGCCGGGCGAATGAGTACGCCTAACCCATAGTGGATGGCGCCGGGGCGCGGGGCCGTCACTCGTCTGCATGGCGCGGGCTCTCCGCTGGGTGCCAGACCGGAACCACGGCAACATCCAGAGCTTGAGAGCGGCCAAACCTAAGACCAGCGGCCAGAGCCATTGTGCTCCGGCCGCTGGCAGGAATAGGACCCCTCACATGGCCAACATTCTTGTGAATATCGAAAAGGGCATTGAAATCGGAGCTGAAGACGCCCTCAGGTGGCTTACCAGCGCCGGCAAGGTTCTGCACGCCGCGCCCGGAGTGATTGCGGCGCTTGCCATTTTGGTGGCCGCGATGGAGAAGCCCCTGGCGGAGCTGGCCAGCGCAGCCGCCAACCCGTTCAACATCCCGCTGGAGATCCAAACCGCGGCCGATTTGAAGGCTGTCTGGCCCGAGGTCAAGCAGTTCGTGCGCAGCCTGGGCGTCAAGTTATAGGGCACGTAACGTATCGAAGGAGTTTTTACATGAATCCCATCTCGAATATCTGGAAACATCCGAAGACAACGGCGGCCGGGCTGCTGATTGCGATCGTGACGATTGCGGGCGTTTTCTTGCAACAGGGCATCACGCTGGGCAACCTGGGAAGCGGCACCGTGGTGACGTTTATCTCCGCGCTGGCCACCGCGCTTCTGGGCCTGCTGGCCAAGGATCCGGGCGGTGCGGCTACCACGACTAGCACATCCGCAAAGCTGGGCGCGTGGGCGCTCGTTGCGCTACTGCTGCCGTTGCCGTTTCTGAGTGGATGCACCGGCGTGAGCGTTGCAAAGGAGATCGTGAATTGGACGCCTGCGCTGCAAAGCGCAGTGGCCACGGTGGATACGACAGCATCGATGTTGATGCCTGCGGATGCACCGGTCTTTGCTTCCGCGACAAAAGACTTCGGTGCGGCTTCGAATTTGCTTGTAGCACAGGCAAAGGCCTATCTGGTCAACCCTTCGGCCAGCACACTGGCACAGATGCAGGCCCAGGTGGTGACGTTTCAACAGCAGGTGAACGCAGCACTGTTGCAATCGGCGAGAATCATGGATGCAGGAAGCCAGCAACACGCACTGGCGGCCATTCAGGCCGTGGGGACCATCGTGACAGCGATTCTGGCACTGGTTCAATCGGTTTCCAGCAAAGCCGCCATAGTGCAGATGGCCGCTCACTCCCCCATCAAGTTGGCAACCGTACGGCCCTTCCTAGATGAAGGCAAGGCCGCTCAGGTTGTGGCCGATCACTATGGCGAGCCGGTTGCGCTGGCGCGGATGCAGGTGGCGCAAGCGGAACAGGACGAGATGCAAGCCGGGTTCTGATAAAACACAAGCGGAACAGGCCTTAATCAGCCGTCAATTGGACGGTGCTGATGAGGGACTCCTCGGATTCATCAAAGAGTAGGCATGTCTCCTTCAACTGCCTCCGGCGTATGGATCGGAAGACAAGCCAGACAAGGATGAGAACCACGGTGATGGCCCATAGAAGGGCTGCGTTAAGAAGGCTCGACTCGATGTAGGTGATAGCGGGTATCAAGCCGCCGAAAAGAAACAGATAACTCCATACGGAGTGCCACAGATTGCGCCGTCCAGGGACGTAGGAGCAAGTGAAGGGTATCTTGCGCCACTCTTGTAGTTGGAATTCAATAAAGAGTAGAATCAGGGCCGCCGAAAAGGCGCAATGCGCAAAGGCAACGGCCCACCCCAGCGCAAAGGCCTCAAAGGGCAGCGCCAGCAACAGGGCGGGAGCCAGGCCGAACAAGAGGAGCAAGTGCTCAACACTCTCAAGCATTTCGCTTCCTGCCAATCCCTCGGCCATTCGGAATACCCAATTAGCCCGAAGTTCAGCGGGAATCTGGAAGACATAGCACAATGCGGAGACGGCAAGCGTGCCGGTAATGAGGGGCAACGCAAGAATGGATTCGCGTTGCCAGAGACTCCACGATTCGCTCAAGCGAAAATGAGATATGACAATGGGAGCGGCACTGTGGAGCGCCAGGACCAGGGAGATTCCCGCGCAAACGCCGATGATCAACCTGTGTCTGCGGCTTCGACTCAATGTCTGGATTGCGAATGCGAGTACCGCGCGTTCATGGGACGTCTTGACAAGACCCACAAGCAGTCGGCTTCCAGTTCGCAGAATCTGCGGCATCCCATCTCGCGTGGCTTTGGAGCTTTGTTCCAAGGCGCCTCCGGTATGTCGGCGGTAAGTAACGAGATAGGTTGCGAGGCTGAGAATGAGCGTGACTTCGAGGCCCAGGATTGACCTGTGCGCCAACTGGAGAAGATAGGGATCCTGCGTCCCAAGCAGACGCTCGTACAGGCCCCAAAACCACGCCGGAGGGAAAAACAACAACCAGTGCGGCTTTGCATCGAGGAGCTTATACCATTTCGGCATATCGAAGACGTAGGGAACGGCGGCGGCAAAGGCGGTGAAAGAGAGAGCCTGGAAGATCACTGAGAAGTGATCGAATCGGCGTGACGGCAGCAAGCTGAGACAAGCGCCCTCTACGGCCACCATGGCGAAGAAGATGAACGTTCCGGCGGCGAAGGTGGCCACTGCATGGGCGAGAACATAGTGAATACCGAAGGGTGGAGATTGCCACCTGCCGGAGGTAAGTAAAGGGAACAGCAGGCTGGTAAAACTATTCAGATCGGCAATCACAAAGCACACGATAGCGAATGAGGTGATGAAGCGGGCGGCGAAGACGTGAGAGAGCCGAAGAGGCAACGGCCTGAGGATCAGGTAGTCGTGCCGTGTGGGAAACAGGCTTTGCCACAAGAGCGAAGTCATCAGACCGGCTGCGATCATGGAGAGGGAAATGAAGAAGAGGCGGTCGGCATGCACGGCGGCCAGGTAAAGGTGGGGAGATTGCAGGTTGAGCAGAGAATAGTACTTGGGCATATAAAGATACACAATTAACGGACCGATGCCGGCGACGATCCCCAGAGCGGTAATTGTCATCAGGCGAACCTGGTCGGAGGAGAGGATCTCATCGATCAGTTGGCGGGAGAAAAAGTGGCGGAGCAACTCAAAAAAACCGTTATGTGTCGCGGAGATCCATCGCGGACTTTTGGTTAAAGGCATTATTCATCCGATCTTCATGGCTGCGACCATCTCTTCGGCGATGGCGGAGGTGCTTTCCGGAACGGCCAGCTCTGCAAATACCGATTCGAGAGAAGGGCTCTGTCGCAGCTCACGCAGATGCTCGATGGTGTCATAGGCCACGATGCGTCCTTTGTAGAGGATCACCACCTCAGAACAGATTTTCTCGACCACTTCAATGACATGCGAACTGAAGAGGATGGCGTTGCCTTCGCGAGCGAGTGCGCCAAGCAGTTGACGCAGGATCAGCGCGGCTTCAACGTCGAGACCAGAGAAGGGCTCGTCGAGGATAAGCAACTGAGGATTATGCAGAAGCGCGGCCGACAATAGAATCTTCTGACGCATACCCTTGGAATAATCAAGGAGGAGATCGTAACGCGCATCGGAGAGCGAAAACAGTTGGATAAATGCGTTGATCTTCTCTTCCAGCGGCTCACGCGGGATGGAGCGTAAGCGGCCGATGAGGCGCAGGTATTCCGGACCGGTCAATTGCGGGTAGAGGTACGGTTCTTCAGGGACGTATCCAAGATGTTGCAGAAATCCGGAATTGTTGCGATGGACAACCTTCTTGCCATTGAAGACGATTCTGCCGTCAGAAGGCTCGACAAGTCCGCACAGCATTTTGACGGTGGTGGTCTTGCCTGACCCGTTCGGCCCAAGATAACCGAGAATCTGGCCGGGGCGGATGCGGAAGCTCACGTCTTCTACGGCGGGAATTCCGCGGTAACGCTTTGTGAGACCCTGCACTTCAAGCATTTAGTTCTCCGCGATATCAATGATGCGGATGGAGATCGTTCACAGCGATCCAGGTCACTCGCAGGGTGAGGAACTTCCCTTGAGCTATCGTGAGACCGCGCGAAAAAACGTTAAAACCAGAATGGATGAACAAACAAACGATAATGCAGCTGCTATCACAGATGGATTGCGCAGTTGTAGTGGAGCGGCAACGCATATGACTTCCCATCCTGCGGTTAGCCACACGCGGGTTACACCGAGGATTCCGCTCCGCTTCCATTCTTCCTGCGTCTGGTCCGAGAGCACCAACATCATCTCAGCGCCATACCTTTGTCGAAGCTCACACGGATAGAAGGCAAGTAAGACGCTAAAAGCGAAACGGTTCAATTGAATTGCGTTCGGCATAGGATCACCCCGCTCCTTTCGGCGCCAGCCTCTTTTGCCGAGCAAGCTGTACCACAGAATCCATACGGCTGATCTCAGCCTCAAGAAGCGTTTTTCCATTGAGGGTAAGCCTGTAATAACGCCTTCTGCTCTCGTGATCCGAGGGCTTGCCGGAACCTTGGGTCTCTTCGATAAGCGACAGGTCCACAAGCCGCTGAATCGTCGAATAAAGCGTGCCCGGACCCATCCGAACCCTGCCCGATGAGAGCGTGGAGATCTCTTGCATGATCGCGTAGCCATGCCTTTCCCCGTCCACAAGAGCAAGAAGGACAAAAAACACGGCGGGGCTCAGCGGAAGCATCTGCTGCAAGTCATCGGGAAGATCAGCCAATTTGAAGGACACCTTGTTCTCTCTCCCTTCGGAAGTTATTCCTTAACTTTCTTCTTCCGTAAAAGACAATCAGGAACAGCAGGTACACAATGCCAACGGTTGTCATCGGCCAACCGGCATAGTGCGTGATGATGCCTGGATAGACAAGTTCCTGAGCCCCACCCGCGGTTTCCAGGGTGCCCAAAACAATGGTCAGCAAAACTATGGGCAATGGAAAATGCATTAGAATTCCATATATCAGTAATTGATATATCGAGAGCTGACCCACTGTCAAGACATTTTTACAGAATTGAATAGCTCAGGCAGGTCGATTCGATCTTCCGCCTAGGTATTTGCTTCCCGCGCTTCTCCCAGAATCAGTTTGATGGTGATCTGCTTGCGTCCGCGATAGATGGTGACGCTGATGGTGTCGCCGGCCTGATGTTTATCCATTATGGCGTTGATCTCCTGCTGATCGGTGACCTCCTGGCCGTCGATGGCCACGATGAGGTCGCCGCCCAGCATGATGGGCGTATTGCCCACGTAGGCCTGCTGGTTGCCGCCGTGCAGTCCGGCCCGTTCAGCCGCGCCGCCTGGGACCAACTTCTGGATCAGAACGCCGTAGTCTGCGGCGAGACCCATCTGCGAGGCCAGGTCGGGGCCGATGGCATAATCGTAGATGCCCAGCGAAGGCCGCTTGACGCGCCCATAGCGGGTGAGGTCGGCCAGCACCGCCTTGGCCGTATTGATGGGAATGGCGAAGCCGATGCCCGAGCTTTGGTCGGCGCCGTTGGAGGCGATCATCGTGTTGATGCCGATGACCTCGCCATGCGAGTTGAGCAGCGGGCCGCCGGAGTTGCCGGGATTGATGGCCGCGTCGGTCTGGATGGCGTCCTCGATAGAGGCACTATCGGAGCCTCTGGCGGCGGGCAAAGTGCGGATGGAGCTGATGATGCCCCGCGTCATGGTGCCGCTCAGGCCGAAGGGATTGCCGATGGCGTATACCTTCTGTCCCACGGAAAGCCCGCTGGAATCGGCCAGCGTGACCGGCTCCAGGTTGGGCGCGTCAATCTGCAATAGCGCTAGGTCATGGACGCGGTCGGTGCCTACCACCTTGGCCGAATAACTACGGCCATTGCTGAGCTTCACCTGAATGCCGCGGTTGGCGCCCTCGACGACATGGAAGTTGGTGAGCACATGGCCGGCCTTGTCGAGGATAAAGCCTGAGCCCTGACCCTCCTGAGGCACCGTCCCATAAAAGAAGTTGAAGACCAGCGCCTTGGAGGTGATGTTCACCACCGAGGGCAGCACCCGTTTGTAGACGGCGATATTGTTCTGTTCTTCGGCGTCGTAGGCAGGCGCGGCCTCAGCCTCGCTCAGCTCGAGCGGGGAGTTCGAGTTGCGCGCATTGAAGAGCGAGAAATGGCTCATCGACAGGCGGCTCAGGCCTGCGGGAAGATGCGTGGTGAGAAACCAGAATCCGCCCACCAGCAGGACGATCAAGAAAACACGGCGCAGTTGTTTCATAGCTCCTGATCTCGAAGGACTTTACAAAAAATTCGATACGGATGGCACGCAATCCGGTTCCACAAGGAAGAGTTACGGCTGCCTGTTCCTATTCTAAAGACAGTCAGCGTGCAGATTTGTTGCTCTCCGTCTTCAACTGTTGCCAAAGGGCCACAACCTGGGCGTGGAGATCGGTTCTATCTCCAGTGTTTTCTAACACATAGTCAGCACGTGCCGCCTTTTCAGCATCGGGAATCTGGTGCGTCAGCCGGAGGCGTGCATCGGCCTCGACGGCCTCGCGGCCAGCGCCTTCAGGGCAGATGCGAGCCGCATAACGGGCGATCTTCACCTGGTCCGGAGCAGTGACGATAATGACTCGGTCGATGCGGCGGCGCCAGTCAGCCAGCACAGTCTCCTGTTCGCCGCGGGCGCAAGCATCGCGCTCCACTTCAAAGATCAGCGCCGACTCGACCACGGCCACTGCCGCTGGATCGCGCGCAAAGACCGCGTCCATCCAGAGCCGCTGCGCCTCAATGACAGCCGGATGCACGATGGCATTCAATTCATTGAGCCGCCCGCCCTGAAAGGCCAGCTCCGCAAGCCGCGCACGATTCAGGTGTCCATCTGGATCGACAATATGTGGGCCAAATGTGCGGACAATTTCGGCATAGACTGGCAGGCCCGGCTCCATTAATGCGCGGCCCAGCGCATCGGCCTCAATTACCTTGGCGCCCAACACACGCAGATACTCCGCAACGGTGCTCTTACCGCTGCCGAGGCCGCCGGTGAGGCCCACGCGTAGCATTGATCAGAGTCCCCGCCGCATTTTGGCAGCGCGTACGGTGTTGGCCATCAGCATGGCGACGGTCAGTAGACCCACGCCGCCGGGAACAGGCGTATAGGCGCTGGCCAGCTCGTAGGCTTTAGGGTGTACATCACCCACAATCGTCGAACCCTTTTTAGCGAAAGCAGCCTCGCGAATAGTGTCTCCAGCAAAGAAACGGGCAAACTCTGCTGGGTCGGCAATGCGATTGATGCCGACGTCGATGATTGTCGCGCCGGACTTGACCATCTCAGAACCAATGAAACCGGGGCGGCCGATGGCGGCCACCAAAATGTCGGCCTGACGGGTGATCGCGCCCAGATCGCGAGTTTTTGAGTGGCAGATGGTGACGGTGGCGTTCTGGTGGAGCAGCAGCATGGCGGCCGGCTTGCCCACCAGGTCGCTGCGGCCCACCACCACGGCGTGCTGACCGGCGATGGGGATATTGCTGCGTTTTAAAATCTCAATCACTCCCGCAGGCGTGCAGGGCGCGAGGGCCGGACGGCCGGCCTGCAAGAGGCCCGCATTCACGGGATGAAGGCCGTCCACATCCTTACCCGGAGCGATGGCGTCGAGCACCGCCTTCGCATCGATGTGCGCGGGTAGCGGCAACTGAACAAGAATGCCGTCGATTTCGTCGCGGTTGTTGAGTGCGGCCACCAGCTTCAGCAACTCTTCGGTTGTGGCGGAATCGGGCGGTGTGATGAGGTCGCTGAAGATGCCGAGATCGGCGCAGGTTTGTACTTTGTTGCGGACGTAGATCTCCGACGCGGGTACGTGGCCCGCTAGCACCGCCGTAAGGCCCGGCCGAATGCCCTGGGCAACCAGCGCACGAACCTCAACCGCAACTTCCCGCTTGATTTCGGCGGCAACCGCCGCGCCATCGAGTCTCTTTGGCATCTTGCGCTCCAAAGAATCATCGTATCGCTTCCCGCTACCCCGCGGTCCCAATCCACCTTGCGGGTTAAACGGGTAGACCGCCTGGCGATCCTCCAGTTGGATACCGAAGTGTGATTTAGCTCACATACACTCTGAGACGCCTCCGGATAGCTTCATACCGGCGAGAAGTGTGCTTAATCGTGCAGGAGGGGTCGCGGATTCCTCTAAGCGGAGTCGCAACGGAGACAGGCTCGATGAGCGTTTTCAAGGATGCAGGACATCTATTCCGGTTTGCGGGGCTCTTTGTCCTCGCCTTTCTGGTGTTTCTGGTGGTACGCCAATACATTGTCCCCAAAAGCTTTGGCCAGTATGGGCACTATCGTGGGGCGGCCATCGACGAGATTGCCGCCCATCCGGTGAAATATGCCGGCCACGATAGCTGTGAAACCTGCCACGCCGACGTTCTGGACGTGAAGAAGGCCGGTAAACATGCGCACGTGAACTGCGAGGCCTGCCACGGGCCTTTGGCCAAGCATGCCGACGACCCGGCCTCGGTGACGCCGGTGTTGCCCGACACGGCGGTGCTCTGCGCCCGATGTCACACGGCCAGCGCCGCTAAACCCAAGGGCTTTCCGCAAGTTGTGCCTGAAGATCACTCCACAGGACTGCCCTGCCAGACCTGTCACAAGCCGCACAGTCCTGGAATGGAAGCGGGAGGCGCGAAATGAACGTGACCCGGCGTCAAATGCTGATTCTGCTACCTGCCGCGGCGGTTGCGTGGGAGTCCGTGCTGGCTGGAACTCCGGAAGAGGCTCCCAATTACAAGCTGACCGAGCATTGGTGGAGTATGTTGATCGATATTCCCAAGTGCATCGGCTGCGGCAACTGCGTACGGGCCTGCCAGGCCGAAAACGATGTGCCGGTTGGATTCTTCCGCACCTGGGTGGAGCGCTACCACGTCTCGGATGAAGAGATGACCAATCCACAGGTCATCTCGCCCGATGGCGGCAAAGAAGGATTTCCGGTTGCCCAAGAAGACGGAGAGAAGTATTTCTTCGTTCCGAAACTCTGTAACCATTGCGCCGATTCGCCATGCACTCAGGTCTGCCCGGTGGGCGCCACCTTCATCAGCCCGGATGGGGTGGTATTGATCGACCCGAAGTACTGCCTGGGTTGCGCCTATTGCGTGCAGGCCTGTCCTTATGGCTGCCGCTACATTCATCCAGAGAAGAAGGTGGCGGATAAATGCACGCTTTGCTACCACCGGATTACCAAGGGACTTACGACCGCCTGCTGCGAAGCCTGCCCTACGGGTGCGCGCCAACTGGCCGACTTGAAGAATCCCAAGGACCCGATTCACGAGTTTCTGAAGACGCATAGTGTGCAGGTATTGAAGCCGCAGATGGCTACCGGCGCGAAGGTCTTTTACAACGAGTTGGATGGTTCGGTGCGGTAAGGAGATGGGTGAGCGGTTATGAACGGTGTTGAAGGCTTCATGTATCCGAATGAAATCGGGCTCCAATGGAGCGTGTTGATCGTCCTGTACCCATTTATCACGGGACTGGTGGCCGGCGCATTCATTCTGGCCTCGCTGGAGCGCGTCTTCCGGGTAGAGGCGGTGAAGCCGACCTACCGGCTGGCGCTGTTGACGGCCCTGGCCTTCCTGCTGGTTGCACCTCTGCCGCTGGTTTTGCACCTGGGCCACCCATTCCGTTCGCCGGAGATGTACTTCACCCCGCACAGCACCTCGGCGATGGCTATGTTCGGCTATGTGTACATGTGGTATCTGATGGCCGTGCTGGTCTTCGAAATCTGGTTGGATTACCGGCGCGAGATCGTGCTGTGCTCTCAGTCTGCCGGAAAAGGTACGCGCTGGATTTATCGGCTGATGACGCTGGGGTCGAGCAACATCAGCCCGCGCTCGCTGGCCATCGACGAGCGGGTGGGCTGGATTGTCACGCTGATCGGCATTCCTTCGGCTTTTCTACTGCATGGATATGTCGGATTCATCTTCGGCTCCATCAAGGCCAATCCCTGGTGGTCGTCGCCGTTGATGCCGGTGGTCTTCATCTTCTCGGCCATGGTCTCGGGGATCGCCGGCGTGATGCTGCTGTATATGGCGCTGACCAGGCTGCGCAGGCAGAAGATAGATATGCGTTGCGTAGACACCATTGCTATGTACCTCTTCTACATCTTCATCATCGATTTCAGCCTGGAGATGCTGGACCTGATTCATCGCATCTATGAAGCCGACGAATCCTTCCGCAGCCTGAACTTCCTGGTCCACACCCAGCTTTACATTCCGCACATCGTGATCCAAATATGCCTGGGCACGATCACTCCGATCCTTCTGCTATGCGTGACACAGGTGGTGAAGCTCAAGGAGATTGTGCGCAAGCGCATCTACGCAGTGGCCGGATGCCTGACCCTGGTCGGCATCTTTGCCATGCGCTGGAATGTGGTGATTGGCGGGCAGTTGTTCAGCAAGAGCTTTCTCGGATATACGACCTACAAGGTTGGCCTCGTATCGCGCGAGGGGCTGCTGGTGGCTATTGCCTTGATCATTCTTCCCTTGATTTTCCTTTGGGCGCTGGTGAAGCTGCTGCCTCCCTGGCCCGAGAAGAGTGCACATGAAGGCGCGGCGGCGGACTGAGAACAGCGTCTCAAGTCGGGTGGAGAGTATGGAAGATCTTCCCGAGGCTCTAAACCGGCTCACCGCGCGCCTGGAGACCCTGGAGCAGCGGGTCTACGCCCTGGAACATCTTTCCGAGCTGGCAAGTTCACAACCTGCGCCAGAGCCAACTCGGCCCCATCCGGCGCCGATTGCCGAAACGCTCCCTTTTGCGCAAGCCGGGGTTTTTGCGGTGCTGGGCAAGGCATTGCTCGGCATTGCCGGCGCTTACCTGCTGCGAGCCGTAGCAGAATCGGGTACGCTTCCCAGGCTGGCGGTCGCGGGTGTGGCCATCGTGTATGCACTCCTGTGGCTGGTATCGGCGTCGCGGACTCGCGCCGGGACCTGGTTTGCCAGCGCAACCTATGCCTGCACCTCGGCCTTGATTCTGGCTCCCATGCTCTGGGAGCTTACACTGCGATTCAAAGTGCTGACGCCGGCTGGGGCTGCCGGCGTGCTGAGCATATTCGTATGCGCGGCTACTGCTTTGGCATGGAAGCGCAACCTCGCATCGATCTATTGGGTAGCCAATGCAGCGGCTGCCGTGGCGGCTCTTACATTATCGATCGCCACGCACGACATGGCGCCCTTCATCGCCGCGCTGCTGCTCATGGTTCTGGTCAGCGAATTCGCGGCCAGTCGCAATCGCGAGCTGAGCATCAGGCCGCTAGCGGCGGCCGCAGCCGATCTGGCGATCTGGGCGCTGATCTTTATCTACTCCAGCCCGCAAAGCACGCGCGGGGATTATCCGGATCTGGGAGTGGCTTTGTTACTCGTTCCCGGATTCATGTTGTTCTTGATCAATGGGTCAATTGTGGCATTCAGGACTGTGTTGAAGGGGCAAAGGATCACGGTATTCGAGGCGGTCCAGACCATAATCGCGTTCCTACTGGCGGCCACAGGCCTGCTGTATTTCCTTCCGCACGCCGGCGCGACCGCGTTGGGAGTCCTCTGCCTGGTTCTGGCCGCCGCAGGGTATGCGGCAACCTTCATATACTTCGACCGCGCCGCTGATCAGCGCAACTACAGGGTCTTTGCCACCTGGAGCGTGGCGCTTCTCGTCTCCGGAAGTTGGTTGTGCCTCCCAACCTTGGTCATGGTGGTGTTCCTGGGCGTGGCAGCAGTCGCGGCTACCGCGCTAGGCGCACAACGAAGCCGACTCACATTGGAGATTCATGGCATGGCTTATCTGTTGGCGGCCACCGCGGCATCCGACCTGCTGAATTTTTGCTTCAACGCACTGGCAGGAGAACTCCCAGGCGCGCCTGCGCCGGGCGTTTGCCTCGTTGCCACAAGCGCGGTTCTCTGCTATGCCGTGGGCAAGCCTCGCCTAAGTGAGTTGTGGCAGCGGCAGATCCTTCATCTTGCCACCGCATCCCTGGCGCTTGGCGCTGTAACGGCTCTGCTGGTCGAAGGCCTGATGGGCCTGGCCGCATTCTGGGTACATCCTGGAGCCCAGCACCTGGCCTTTATCCGCACCCTGACCCTCTGTGCGGCGGCACTTGCCCTGGCCTTCTGCGGTGCGCGCTGGCACCGGTTGGAACTGACCCGGACTGGCTACGCCACGCTGGCTCTGGTTGCGGTGAAGCTGGTCTATGAGGACCTGCGGCACGGCCACCTGGCATACATTGCCGCTTCCATCTTTCTCGTGGCGCTCACGCTGATCGCGGTTCCTCGGCTGACGCGTATAAGACAAAAAAGCGAGTGAGGGACAGAGGAAGACGCGATTCGTGGTCGTGCTGAATCGGAATGGCCGCTAGTTAATACCCGCCATCACCAACATGCGCGGCTCTGTCATCTCTTCGATGGCGGAACGGATTCCTTCGCGGCCCAGGCCGGAGTCCTTGACGCCGCCGAAGGGCATGGAGTCGTTGCGCCAACTGGGCGTATCACCCACAATCAGCGTCCCCACTTCGAGTTCGCGATAGGCGGAAAGGATGCGGCCAGCGTCGCGGGTAAGCAGGCCGGCCTGCAGGCCGTACTTCGAGTGGTTCACCTCCGCCATCGCTTGCTCAAAGTCGTCGTAGGGCTCGATGGCGAGCACCGGTCCAAAGACCTCTTCGTCGCGCACGTTCATCCCCGGTTTGGTGCCGGTCAGGATGGCCGGAGTGATTATGGATCCTTTGCGTTCTCCGCCGGCAACCAATTTGGCACCCCCAGCCACGGCCTCCTTCACCCATGCCTCAACGCGCTCGGCCTCGGCGAGCCGGATGAGAGGACCGACTTCGGTAGCCTCTTCGGAGGGGTCACCGGCCACCAGCTTGGCGGCGCACTCCACCACCTTCCACAAAAAGCTCTGGAAGATGTTGCGGTCCACAAAGATCCGCTGCAAACCGATGCAGGACTGCCCGGCATAGCCGAAGGCGGCGTGCGCAACGCGAATGGAGGCCTGGTCCAGGTCGGGCCAGTCGCCGTGAACGATCAAAGCGGCGTTCCCGCCCAGCTCCAGCAGCACGCGCTTGCGGCCGCAATGAGCCTTCAACTCCCAGCCTACTTTGGCCGAGCCGGTAAAGCTGACCAGTTTGATGCGATCTTCCTTTTCGGCCAGCCAGGCGGTGTCAGCGTTGCTGAGCGGCAGCACGGCCAGCGCCTCCGCCGGCCATCCGGCCTTCAAGATCACCTCGCCCAGAGCCAGCGCGGTAAAAGGAGTCTGCGGGGCGGGCTTCAGAATCACCGGGCAGCCCGCGGCCAGCGCAGGAGCGAGCTTGTGGGCGACGAGGTTTAGCGGAAAATTGAATGGAGTGATGGCAAGGACCGGGCCGATGGGGAAACGCTGCACCAGCCCCCAGCGGCCTTCGTTGCCTTCGGTCAGATCCAGCGGAATGCTCTCGCCGCCCAGCCGCGCGGCCTCTTCGGCGGCGGTCTTGAAGGTAACGACGGCGCGGTCCACCTCAATCCGCGCGAGGCGAACCGGCTTGCCCGCCTCGGCGACGATCAACTGCGCAAATCGCTCCTTTTGCTCGATGAGCGCGGCGGCTACATCCTCCAGAATCTCTCGGCGCTTCCAGCGGGGCAGCGCGCGGGTGCGGCGCAGGCTGGCCGCGGCGTGATTCACGGCCTGGCGCGCATCGGCGCGGGTGGCCACGGTGACTCGGCCCACCAGCCCCTGGTCCCACGGCGACCGCACCTCCAGCGCCTCGCCGTCGGTCCATTCTTTGCCACACAGCAGAAATCCCGTTTGAGTTCCCGGCCGCATCTTCATGGCTTTGCCGCTCCTGTTTCTACTCTGCCCTAGATGGTACAAGGGCGGGGTGAGCATGGGCAGCTACCTTACACCGTGGCACACTCTCAGTAGTCGAAGATTCCCGGCACGGTACACTGTCCCCTTATGATTCACGATGGCCGAAGCCGCAAACTTCCCTTTGACCCCGCCGAGGCGGTGGCGCATCTGCGCGCGAGTGACCCCAAGCTGGGCGCGCTCATCGACCGGGCCGGACCGTTTACGCTGCG
>Ga0265316_10004174_pt1 | contig 14439 bp, 10 predicted proteins | sample 4522metaG_FD_202092 | JGI IMG/M metagenome (GOLD analysis project Ga0265316, IMG submission 202092) | Rhizosphere microbial communities from Carex aquatilis grown in University of Washington, Seatle, WA, United States - 4-5-22 metaG | ecosystem: Host-associated > Plants > Roots > Rhizosphere >...
CTTCGGGAGTGACCTTGACCGTCATAGTGCCGTTTGCCTCCATGACTTCCATCGGCGTTTTCGACACCGAGGCGCCGAGGCACGCCCAACGTTCAAAATGCAATTGGACCCAGACATCGGTTGTCGGGGAGGAAGTGCTGACTGCTGCTTGCTGAATTGCAACGTGCTCGCCACACGGATCAGAGTGAGCGAGTTGAGCTTGCAGTATCGGGGCAATGGACTGCTGCAGATCACCCAGATTTGAGCTCATCTGGAGATGGACTACATTATCCAGGTTCGCTGCTGGAGCGCGAGAAATCGTGGCGGAAGTGCGAACCGCGATCGTCTGGTTACCTATTGTCACAGAATTTGTCGAGGGCGACATCGTGAAGATGGGTTGCTCTTCTCCTGGCTCCGGAAGGGCATACATTTCTTTTCCCAACACACGCTGTTGCTCGCGAAAGTCAGCCAGGGCCTCCTCAACTTTGTGGAATGAACCGATGAACTCGCCCTTCTCCGTTGTCCTATCGGCGATCCTCGCGTCAAGTGCCTTGGCCCGGTCCGCCAGCCGGGAATCGGCGCGAATCAATTTCCAGGTGAGTCCCTTTAATGCGCCTTTCTGTTGCTCGGAAAAACCTTGCACGAAAGCCTTGTTCAATGTGCGAGCCTTCTCCAGGGACTCATCAAATGCAACTCTCTTGGCCGGCCATTCCGTGCTCGCACTCTCCGTGTTCAATAGCGTCCGCAAATCTTCCAGTTTCCCGACGACTGTCCTCGTGCTCTTTACGAGAGAGAGGTACGCTGATACCTGTGCTGGCATGGCTTGAGCTGCCAACGCGTGGCGAAAGCCTTCCAGTTCAATTTCGTCGCTTGGGTGCAGAGCGGGGGGATCAACCGTTGTTGTTGGGCCGCCAGGCCTCATGCCAGGACCCATTGGACCCTTGGGGAAATTGATCTTGATGCCATCGGTTCCGATGCTAACGGTCGGGATGGGGAGCCCCGCGCCAGCAGGCGGCTTTTGCGCAATTGTCGCCGAAGAAAAGATTAACGTTAATAAGGCAGTCCCGAGGGTAAATGAAGCTGAGGGCGTCATTGGAGCCTGGTATCGTCGCTTCATTCAAGCTCTCCGTCGAATTCCACGTTTCGCTCGACACATCGCGACAAACATCGGGATCGGTAATCGGCAGCCCTGGTGAAAAATCCCGTCCCCTGCAAACCGAATTCAGAGCGACTCTCTTGAGCAAGACAAGAAAATCTACTTGGGAAAATGACAAATCCAAAGCCAACACTCTTTTTTGACATTTGTTTTTGAAAAACTCCTTGGATTCGCCGGATTCGGCGCGCCATTTTAGGGAGGAACCTCGGCCTCGCCCGTCTGCGGCTGAAAGTAACCAGAGCCGCAAAAGCGCTACAGACCGGGTCTCTACCCCAGTTGTTGGACTCTTAAACTAGGATTCTTATCGTGTGAGGGCAGTTGTGTGCTGGACGCTACAAATAGGTTAAGAAGTGTAAAGAGTTTATGCGGCGGTGTATCCGTCAAAGCTCCCTATCAAGTTGTCCGCCTTAAGTCTTCGATGCCAGCGAGAATGTAGCTGTCTGCCGCCGGCCTGTGTTGCCAATATCGTGGCAGCATGAAGTGGGACCATTCCTCCGCTCGGCCTTTTTGTTCATGACCGCTTGAAAGGTCTTTGACCGCGTGTCAAGAGGCAGACCAGTAGTTCCACTCTTTTCGCTTTTTACCGTGAGGAGTAGTTAACAAACAAAACTTTACCCTTGCTTCACAAACACTTAACAGCGAATCGGAACGGTGTGTATTTCAATGTCCTACATAGAACGAGCTGCTTAATGTTCTTGGAGATCCCGTGCCATCTAAGATCAACTAGTCGCTCGTTACAGACAGTCAATTCAAGGCGGTGAAGGTGAGAATCTTACCAATCTCTAAGCACGCGATGAAATCAGAGAAAGGATGCTGACTTCACCGAGCGTAAGAGCTGTGCCACTTCGGTGGTACGGATCCCGTTGCAAGTCTGCCGTGCTCACACTCCTGTCTCGACAGACTTCAACGGGAAACAGTTCCGGCGGTTCGGAGGATCATCTCCGTAAAGTCCACAACCGGTAAAGGTATGAAACGAATTCTGATTCTAATTCTGGTTATATCGACTTTGGCTGCGGCCCGCGATAAGAAAGCAAAGGCTCGACCGGGGCCCTATGTGTTTACCAGCAGATCGTCTGCTCAAACGCTCAAAGCGCTCATCGTCCAAGCGAATCTAAGGGAAGGCTACACGCTCGATTCCGACAATCAGCTCCGGTTTCGCTTCTCGAAACCAGCGCAGATGCCCGTCGTGGATGCGATTTTCACGGCCTCAAGCATGTGTAAGGGCATGACCACAAAAAAGGTGTGGTCGTACACCTTGGTGGAACTCAATGGCACGACAAAGGTAACTGTTCAGCCTGTTTGGGAATATCCGGACGATTACTGCCAAACGCAAACTCAGGACTTTATATGGAGCCAGCCAGAGGAGATTGCGGCGTTTCAAGCAATGCTAGACAAGGCTTCCACTTCGAGTACGCAGTCTCCAAGTCCAGCTTCGCAATCGGTTACCCCCGATTCTGCTCCAACTTCGGCAGATCAGCAGCGGCGCGCGAAACAACATGCGGCATGTCTGGAATTGGCGAAAGACAACCCCAGCATCAGTTGCAAGTGAGCAGTACTCCTGCAATATTCAAGCCACGGGCTTCTTGCCCGATACGTCTGCTGGCGTCGCGGCTCAAACGGGCATGATCTGATCGGGCTAACTAGTTGCGCATCCAGATTTCCTGTGCCGCGGTGCGCTTCGAGTTGTCGACAACGTAGGGCGTGATCAGGATCAGCAGTTCATCGTCCTCTTCCTGTTTAGAACGCTGTGATGTGAGGGCGCCAAGGCCGGCGACGGCGGAGAACGCAGGCAGGCCGCTCAGGCTCTTCTCGTCGGACTTGGTGATCATTCCGGCCACTACCGCCGCTTCTCCCTCTTTGAGCAGGGTTGCTCCCTTGTACTCGCGATTGAGAATGATGGGATTGCCGTTCACGGTTGTGGCGCCCAAAGTGCGGAATTGTAATTCCAGATCGAGCGATACATCTGAAGCGCCGTGAACCAGCGCCTTCGCCTTAAGCACCAGTCCGATGTCCTCATAACTAACGGACGGAATCGTCGAACTAGCCGCACTCGTGAGAGTGGACATTTGGGAGGAAGATAAGCCGAGAGACTGCAACGTCGACGTACTAATAGAACCGGCTATCGACGAATAGCTCGAGGTCTGAATGGGATACCGCAGCCCCATTTTGAAAGTGGCGTCCTTCTGCTGAGAGACGCGCAACTGGACATGATCGAGCGACCGTACGAAACTGTCATTCACGGAAAGCTCGGCGGACAACTGATCGAGGCTCAGCCCGAAGAAACTGATTCCTCCTCCAAAGGTTGTCAGCGGGTTGCTCAAGATGGAACTATCCTCGCTTTCCAGTGTTGTGAGAATAGTGGCCACACTCTCCCCACTATTCACTCCAGATAGAGCTGCCCCAAGGCTGTAGAGATTGAAACTGTCTGGTACGTGCAGGCCGATCTGCCGGGCATAGGTCCGGCTTAGCTGAAAGACTTGCAGGTCGAGCATGACCTCCGGCTTTTCGCCCGTTATCTGTCCGAGAAACTGGGTTGCGGCTTTCAGCGCTGCTTTCGTCCCACGCAGAGTAATCGTTCTGGACGCGACATCGAGACTTACAAACTTGAGGTCGAAGAGCGTCTTCAGCGAAGTGATCAGATCGTTCAATTCCTGGCCGGAATCACCGCCAGGGATGACGAACGAGCGCATGCCCATGCGATCGTAGATGCGGTGGTTCTCGGGATTGTCGACGACGACAAGAAGGACTTTATCGTCGAGCGCCACGCAGAATGATTTTGTGACTGCGGATGCGAGCCGCATCGCCGTCGCGAAATTTGCGTTGTCTAAATCGAATCGCACATGTGGGTTGGGAAAGTTATCGTCGAAAAGTATCAAGAGCCCATAACTCGCGGCAATGGCGCTAAGCAAACCCTTCGAATCGCCGCGATAGTGAATATCCCGCAGCCCGTCGAGCGGCTTGCCGACAAGCGCATCTTTGTTGGCGGGCAATTGCGGCCCCGCGGGAGGGAGTGTGTCTGCGCCGAAACAGCCTGCGGCGAACAACAACGCAACTCCGGCTAGCACCCATCTCATAATGACTTACTGTAGAACGCTAGATGCGTTACTCTGCAAGTAACCTTGCGCCCGTGCTTAGTCAGCTCAGTCAATGGTCAGCGTCGTCGTGGTCGACGCCGTGATCGACGACGAGGATGTATCGGTACCCACAATGGTTAAGGTATACGTTCCCTTCGGCGCGTTTGTGGAACTCGATGACGATCCGGAACCACAGGCGGATATTCCAAAGCTCAGAGCAGCAACAAGAAAGACTCCAGCGTACGCGCGGAATTTCTTCGGGCGATATCCTAATAGCCCAACGAGCAGCGCGATTCCCATGCTCATCCCCGCTTTCGCAGGGTTAAAGCCGGAGTTTGGACGATTGTCGATCCCAGAACGCATCACGCCACCCGTGAACAGGCGCTTGCCATTTGACCCTTTTGCCGAAGCGTTAGCACATGCAGACTCGCTGGTGTAGACGGTCATTGTGGTGGTGACCGCGCTGCTTCCGGATACAGTGGCATCGGAGAGCGAATAACACGCATTCGAAAGCGACGAACTGGTCGACACACTCCACCCGATGGTACCGGTGTAGCCGTTCTGTGGCGTGATGGTGATGGTTGAAGTGCCTGAGCTACCAGCGGAAACCGTCAGGTTCGCGGCCGCCAGCGAAAAGGACCCACCACCCACAGTCAACGCCAGCGTGCCCGTTGAAGGTGCATAGGTGGAATCGCCGGAGTAAGTCGCGGTGATCACATGGGAACCGGCGGTGCTGGAAGAGAAAGTGTAGGTAGCCGAGCCGTCTGTGAGGGCAACGGAGGAAGTCTCGGTGGTGCCATCCACTTCAATTGTCAAAGTCCCAATCGGCGTGGTTGTGCTCGAACTCGAACCGGAAGCCACCGTAATGGTAATCGTGTCATCCGCACCGGCCGCAGGCGAACTGGTTGTAGCCGACAAGGTGGTTGTGGAGGCATCCAATGACGAGGCGGGTATCGTAGGCCAAGCTCCTAGCAGGTTGGAGAAGTCGAGCGAACCCAGGCCCGAAGCCTCGTCATAACCAGTGGTGGCTGGATATTCCGATTCTCCGGCCGCTGAACAATAGCTTGAGCCCGCAGTGCATTGATTTCCGCCGCTGGTGATGTCATGAAAAGCCGAAGCATACGTGGTTGCGTCGGCAGCCAGAGTGTAGAGCGTGGAGTTGACCACCCCCTGCCCGGTCGAATTCAACTTTTGATTAATGATCGCAATCATGCCTGCGAAGATGGGTGCGTCGAAACTTGTGCCTCCGGCTACGGTCAGATACTGATCGTTGCTATCGCGAAAGCCGTTCGAGCAACTTCCAGTAATGCCAGTCGCTGTGGAATCGCTGGAACAATACAAGAAACCGGCATTGTTGGGCGAGGCGTCCAAGGAAATATCCGGAACCAGGCGGTAGCTGCCAGAGGGGATGCCCGGCACTCCTCTTTGCCAACTGGGCCTTGACGTCAGCGTACTCACACCGCCGCCACCTGAAGAGAGGCCGTCCGAAGAAGAGTCGTCATTCCAAACCTGCTCTGGAATGTAGTAGAGTGCCGAGCTGATGACATCGCTGCCGTTTGCGGACTCCCAATATGTTGTATTCGAAGCGGCGACGTCGGCCGCAGGGAACTCGGTTCCGCCCATGCCGGTGACATACTGGCTGCTGGCAGGAAAATTGACGGCAAGCGCTTCTTGCTGTGAAGTAGTGAGATTCGTGTCCCCATAGCAGGCGGTTGAACCCGCGTCTCCGGCAGCGGCGATCACGCTCTGTCCCTGGGCGGCTGCCTGCTCGAACACGCCGTTAAGGGTTGCGTAGTCGCTCGATCCGAGGTCAGTCTCGCAGTCTCCATAACTGATACTAATAATCGGGGCGATCAGTGTATCGACGGCATAGTTGATGGAGTCCCAAACGCTGTAGTTGGAGTTGTCGCCCACGAAGACGAGATAGATCGTGGCGCCGGTGCCGATGCCGCCCGAATATTCCATATCGATGTCGGATTCGGCTTCGTCGCCCGAGCTGACGGCTGGGCTTCCGGAATCCGGAACCAATACCAGGGTTGGATCCTTGACGGCGATCCCGGCGGCGTTCTGGAAGTTCTCCACGTCCGATAAATAGACCTCCGACTGCCCTACCACGGCGATCGACTGCCCGGTCCCGGTGTAGCCATCGTTGTAGGCCTGATTGATGTCATAAATGGTGTCGACGTCTTTCGGCGTGAGATAGTGGTTGCCGGATTGGCTGGAAGTGAAGTTCGACCTGAACCTCAACTGGGGCCTGGGGCGGAAGCTCGACAGATTAGAAACCGACAGCACCACCGAAGAGAGTGCCGCCGGGACGCTTACGTCTTTCGACGGAGCGTAATGCACTTGGCCATTGACGGTGTAGTGATGCAACTCGGTATCGAAAGCCGCTGCGACTTGTCCAGCGGTACCAGAGAAGGTGACACGGTTTTTGCTGCGCGAAACGCCATCGATCGCAAAACCCCCTTGCTCGAGCCACGACTCTACCTTCGAAATATCGGAGTCGGCTACGCCAAACTGGTTGGCGAACTCCTCCGGCGTAAGCCACTTGTGATACAGCGGCGAAGATAAGTTCTGCTGTGCGGCGAGGAGCGCTTGTAGCTTTGCCTCTTGGGAGGCGGTGCGGCTAAAAACAATGCTAATGCCCGAGAGCTTGGTTCCCGCCGGCACTTGGCCAGCATCGTTTGCCTGCCTTGCCATTGGCGGATGAGTTCCCGGGATGATCGACCGTTCGGAGTCGACGATCTGCGTCGTGATCCGAGCCGCGGGTGTCTGTGCCAACAATGCCGCATTAAGAAAAGACAGAACCACTAATGCAAATGGGACTCGGCTGTGTTTTCGTCGAAAGTCAATCAATTTCGTCATCCTCATCTCGCAGAAGCCGCTAGGCTGCAAACATGGAACTCCGGTGTGTGAAAACAGTCGCTGCACCGAGTGGATGGCACGGATTCTCGAATACAGGAAGTCTTCCGTGGACAGATCACCCCTCAAGAAAGATGCGGTTCGTCGCGTCCGTTTGCGTAAATGCTTCGTTATGTTTCTGTAAAGTTGTGTGCTCGCCAAGAAGAAACGCCTGTGGCATCCTTCGCTGTTGGCCTCTGAAACAATGCGAGAAGGTGACGGCGGGGCCCTCCGGGGAAGAGCGGTTCTCGGACCCCGCCGGCGAGCGGCCCTCAGCAACAAGTGCCGCCACTGGTTGCTGCCATCACCCCCTCAACACCTCGGCAGCAACATCAGCTCCAGTAAGAATTCGAAAGATGCGCACTCGCGATTACTGCACGGTTACGCTCATCTCGGTTGCCGGTATCGCCAGCATCTGGCCATCGGGATGAACCACATTGGCATCTGCGACTGTCAGCCTTGAGACGCCAGCGCTTTTTGCGAGAAATGTGACCGTGACGACTGCACCGTTGCCGGACGCTCCCCCGCTGCCCCTGGGCCGCAGTGCTGTACACTCCAAAACTCCGGCTGAAGTGTCTTCCCGATGCGAGAGGGCGACAATCTGATCTCCCTGGTCGAGGAAGCCGCCGTTGGAGACGTTCACTACTTCCAGACGGGCGGGATCGTATATCAGGCGCAGAGGCACGGAGGATGCATTTTCCACATTCGATAGCATCACGTTAACTGCAAAGGTTGCGCCTGCGCGAGTAGACACGGAAGGCGGATCGAAGGCTGCAGTTGCCTTAGCTGCCGCCGACAACTGAGCAACAGACACAGGAACGATCGACGCCGGCTGTTTCTTGGCGCCGGCTGTTGCCGGACGATTCTGAGCGGAGTGCAACTGGATGCCGTTGCCAGTGCCAACATCGAGAGTTCGCCGGTTCAGCGGTACGATTTCGCGTGCCCGCACGATATGAGGTATCAGCGCAAACACAATCTCATTATTCGTCGTCTCCTTGCTGGTTTCAGAGAACAGATATTTCAGCACTGGAATATTCGACAGACCGGGAATTCCGCTGATCGACTTAGTTTCCTGGGTCTCGAACATCCCTCCCAGCAGATTGACTTCTCCGTCTTTCAAGCGAATCTCATGCTCGATCTTCCGTTGGCCGATCTCGGGCTCGTTGATGCTACCGATGCTTACGTAGTTGGTGACCGAAGAAACGTCGAGCGAAATCTTCAGGCCGATGTCTCCATTGTCGTAAACGCGTGGCGTGATATCGACGTTGACTCCAACATCGAGATACTGGAATTGCGTGTTCACAAGTGCGCTGACCGTCGTCGACGAAACTCCGGACGAATAGGACCCCGTTGCGGTGGGCACGCGTTCGCCAATCTTTAGTGAAGCCTTCTGTCCATTGATCGAACGCAATTGCGGGTTTTGGATGATCTTGGTAGAGCTGTCGCTGGCCAGCGCATTCAAACTAGCGGCTCCGATGGTCACCTGAAAATCGGTGGCATTCAAGTTAGCAAGCGAATTCAGGCTGAGAGAGTCGTTGGTATTGGTAGACGATGTGGAACTGGAACTGCTGCTCGAACTACTGGAAGAACTGGTAGTGTTGCTCTGCAATTGCACGCTCGCACTGCTCGGTGGGTTGATACCAAGCTTCTTGACCTTGTCTCGACTGACCTGCATGACGGCAACTTCGACAACGACTTCCGGAGGCGCCTTATCGATGTCGTGGACAATTTTCTCCGCCAGCAAAATCTGGTCTGGCGTTCCGCGCATCACAATCGCCTGCTGGGACGCCAGTTGCTGGATGCGGCTGACCTCCAATACAGTGCGCACGGCGTTGACAATGTCCTGCAATTCGGTGGGTTGCGACAAATTGGAAAGATAGAAGGTCTTCACGACGCTCTGTTCGAGTTCTTTTCGCTTTGCGGGGTTATCCGCCGCGACAAAAATCGTGTTGGGCGTTACCGGCCTCCAAAACGTCTTGGACTGCAGCGCAAGTGTCTCCAGCGCCTGAAGCAGACTGACACCAGTCAGTTCAACCCGCATGCGGCGGGAACTGAAATCCGGGTCGAAGAGGACGTTGATTCCAGCCAGCTTCCCAATCGTTTCATAAATGACTTTGCTGTCCTCTGAGAGCTTCAAGGTAATCGGCAAATCAGCCACGGGCGCCAACTTTATGGGACCCTGAATGGCGTCGAGTTCGGCATCCAAGGCGTCTTCCTCGCCGCTTGAATCTGTCGCGTTCGACGTCTGGGCCTCCGTGATTGCTCGCTTCGTGCTCTCGATCTGCTGCCGGGCGATGGCACTGGAGGGATCAATTTGGAGCGCAAATTCGAATTGCAACAGCGCTTTTTTCAGGTCGCCGGCATCGCGCAGCTGTATTCCCCGATGTACTTTGACGGCCGCCGCCAGAAATTGCAGGCGCGTGGCCGCGCTGCGATAGGCGATGTTCGAGGGCTGCAGAGTATATGCCGCCTTGTATGCGAGATACGCTTCTTCGTAATTCTGACTTGCCTCTTCCTTTTCTCCGCGTTCAAAGGCGGAGGATGCGGTGTCCGAAGCCGAGAGCCTAGTCATTATTAACAACAGCAGCAGAAAAATACGCAGTACCCGACAAACCCTCGGCACGAGTCTCCCCCAAAGAAATCATTTCAGTTCGTTACTTACTCCCAGCGCAGGTGCCGCAAAGCGGCTTGCCTCCGAGCGCTGCTTACGCGATGGCTGCTGGCAGCTTCTGTATAGAGATGAACGTGGGCTTTGCAATTTCTTTCGCAAGAGATTAATTAAGATTTGTAAAGTCGTAGCGGGAACCGATGCAGGAGCGTTGCAGTCGTGCCCGAAGTAGGCGAAGTTGACTTCCAGCTTCGCGTACTCGAACTTTGCTTTCAGCTCAGTCTTCAGGTTCGAGAAGCTGGCTGCTTTATGACGGAACCCGAAATCCGCTCCAGCGCGGCAACCAGGTCCGCGCGCAATGTTGCCTTTGAAAGGATGGCCTGTACTCGGCAAGTCAGGCTGGCTTCTGTAAGTCGCGCTGAGTTTTCCTCTGCGAAACAAAGCAGCTTGATTGCAGGAAAGTTGTTTGCCAGCACTGAGCTTAGGGGCAGAGGGCCCACGTCTTGGCGATGATCCACAATTATGAGATCCGGGAGCAGGACCATCATGGCCTGCAAGGCCTCTACTCCGCTTTCCACTCTGCCAATGATTTGAATGCAGCCAAGGTCCTGGAGTTCCAACAGAGCGCGTATCGTTTCTCGGCAGGTGGATAGCTCCGCGACGATCAACACTTGGATCGGAATGATCCATTTCCCTTGGGCTAAATCCTGCTTCGCTGGGGTGTATCCGGTGGAACTGGTTGCTGTCATGAGATCTTGTACCTCCGGCGCTCATAGGATCAGGTAAGCACAGCGCAGCATTCTGCCCAAGTTAAGAGTTTGCAAAGACACGGTAAATGTTTGTCATTCTTGAACTCTGACGAACCGTTTGTTCTATCCTGTGAATTGGCGTAAAGGTGAATATGGATCGCATCCTGGTCATAGACGACGACGAGGAAATGTGCGGCATGTTGGACGAATACCTGCGTTCCGAAGGGTTCGCGGTCGAAACCGTGCACAACGGCGAAGACGGCCTTACTCGGGCGCTTTCGGGCGAACACTCGGTGATCGTCCTGGATGTAATGCTCCCCGGCATGAACGGCATCGAGGTCCTGCGGAGATTACGCAGCGAATCGGACGCGCGGGTATTGATGCTCACGGCGCGGGGTGAGGAAGTCGACAAAATCGTGGGTTTCGAAGTGGGCGCGGATGATTATGTTCCCAAGCCTTTTAGTCCCCGTGAACTGCTGGTGCGCATCCGAGCAATTCTTCGCAGGCCAGGCAGCAATGGCAAACCCGAGCGGATTGTGTTGGACGATCTGGAACTTAACACAGGAAACCGCAGCCTGAAAAAGGCGGGCAAGGAAGTAGAGCTCACCGCGCTGGAGTTCAATCTTTTGGAACTGCTGTTGCGGACGGCAGGCCGGGTTGTAACGCGCGAGCAGGTGGCGAAACTTGTTCTGGGGCGGCAGTTCTCGGCGTCGGATCGCAGCATCGATGTTCACGTCAGCAAACTTCGGCGGAAACTTGGTCAGCGAATTCCCGGAGAGGATCGCATTAAGGCAATCCGAAGCGTTGGGTATATCTACACTGTCGCGCAAGAAGACAAAAAGTAGCGAGGCTGATGAGAACTCTATTTTGGAAGATATTCATTTCCTTTTGGTCAGTGGTAGCGATTTTCATCGTTATCGCCGTCCTCCTCTTGGGGAGACGGTCTCCCCTGCCAGAGGCGCGTCGGCAAGCGGTCGATAACAATGCATTTGCGATGTACTCGCAAAGCCTGGCGCAAATCTACGAGGCTAAAGGGAAGGTGGAACTCGATCATTACCTGCAACAGTTCAAGCGCACTTCTCGCGGCGAAGCGTACTTACTGGACGGAGCGGGCAATGAGGTTGCCGGACAGATTCTTCCTCCGCAGGCGAAAGAGCTGGCTGCCCGGGCGCAGTTAGAGGGCAAGGTGGAGTCCGTGGTGGTAGAGGGCAAAGAGTTCTTTGCCCGACCGATCGTAACGAATAGCGGAGCGAGCTATGTGGCCGTTGTAGGCTTTCCGCGTGCCGTCGACGAATTTCCCCCACCACCCGGCCCTCAACGGCCATTGAGAGATCTCGGTATCGCCATCATTATCTCGGGGATTGTCTGCTTTTGGCTGGCGCGTTACTTGAGCGCCCCAATCGTTCGCCTGCGCAATGCCGCGCAAGAGCTTTCCAGGGGAAACTTGGCTGCGCGCGCGAAACAAAAGAATGCCGATCATCGCCGCGACGAAATCGCACAACTCGTGCAAGAGTTCGACCAGATGGCGGAACAAATTGAATCGTTGATGCACGCGCAAAAACGGCTGATTAGTGACGTATCTCACGAGTTTCGGTCGCCGCTGACCCGGATTAACCTGGCGGTCGAGTTGATTCGCAACGTGGACAGTCCTGGAGTTAGAACGGCGATAGCTCGGATAGAACAGGAAACAGAACGCCTGAACGGAATGGTCGGGAAGCTCCTCACCCTTTCGAGAATGGAAGCCGGCCAGCAACTGGTGGACAAAGAGGAAATTGAGCTAGCCGATCTTCTGCGCGAGGTGGTTGACGACGCCGATTTTGAAGCCCGTAATCGCAACTGTCGCGTGACCCTTTACGAGGCGGACCAGTGCCGCGCGCTAGGCAGCCCGGAACTGCTTCACAGTGCGGTCGAGAATATTGTCCGCAACGCAGTGCGGTACACCGCCGACCAGACGGAGGTTGAAGTCCGCCTCCTCTGCAAAGCGGGCGCTGCCAGTTCCGAAGCCGTCGTCAAGATTCGCGACCATGGGCCCGGAGTACCGGAGTCCTCTCTGCAACAACTGTTTCGCCCGTTTTTCCGGCTCGACGAGTCGCGGGAACGGAAGACCGGGGGCGTGGGGTTAGGCTTGGCAATCGCACAGCGCGCGGTTCGGCTTCACGGTGGCGAAGTCAGCGCTTCCAATGCACCTGGAGGTGGGCTCGAAGTGACGATCGCCTTTCCCGCTTCGAGTTCCGCCGACAGATGATTCACTCTGCTTAGAGCCGTGCCCGCAGTCAGGCGGTAATCGACAAGCTATTCGACGATGTCGGCGATTGCGAAAACTCCTGCTGCAGGGAGCTGAAAGTCTGTTGCGCGGAGGAGAGGTTGCCAGATTGCAGTTCCTGGCCGAGCTTTTCAAATAGCTGACTAACCGCATTCGATCCGCTCCCGCTGGCCTGATCATTCTGCTGTTGCGCTGCTAGATTCTTGAAGTCCTGCTGAATCGTCTTAAAGTCCTTCTGTGCCGCCGAAAGATTCCCGGATTGCATATCCTTCTCGAGTTGGTTGAAGGCCTGGGCAAGGGGATTGCTGCTCTGCGACGATGACGTGGAATTGCTCTGCGGACCAAGACTTTGTAAGGTTGCAAAGTCCGACTGTGCCGCCGAAAGATTGTCAGATTGCAGATCCTGGCCGAGTTGTTGGAACTCTTTCTGAATTGTGTTTTGAAGACTATCGCTGGTGTAGAGGCTGCTGCTGGAAATTCCAGAAACCGACATAATGTTGTCTCCTAAAAAGGAACGATTCGCTCCCGAAGTCTTGTCTGTCCTTATCGGCGTTTGCTGATTGAACCTCAGTTGCAGCTAGGTCCGGTTAAGTCCCAACGACTAGAGCAAGGCGGCTGCCAAAGCGCATGCGCCTGAACAGAGTTAGAATCTCCCGCAATTAATAATACTTGCCGGAGAGGTTGCTCTAGCCCTCTCTGTGTACGCAAAATCAACCCGGCAAATCCTGCCCATGCCGATCCGGCAAAGGTCGCCGCTTTGCTTCCGGGAAACTGCTCGGATGCCTATGCAGAGTCGGCAGCCCTGGCCCTCTAGCTTGCGCTTCCTCGTGGGCTTCCCAATCAGAGAGAGCTTGGCACGTGCGGCTGCGGAACGAGTGATGCGCTTGGCGCTGACAAATCTTTACGGTTCGTTAACTGACACTTAACGGTTAGAAAGCTCGTCGATGTCGAATAATGAAAGAGTGGGGGCCCGCGACCGCCGCGACAGTCTGATCGCGAGAAGTGCGAGTTCTGAAGTCAACGCCGAAATCCTGCCCGCGCTAAAGCATGTCGACCATGGAACAAGTGAGAGCAGCCGAGCGCGTCATGAGAGAAGCGCAACGCGCGCTTTTCGAGTACGCCGAGAGACCCTCCGACCAGCAAGATCGGGATTTGCACCGCCGACTCGCTGTTGAGGCAAAGAGGGCGGCAGAGGACTACATCAAAACGGCCCTTGCCTTAGATTCAAAGTAAGTAGCCACCACTGCTGGATCAGGTGTTCCGCAGCTTGCGCTACAAAGTTTTACTCCTCGTTCACTGACACTTAATAACTAAAGACTCGCACGCATGGTCGAATGAGGTAGAAACAAGATTTGCGAGGACGCACACGTCCAAGAGTAATCGTGAAACGGATTCAGAGAATAGTAAGATGACGCCTATGAGCAAGCTTCGCACCAGAACGATGCTGCGGACGATGCTGCGCACTATGTCGATTGTCGCCCTGCTGGCAAGCGCCTTGCTATGCAGCGGATGCGTGCGGACGAGGCCGGCGCAGCCGGAAATCGTAGCGCCCCCATCATGGAGCGCTGCCGGATCCGATACCGTGCAAAGCCCCACGGGAGACTTATCGCAATGGTGGACGCGGCTTGGGGATCCTGTTTTGTCCGATCTGATTGCGCAGGCGCTCAAGAAGAACACCAGCCTTCGAACCGCGCGAGCAAATTTACGCG
>Ga0265316_10004176_pt1 | contig 14434 bp, 10 predicted proteins | sample 4522metaG_FD_202092 | JGI IMG/M metagenome (GOLD analysis project Ga0265316, IMG submission 202092) | Rhizosphere microbial communities from Carex aquatilis grown in University of Washington, Seatle, WA, United States - 4-5-22 metaG | ecosystem: Host-associated > Plants > Roots > Rhizosphere >...
CGGAGCGACGAGTGCCGGCGGAACAAAGAGTGCCGGCGGAACGACGGGCGTGGGCGGCAAGGGCGGGGCAACGAGCACGGGCGGCAGCACAATCTCAAGCGGAAGCGGGGGCGTCGCTGGCGGCAGCGGCTCTGGCGGTGCTGCAGGAGTGGGCGGGACCACCAGTACCAGCGGCTCGTCGTACTGGCCCGACGCCTACCAAGCCACCCAGGGCGATAGCGGGATGAATCCGGGAAAGAACTGCCTGAGTTCGTGTCACGACCACGGCTTCGCGTTTGCCGGGACGGTCTACGATTCCAGCGGCAAGGGCGTGGACAGCGTGGAGATCGGAGTCAAGCTGACCACCGGTGACTTCTATTCCGTCTTCTCGGGGATAGGCACCGGGAACTTCCTATACTCGGGCAATACCATGAACCTGGCCGGGGCCGACATCCGCGTGCGCGATGCCAACGGCGAGAAGCAAATGCCCATCAATACCAAGTCGACCGGGGCCTGCAATGGCTGCCATGACGGCACGACCAACCCGCGCATCACAGCCCCGTAGCGCCTTGAATTCCACGAGCGGGGCTGGCAGCGAGACTGCCGGCCCCTGCATTTCCGCCTGGCGCGAGAGGCGCGGGCCCCAGGCACTCAACGAAAAGATGCACGCCCGGCGGCCGGTTGGCGTTTTTCTTGAAGCAGATGCAGAGTTCGGACGTCTCATTTGGCGAAAGGAATGAACTGACCCATGCGAACAACCATTGCGCTCCTCGGAACTGGACTGCTTGCTCTTTGGCTCTCGGCTTCGGCCATGGCCGGCGCTCCCGAAACCTTCGCCTCGAAGTGTGCGGGCTGCCACGGCAAGGATGGCAAAGGGCAAACCACGATGGGCAAGAAGCTCAGCATCAAAGACTTGACCGACGCCAAGGTGCAGGCAGCGGCCAAAGACGACGCCTGGGAGAAGTCGATCACAGACGGTGTCAAAGATGCGTCGGGCAAGGTGGTCATGCAGGGGAACAAGGGAAAGATTTCACCTGAGGACATCAAGGCCTTGGTGAAGGTCTGCCGCGACTTCAAGGGCAAGTAGCCTCCACTCGTCGGAAGTTCCAGGCCGGCCGGCCTGCGTGGGCGTGTGCAATAGCGCGTGGCCGGCTAGCGTGGCGTGCGCGACGGGTGAGCGCGCGCGAGGGGTAGGCACAAGCGGTCGTTAGACTGTCCGCGAGAACACGGGCCGGCCGAGTTGCTGGCGCGGGGTCAGGTAGGCATCGAAGCACATGGCCAGATTTCGCACGAAGATCTGGCCAAGCCCGATGGCCTGCAGGCCCTGATCGTCGAGGCGGCACATGCCGTCTTTCTCGAAGGGGGCGAGCTTGGTCAGGGTTTCGCGGAAGTAGTCGGAAAACACGATGCCGTATTTCGCCTCCAGGGCAGCGCGGCTGACGGTGAAGTTGCACATCAGCGACAGGATGGCGTCGCGGCGAATTTCGTCGTCGCGAGAGCGCGCATAGCCGCGCTGGACAGGCAGGTGACCGCTGTCGAGCCTGCGGTAGTAGGGCGCGAGTTTCTTTTCGTTTTGCACCAGGGCCCCACGCACATCGCCGATGGCCGACACCCCGAAGCCGATGGTGTCGTCGCCGGGGTTGACCGCGTAGCCCATGAAATTGCGCGACAGGCGGCCCTCGCGCTGGGCCAGGGCCAGCTCGTCCGAGGGCAGGGCAAAGTGATCCATGCCGATGGCTTGATAGCCGGCTGCCAAGAAAGCCTCGCGGGCCATGGCCAGCAGTTGGAACTTTGCATTTCGATCAGGGACCGCGCGCACGTCGATCAGTTTCTGGTTGCTGCGCACCATGGGCAGGTAGGCGAAGGAATACGCCGCCACCCGATCCGGGCGCAGGGCCACGGTTTCGGCCAGAGTCTTGGCAAACGAATCGGGCTGCTGCGCTGGCAAGCCGTAAACCAAGTCGAAATTGATGCCGCTGAATCCATGCTGGCGCGCGCGCGCCACCAGAACCGCGGTTTGCTCGCGCGTCTGCCCTCGACCGATGGCTTGCTGAACCTCGGGCGAAAAATCCTGCACGCCCATGGAAATGCGGTTGAATCCGAGTCGTGCCAGCATTTCGACGTGCGCCTCGCCGGTCACCCGCGGATCGACCTCCACGGCCAATTCGGCGTTGGGCAAGAATTCAAAGTAGCGAGAGAAGCCGGCCACCAGGCGTTCAAGCTGGGTCGGCGTGAAATACGTCGGGGTGCCGCCACCCAAGTGAAACTGCGCGACCTTGCGCCGGTGGGGCAAACGCTCGGCGACCAAGCCGAACTCGCAAAGCAGATGTTCCAGGTACGGGTCTGCCACTTCCCTGCGGGTGGTGGCAAAGGAATGGCAGCCGCAGAAGGTGCAGCGCCGCTCGCAGAAGGGCAGGTGGGTGTAGACGGAAAGGGGGGCGGTGCCGCACGCGTCGGCGCGTTCCAGGGCGCCGAGGTAGTCGGGTTCCTGAAAGTCTTCGCGAAATTCGACGGCCGTCGGATAGGAGGTGTAGCGAGGTCCGGCGCTGTCATAGCGGGCCAGCAGTTCGGCCGGGATGGATCGCAGGTCGCTCACGCTTCGCCTCCGGGAGAAAATCGGTATCCCAGGCCGCGCACGGTGTGCAGATAGCGTGGGCGGTCAGGATCAGGCTCAATCAGCTTGCGCAACCGCACGACCATATGTTCCACAGCTCGCGTGGACGGCGAAACCTCGTAGCCCCACACTCGCTCCAGGATCGCGTCGCGCGAAACCACTTCGCCTGCGCGTTCGACCAGCAAGCGCAGAATCAACGCTTCTTTCTCAATCAGGCTGTGGCGCTCGCCATCGGCATCGATGACTTCTCCCTTGCCGAAGTCGACGGTTACCTCACCGATGCGTGTGGTCGGGGCTGCCGGGGTTTGTCCATACCAGCCCTGCCGGCGCAGCATTCCGCGCAGGCGCAGGAGCAACTCACGCAGATTGAAGGGCTTGCCCAAGTAGTCGTCGCCGCCCATTTCCAGGCCGTACACCCGGTCATCGTCCGATGTCTTGGCGGTGAGAAACAGGATGGGCAGGCGACCGCCTTCGTCGCGAATGGCTTTGCACACGGAGAACCCGTCGCGCTTCGGCAGCATGACGTCCAGTACGATGAGGTCGATGCCGCCCGTCCGCCAGCGCGCAAGGGCGCTTTCTCCGTCGCCCACGGCCTCCACCGCGTAGCCTTCCTGCTGCAGGTTCTCGCTGATGCCCTCGGCCAGGTGCTGCTCGTCCTCGACCACCAGAATACGGGCGCTCATGCTGATGTCTCACCGGTCACGGCCAGGGTGATCCGAAACGTCGATCCCTTGCCGACGCCAGGGCTTTCAGCGGTGATGGTGCCGCCGAGGTGGCGTATCAGCTCGCGCACCAGATATAGACCGAGGCCACTGCCTTCGGTCTGGCGCACCATTTCGTCGCCCACGCGATAGAACTTCTGAAAGATCTTTTCCTGCTCTTCGGCGGCGAGGCCGATGCCCTGGTCGTGCACCTCAATGCAGGCCGAGTCCCCGTGTCGCGCAACCACCACCCGCACGGGTTGCTTGGCGCCGCCATATTTCGCGGCGTTGTCCAACAAGTTGCGCAGGACGGTCTTGAGCACACCCAAGTCATAGCGCGCGTACAAAGGCTCGTCAGGTAGTGCGAGTTCCACCGTCACGTGGCGCTGCGATGGGTCTTTGCCAAGGGCCGCGATCACATCGGCCACGTCACGCCCGAGGTCGCCACGATCCACGTGCACGACGAAACGGCCACTGTCGAGCCGGGCCACCGCCAGAATGTTGTTGACCAGACCCTCCAAACGATCGACATCGCCGCGCATGTTGGCGAGAAAGCGCGCGCGCTTTTCCGGCGGCGGATCCCGCAGTTCGAGGGTTTCGATGAAAAGCCGGATGGAGGCCAGCGGGGATTTTAGTTCGTGGGTAACAGCCGAGAGAAAGTTGGCCTGCTGGCGCATAAGTTCCATTTCCCGCCGGACCGAGCGCAGGATGAGCGCGGTTCCCGCAACCAGGATGCAAAGAAAGGTCGTTCCTTCGGCTGCGAACATGCGGATGCTGGCTCGTCGTTGCGCCTGAAGATGCTCGACCCGACCGAGCCGAACAGTGACGCCGAACCCAGGATAGCCGGGAAAAAGCTCCTTTCCGGAATTCACATCGGGTTGCCAGTCGAGTTGGGGATAGGCCAGGCCAAGAAATTCGGCTGGACCGCCGGGGCCGAGCGCCTTTCTCTGCGCAAGGGCGATCAGAGCCCGTTCTGCGGCCTGGCGATCGGCCTGCAGATGTTCGGAGGTGGCGCGAATCTCGTCGGCCGAAGAGCGCAGATGGAAGAGAACCCACCAGCCAAGCAGAGCGACGGTGAAAGCAACAATGGCCAGCACGCCCAGCACCAGCAGGCGGGATTGAGATCCGGTGGACCCATCTGGTGTGCGCCGAAACAGAGGCAGCTTCATGTTGGGCGAATACTACTGCCCCCGGCCGTCGTCACGCACGCCCTGCAGGAAGGCCTCTACCGCTTCCATCCCGTGGTCTTGCGCCAGACGCTTGAGCCCGACCGTCGGCAGATGGAGAAGTCGGTTCACCATTTGCTGGCCGAAGCGCCGGATGTGGTCGCGATGGTCTTCGTCCAGATGGGACAGGCCATTGCTGAAAAGCTGCTTGAGCAGCTCATCCGCCGCTGCCTGACCTTGGCCGCGCAGGTCGCGCACGATGGGACTGATGTCGCGCTCGACCACCCGGCGGCGAAGTGCCTCCAGGGCTTCGTCGACGATGATCCGCGCCTCAGCGATTTCGGCCTCGCGTGCGCGCCGGTTGTGCTCAGCCTCTGCTTTCAGATGGTCGATGTCAAAAAGCTGGGCCCCGGCAGCGGTCGCAGCTTGCACGTCGGTGTCGCGTGGCACGGCCAGATCGATCACCAGCGGCGGCGTTCCTTGCAGGGCTGCAAAGAAGGCGTGACTTAGGAAAGGCTCGCGTGCTGAGGTGGCGGTCACGATCACGTCTACGTGACCCGGGAATGCCAGAAATGCCTCCAGGGACAGCGCCTTGCCACCACAGGCGGCGGCCAGATCGACGACTTTGCCAACAGTGCGATTTACGAAAAGCAGGCTGCATCCCGCGCGGCCGCGCAGGTGCTCGCCACATTGCCGGGTCATCTCGCCGGCCCCAATCAGCGCCACCGTGGCAGGTCCCTTGGTCCGTTCGTCGATGAGGGTGAAGGCCAGCGAAACCATTGATACCGGGCGAGCCCCGAGCGCGGTCTTGCTGCGCACGCGCTTGGCCGCCTGGAAGGCTTCTTCGAAAATCATCTGAAGGTGGGTGCCGGCCAGGCCCAGCCGATGTGCCATGTGCAGGGCATCTTTGACCTGGCCAAGAATCTGGGCATCACCAGGGTTGAGCGAGTCGAGGCCCGCAGCCACGCAGAAGAGATGCTCAGCCGCCCCATCTTTTTCAAAGGCGTGCAGGGCCTGAACGGCTGTGTGCGAGGTGGATTCGCCGGTCGCGTTGGCTTGGCCACGCCCCGCAAAGAAGGCGTGGATGCGTTTGCGATACTCAGAGACCGGCGTGCCCCGCCGGCACAGGAAGATCACTTCAACCCGATTGCAGGTGGCCAGGTACACGCTTTCCAAGAAGTCGCAGGCCTGGTGCAGGGCCTTGGCCTGGGTTTCAACTTCGTCGGGACCGAAGGCGTATTTCGCCAGACCTTCCTGCTGGCCTCGGCGCACGGTCAGACCGACCATGCCGAGATATCTCACGGCTTGGCCTCCGGAGGGGCAGGGGGCGGCGGAAGCACCAATTGTCCGAGGTCAGGCTCGCTGGGGCTGCCGTCCACCAGGATGGCGTGGCAGGTATCGCAATCATTGGGAATCACCCTATCGCCCTTGGCAGCTTTCATGTTGCCGTCGTGGCAGCGGAAGCAGCCCGGAGAATCGTCGTGCCCAATGTTGTTGGGGTGGGTCTTGGAGCTGGTGTTCATTTCGGGAAACACCGTCCGATCATACACTGCGGCTGCCTCGGCGGCGGCCCGCGCCACCAGCTTGCCATCGCGCGCGACCAGATCCGGATAAGACTTGTTGTAAAAAGAGGCAACGCTTGTGCGAACCGCTTGCAGGCCTTCGTCGTGGGTGGCGTATGGGACCGACACGGCCTTCACCGCCTCGCGCTTGAAGAAAGGCAGGGATCTCAGATCCGCCTGCCTCTGCAGAACGCTGTCAACACCCTTGGCCGGCGTTTCGAACAGGTGGGTCGGCCGATTGTGGCAGTCAATACAATCCATCACACGTGCTTGCTGTTGGATGCTGTCCGCAGCCGGAAGATTCACGCCCTCGCGCGTGTACTCGGTACGCTTTCCGTCGGGCGTGGTCAGCTCGACCCAGGCGATCTCCTGCCGCCGCTGGTCAGTGGCCAGGTAGCGAATGCGGTTGTCGGCGTAGATGTGCCACCAATGGATGCCGCCATGGGGTTGGCCAGCGCCCACCGCCCCGCCACCGGTCCGCAGCAAGAGCGCAGTGAAACTGGCGCTGTTCTTGTCGTCCTCGGCAAAGCGACCGACAACGCGCAGCTTGTCGCCATAGTGTTTGGCGGGCCAGTGGCAGCTCTCGCAGGTATCGCGCGCTGGCCGCAATGTGTGCACGGGCGAGGGAATGGGGTGGGAATAGGTTCCAGTCGCCACCTTCCACACCTGGCGCAGTCCATCGAACTTGGACTTGACGGCCCATGAGGCGCCCGGGCCGATGTGGCATTGCACGCACTTGACCCGCGAGTGGGGCGAATTCTGATACGCCGTGTACTCCGGTCGCATGACCTTGTGACAAACAGTCCCGCAGAATTTGGGCGTATCCATGAAACCCAGCCCCACCACCGAGCTGGTTGCCAGCACCACCACATTGACCACAGTGAGCGCCGCAATGATCAGGGCCACGCGGCGCAGATGCGGATCATTGAAATTCAGGTCCGGGTACTTCGCAATGGACTCGGCCGATTGGCCACTGCGCATGAGCGCGCGCCGTCGCCGCAAGATTCCTAGCGGCATGAGCAACAGTCCTCCTATGAATACCACCGGCAGAAAGGCCGACCCGAACAGCCCAGTGTAGGGGTTCTCGACCTCGCCGGCCACCTCAAGCGCAAGAAAGACGACCAAGGTGAGCCCTGACAGGGTGGTCAGGCCGAAGCCAAGAAGAGTGAGTGGGTTCTTGGAGTAATTGGCCAGCCTGGCAATGGCGGGAGAGGGCGACTTTGGCAGTACAGACATGTGGATCTCCCCAATGGGCAGCGTGAGCCGCTACCACAAGACAATCATAGCTTGCAGCACCTCCCGCGGCCGCGGAAAACCGCGTGGAGGTGCGCAGCTTGGAGGCTACTGGAGCGCCTCCAATGTCTTCACAATGACGTTCTGGAAGAAAGAGGGATTGTGCAAACCTCTTGAACCGTCGTTGCTGAGCAACTGCATGTTCCAGCTCGCCTTGGCCACAACGGAATCCGTCGCAATCGCAGGCACCGGCGCGCCCGTGGTGGCGGGCGGCACCGGCGGTGTGGTTTGGCCAGTGATGGTGATACCGCTGATCTGGCAGTCAATTTGTGACAGGGTTTCGGTGATGGCGGGTGCGGAGGCCGTCGCAGTCCAGGCGACAGTCACGGGCGCGGCGAGGGTCAGGGTAAACGACGTCGTCCCATGAATTGCGGAGCGGAGTGCAACCGCGGTGGGGGCGGCGGTTAGAAGGATGTCGGCCGTGGTGGCAGCCGCAGAGCTGTACTGATCGGTCGCCTGTCGGTATGCTCGCACAGAAACCGTGCTTCCCGCTGCGTACAGCGCCTGAATAATTGTCTCGGCCTTGGTCCCGATGGCGGCTCCCAGACCATCAAGCTGCGCGCTCATCGCTGCCAAGAATGCCTCGCCGTCGGTAGAGGCCGAGTGGCAAGAGGCGCAGATGGTGTTGTCGGTCTTGAAATTGTGATTGTCAGTCATACCCGCTGCTTTCTCTGTGGCAGTGGGTATGGCCACATGGCAGCCGGCGCAGGTGTCAATTACCGACAGGTGTTTGGACGGATTGAGCTGCGGCATGAAATAGGCATTGAACCCGAAGAGCAGGTCTGTCTGCGATGGCGTGTGGGGTCCCGAGAAATCCTTGGCCGCGGCAACGTAGTCGTCGTGTTCCGCGTTGCGGGTGTTGTGGCAGGCCATGCAAATCACGCCCTTGCCCACGCCGACAATATTGGTCAGGCCGTTGGGCAATGCCTTGACGCCGCCACCCAGGCGAAGCTGGCTGGGGTTGCTGCCGTCATGCGGATCGTGGCAGGCCGCGCAGGTGATGGCCTCGACCGTCGACGATTGCAGCCCCAGGCCGCGCAAATAGGCCTCGTCGGCCGCTGTGCCGTCCGCTTTGTGCAAGAGGCCGGAGTCTCCCTTGGCCAACTGGGCGGAGTACGCGGCAAATCCCTGGGCCGAGTGGCACCGGCCACAGTGGGCCGCCGTGGTTCCGCGCGCCTCGAAGGTGGCATTGGACACCAAATCGCGTAGGGCATGCGGTGAGGTCGCCCATTGGCTTGGTTTGTAGTGATGGCTCGCGTCCTGGTGGCAGGAAGCACAAACGCCTTCGGAGAACGAAACCCGCGTCCACTTGTCTGCCGTGGTGTTCCCGGACGTTGTGTGCGCAGTCGACAGGAACCCAACCGCGCCGTCTTGAGGGCCGTGGCAATTTTCACACTGAATTCCGGCCAACTTGGCCAGACTGGGATAGTTGGTCACCAGGTTCTCCCAATTGCCCGGCTGCAATTTGGTGGGCATGACCCATCCCGTGGTCTTTTCGACATCGTCGAATCCATTGTTTACGGCGGCCGGCGAATCGCCCACGGTGTGACATTCCATGCAGGAACGCGGGAAGTACGTCAGGGGCGTGACACCGTCGGAGTAGGTGCCGTTCAATTTGTGCTGAACAGCGATGCCGTGGGCCGTTTTGGACCAGGGCGTGAAAATGTCAGGCGCAATGGTTCCACTGTGGCAGGTCTGGCAGGATCCCTGATAGTCGGTCATCATGCCGCGCCAATTGCCGGCGACAATGGTCAAGGTCTTGGTAGACACAGCCTCGGTCAGCTTGTACTTGCCCGGGACGTCAGGGATGAAGCTGGGAAACTGCGTGCTGGCGGTCGTCAGAGTGGCAGCCGAGCCAATGGCGCCGGTCGTGTCCAGTGCCCAGTTCCAAGTCGTCTGCGAACCGCCGTCGCCCATCAAGAACTGCCGGATGCCGATGGGCACATTCTGCAACCCTGTGGTTGGTGGGTTCGATCGAACCGTGGCCGTGGCCTTGCCCACGTTGCCTTGTGGGTCAGTCACATCCAATTCAAATGTGTAGTTGCCGGCTTCGTCAGGGCTGATGGGAAGCACGCCGAAGTGAAGTTGGGCCATCACGGGCGCTTTGGCATCGGCCAGAGCCTGTGTTGTAAATGCCAGCGTGGGAGTGGCAGCTCCCGTGAGCTTTGCCGTGGGGCCGGCGGTCTGAATCCACTTGTAGGTCAACTTGCTGACGTCTGAATCCGGATCCACGGCGGCGCCGACCAAGGTGACCGGTGCGCCGAACCCTGCCGTTTGCGTGGCGCCCGCAATGGTCACAGTCGGGGGGATCCCCAGGGGCGCATCGCCAGCGACCGATGCATCGAGTGCGGGGGCCGAAGGTCCTGGAGGGCCAGCTTCACCCGCAGGGCCTGATGGCCCTGGGGGGCCGGCCTCTCCCTCGGGCCCGGCCGGCCCAAGGTCACCCTTGCACGCGACCAAACTGCTGCCTACGAGAACACAAAGTGCCAGTCTAGAAACGCTGTTTGCTGTCATGGACCAGTGACCTCCAGGGGGACGAAAGCCAAGCCTGAGCAAAGCACAATTGTCTAGTTGATTAGCATCCTTGAGACGCAAATCCAAGTAAATCGGTAGGGGTTAACGGTTCTCCCGGGTTGCCACGGGTTAACCGATTAGATGATGGAACGACGGGTTCTGCGTCGCAGGGCGCGAATTGCCCCTGGGTGCGGCAGCCCCAACGAAATGGACGCTGAGCCGCGGGACAGCTAACGTCGGGCACAGTGTCCAGCGCTCTTCGTTCTTCCGCCAAGGTCAGCGTCGCCATTCTCGCGTCGCGGGTGCTGGGCGTGGTTCGCGATGCCATTTTCGCCCGGGTTTTCGGGGTCAGTGGGCTGACTGACGCCTACGTGGCGGCGTTTCGTATCCCTAACCTGCTGCGCGACCTGTTCGCCGAGGGGGCGCTGTCGAGCGCGTTTGTCCCGACGTTCTCTGATGCCCTCAACAAGGGCGGGCACGAGCGCGCCTACCGGCTGGGCAATCTGGTTCTGGGCGGCGTGCTCGCGGTGACGGGCGCTCTGACCCTGGCCGGGATGGTGTTCTCCGACCAGCTGGTCTCGCTCATTTCGCGAGGTTTTGGCGGCAACGCGGCCCAGGTCGCGCTTGGCGGTCAGTTTGCGCAGATCATGATGCCCATCCTGGCCCTGGTCAGCGTCAGTGCGGTCTGGATGGGCATGCTGAACGCCCAGCACCATTACCTGGCCCCGGCCTACGCGCCGGCCATGTTCAATGTGACCAGCATCGTTTGCGGCGCGGCCTTGATCATCGTGCGTCCGTCGGACCGTACCGGCATGATCATCTGGAGCGCAGGCACCGCGGCCTCGGGACTGGTGCAGGCGGCCGTGCAACTGCCCAGCCTGTGGCGCCTGGGCTATCGTCTGCGGCCGACCTTGCGCGGGATCTGGCGCGATTCCGATGTGATCCGAATCGTGCGGCTGATGGGACCGGCCACAGTGGGACTGGCCGCCGTGCAGATGAACATCTTTGTCAACACGCAGTTCGCGGCGGCCCTGGGTTCAGGCCCGCTCACCTACTTGCAGAACGCCTTTCGTTTGTTCTACCTTCCGGTGGGACTCTTTGGCGTGGCGCTGGCCACGGTGACCACGGCGCGCGCCTCGCAGGAGGCGGCCCGCGGCGATCGCGTGGCCCTGCAGGCGCGCGTGGCCGAGGGCGCGCGCGGCGTGTGGCTGCTCGCCCTGCCGAGCGCGGTGGGGCTGATTGTGCTGGCCCGGCCGGTGGTCGAACTGCTGTTTCAGGGCGGCAAGTTCGTTGCGGCCAACACCTCGGCCACGGTGCCCATCGTGCAAGCGTACATGCTGGGTGTGTTGCCCTACAGCCTGGTGAAGGTGCTATCGCCGGCCTTTTTCACGGTGGATCGGCCGCGCATTCCCATGATGGCGTCGATGGTGTCGGTGGGGGCCAATCTTCTCTTCAACGGGCTGACCTACCGCCATCTGGGGGCGCCCGGGCTGGCACTCGGCACGACCATCGGGGCCCTTTGCAATCTGGCGGTCCTGCGGCTGTGGTTCGGTCGGGTGGTTGGCCGTGCACCGCGATCGGGCCCCTGGCACGAAGTGGCCCGCCTCGTGTTGTGCAACATGGTGTTGGCGGCTGTGGCGCTCGGGGCTTGGTGGGCCAGCTCGTGGCTGCTCACCCGGGCAGGCATCGCATGGCCCTGGGGGACGCGCCGCCTCGCGCATGCGCTGCTGCTCTTTGCCACTATTGGCGCCGGATTCGTCAGCTACGGGATTGGCCTGCAACTATTGCGCTTACCCGGCGCGGACGAGTTCTGGGAGTTGCCGAAGCGGATTCTCGCGCGCCTGCGCGGCATTCGCTAACTACTTCGAATTGTCCCCCTTCTTGCTCGCGTCGGTGGCGACGTTCATCGCCGCGGTCGTGCGCCGGGGTGACAGCATGCGCGGCAACTCGGCCAGGGCATGCTCCAGCGTGGCGGCTTCGTCGGGCTCGCGCTGCAGAAGGGATTCCAATCCATCCGCGCCGCCAGACAGCATCCGGGCGCGATCGGTCGCCCGTCGCACCGACGCATCGTCTGTCCATTCGCCGGGGTCTTCGGGGCTGGGCGGAGGCACCGGGCCACGCGCCATCAGGATTGCGCCGGTCGCTGGCCGAGGCACAGCAATCGGCATCCCGCTCGTGGGCGTGGGTCGCGAGGCGTTCTTGGTCGCGAGCAGGCGATCCAGAAGGGGGCGACACGCGGGGTCCAGGGCGATGAATTGCACTCCCATTCCGTGGGCTCGGTGTGGCTCCGCTGGGTTGAACTCGCGCACCCAGGTAACGCGACCCGTACCCGACAGAAGGGGCGTCCCTTGCGGAAGCCCGATCTCGAAGCGCACCAGCTCACCCACCGGCTGGGGCTTTCGGCTGGCCAAGAACACGCCACCCCGGGTCACGTTGGGCGCAAAACGTGCGACGAACGCATCCACATCAGGGTAGCGCAGGTTGATCCGCACCAAATTGGGAGAGACATCGTTCGTTGCCACGGCCTATGAAGTATCGGCCTGCCGGCCCAGGGGGTCAACCAGATCAACAATCCCCACCCGGGGCAAACCCTCACGTTGACAGTTTCTTGTTGTGGCGGTAGTTTTCGCCGCCCTTCGCTACTCCGATGGTCGGAGTGTGCGAGATTGACAACCAGCACCGAGACAATCCAATGGGGCACCCGGATGGCTCGGTCGAGACGACCCGCAAGGGTCGGGCAGCAGCGAGCAGCAAAAGGATCCTAATGGTTTCGACTCCCTCCTCTTCCGACGATCAAACCTCAACCTCGGAAGACAGCTTTGCAGCGCTCTTCGAGGAATCCCTCAAGCGCGATGAGGTCAAAGAAGGTGAAATCGTCAAGGGAAAGGTCATCAGCGTTGGCCCTGAGAACATTGTCGTCGACATCGGGTACAAGTCTGAAGGCACCATCCCGGCACATGAGTTTGCAGGACCTGACGGCGTCGTCACGGTCAAGGTTGGCGACCAGGTCGATGTCTTCCTCGACAGCCGAGAAGACTCCAATGGTCTCTGTATCATCTCCAAGGAGAAGGCTGATCGGCTCAAGGTCTGGGACGAGATCTCCGCGGCCTGCGAGCGCGACGAGCTGATCGAGGGAACCATCAGCACGCGGGTCAAGGGCGGCCTTTCGGTCACCATCCGCGGCGGGGTCAAGGCGTTCTTGCCAGGGTCGCAGGTGGATCTGCGGCCGGTGCGCAACCTCGATGCCCTCATCGGCAAGAACCATCGCTTCAAGGTCATCAAGTTCAACAAGAAGCGTGGCAACATCGTTCTGTCGCGCCGGGTGCTGCTTGAGAAGGAGAGGGCAGAGCTGAAAGAGCAGACCCTCGATAAGCTCAAGGAAGGCCAGATGGTCGAGGGCATCGTCAAGAACCTCACCGAGTACGGCGCCTTTATCGACCTGGGCGGCATCGATGGCCTGCTTCACATCACGGACATGTCGTGGGGCCGGGTCACTCACCCGTCGGAGCTCTTCCAGGTGGGCGACCACGTCCGGGTCAAGGTTTTGAAGTTCAACTCCGAGACCGAGCGCGTGTCGCTTGGCCTCAAGCAGATGATGGAGGATCCCTGGACCCACGCTCAGGAGAAGTACCCGCCGGGCACTGTGGTGCGCGGCAAGGTCGTCTCGCTCAAGGACTACGGCGCTTTCATCGAGATCGAGCAAGGCATCGAGGGTCTTATCCACATCTCGGAGATGTCGTGGACCCGCAGGGTCAAGCATCCGTCCAAGATGCTGGCTATCGGCGACACGGTCGAGGCCGTGGTGCTCGACATCGATCCACGCCAGAACCGGATCAGCCTGGGCATCAAGCAGCTTGAGCCCAACCCGTTCGCGTCGCTGAAGGAAAAGTATCCGCCAGGCACCGTGGTCAAGGGTGTTGTTCGCAACATCGCCGACTTCGGTATCTTCGTGGAGATCGAGGAAGGTATCGACGGCCTGGTGCACGTTTCGGATCTGTCGTGGACCCAGAGGGTCAAGCACCCCTCTGAGCTCTATCAGAAGGGTGACGAGGTCGAGGCCGTGGTGCTCAACATCGAGTTCGACGGCGAAAAGCCCAAGGTCTCGCTCGGCATTAAGCAACTGGTGCCCGATCCCTGGGATCGCATTCCTTACGACTATCCGGCCGGTAAGATCGTCGACTGCAAGATCATCAAGGTGCTCGACTTCGGCGCCTTCGTCGAGATCGAGAAGGGTGTGGAGGGACTCATCCACGTGTCCGAGTTCTCCGACGAACGCGTGGAGGATCCCAAGCAGTTCGTCAAGCCCGGCCAGACGCTGAAGGCTGAGATTATCTCGGTGGATGGCGCTGAGAGAAAGATCGGCCTCTCGTTCCGCGGGGCTGCCCGCGCCGAAGAGGTGGCCGACGCCCAAGGCTTCACCGCCGGCGGCCCGACCGCCACCCTCGGCGATGTCATGCGCGAAAAGCTGGCAGGGCTGACCTCCAAGAAGTCAGCCGAATAGGCTCCCTCTCAGGGTTCCCATCGAAAGGCGCGTGGGGAGACGGCGAGCTTTGCTCGCCGCGGACCATCGCGGGAGGGTTTGGGAACCCTCTCAGGGTTCCCATC
>Ga0265316_10004177_pt1 | contig 14430 bp, 10 predicted proteins | sample 4522metaG_FD_202092 | JGI IMG/M metagenome (GOLD analysis project Ga0265316, IMG submission 202092) | Rhizosphere microbial communities from Carex aquatilis grown in University of Washington, Seatle, WA, United States - 4-5-22 metaG | ecosystem: Host-associated > Plants > Roots > Rhizosphere >...
GCTCGATATCGGCGATTTCCCGGGATGCCCGGTCCGGCGCCGTGGAAACCAGGCGGCGGGCCAACTCGCTCTTGATGGCGACGAGGGAGAGCCGGTGGCCCAGCAGGTCGTGAAGGTCGCGGGCAATCCGAAGGCGCTCGGAGGCAACGGCAAGCTGGGAGATCTCCGCCTGCGCCGCGCGGAGCAGGTGGGTTGTCCGCACGGCGTGCGCCCAGCTTATGGTGACGAAACTGACAACGCAAATGACGAAGAGGATCTGTCCCAGATCAGGAACGTGAACGATCCACCCCGTCGCCAGGGCCGCCAGGAGGACCACGGCATTGGCCTGGATGGCGCGGACGGGCCGGAATGAGCCTGCGATGAACGCGCTGGTGTAGATGAAGGGACTCGAGATCTCGGAATTGACGTGTCCCGAGAGAAATCCTGATACCACGCTCAGTGCGAGCAGAAGCGTCGCGGCGAGCCAGCGCATTCTCGATGCCTCGCGATCCTCTCCCGCCGTCCGTGTGAGCTCACCGGCGCTCCGCCAGGCTGCGCCGACGTACATGCCGACAAAGGAAGCAAGCAGGAGGAGAGTCACTGCGAGCAGCGGCACGGGCGGCCGCGTGCGCGCGAAAGCGAGCGTTTCGGGAACCAGAAAGGGCAGCCAGATGATCCACCCCAACCACAGGACCCAGGCGGGCGGCGTGCTCACTTTCATCGTCGTGACTCTTGCTTCACCGTGACCCTCCACTCCCTGCACGGTATCTCCGTGCGTTCGCATTTGTCCTCCCGCGGCGGATCGTTCGTGCGGCAGCGCCCGCACATTCCAGTCGGGGATACTACCAGAGATGCTGTCCGTCTGCATCATGGTCAGGAGCGGCGATAGCTGCGCAGGTACACCACGCCTCCCAGAACGACGACCAGCGCACATACGAGCATGAGGTTGCTGCAGGCGGATTCCGTTCCCAGTGAAATCGTGGGGAGCAGCCGGAATGCTCGCAATCAAAAGCGCAAGTCCGATGGCCACCAGGAAAGGCCAGTCGTATCCCGGCGTGCTACGCAGCGCCGTGCACGCCGGCTTCCTGCGAGCAGGCCCGGACGCGCGAAAGGAGCATCTCGCGCTCACGCGTGTTGCGCGTGAGGGAAGCCGCACGCTCGAACTCCGCGCGGGCCTCTTCGAATCTTCCCAGCTTGAAGAGAAGGTCTCCCCGAACGCCGGGCAGGAGGTGGTATGTCTTGAGCGATGGCTCCGAGGTCAGCGTATCCACGACCTGCAGGCCCGCCGCGGGACCGAACGCCATGGCCAGTGCAACCGCGCGATTCAGCTCGACAATCGGCGACTGCGTAAGCCGGGCAAGCGCGTCGTAGAGTGCCGCGATACGCGCCCAATCCGTCTCTGCCGCCGTGCGCGCCCGGGCATGACAGGCGGCAATGGCGGCCTGGAGCCCATACGGGCCATATGTGCCGCCCGGCGCCGCGGCGCGCTCCAGGGCGGCAAGACCGCGATGGATCAGGAGCCGGTCCCAGCGGGCGCGGTCCTGGTCCAGGAGCAGGATGGCTTCCCCGGCCGGGCCCACGCGCGCCGAAAATCGCGACGCCTGGATCTCCATCAGGGCCGCAAGGCCGTGAACTTCCGGCTCCCGCGGAGCCAGCTCGGCGAGGATGCGGCCTAGACGGAGCGCATCCTCGCAGAGAGCAGGCCGCATCCAGTCATCCCCCTGCGTGGCAGAGTAGCCCTCGTTGAACACGAGGTAGATGACCTCGAGCACCGAGGACAGGCGGGAGGGGAGCTCGTCCGCGCGCGGGACCTCGAAGGGGACATGTGCGTCGGAAAGGGTGCGCTTCGCCCGCACGATTCGCTGGGCGATGGTCGGCTCGGGCACCAGGAACGCGCGGGCGATCTCTTCTGTTTTCAGACCTCCGAGCAGGCGCAGCGTAAGGGCAACCCGGGCCTCGGATGAGAGCAGCGGGTGACAGGCTGTGAACATGAGCCGGAGCACATCGTCTTCGACAGGGTTGTCGTCGGCATTCGCGATTGCGGCGTCGAAATCCGGCCCGGCCGTCTCCTTCTGGAGTTCGAGCGCGCGGCCGAGCTCTTCATGCTTGCGCTCCAGTCTCCTGCTCCGGCGCAGCCAGTCGATGGCGCGGCGCTTGGCGACGGCCATGAGCCACGCTCCCGGTTTGTCCGGAACACCCGACACCGGCCACTTCTCCAGTGCAACGACCAGGGCGTCCTGCGCAAGCTCCTCAGCCAGCCCCACGTCCCGCACCATCCGTGCAAGACAACCGATGATCCTGGCGGACTCCATCCTCCAGACCGCGTCGATCGTACGATGTGTTTGCGCGGCTGCCATGTTCACGAATGTAGTAAAAACAATGACCGGCATCAAATGGCTTCGCCCCGCCCCGTCTGAAAGGCTGGGAGCGGTCAGGAGAACGGAGATTTCAAGTCCAGGGAGACCGGCGAATCCCGGTTGCACCGCAGAACGCCGCCCTGCAGCTCCAGCTCTGCGGCCTGGATCGAGGATCGGCGCGATGCATACGGCATGGACTCCGGCATTCCCCCGTCCGCTGCCCGTTGCATTCCCGGATGAACGAAGTAGAAGATGAACGCGCGGTCACCCTGCACAAGGACGTCAGCATGGTTGCCGATGTTCCCGTCGTCTCTTCGCGTTCCCGGCGTGTCCAGGATATTCTCCTGGCGGGACCAGTTTTCAGCGTCGTCCGAGCGGTAGACGGCGAGCCCCTGCCACGGATCTGTGATCATCCAGTATGCGCCCTTCCAGAAGAACACATTCGGACCCTCATGGGCGCAGTCCGCGATCACGGGCCCGCGAACCTCCCAGCGGGACAGATCCGCGCTGTCCGCCGCAAAGGTGTGAGAGCCCGCAGACTCGTCCTTGTACCACATGCGCCAGCGCCCGCCAGGGAGCTCGTGCACGCAGGCGTCAATGACCCGATGAGATGACAGGTCGATCCGGCCCTCCGGCGTCCAGTCCCAGAGGTTCCTGCTCGTATAGTGATAGATGTCCCTGTCAAAATCCCATGTCGTGGGGACGCCGCGCACGTAACTGACGAACATGTGATAGACGCCTTTATGGAGGAGAACTTCCGGCGCCCAGAAGGTGTTGCGGCCAGGCTCGAACTCCAGGCCACGGATCGTGCCGCGGTACAGCCATACCGCTGCGTTGCGCGAAGAGGCGATGCCGATATCGGTTCCGTGCACCCAGGCATACCCCTCGCACTCGACTGTTGCCCTTCGGTTCGTATAGAGCATCCACCAGGAGCGCTCATGAATGTTCCATATAAGAGTGGGATCGGCAGCCCCGTCATATACCGGATCGCGAAACAACGGGGCGGGAACGGGCGTCGTTACCATTCTGTGACCAACTTCTGCCGCGCGCCAAATCCGCGGAGTACCGCGGCGCGTTGACGGCGGCCGTTTTCCTGGTCTATGCTGTGCGGTATGTTCGATGCGACGATCATAAAAGACCTCACTGAGCTGATGGCCAAGAATATCACTTTCAAGGACATGGAGGCCATCGGCGGGTACCTGTTCAAGGACCGCGCCTACAACCTCCACACCGCTGCCGGCATCGCGGAAAAGGTCAGCATCTCGCCGCTGAACGCTGCGAAGATACTGATCGAACAGGCGGAGGCCAAGGGGCGGTTGAAGGAACTCTTCGTCTTCGTCATCGAGCTCGACGGGTCGATGATGAACGGCCGTATGGTGGCTCTCCCGGGGATTGAAAACATGCTTTATCGGCTGACGCGCTCGGGGCAGTACTACGACTTCGCCCATCGCAAGTTCATAGACGTGGATGACCACCGCACCCTGGTGAGCTGGGGCGCGCTCCGGGACGGCCGGGAGTACCCGGTAGCAATCGCCTCGATCGACATCTGCCAGAACAGCGAGCTGGTGAAGAAATACAAATCGAATGTCATGGAGAAGGTATACTACCAGTTGTGGGAGTTCCTGAGAGCAAAGCTCGACGCGTGGGAAGGCAGGATCTGGAGCTGGGCAGGTGACGGCGGCATCCTGGCCTTTCGCGGCGAGGAAAACGTCTTCCGCGCAGTGAGCTGCTGCCTGGATATCCTCTCCGGCCTGTCAGTGTTCAACATGCAGCCGAGCAAGCCGATCAAGGACGAGATCTTCCTCAGGATTGCCCTGGATTTCGGCCCGCTGAAGTTCTTCACCGACACGGGCAAAATCGTTTCCGAGGTCATCAACTACGCGGCCCACCTGGAAAAAAAGGGGACAAAACCAAAAAACCTGAGCATCTCGGATGCGGTGCACAACCGGCTGACACCGGCCATGCAGAAGATTTTCGCGGAAGAGATGAACTTCGAGGGGCGAACGGCCCGATCCACCGCTTTGACTTTCTCAGAGGCGCGCGGTCAGCGGACGGGCGCTGCGGGAAAGAACCGCGCCGCTGTGAGCAGGTGAAACTATCCATAAAGGCAAGGCTTGAGGTCTGGGCCGCGATGCTCTTCGTTGCAGTGTCGCTGATTATCGTATCCATCGAACACACGGAAAGCATCGACCAATAGGTGGAACCTCCAGGCTCCGCGCCGCATCAGATGTCCACTATGGCGGCCAGTTCACGGTAGCGGCAAAGGGCATTGGCCGAACGCATCTGCTCGGGGGAGCTGCATTCCGGCTCGAAGAGGCGAGGGGCGGCAACGAGGATACAGGCGCACTGTGCGCGGCTGGTGGCCACGTTCAGGCGATTGGGGTTGTAGAGAAAGCCCATGCCGCGCGGGGCGTCCTCCGCTGATGAGCTTGTCATGGAGTAGATGACGACAGGCGCCTGTTGTCCCTGGAACCTGTCCACCGTGCCCACACGCATGCCGGGCAGGCGGCTGCTGAGAGCGGCCACCTGGGCATTGTAGGGGGCAACGACGAGGATGTCAGTCGGTTGGAGCCTTCGGATCACGCCTTGGGCGTCCGTCCACGACCCGCGGCCGAGCAGCTGCTCGACTATGCGCGCAACAGTCTCTCCTTCCTCCGGGGAGCTGTTCTGATTGCCAACGTGCTCTACCGGCACGTAGAAAAGACCGCTTCCTTCAAACGGTGTGGCGCCGCTCAGCGCCTGTCCCTCGAGCCCCTCGCGGGAGCGCAGCCGTCCCTCGTAGAAAATCTCGGACGTGTACGTGCAGATGCGGGGGTGCAGTCGCCATGACTCATCAAGGAAAAGACCGGCCTCATCCGGCATTGTCTTACGGCCGCCCAGGACATGGACCAGCGCCGCTACTTCCGCGCCTTCGGGGTGCGCACCTCGCTGCGGCTGTTCGAGCTGCTGCGGGTCACCGAGGAGAACAAGGTTGCGCGCGGCGCGCCCTGCTGCCAGCGCATGGGCCAGGGACATCTGGCCCGCCTCGTCGATGAACAGGTAGTCCAGTGATTCGATCATTTCTTCCCGGGCCCAGAACCAGGTCGTGCCTCCGGTTATTTTGCCGGCAGCAAGCCCCGCGCGAGCCTTGGCGTTGTCCGTGACCTCTTCGAGCCCTTCGATCGACTCTGCGCCCGTTTTGCTGTCCTTGTGGATTGCCTGGAGAGGCGCTCCTTCGTTGCGAGCGGCCTGCAGGACCTCTTTCAGAAGATTGACAATGACCTTGTGGCTGACCGCGGTCACACCGATCCGCTTTCCCTGGCGTGCCAGGGACACGATCATGCGCGCCCCTGTATACGTCTTGCCGGTGCCCGGCGGTCCCTGGATGGGCAGGACGCCATTGTCCAAGCCGGTCGCGAGCCTGACCGCGGCCTGGACGATGTCCTCTCCCGGTTTGCGCAGGGCCTTCGTGGGAGTACGCAGCCGCGGGTTGTTCCGCAGCAGCAGGTCCCGTGCCGCGCGGTAAGGCCCCGGACTGTCCACGCCGCGCAGAGCGATGGACCGCGCATACTGCAAAAGGGCGCCGTTCACCGGCTGCGGGTTGACACGGTCATTCACCATGACTGCCGAGGGGTGAAGATCGGCCGCCCTGGAATACTTTGCCACGTCGAGCGTGCGGGCCGAAAGATCGAGGGCACTGACCTTGCCCACGGTGCCGGCGCCGATCTCGTGCAGCTCATCACCCGGGGCAAAGGCGGCCTCCTGTTCTGGAAAGCTGTATCGGTGGATGGGCGCCTTTGCCGAGCCACCGACCATCCCCATGAATTTCAGCCCCGCAATCGCCTTCCGTTCCTCGATGAGCTCTTCCTGCCCCAGGGCGTGTATCCGGTAAAACTCCCACCATGCGCATTTGTCTTCACGACGGAAATACTCGAGCTGATGTGCGAGAAGCCACCGCGCCCGTTCAGCCGGCCCCCATGTCTCCTGGTCATCCGGAAGTCCCGCGGTCAGCCGTGTGTAGACCGCCTGCACATCCGCCGCTCTTTCCTCCACGCTGTCGCTTGCATCTCCGTTTTTCTCTTCGGGCCGGGCAATGACCGCCCCATGGGAAGCCGACTCTGCGCGCCGCTCTTCCAGCCAGGCACGGAGGGCCGCCGTGGACAAGCAGTCATCGCGATTGTACGCCTCCACGGTGGCGCGGTCCTCGGTGGAAATCTCCGACGGCCCGGCCAGCTCCAGTGCCCAGGCGATGCGGCGAAGCGCCGCCCCTGCCTCGGGCAGGTTCATGGCGCGAGTAAACCCGAATGACGCCTCGAGGGACTTGAGCGAGTAGCTCTCCACGCTCACCCGCAGCCCGTGACGCGTCACGGAGAGCAGATCCACGAAGCGCTCGGCGCGCAGGAGCCGGTCCACCTCGGCCTCGCGCGTCCCATAGCGTCCGACAAGCCGCTTCACCGCCGCCGGTTCATACGGTGAATAGTGGTAGACGCGCATTCCAGGATGCGCCTGCCACCGCTCCATGACGAAATCGATGAAGCCTTCGATGGCTTTCCGTTCTTCCAGCCGGTCGAACGCCCAGAATGTTCTGTACAGCGGTGTCCCGTCTTCCCCGGCGAACGCCGCGCCGAGCAGGTACTCCATGCCCCCATCCCCGGCAAAGGAATCCGACTCGATGTCGAAGAAGACGTCTCCTGCCGACGGCTCGGGCAGAAGGGCCAGACCGCAGCCCGGCTGCGGGGCCAGGAGCTCATAGCAGGGCAGGCCGGTCCGCCTGCCGGCCAGCTGGATACGCGCCTGGCCGTGGGCCCTGGCAAATGCCTCCACGTTCCCACGTACCGGCTTCTGGCGGAGCGGCGCCGGCTCTTCGGCGAACTGCTCCAGCGTGTGGATACCCTGCCGCTCGAGCTCGCCGATGTGCAGGGGGCGGATTCCCGCGACGAGGCAGAGATTGTCATCTGCGTGCCTTCGTGCATCGCACTCCCGTGCCCACCGACAGATGTCGCAGTGCGCGACAGGGTCCGGATAGGTGGATTGGGAAGGCGGGGCAGCGACCGCCTCTTCCAGTCGGCGCCGGACAAAGCGATAGTAGGCGGCAAAATCCTCGTAGCGAAAGCTTTCGCGGGGAAATCCCTGGCCTGGCCGCACCACGTGCATCAGGGATGGGGCCCGTCCCTGCGCTGATGCGACAAGGTCGGAGTACAGGCAGAGCTGGAGCACAGTCCCGCCGCGCGTTTCCTGGGCCAGCTTGGTGTCCACGACCTCGTAGGACCAGTTGCCCAGGTCACTGGGTTCAGGGACCTTGAGGAGCACATCCGCGCGGCCGATCCACTGGTCCTGGCCAAGGCTGGCCTGCACAATCGCATCCGCCCCGGCGCGCATCGCCGCCAGGGTGCGGTCAATGGACCCCTTGTCACCCCCGAGTTCGACCACACGCAGGCCATTGGCGCGAAGAGCCTCGACATATGCCTGCTCGTGACGAAGGCCCCTCTCCTGCAGAAGCGCGAGCCCCGGGTCCCGCCAGGCAGGAGCCTTGCGAAGGCCCTCTGCAACGGCACGGTCCAGCTGGGTCAGGTGCCGGCAGGCAAGGTGATTTGCCACGTCGGTTGCGGCGAGCCGAAGGACTGCTCCGTCCCTGTGCATGGGAAACAGGATATCGGTCCGTCACGGCCCGGACAAGCTTGCCTCAGGGGCTGTTGTGTCATATCCTGAAGCCGGGTCGCGTATCGCGAAAGGAAGGTGTCTCATGACTCATACCAGGGCTCGCGTGAGCTCGCTTATTTCAATTGCCAGCGTGTTTCTTGTCTTGTGCGTAGGTACTGTCAGCGGCCAGTCGGCCTCCAGCAAGCCGTACAAAGCACCACCGGGAAAGATGGTGATCTGGGCTTTCGGTCAGCCTCAATTCCTGCAGATGCAGCTTGACGACTACTTTGCGCGCAACCCCGCGGAGGTGGAGGGCGTCACGGCAGAGGTGGTGGCCACCAGCGGGGAGGAGGAGGTCCGGCAGAAAACAATGCTTGCCGTTGCCTCGGGAACCTTGAATGACCTGGCAGACGTGATTTCCACGTTTCCCGTCAGCATGCAGGCAATGTCCGAGGCCGGAGTGCTGCTGGACGTCACCGCGTACCTCCAGCCGTTCAAGGACAAGTTCGTCCCGGGCGCCTATGACCAGGCGTATTACAAGGGCAGGCTCTGGGCCCTGCCGCGCTCTCTCCGGCCGCAGCTCCTCTTCTACAACAAGGAAATCTTCGACAGGTACGGCATCGACCCGAAGGAGATGGCGACGTTCGAGGGTTACCTGAGCGTGGGGCGCAAACTGAAATCGGCAAGCAATGGACAGGTATTCCTTTCCTATGAAGACCCGGCAAGCCGGACCTGGCGTTACTGGGGACGGCGCGGTCTCCTGCCGCAGGCAGGCGCGAATATCTGGGGGGATGACGGCAGCGTCGTGATCGACAAGGATCCGGGGGCGTTGAAGGCCCTTCATTTCTTCGAATCGCTGCACAAGGAAGGCCTCCTGCTCAACTCCGGCATCCTCCAGCCGCCCCTCTACGAGGCCACCCGGCAGGGGAAGGTGGCCACGTTCTATATCGGTGCGTTTTACGACGAGTTCCTCAAGGCGAATGACAAGGACATGGAAGGCAAGTGGCGCGTGATGTCCGCGCCGGTTTTCAAGGGATTGAATCTCGGCGGCGCCCCGGTAGTGGACATCGTGGCCATTACGAACAAGCCCAATGCCCCGTATGCCGAGCTCTACAAGCGGATCTGGTACGACTACAATTTCAACAGTCCGGCCCGCCAGGCATATACGCTCGCCGTGCTCGCAAAGAACGGCCCGGTGCAGAACCCGCTCTCCCGCGCGATGCTGGACGAGCCGTTCTGGAAACAGCCGGATCCGTACTACGGCGGACAGTCCTTCAAGCAGATGGAGGGTCTCGGCCTGCGGAACGTCTCCCTCAACATGCGCGTGACCACGGCGGACGCGGAGACCGACACGCTCATCTCCGCCGAGCTCGAGAAGTTCGTGGCCAATGCCCAGACGATGGACCAGGCTATCGCGAACATGGGGCAGGTGCTGCGCGACAAGATCGGCACGGCGCCGGCGAATCCGGACAAGAAGTAGGCGGCCGCAGTCGTTCACGTGCGGTGTTCCGCGGGCCCTCGGCCTCACGGAACACCGCTCTCTGTCCCCGAGGAGGGAACGTGACTCCGCACCAGACCATGCGGCGCATCTGGAAGATGCGTCATGCATACGCCTTCATCGCCCCCTTCTACCTGCTGTTCCTCGTGTTCGGCGCGTTCCCGCTCGTGTGGTCATTCATCCTGACATTCAACGAGTGGGACGGTCTTCGGCCGATGAAGGCGGTGGGACTGCGGAACTATGCGCTGCTCCTGAGAGACCAGCGGTTCCTCGATGCTATCGGCAACACCGCCGTCTACTGGGCCGCAAACGTCGTTTTCATCCTGGCCTTGAGCCTTCTCATGGCCAGCCTGCTGAATGACCGGCGCCTGGGCGGCAGGCATGCCTACCGGCTCGTTCTTTTCCTGCCGAACGTCACCGCCACGGTTGCCGTCGGGCTCGTGTTCAGAATGGTATTCGATTACAACAGCGGCCTGATCAACGGAATCCTCGAAGCCCTTCGCCTGCCAGTTCTTCCATGGCTGAACAGTACCGGGCTCTCCAAGGTCCCTGTCATGGTGTTGAGCATATGGCGTGATACCCCGTGGTACATGTTGATCATGATATCCGGGCTGCAGACGATCAGCCCCGAGCTCTACCAGGCGGCAACGGTTGACGGCGCCGGCCGCCTTCAGAAGCTTCTCCACGTGACGCTTCCTGGCCTGTCCCCCGTGCTCTTCTTCTGCTTTATCGCCCTGACCATCGACTCCTTCCGGATATTCACCGAGCCCTACATCCTGACGGGGGGCGGGCCGGGATCCTCGTCACTGTCCATAGTCCAGTATCTCTACGAGAGCGGCTTCACCGCTTTCAAGCTCGGGTACGCCTCGTCCATCGCGTATGTGCTGACGCTCATCCTTCTTGTTGTCTCTGCGGCCCAGGTCATTGCATTCCGAAACCGTGGGAGTGTCGTGGAGGAAAAAACAGCATGAACGCCCGGGGCGGGGCATCCCGCGCAGTCACCCACGTCGTGCTGATCGCCTGGTGCGTGCTGTCCGTGTTCCCCCTCCTGTGGATGATCGGCACGTCGATCAAGCCCGTGACGGAGGCCATCGGCGGGCTGGGCTCGATGATTCCCCGCTCGCCAAGCGCCGCCAATTACGCCCGGGTGGCGGGCCTCCTGCCGCTGGCACGCAACACCCTGAACAGTTTCATCGTCGCGGTTTCCGGCACCATCATCACCGTTTTCCTCTGCTCCCTGGCCGGGTTCGCTTTTGCCAAGTACAGCTTCCCGGGCAGAGACGCCTTGTTTCTTTTCCTGCTCGCCACGATGCTTATCCCGCCGGAAGCCGGCATCGTGCCGACATTCCTGATCATGAAGCGCCTTGGATGGATCAATACGTACTGGGCGCTGATCGTTCCCCGTGCGGCAACGGCAATCGGTATCTTCTATATGAGGCAGTATATCGCGAGCTTCCCCACGGAAATCATGGAGCAGGCACGCATTGACGGGTGCAGCGAGCTTCGCATCTACGGCCGGCTGGTACTCCCCGTGGTCCTGCCGGCGCTGGCGGCCTGGGCGACCATTGCCTTTATCGCCCGCTGGAATGATTTCATGTGGCCGCTCCTTCTCATGCGGTCGAAAGACATGTATACGCTCATGGTGTCGATCTCGATACTGCCCGTGAGCGAAGGACTTTCAACCCCGTGGCCCGTGATCATGGCGGGAACCACCATTGCGGTGGCGCCGCTTATCTGCGTGTACGTCATCATGCAGCGCTACCAGGTGTCCGGGCTGACGCTTGGGGCAGTGAAAGGATAGGGGCGCGTGACGCCCTCAGCATCTGCTCTGCGCGGTTTTTGACCGCGCGAAAGGACGGGCCATGAACAAGCGTGACCTTCTGTTGTCACTTCTCGGCGATTCATACACGCAGAAGACCGTGCCTGCGGCGTTCTTCCTGCATTTCGATCCCGCCTTCCACACGGGCCAGGCCGCCATCGACAAGCACCTCGAGTACTTCCGCTTCACCGGAATGGACTTCGTAAAGATCCAGTTCGAGCGCCCGTTCCCCCGCTTGGAAATCTCCCGGCCCGGGGACTGGGACAAGGTGCCTCTCTATGACCGGAAGTTCTACGAGGCTCCCCTGAAAGTCGTGGAAGGCCTGGTGAAAGCCGCCGGCCGGGAGGCCCTGGTTCTTCTGACCCTGTACTCGCCGTTCATGCTTGCCTGCCAGACGGCGGGCGCGGAGACCGTCGTGCGTCATGCGCAGGATGACCCCGAGGCGTTCAAGCGCGGCATCGGGGTCATCACGGAAGGCCTGCTCGGCTTTGTGAAGGAATGCGTCCGACTCGGCCTGGACGGGTTCTACTCCTCCACGCAGGGCGGGGAGAGCGGCAGGTTCTCCGATCCGAAGGCCTTTGCAGAATGTGTCCGCCCCTTTGACCTGGCGGTCATGACGGAAATCAACGCGCGGTGCCGCTTCAATATCCTGCATGTCTGCGACTACCACCTGCCGTACTCGGACATCTCTTCCTATTCCAGCTACCCGGGCCACGTCGTCAATGCGAGCCTGCAGATGACAGGCGGGGAAATCAGCGCGCGGGAGGTGTCGCGGATGTTCAAGCGGCCTTTCATGGGCGGCCTGGAGCGCAAAGGCGTGATAGCAAACGGCACCCGGGAGTCCATCCAGGCAGCAGTGCGGAAAGCCCTCCGTGATGCGCCTGATCGCTACATACTCGGCGCTGACTGCACCGTGCCGGCCGATACCCCGTGGGATAATATCCGGACGGCAATCCAGACCGCGCACGAGGACGCTCGATAACGGGCGTGGGCGGTTTCGGCGCGATATCCGGTGGAAGCTCTGATTCAGCGGAGCGAACACAAAACGCGGCCCCAGCGGTGTCCATGACACGCTCCCCCTCCTTATTTGGCAGCGGCCCGCGCGCGGAAACACTCAATCGTGTATCGCGTCCAGGCACGCTTTCGCGGCGTTGAGTCGAGCCACCAATCTGCAAAAGTCTTCCCAGGACAGTTCTTTGATCTCCTCCGCCCAACTCCACATCATGGCGGCGACTTTTATCGTATTGAGATAAACTCGAAATCCTCTCCCGTGCCGGTATATCCAGTTCACCATCTCTTCTCTGTCGTTTTCCGGCAGCCGATTCAGATAGAGGTGGTTTCTTATCTCGCGCGTTTGCAGCATGTTGTCCATTTTTTGAAGGCTTTCAACTCTGTCTTCTCGAATGTATGCGATTACCATCTGCAGATACCGATAGGTTTTTTCATCCTTTTCAAGGGTACAAAACATCACATCCTCCACCTGGATTCTCCTTATGTGCGCAGATCTTCCACCGGCTTCCCCTATCCGGACTCCTGAGACAAGATAACAACCGGACGCGCCTGCTGACAAAGTCCACGCCGCGCCGATGGTACTGCCGCTTGACCGCTCTCGCGGTTTGCTCCGCAAACAGAATGTCGCCAGGAGCGACCGGGCTGCCGCGCTACGGGCTCCCGCTGTCTCCTGCGGAGCCAGCTCCCGCCCAAGGGGTGAGAGAGTAGGTCGTTGCCAAGCTTTTTTATTTTTACACAGGCACGGAACAGGGTTACAGGTACTTCAACCCGTTCGTCCTCCGCGCGCCGGCCCCGGGCAGGGAGATCAACTGACGTTGGACCTGTTCACTTCGTAGTGGCTCCAGACCTTCTCCGGCTTCCCGTCATGGATGAGGATGAGCTGGGGTGATTCGTGAGTAACGTCGTAGGTCTCCGCCACCCAGTTAGAAAGGTCGCGCTGCTCGCGCACATTGATCCAGTAAATGGGAAGCTCGGTTTCCATGGCCCGCACCTCCTTTGCCGCGGAGGCGGAGACGCCGCAGGTGGTCGAATGCTTGTACACAATACAATTTGCCGGCAGGGTCTTTTCTTTCATGGGGATGATGGTGTTCACGGGATTTCCTCTTGGTAAGGCAAAATTAGACCGCACGCTGTCTCGCGTCAAGTCCGGGCCTGCCTCCGCGCAATTTCGTTGACTCCCCGGCGAGGACGTCGAAAAACAGTCGGGACAGGCGCCACGCAGGTCCGCGCAGGACCTCAGGCGCCCGCGGCACACTCTTCCTGCCCGCCGTATTCGCTCGCGCGCACGGCTGTTCCACGCTATACTTGCGACCCGGAGGCGTCATGGGTGGATCTTCCAGGGAAAAACTGCTCGCGGAGCTGCGGATCGGCTGTGGAAAGCCCCGCGCCGTGCGCGCGCCGCGCGGGACGGAGCTTCACTGCAGGGGCTGGCACCAGGAGGCGGCCCTGCGGATGCTCTGCAACAACCTCGATCCGGAAAACGCGGAGAATCCCGACGAGCTGATCGTCTATGGCGGCACCGGCAGGGCGGCGCGCAACTGGCCCTGTTTCGACGCCCTTGTGGGATCTCTTCTCGACCTCGAAGATGATGAGTCGCTCCTGGTGCAGTCGGGAAAACCGGTCGGCATCCTGCGCACCCATCGTCTTTCTCCCCGTGTGCTGATTGCCAACTCCAATCTCGTGCCGCGCTGGGCCACCTGGGAGCACTTCCACGAGCTCGAAGCAAAAGGCCTGATGATGTACGGGCAGATGACGGCAGGCTCCTGGATCTACATCGGCACCCAGGGAATCCTGCAGGGCACTTTCGAAACCTTCGCCGCTTTGGCGGAAAAGCATTTCGGCGCGGGCCTGGCCGGAAAGATCGTCGTGAGCGCGGGTCTTGGGGGCATGGGGGGCGCGCAGCCGCTGGCAGTGACCATGAACGATGGCGTGATGATATGCGTGGAGGTCGATCCGCGGCGCATCCGCCGAAGGCTGGACACCGGGTACCTCGACCTGGCGGCGGACAACCTCGAGACGGCCATGTCCCTGGCCAGGCAGGCCGCGGCGGCAAAAAAAGCAGTCTCGATCGGATTGGAGGGAAACGCGGCGGAGATCCTGCCGCTCATGGTGGAGAGAGGCTTCATTCCCGACGTGGTGACGGACCA
>Ga0265316_10004180_pt1 | contig 14425 bp, 13 predicted proteins | sample 4522metaG_FD_202092 | JGI IMG/M metagenome (GOLD analysis project Ga0265316, IMG submission 202092) | Rhizosphere microbial communities from Carex aquatilis grown in University of Washington, Seatle, WA, United States - 4-5-22 metaG | ecosystem: Host-associated > Plants > Roots > Rhizosphere >...
AACGGCGGCGGTGGGCCTTTCGGCGGCGGCGGGCGCGGACTCGCAACCGCAGTCGGTGCCGGCACTGCCACTATCACAGCCACCTACAACGGATTCACCGATTCCGCCACGCTCGGCGTGCGCGATCCACAACCCACAGGCCTGCTCGTCACACCAGCGACTGCCTCGGTCGTGATCAATGGAACGCAACAGTTCGTCGCCATGGTCACCCTCGACGATGGTACCACCCAGACGGTGACCGGCGCCGCCTCGTGGACTACCTCGAACGGAGCCATTGCCAGCGTTACCACAGGTGGTGGTGGACCGGGCGGAGGACCGGGAGGCGGGCCTGGTGGCGGCGGGCGCGGACTCGCAACCGGCATCGCCGCGGGGACCGTCACCATCACCGCGACCTACAGCGGTTTCACCGCGACCGCCACCCTCACCGTTTCGGCCGCGACTCCGACCAAGATCGTGGTGACCCCGGCGGCTCGGTCCATTCAGGTCGGCCTGACCCAGGCGTTCTTGGCCACCCTGGTGTACAGTGACAACACAACCGCGGTGATCACCGACCAGGCGACCTGGTCTACCTCGGATGCCTCGGTGGCCACAATCACCAATGGTGGTGGCGGACCGGGTGGTGGCGGACCGGGTGGTGGCGGACCGGGCGGTGGCGGACCGGGCGGTGGCGGACCGGGCGGTGGCGGGATCGCAACCGCGATCGCTGCGGGCTCGGCGACCATCACTGCTACCTACAGCGGTCTGACGGGCACTGCCACTCTGACGGTCACCGACCCACCCCTGGCCTACGTCCAAGTAACGCCGACCAATCCAAACCTGCCCGTGCAAGCCACGACACAGTTCACCGCAACGGCCGTGTTCACCGACAATTCGACCCGCAACGTGACCACCCTGGCAACCTGGAGCTCTTCGAACAGCGCCATCGCCGTGGTGGCGAATTCTGGTCCAACCATCGGTCGCGCCAACGCACTCGCCGAAGGTACGACCACCATCACGGCCACCTACCAAGGGTCGTCTGGCACGTCCCTGCTCACAGTCGCGGCCAGCGTGCAGTCCATTGCCGTGACACCCGCAAACCCGACCACCGTACTCGGCGTTCCCGTCGCCTTCGTGGCGACAGCGATCTTGTCCAACAACGCCACCTTGGTCGTGACCGACAACGCTTCCTGGGTTTCCTCGGATGACACGGTCGCGACCGTGACCGCGGCCGGAATCGCAGCGCCAGTGAAGGCTGGCTCGACCACCATGACGGCAACCTACCTCGGCAAGTCGGGCACCAGCACGCTGACCGTCAGTCCGGCCACGCTGTCCTCCCTCGCCATCACACCGAACCCAATCTCCCTGGCCAAGGGAGCCAGCCAACAACTCACCGCAACTGGAACCTACAGCGACACAACAACGCGCGATCTAACGGGCGTGGCGACCTGGCTTTCGTCTGCATCCACCGTCGCGGCCATTTCCAACGCCAACGGATCCCGCGGCCTGCTGACCGCAGTGGCCAGCGGCTCGTCGTCGGTGACAGCCTCATTCCAGGGCGTCACCTCCGCACCCGACGCCATCACGGTTCCCTAAATCTCAGTCTCCGAAGCCGGTGGCGATCGGCCTCCCACCCCGCTGCCGGCTTCGGAGCTTCTTTTCGATATTCAAGCGACCGTTCACCCGCGCACGATGAAGCCGACCGACTGTCCCGTGGCTCGACCAGCTCCTCGGAAAGAATAGAAGCGGCCGCCGGCATCGCACAGGGTGCAGTCGGTGCTGGCGTCGATATGTTCGCCTAAGACACCGGCGGCCTTGAGTTCCAAAGTCTGGAAGCCACGCAGATCGATGTGTACCTTCCGACCTACGGAGTTGACAACCACACCTTTCTCTCGCGCCACGGGGATGGCCGCGACGAACGCGTCTTCGACCTCGCCACCCACTTCGAAACAACACACGCCAATGCATGGACCGAGTGCCACGCGCAGATCTTCCGGTCGGCAGCCAAATTGGGAATTCATGGTATCCACACCCGCACGGGCCATGCCCGCGACCGTACCGCGCCAGCCCGCGTGCAAGGCCGCGCAGGCCCCCGTGCGCGGGCAAGCCATCAGGATGGGCGTGCAGTCCGCCACGTGAACCGAGAGTCCGAGACCTGGCTCGTCGCTGCACAAACCATCGGCTTGCTCGGCGGCGACGTCCCTTGGGTCATCGCCACGGCCGACACGGACGATGCGAACACCGTGAACTTGCGAGACTCGCAGCAAGGTGGAGGCGCCGGAGGCAGCCAGGAGCCGGCGGCGATTCTCGGCCACGTTCGCGCGGTCGTCGCCCCATTTCCAACCCAGGTTCAGCGACTCGAACGGCGGCGCGCTGATCCCGCCGGCTCGCGTGGTGAATCCGTGGCGAAAGCCAGCGGGCATGCGCGCCGAGACCACGAGTGGTACTTCCACGCCACCAGCGATGCGAACGACTTGCGTTTCCATTACCGCACAAGCTGCCGCAAGGCCGCGAGCGCGGCCATGAAATCCTCGGGCGGCGCGGACTCGAATTCCACCCACTGGCCGGTCTTGGGATGATGGAACCCGAGGAGTCGCGCGTGCAGGGCTTGCCGGCCAAGCTGCTTGGCGATCCGGCGCAGGTCTTCGTCGCGCGGCGAGCGGCCGTAGGTTGCGTCGCCGAGCAAGGGGCAGCCCATGGCGGCGAAGTGAACGCGCACCTGGTGCGTGCGCCCGGTTTCCAGTTCGGCCTCCATGCGCGAGGCCCCGCCCAAGGCTTCGATCAGGCGCCAGTTGGTGACCGCGCGCTTTCCGGTCCTGACCTTGATGCTGAACTTCTTGCGGTCGTGCGGATCGCGGCCAATCAGAGTATCGATCTTCCCCGACCCATGGGCGGGCCGGCCCACGGCCAGCGCCTCGTAGACACGCTTGATGCGATGGATTTTGAAGTCGGCGCCGAGCGCATTCATGGTCACGTCGTCCTTGGCCACCACGAGCAGCCCCGACGTGTCCTTGTCGATGCGGTGAACGATGCCCGGCCGCAGCTCGCCGCCGATGCCGCGCAAGTCGCGGCAGTGCGCCAGCAGCGCGTTGACCAGGGTTCCGTCGTCGTGCCCGGCGGCAGGATGCACGACCAGGCCAGACGGCTTGTCCACCACCACCAGGTGTTCGTCCTCGAAAATCACGCGCAGGGGAATGTCCTGGGCAAGCAGCTCGACCTCGCGCACGGCGGGCGGCGTCCACACCACCCTGTCGCCTTCGCGCACCTTTTGCGACGGCGACGCCGGCTTGCCGTTCAGCATGACCGCGCCTTCGCTGATGTGGCGCGAGAGCTGCGTGCGCGAGACGTCGGCGATGAGTTCGGCCAGCATGACATCGAGCCGCCGCCCAGCCATGCCGACCGTCACGACCAAGGTTCGCGCAGCCTTCTGCGCCAGAACACCTGCCTGCCGCGCGCCCGTCACCAGATCTTGGATTTGATGTTCTGCCCGCGCTGCTTGAGCAGGATGTCGACCAGGGCGCGCTCGAACAGGTTGGTAGCGGCGATTTCGGGCGTCACACGCGACCGGAAATGCTGGCGGCCCTCTTCGATCTCGTCCTTCATCGAATCGAACAAGGTGTCGTTCTGAATGCCCTGAACCAGCTTCGCTTCGTTGTACATGGCCAGATCTGAAGCGATCGCGCGGGCGAACTGACGCGCCCTTTCTGGCTTGTCGATCAGCGGTGGCATGCCCACTAAAGTACCTGATTCCAGGGCAAGGTGCGAATGAGTTTGCAGGCCCTTCGTCCCGTTCCTAGACTGTCCTTACGCCCATGAGCAAAGCCACCTTTCGCACCACCTTCGCCTTGACCCTCTGCTTGGCCGGTTCATCCCGAGCCGGGCATGCTGCTGATACCAGCTACGAAGTCAGCAAGACGGACGCCAGCCTGACCGCGGGAGGCAAGGGCAAGGCCAGCGTCACCATCTTGGCCAAGAAGGGCTGGCACCTCAATGCCGAAGCGCCGCTCACGCTCAAGCTACTACCCGCGCCTGGCGTGGAAGTGGAAAAGGCGAAACTTGGCCGCGGCGATTTGGCCCTGTCGAACGAGACCTCGGCGCGCTTCGAGGTCGGGATGACGGCCGCCGAGCCAGGCAAGAAGTCCATCGAGGCCGAGGCTGGATTCGTGCTTTGCCAGGAAGATTCGTGCCGGCCCGTCAGGGAAAAGGTCACCCTTGCGGTCGACGTAGCCTCGCCCGCAACCACAGCAACCAAGCGACCCGCCAAAAAGAAGTGAGCTAGCCGAACGCGCGAGCGCCATTCTCGGCACTTTCCCGTACATGTCCCCGAGCAGCGGGCAGGGCGGCTGGCCCAGGCGCCGAGCGATTTCTATTCGATCGGAGTGATGCTGTACGAGGCCCGTTGCGGAGAACGGCCAGAGGGTGCGTTTGCGCCGCTGCGCCGCCGGCGGCCGGAAGTGCCAAGCGCCGTGGATCGGCTGGTTCTGCAATTGCTGCAGCCCGATCCAGCTCATCGTCTGGCGTCTGCGGGCGCCGCACGGGCGGCACTCCATCTCGCCCTGCGGCCGGCCCCACTCTATGGTCGGCGCCTGCCCTGGGCGGCTGCGGCTTTCGTTCTTCTCGCGGAGAAACGGAGAAACGGAGACGGCAAGGGTTTCCGGAGCAGGTCGACGCCGCTTCCAAGTTGCTCCCTCTGTTCCTCCGTTTCTCCTTGTTTATCCCGTCCGATGCGTGCGCCGAACACCTTGAAAGGGCTGCGGCACGAGGGTTCTCTCCCCACCGCGACTACGGCGGCGCCTTGCTGCCCTGAGTGGGGAGCCTTACAATGGAGGCGCTATGGCCCTCCTCCGTGCTGTCGTGGGTGTTCTTACCTGTTGTCTTATGCTGGCGGCGCCAGCGCGGCCGGTGGCCGCGGCTGATTCCGCGCAGGGGCGGGACGCCTTCGCCGAGGGGCAGAAGCTGTTCTTGGCCGGCGAATACCACGGGGCGCTGACGTGGTTCAAGAACGGCTACCAGCAAACCCAGGATCCGGCCTTCCTGCTCAACATTGCCCAGTGCCATCGTTCCTTGGGGGAAGCCCAGGAAGCCTTGATGATGTTCAGGCTCTACCTGAAATCGTCGCCGGAGGGAAGCAACCCGCAGGCGCGAAGCGTGGCAACCAAGGCCATCAAGGAGTTCGAGGGCGAGGTGGGGACCGCGCGGCCTGCACCATCCGCTGCGGCCGCGGCCGCCGGCAGCTCGGCCGCCGTTGCCGCCGTACCGCACGCTGTACCTGCGAAGGCCGTCGCGCCCGAGGCGGGTTCAGGTCTTGACTCCAGGCGGAAGTTCCAGTCGGGGCCGGGCGACATGCCGTTCTTGGAGCCCCTGCCGGAGCTCGATGCCAAGAAGGCGTCAGAAACGGCCGCCGAGGTGCCTGACAACACCCAGGCCACTGTGCGCCACTTGCGATTGGCTGCCATGGTATGTGGCGCGATCGGGCTGATCTCCGGCGGGGTGGGCCTCTACTATTGGACCCGCGCCCGTTCCTTGTCCGACTCGGCAGATAAGGCGACCATTTACAATCAGGCTGACTATGACGACGGCAAGCAGGCCGAGAGGATGCAGTGGATCTTCTACGGTGTGGGCGCCGCGGCGTTGGCAACGGGGGCGGGCCTTCTCCAATGCCCGAACCGTGCCAATGCCCGAACCGAGGGTAGTTTCCAACCAATGCCCGAACCAATGCCCGAACCGAGGGTAGTTTCCGAGCAACTTTCCCACCGTCCGGCCGATACCTTGGCATGAGCCTTCCGCGCCAGGTCCTTCCGGGTTCCGACTACATGCTCACCCGCCGCTGCTCCGAGCGGCGGTTCTTCCTGCGCCCCGACGACGAGACCAACAACGCCTTCACCTATTGCCTCGCGCTCGCCGCCCAGCGCGCCAAGGTCGAGATCCTGTTCGCCGAAGCAATGTCCAACCACTATCACGCCGGGATTCACGACCCGCTCGGCAACTTCCCGGTCTTCGCCGAGCATTTCCACGCCTTGCTCGCCCGTTGCCAAAACGCCCACCTCGGCCGCTTCGAAAACTTCTGGTCTTCGGACCCGACCTCGGTCGTTCGGCTGGTCGAACCGAACGACGTCCTCGAGAAGATGGTCTACGCTTACACCAACCCCACCGCCGCCGATCTGGTTGACATTGCCGAGGAATGGCCGGGCGTCAGCACGTTCCAGGCTGCCTTGACCACCGGCCACATCGTTGCCACCCGGCCCAAATTCTTCTTTCGCTCCGATGGAAAACTGCCCGAACTCGTGACCGTCAATATCGCCAGACCCCATGGCTTCGCCGGCCAGACGCAAGCGGAATGGAACGAACTCGTCACAAGTCGGGTCCGCTGCGTCGAGGCCGAACACCACGAACGCCGCCGGGCAGCCGGCAAAACCGTCCTCGGCCGGGATGCCATCCTGAGACAGCGTCCGTTCGACAGCCCCACTACTCCCGAGCCTCATTTTGGCATCAGCCCGCGCGTCGCCGCCAAGAGCAAGTGGCCCAGAATCGAAGCCATCGGCCGCGCCCAGGTCTTCGTCGAAAGGTATCGCGTCGCCATCAAGCAGTGGATGGCTGGCGTGGCCAACGTCGTGTTCCCCTACGGCACTTACTGGATGCGCAAGTTCGCGCGTGTCGTGTGTGAAACGGCCGAGGAAACGCAACAAGCCTTGGCGCAAGCCCGGGGAGCGCCACTCGCCGCGTGAGGATGGTCGGCTGGCCACCACACTACCAGGTTGATCAACCGCACCAAGGCTGACTTCTGACCTGGTGGCCAGTCGCCAATTCGACGCAAGCCTGGCCTGCGCCACGAATGCCCCCGACAGGCGTTCCCCACCGGACCAGATCGTTGATCCGGCCATCGCTGGGTAATCGCGCGGCTGTGGCTTGCCTTCTTCACTGCGGTTACTCTTTCAGTTGCTCATATTACCCTCGGTCAGGGTGTTTGGTGCGTTTAGTTGGACCCGGCGCCGCACGAATCCCCGAACGATGCCGGGAGATTCTGTGTCGTGGGCGAACCCGAGCAGAGCCCGCGCGCGCCGCCAGCGCTGCCGCCCGAGCCGGAGGGTGCGCCGCCACCGCCACCGCCGCTACCTCCACCGCCACAGCCTGGCGCACAGAGAACCGCCCCGCAAAGAACGGCCGCAGGAAACAGCCATCGGAATCGGCGAATGGTTCTAGGCGAGATCATGGTCCCTAGATACCAGAACCCCGGGACTCTCCGCCCATAAATATGCGGCGCCATTGGCGGATCGATGTCCCAGATCTCCCACCGTCTGGGTAGTTGCTTGACATCCTCTTCCATAGAAGGCGCTTCGGCAGGACGACATGGTCATAGCGAGGCCGTTGCACACGCTGCTCGGGTCATGCGTTCACCATCGCTGGCGACGGCGGCCGGCGCGAAAACTACCCGCGATGACCAGTGCATAGTCGGAACAAGCGCCACTTTTTCTTCACCGAAGCGCATCTGCAAAAATGTCCGATAACAGTTCTTACGTAAACCACCCCCACCTACACCGCCAAACTATCCCTATACCCAGGGCGAGGACAAATCCAGTGACTGCGAAAGCGAAAACGATCCAGCGACCACACCCGAGTGGCATGGCCACATGATACCTCACCGCTGTCGCTTTGGCTGCGCGCTCACCGTCCCCGGCGACGGTGATGGAGACGATCGGGCATTAGCGTGGCTTTTGGATCGCGCTCGCGGCGATCGCCTCGGGTGGTCAAATCAAACGAAATCAGTCGCTTTGATAGAAACGACGCCGCGCTCGGATCGCCAAGCCGCACTTTTCGAAGATTGCTTCCACCTATACCCAGCAGAGCCACCAGCAAATCACAGCCCCACCACGTCACCCCCCTTCTGCCCACGCGCCCACTGGAAAACGCGCCGGGCGCCCGCGCGCGGCGCCGGCCAGCGACGGGTCGGCGTCGCTCGGCCCGGTATCGCTCGACTAGGTCGCAAGGGCAGGCAGTTCCTCTCGCAGGAAACGCAGGTAGGGAATGGCCAGCACGCCGCTTTCGAACCGTTGCGACCGCTCGCCTTGGAAAACTACGTAGCTCGCCACGGTCCGTTTGGTGGCGGCGGTAAACGCGAGCAGGCCGCTGAGTTGGGCAGTCCCGACGGTTTTCCCATACTTGCATTCGATGGCCAGCAGCGTCTTTCCCGTATCGATCACGAGATCTACTTCCGTCCCGGCTTCTGTCCGGTAGGAATAGATCCGCCAGGACAGGTGGCGGGACCTTATGAAATACAGACACTGCAGGATGAACCACTGTTCGAATAGGTGTCCCGCCTCTGTAGGTCCAAGCGGGCCGCGATGCAAGCCCAAGAGAGCGTTCCTGACCCCCACGTCGAAAAGCAGGATCCGATCCCGTTGGCTGACCCTGCGCGATGGGGCTTCGAACGGGGGGATCCGAAAAGCAAGCAGGGTGTCTTCGAGGATCTGGAAGAAGCGGCGGATGGTTTCCTTGGGAATCTCGCTGTCGCTGGCCACCTTCGAATAGTTGATGAAACTGCCGCTCGATACGGCCGCTAGATCTAGAAATCTGGCGTAACTTCCCACGTCGCGCAGAGCGGCCTCCGCCTGAATTTCCTCGCGCAGGTAAACCATCGCGTAGGTGTCGAGCACATCGGCACCGTCTTCCCGGTCGAGATAGATTCCGGGCAAGGTACCTACCCGCAGTGCCCGCGCGAGATCGAATTTGTTCCCCAGCTCCCAAACGGAGAGGGGATCGAGATGTTCTAGGATGATCCGGCCGGGCAGAAGGTTGGCGCCGCCCCGCTTGAGCTTGCGCGCGCTTGACCCGGTCAGGATGAACCTGTGCTTGGTTCCTTCGTCGATTTCCGCCTGTATGCTGTTCAGAAGCGCCGGAACCCGTTGGATTTCATCCAGGACCACGAGCGATGGCTTGGCCAGGGCGGCGAGCTCCCGGCGGAGTCGGCCGGGATCCTTGGCGTAGCCAAGGAACAGCCGCTCGTCTGCCAGGTTGACGACGAAATCCGGGGAAAGACCACGCGTAAGAGTCGACTTGCCCACTTGCCTCGCGCCCAGCAAGAGGACGTGCTTCTTGGTCTTGCGAAGGCGTGCGTCGAGAGTTCTGTCCAGCACGTAGGTCATATAGGACGTAATTGACCCACGTGCAAGACGTAACCCGCTGGGCCTCTACCAGCACGCTTGGCTATTTGAGACCTAAGTGGTCCAGAACGCGAGCCGCGAAGCCACGATGCCACGGACCGCGCGGCGCGCCGCCGCCGACAACGCCTGTACCGGACGAGTTGGGTTGTCTACGCCAAGCGATCCTTCGGCGGTCCCGAACAAGTCTTTCGCTACCTCGGCCGCTACACCCATCGCGTGGCTATCAGCAACGCGAGGCTGGTCAGCGCGGACGACCAGGCCGTGGTCTTTCGCACGCGAGGCGCCGATACCGCCTCGGTGTCACCGACGGAATTCATTGCTCGTTTCCTCCTGCACATCCTCCCCAGCCACTTCGTCAAAATTCGCCACTTCGGCTTGATGGCCTCCTGCAACGTCTCGACCAAACTGGAACGCGCCCGCGCCCTCCTACCGGCCAGGCCCGCCGCCGGCGGTGCCTCACGCGACCATCCCGACGCCGACCAGATCTCCGAGGCCGCCCACGTCGACCCGACACTGCCCTGGCCGGCGCTGCTGCTTGCCCTGACAGGCATCGACACCTTGCTCTGCCCTCGCTGTCAACAACGAACCACGGTGCGCGAAGCACTACCCCTGGCCCGCGCATCACCACCTGAGCGGGAGAGCACATGACCTTCACGCACGGCGGGATTGTCCTCATCTTCCTGCCGTCAGTGGCTCCGATCTGCCCAGAGAACGCGATGCTGGCCCTGCGCGACCGGGTATCACTTGGCGACCACCCAACCGACGTCCGCATCATCACCGGGAACAGCCCAACCATCGTGCTCACAGCCGCCGACTGCGATGACCATCGGCCCCAGAGCCGGACAACGATCGCATAGGCGCGCAAGCCGCCAAGCTGCCGCGCAAGCGTTTCATCCATCCCGCGTTTGCGGTCATGCGAGCTCCGCCTCCGGCTCCGCTCGACAACCGCAAACCATACTTCTTACGTTCTTCAGGCTCCCGGAAATGTCAAACTACTGCTGCCTGCAGGGATTCGCATGCCGGGCTAGGGAGTACAGCATATCTTGTCGTTAGGTGGAGGCATCGATTGCGGCACGCAGACCGGATAGTCGGTCACGGGCTGGCACGAGCCCGATTCGGGCTGATACTCGTACGTGTTGCCGTCCACGCCGAGGGTGGTGCATATCCTTTGGTCGACCACGCCTGAATGAGGACCGCGTCCTTGAGGTCCGCCATGGTATGGAGGACCGATAGTTTGCGCTCCGATGGTTTCTCCTGCGACGAAGAGAATCCCATTCACGGTAACGGGCGGGCAACTGCCACCGGGCATCAGCGGGACATTCACTGAAAACGACGTTCCAGAATTCCATGATGGTATGCCCTGCAACGGGCCCAGGTAGCCGTAGTAGGCCGAGAGGTACCAGTCATCCCGACGGCTATTGCGGCTGAACGAACCCGCGAATTGAAGGGCGTCTCCGCGACTCCCAACTGATAGAGATGAGAATTGAGGCGGCGAGGTAATTTCGAGAACTGGCGAGGAGAAGAGTCCGTTGGCCGCGGTGTCATAGAGTTCGCCAAACCCGGAGAGGCTCTCGAAATCTAGAAGCGTAATTGGATAGGTGTACTGGAAGGTAAAGCCACTGCAGGCGGAATAGGGTTGCATCAACCCATCCACAATGTTCAGACGCGGTTTCAGGTAGTCGGGTGGCATATTGTCGTTGACGTTGTCGCGGCACAGGTACTTGCTGCCGTCGCTTCCGTTGCACCGACACAGCGGGCAGTTGGGATCGTAGATGTCGAAACCTTGATCGTCGGCACGGTAGGCGACGACGGCATGGAAGCCACTGCAGGTCGCGGGATCCGAGGGGCCCAAACCAAGCACAACCGGTCTGCCCAACTCAAGCTCGTTTTGGACGAACTTGACGAACCACCGGTTGACCTCTGTCGCAACCGGCAGCGCCTGGCAGGTGCCTGCATCAGGATACTGCAGCCCACCATCCAATGCCTCGTTGATGTGTTTCCAGATCGCGTCTTTCCAGACCCAATACTGCCCTATGTTCAGGTGGGCCTGCAGCGCCGTCAGCGCTGACGGTCGGTTTTGGACTTCGGCTGTTTCCTGAAAGTACCAGCAATTGTAACCCCAGGACTGGTTCTGAGTCAGGCGTGGTTGGGCAAAGCCGGCTGCCAGGCTCGGCTTCACCTTGTTCACGTAGTACCACGCCGCATAGGTCGACATGCCCAAGCAGGCGCCTCCTGGCGACCAGGGTGAGCCGAAGTTCTCGACGTTCCACTCGTCTTGCGCGGGATCGAACCCGCTATCGTAGCTAACAGCCGAGGCGACCGCCGAACTCACAGGCGAACCGGCCACGACCAAGAGATAGGGCGAGAACCCAGCCGATTCCACCGTGATGGTGTGGTTGGTGGAATCGAGAGCAACGGGCGTCGTGACCTCATAGCCACGGGTGGCGTCGTAGTGCAGAACAAGGAGGTTCGTCGGATCGGCGATTTGGCTCGGATCATAGGAATAGGTGAGCTGAAGCGGAAGGGCCAGGGCAGCAATATCTCCAACGGAGATATCCAGTACGGGGCCGATTGCACTCATCCAAGAGGGCAGTGGAGCAGGGAGAACACTGTCCTTGACAGAAATCGTCGTGTCACGGTCGAGACCGGCCGGAGGCACCGTGATGGTCACGCCGGGCGCGATGATCGTGCTGCCCGACGTGATCGTCCCGCTAAAGTCGATCGGTGCCTGGGAGTCCATTGGCGCGTCAGGTGAACAGTAGGCATCTGCTGGAGCGGTGCCACCTGCCCCGCTTCCGCCGGTGCCTTGCCCGAGAACGCCGCCAGTGGTGATGGCACCGCCTGTACCACTGGTGGGCGTGATCGAGCTTCCGCCGACCCCGCCAGTCGTGACGGTGCCGCCCACACCACTGCCGGCCGTAATCGGACTTCCGCCGACCCCGCCAGTCGTGATGGTGCCGCCCCTACCACTGTCGGCCGTAATCGGACTTCCGCCGCCACCACCGCCGGTCGTGACGCCGCCAGTGGCGATTCCACCACCCTCAAGAGTCGCCCCACCAGTGCTCAACATTCCGCCCGTACCCATGGAAGCACCCGCATTCGACCCGCCGCTTGTGCTTGGCGTTCCACCCACGCTCATCACACCGCCAGCACCAAGCACGCCACCCGAACTAGTCTCACCACCTGCTCCGGGAGCGCCGGTCGTGCTCGTCGCACCGCCGAGGCTGGTAGAGCCATCAACTGCCAGTGTCCCACCCGTACCCAACGTCCCGCCTTCACTTAGTCCTCCCCCGGTGGTTCTCATGCCTATGCCGCTGCTACTATTGCTGCAAGCGGCGAATGCAACGCTTGCCAATACAGCGAGAACCACTGAAAACCCGCGCTTTCCCCCCATGTTTTCCTCCGTGAACCGGTTGCCAAGTTATATCATTCGAGTACTGTAATGCACAATTGAATACCTGCGGATCTCAGACGCTCGTTCTTCGGCGGCGGCGCTCCCGTCCATGGGCTCGAACATCGACACGCCGTCGGCGCGTAACCAGGGACGAGCCCCAGCGCCCTGTAGGTGATTGTCTGCCCGGCCCTTCAGGTTCGGATCGCCGCTGAGGATTGTCAGGGTGAACTGGTACTGGCCCGAGATCGTCGCCGTAAGCGTGCCGGCCGGCTCGACGTCTATGTCCACGTACTGGTTCTCGAAGAGAACGCTCATGGTCTGGGCGGAACCGAGCGAGACCAGGGACAGGCGGTGCCAGAGCTTTGGCTTTGGCCGGAGCCGGCCTCGGGGGCACCCACGGTGTCGAGGTGTTTTCGATTGCGTGCGGTGCTTGTGATTGCGTGCTGGAGCACACGCCGTTCGAGCGCCATTTTCCCTTGGCCGAAAATGTCTGATAACCATACGTAACCTACATATCCCACATGCCCAAACGATGCCCTATACCAGGGGAAAACAAGCCCAATTTTGCGGGGATGCCGCCAGGTACATAGGGCTATCCCCGGCCCCACTTCTGGGGCCACGGTTGGTCATCACTTGGGGCTAGGCGGGTCGGCGTATCCGACCTCGGCAGGGTCGGACGTACCCGAACGCTCGGACTGCGGCGGTGGGCGTGCGGATGTGCGGCGTGGGGCTTCGCTGGGGATTCCAAGGTGGTCCAGAACCTTGCGTATCGCTTCTGGCTGCGTGACAGCAGCCAGAATTTTCATGCGCCCTTGGCACTTCGGGCATGTCAGCGCGTCGGTCAGGAAGGAACGCTTTTCATACTGCACCTCTCGCAGGGGATGTGACCGTCCGGCGGGTTGAGGGGATCTTGCGGCCGTCGGGTAGCCAGTATAGCCACTCGCCGCGGTCGCTGCAGACACGACCGTTGAGGCGCCCATTTCCGCGCCACGCGAGGACGGTCGAGCGATCGATGCCGAGCTTGGCAACGATCTGATGGATGGTGAGCATGCCAGCGCGGATCAGTCGGTCCTTGAGGCTTTCGAGGTTGGCCGAGCGGCGGACCCAGCGCACGATGACTGGGTTGAAGGTGCATAGTCGGAACAAGCGCCACTTTTTCTTCACCGAAGCGCATCTGCAAAAATGTCCGATAACAGTTCTTACGTAAACCACCCCCACCTACACCGCCAAACTATCCCTATACCCAGGGGAAAACAAGCCCAGGTTTGCGTTGGATGCCGTCGTGGGCATGGTCTATCCTGGCCCCCTTTTTGCGGGGCGCTGTTCGGTCACCACTCGGGGCTGGGCGGGTCGGCGTAGTCGGCCTCGGCGAGGTCGGCCGTGCCCGAAAGCTCGGCCTGCGGCGGTGGGCGCGCGGTGGTGCGGCGCGGGGCTTCGCTGGGAATTCCGAGGTGGTCCAAGATCTTGCGTATCGATTCTGGCTTCGTGATCGCAGCCAGAATCCTCATGCGGCCTTGGCACTTCGGACAAGTCAGCGCGTCTGTCATGAACACCCGTTGCAGCAGGAGTGCCCAAGGCAGTCGGCTACCTCTTTGTATCTTGGTGATATCGATCTCGCGGGATTCGCCCTTGCCCGTCTTGTCGGCGCCTGCCGCTTCGCCGTCCGCCGCATCTGGCGCGGGCAGCGCTGGTGGTTCCGGTACGACTTTGGCGCGATCCTTGGCGGCAGGACCGAGGATGCCGTGGTATCGGACGAGGTGGCAGCGAGGCCGGGGCACGCCCATCACAAACTGCATGTAGTTCGTTACCAAACGTCGACACGGTTACTATCACGCTGCCCGTCCACCCGCTGCGCGGGAAGAAGTTCGTAGTTTTTCGGTGGGAGAAGGGACCCAGA